>Ga0102928_1001002_pt1 | contig 17970 bp, 21 predicted proteins | sample SalPonR1_B_D1_MG_FD_78504 | JGI IMG/M metagenome (GOLD analysis project Ga0102928, IMG submission 78504) | Salt pond soil microbial communities from South San Francisco under conditions of wetland restoration - Salt Pond MetaG R1_B_D1_MG | ecosystem: Environmental > Aquatic > Marine > Intertidal...
CGAGAAGGGCGCGGGCGCGTGGATGAACGACAAGCGCCTGCGCGTCTCGGGACGCACCAGGATGATCGAGGCGATCTTCGCCACCGGGCTGCCCTTTGGCGGGCGCGCCGACCTGCCCGAGACGCTGCACGATCTCGCGCGGTTGCTGCCTGCCTGCGCGGGCGTGCGGCGCTGGGGCTCGGCCGCGCTCGACATGGCCTATGTCGCCGCCGGGCGCTATGACGGGTTCTGGGAGCGCGGGCTCAACCCGTGGGACCTCGCTGCCGGGGTCATCATCCTGCGTGAGGCGGGCGGTCTGGTGGAGCCGTTGACGCCGGGGGGCGACATCCTCGGCGACGGCGAGATCATCGCCGCCAACGAGGCGCTGTTCGACAAGTTCGCCAAGGTGATCCGCGAGCGCGGGTGACAGCCCGCCCGCACCGTGCCAAAGGATCGCGACAGCACGGAGACGAAAATGGAACTCGATCACCTCGCCGTAGCCGGAGAGACGCTGGAAGAGGCCGCCGCCCATGTCGAGGCGGCGCTCGGTCTGGCTATGCAACCCGGCGGCACGCACCCGAAATTCGGCACGCATAACCGGCTGATGGGGCTGGGCGAGGGCCTCTACCTCGAGGCGATCGCCATCGACCCGGACGCCCCCGCACCCGACCGCCCGCGCTGGTTCGATCTCAACCGGCTGAGCGGTGGGCCACACCTGCGAAACTGGATCGCGCGCGTCGATGATCTCGACGCGGCGCTCACCCGGCACGCAGAGGCGGGCGCGCCCCTCGATCTCGCGCGCGGCGACCTGCGCTGGCGCATGGCGGTACCCGGCGATGGCGTACTGCCCTTCGACAATCGCTTCCCGGCGCTGATCGAATGGCAGGCGGGCGGACACCCCGCTGACCGACTGCCGGACGCCGGCGCGCGGCTCGAGCGTCTCGTCGTCGCGCATCCCGAGGCGCAGGCGCTGCGCGCGGCGCTATCGGAATTTACCGATGCGCGTGTCGTGTTCGAGCCCGGTCCACCGGCCTTGCGCGCCGAGATCGCCACGCCCCACGGGCGGCGCGTGCTGGCATGACGCTGCGCCCCGCCACGGTGGCGGACATCTCCGCGATCCTCGCGATCTGGAACCCGCTCATCCGCGACACGGCGGTGACCTTCACCACCGAGGAAAAAACGCAAGACGGCCTCGCCTCCGACATCGCCGCGCGCGGCGAAGCGTTCATCGTGGCCGAGGACGCGGACCGGGTCCTGGGCTTGGCCACGTTCGGCCCGTTCCGCGCCGGTCCCGGCTATCGCCACACCGCAGAACATACCGTCATCCTCGACGAGGCAGCGCGCGGGCAGGGCACGGGCCGGGCGCTGATCGCGCGGCTGGAAGAGGTGGCCCGCGCAGCCGGCATCCACACGCTGATCGGCGCGGTGAGCGGCGAGAACGCGGATGCAATCGCCTTTCACACGGCAGTGGGATTCACCCGTGCCGGGGTGCTGCCCGGTGCCGGGTACAAGTTCGGGCGGTGGATGGACCTCGTGCTTTTCCACAAGCATCCCTGACGCTTTGCGCTGACACCGCTCGCGTTCCGCGATAGGCTTGCCCCATGTCGATATGGACCCGCATTTCAGAGGCGCTGCAGGCGCTCGCCAAGGGCGAAAGCCTCGCGCTTGTATTCGACCGCCTGCGCAGCCCGCCCGAGCGCAGCGTCGCCTTCACCATCGCCGTGATCGCGCTCTCGGCCAAGATGGCCAAGGCCGACGGGCGCGTGACGCGCGACGAGGTGACGGCGTTCCGCGACGTGTTCCGCCTACCCCGCGAAGAAGAGAAGAACGCGGCGCGCATCTTCAACCTCGCCCGGCAGGACGTGGCCGGATACGAGGATTATGCCGCGCGCATCGCGCGCATGTTCTCCGACGCGCCCGACACGCTGTGCGACCTGATGGAGGGGCTCTTTCACATCGCCGTGGCGGACGGCATCTATCACCCTGACGAGGATATCTTTCTCGGTCGCGTCGCCGAGATATTCGGGATCGAGGAGCCGCGGTTCCGCGCCCTGCGCGCCCGCTACGTGCCCGACGAGCGGCCCGATCCGTGGTCCGTTCTCGGCGTGACGGCCGATACCCCGCTGTCGGAAATCCGCGCCGCCTGGCGCAGGCAGGTGCGCGACTGCCACCCGGACCGGCTCAGGGCGCGCGGCGTTCCCGACGAGGCGGTGCGCCTGGCCGAGCGGCGGCTTAGGGACATCAACCACGCCTGGGAAGAAATCAACGCGATGCGCGCCCCCTCTTAAAACCGTCACGGGCCTTGCCTATCTTGAGGTCATGAAACACACAGCCCCGCTCCTCGCCCTGTCCGCCGCGCTCCTTGTCGGCGCGCCGCCTGCCGTGGCGCAGGAGAAAGAGGACGGGCGCTCGCTCATGGAGGAAGGCGCGCAGCTCTTCTGGGACGGACTGCGGCGCGAACTGGGCCCCGCGCTCGAGAGCCTGCGCGACCGTGCTGACGACATGGAACCCGCCCTGCGCGATTTCGCCAACCGGATGGGGCCGGCGCTCGCCGACCTGATGGAAAAGATCGACGACCTGAGCGCCTATCATCCGCCCGAGATGCTGCCCAATGGCGACATCATCCTGCGCCGCAAGACGCCGCAGGAGATGCAGGATGCGGCTCCCGAGGGCGAGATCGAGATCTAGTCGCGCGCCCGCAGGATCGCGCCCGGATTCATGATGCCGATGGGATCGAGCGCCGCCTTGATGCCGCGCATCGCGTCCAGCTTCACCGGATCGCCATAGCGTTCCAGATCCTCGACCTTGAGCCGCCCGATCCCGTGCTCGGCGCTGACCGAGCCGCCCATCGCGTGCACGAGGTCATGCACCGCGCGCTTGATCGCGTCGCGCTCGGGCAGATGGTCGGCGCGGTTGCGCCCCGGCATGGGAAACACGTTGTAGTGCAGGTTGCCGTCGCCCAAGTGGCCGAAACAGTTGATCCGGAAATCGCCGATCCCCGCGATCACCCCGGCCCCGCGCGCGATGAAATCCGGGATCGCCGAGAGCGGCAGCGAGATGTCGTGCGAACTGACCGAGCCGATGCGCCGGTTGGCCTCGGGGATCTGCTCGCGCAGCTCCCAGAATGCGTGCCGCTGCGCCTGCGACTGCGCGATCATGCCGTCGCTCACAAGACCCGCCTCGAAGGCTTCGGCGAACAGCGACTCCAGAGCGCCCGCGGGATCAAGGCCGCGCGCCAGCCCCACGTCGATGAGCACGCACCACTCCGGCGGCGCGGCAAAAGGCTGCCGGATATCCGGCACCGTCTCGGCGAGGAAGTCGAGCCCCTGCCGGTGCATCAGCTCGAAGGCGCTCACGCCTTCGCCCATGTGATCGCGCGCCATCGCCAGGAGGTCGAGCGCGGCGCGCGGCCCCGCGACCGCCATAAGCGCGGTGCCCTCGCCCGCCGGGCGCGGTGCCAGCCGGAGCGCGGCGGCGGTAATCACCCCCAGCGTGCCCTCCGAGCCGATCAGCAGGTTGCGCAGGTCATAGCCGGTGTTGTCCTTGCGCAGCCGCTTCAGCCCGTGCCAGATACGCCCGTCGGGCAGCACCGCCTCGACCCCGAGGCACAGATCGCGCGCGTTGCCATAGCGCAGCACGCCCACCCCGCCGGCATTCGTGGCGAGCAACCCGCCGATGCGCGCCGAACCCTTCGACGCGATCGACAGCGGAAACAGGCGGTCCGCCGCCTCCGCCGCGCCGTGAATGTCCTGCAGGATCGCCCCCGCCTCCACCACCATCACGTTTTCCTCGGGCCAGAGCCCGCGCACCGCGCGCATCCGCTCGAGGCTCAGGATTACCGGCTCCGGGCCGTCCGGGGCGATCTGCCCGCCGACAAGCCCCGTGCCGCCGCCATAAGGCACGATCGGCACCCTTGCATCGGCGCAGGCGCGCACCACCCGCGCCACGCCCTCTGCATCACCGGGGGCCACCACCACGCCCCGCCCCTTCCAGCGCCCGCGCGGCTCCTCGAAATAGCGCGGTTCGGCGTCGCGAAACGCCACGTCGGGCAGCGCCGCGCGCAGGCTGTCCAGGAAATCGGGGGAGGCGGAATTCAGCGTCATGACCTGTAGCTATCACGGCCCCGGCCCGAGGCCAGCCCATCCCCCCGCTTCATCGTTTCAAAAAATGCTCGCATGTTACGGTCACAGCCGAGAGGAAATCACGCCGGTGTTGAAACCGCCCATGCGCAGCTCGCCGAATAGGCGCTGATACTCGATCTTGGGGCAGTGGTTCATCACCACGTCGACGCCGCGCGCGCGGGCCATCGCCGCCGCCTGCGGGTGCTCCACACCGATCTGCATCCAGATCGTCCGCAGGTCGGGAAACGCCGCCAGCGCCTCCTCGACAATGGGGGGCACGTGCTCGGAGCGGCGAAAGATATCGACCATGTCCACCCCGCCTTCGATCTCGGAGAGCGACGCCACCACCTCTCGACCAAAGAGCACCCGGCCCGCGTGACCGGGGTTGACCGGCACCACCTCGAATTTCTTGAGGCTGAGGTAGCGCGCCACGTAATAGGACGGGCGCACCGGGTTCATCGACACGCCCACCACCGCCACGCGGCGGGTGCGGGTCAGGATGTCGCGCAGGTGGGAATCGGTGTAGGACTCGCTCATGCTGGCCATTAATCACGAAGCGGGCCGAGAAAAAAGCGCCCAAGATAATGCTTGGGCGCCAGTCGCGGAACGAGGGACAGTGATAGGAGACGACGGTGTTCCGTTTCGCCGCCTCTGACGTATAGATAGGTCCGGTTTTCGTGATATAAAGGGTTTGTAATACCCGCGTGACCATTCGTGACACGCGGATCAGTCGAACACATCCTCGACCACGTCCCACAGCTCCTCGAAAATGCGCCGGCCGATCCCCTTGCGGCGCTTCTTCTTGCGATTGCGCGGCGGTGGCGCGGCCCGCGGCCCGCCGCCATACGACTGCCGGGGCAGGGTCATGGGCCGGCCCCCGGGGCGCGTGCGGTCGGATTTCGCCTTTGGCAACGCCTTCATGTCATGCAGCGGCGCACCGCAGCTCGCGCAGGCCAGCTCGTGGCGCGCCCGGTCGAGCACGAGGGCCGCGCGCGTGCCGCAGTAATTGCAAGTGGCGATCTTGTGAGCCATGCCGCCCCATATCGGCCAAGTGCACCGGTTTTCCAAGCCCCACCGCGGCGAAATCGTCGCTCTAGGCGCGGGCGCGTGGTATCGTCGCAGGGTGCAAAGGCGAAGGGACAAAGCCCGATGACCGATCAGTCCGACCCGGCACAGCCCCCGCTCGCGCCGCGCGACCTGCCCTTCAAGGTGGATCTCAGGCGCATCCACCTCGCCGTGGGCTGGATCGCCTTCGGCCTGCCGCTCTCGCTCGTCGCGGTCGCGTGGCTGCCGACGGTCTGCTTCCACGACTCGATCAGCCATTTCTATTTCAGCCCGGTGGGCGGGGATATCCTCGTCGGCGCGCTCGGGTTCATCGGCCTGTTGCTGGTTTGCCTCTACTCCTTCGATGCCGCCGGTTGCGAGGGCGCGCGGCGCTGGACGCGCATGGACATCCTGTTGATCCGGCTCGCCGGTATCGCGTCGCTGCTGGTGGCCTTCGTGCCCACGACCGGCACCGGCTGCGACCGCGCGGAAACCGAAGGCGCGCGCGCCTTTCTCACCGGCGCGGAGGGGCCGTCCTTCGATTTCTGGGCGGTTCTTCTGGGCCGGTCTGAGACCACTGGATTTCCGCTCGACGCCGTGCATTACGGCGCGGCGGGGGTGATGTTTCTCATCCTCGCCTATGTGGTGCTGCGCGTCTTCACCCGCGTCAATTCCGAGGCCGCGCGGCGCGAGGGCAACCGCAAGAGCCTGCGCAACGGCTGCTACAGGGTGCTTGGACGCATGATTCTCGGGGTGGTCGCAGTGCTCGGGATCAAGATGATCTTCGGCACAGTGGCACCGGATGTCCTCGGTTTCTGGAACCGGCTCAACCTCACCTTCGTGCTCGAGGCGGCGGGGCTTTTCGCCTTCGGGCTCGCCTGGATGATCAAGGGCCGGGTCTTGCCGGTGTTCGAGGATGCCGCCGCACGGGCTCAGCCGCGCGCGGCGTAAAGCGCGACGGCGGCGGCGTTCGACACGTTGAGCGAGCCGAAACCGCCGGTCGCGTCGATCCGCACCAGCGCGTCCACCGTCTCGCGCGTGCGCGGGCGCAGCCCCGGCCCCTCGGCCCCCAGCACCAGCGCCACGGGCCGGTCGCGCCGCCCGTCGAGGGCCGTCTCGACGGTCTGATCCGCCTCGCCCGCGAGGCCGAGCACGACATAGCCCATGCCCTGCAACTCGGTGATCGCATCGGCGAGGTTGCGCACCCGCAGGTAGGGCTGGCGCTCCAGCGCGCCGCTCGCGGTCTTGGCCAGCGCGCCGGTCTCGGGCGCGGAATGGTGGCGCGGGGCGATCACCGCGCGCGCGCCGAACACCTCCGCAGAGCGCAGGATCGCGCCCACGTTATGCGGGTCGGTCACCCGGTCGAGCAGCACCAGGCGCGGCGCACCCGGGCCGTCGCGCATTGCGAGATCGGCCAGGTTTCCCCAATCGAGCGGCTTCGCTTCCAGCGCCGCACCCTGGTGCACCGAACCGGGATCGAGCGGCGCGGTGAACTTGCGCGGATCGGCGATCTCGGGCGTCATCCCGCTCGCGTCGATGGCCGCAGCGAGCTTGTCGGCGGCGTTGCGGGTCGCGATCAGCCGCAGCTTCTCGCGGCGGGGATTTTCCAGCGCATCGCGCACCGCGTGCAGCCCGAACAACCACACCGTCCCGGCGACCTCGGCGCGCCGCGCCTGCTCCTTCTCGATCACCCAGCGGGGTTTCTTCATCGACCGCGCGCCCCTCTTGTCCGGCGTCGTGTCCTTGCACCTCCGGGCACGGTCGCGCAAGCGATTTTCCGGTTGACGGGCCGCATCGCCAATTCTAAGACGCCCGGCACGTGGGCGACAGGCCGCAAGGTGTGGCAGGGGACTGTAACTCCCTCGCGGAGACGCACGCTAGGTTCGATTCCTAGGTCGCCCACCACTTTCCCCTTCCTGAGCCCGCTCCCCGGGGACTATAGTTCCGCAAGAAACGCAGGGGCATGGGCATGGCGCAACCGACCGCGGCGGGGGCCGGTTTCAACATCGTGATCGTCGGACAGGGCGGGCGGCTGCAATACGAGGCGCTGATCTTCGCCGCGTCGCTTCGCGCGATGTCGCCGGGCTTCACCGGGCGGCTTTTCGTGGCCGAGCCGCAGCCTGGACCGCTGTGGCGCAACGACCCGCGCATCGCCGGCGCGGAGACCCGCGGCCGGCTGGTCGAGCTTGACGCCGAGATCGTGCCCTTCACATCGCGTCATTTCGGACAGAGCTATCCTTACGGTAACAAGATCGAGGCGCTTCTCGCCCTGCCCGAGGGCGAGCCCTTCGTGTTCTTCGACACCGACACGCTCGTGACGGGCGAGATCGCGGATGTGCCGTTCGATTTCGACCGCCCCACTGCCTCGCTGCGCCGAACCGGCACATGGCCCGAGCCGGACCTCTACGGGCCCGGCTATACCGCGATCTGGAAATCGCTCTACGACAGGTTCGGGCTCGATTTCGAAAGCTCGCTCGACCTCTCCCAGCCCGACGAATACTGGAAGCGCTACCTCTATTTCAACGCGGGTTTCTTCTTCTACCGCTGCCCGCGCGTCTTCGGCGAGCGGTTCCTCGATTACGCGCTTGCCATCCGCGACGACCCGCCGCCCGAGCTCGTCTGCCAATCACTCGATCCCTGGCTCGACCAGGTGGCGCTGCCGCTGGTGATCCACAGCCTCGGCGGCGGGCGCGACACGCTGCCCGAAGGGCTGCTCGACGGCACCGTGACCTGCCATTACCGCACCCTGCCGCTGCTCTACGCGCGCGAGAGCGACCGGGTGATCGACGTTCTCGAAGAGACCACGGCACCCCACAAGATCAAGAAGGCACTGAAGGAATACGACGCGATCAAGCGCATGATCTACCAGGGGCGCGGGGCCAAGGTGCGTGCGCTGTTCGACCAGGACAACCTGCCGCGCCGTGAGCAGGCGATCCGCAACACGATCAAGCGCAACGGGTTCTGGATGCGCTGATCCTGCAATGTGGCGCGGACCGCCTCGGCAGGACATGAGTATTTTTGCCAAGAAGAAACCGCAGCCCGCTTCTTCTTGGTCCAAATACTCGACCAGGCCGGAAGCACGCCCTCCGGTTCAGGTGTGGAACACCGTGCCCATATCGGCGAAGCCCTTGACCTCGATGGGATTTCCCGAGGGATCGCGAAAGAACATGGTCCATTGCTCGCCCGGCTCGCCCTCGAATCGCACCAAGGGCGGGATCACGAAATCGACCTCCGCGGATTCCAGCCGCGCGGCCAGCGCGCGCCAGTCGTCGAGCGGAAGCACGACGCCGAAATGCGGCATCGGTACCATGTGATCGCCGACCTTGCCCGTGGGAGCGGTGGCCAGAGGCGCGCCGAGATGCAGCGACAGCTGGTGGCCGAAGAAATCAAAATCCACCCATGTCGCGGTCGAGCGCCCCTCGGTGCCGCCCAGCAGCCCGCCGTAGAACGCGCGCGCGGCGTCGAGATCGGTGACGTTGATCGCCAGATGGAACGGATGCGCCATGTCGCGACTCCTCATGCCTGTTGCGGGGCACCTTTCAATGCCGTAACCCGGTTTTCAAGCATTTCCGAAGGAGGGATCGACGAATGGCCTACGGTTTCGACACGTTGCAAATTCACGCGGGCGCGCGCCCCGACCCGGCGACCGGCGCACGTCAGGTGCCGATCTATCAGACGACCGCCTATGTCTTTCGCGATGCCGAGCACGCGGCGGCGCTCTTCAACCTGCAGGAAGTGGGCTATATCTACTCGCGCCTGACCAACCCGACCGTCGCCGCGCTGCAGGAACGTCTCGCCACGCTCGAGGGCGGCGCGGGTGCGGTGTGCTGCTCTTCGGGGCACGCGGCGCAGATCATGGCACTCTTCCCTCTGATGGGGCCGGGCTGCAACGTTGTGGTCTCGACGCGGCTCTACGGCGGCTCGATCACGCAGTTCAGCCAGACGATCAGGCGCTTCGGCTGGGAGGCGAAATTCGTCGATATCGACGATGCCGACGCGATCCGCGCCGCCATCGACGAGAACACGCGCGCGGTGTTCTGCGAGTCGATCGCCAACCCGGGCGGCCACATCGCGGATCTCGATGCCGTGGCGGCGCTCGCGGACGAGGCGGGCCTGCCGCTCATCGTCGACAACACCTCTGCCACCCCCTATCTGTGCCGCCCGATCGAGCATGGCGCCACGCTGGTGGTCCATTCGATGACCAAGTTCCTCACCGGCAACGGCACGGTGACCGGCGGCTGTGTCGTGGATTCGGGCAATTTCGACTGGTCGGCCTCGGGCAGGTTCCCCTCGCTGAGCGAGCCGGAACCTGCCTATCACGGGCTCAAGTTCCACGAGACCTTCGGCCCGCTGGCCTTCACCTTTCACGGTATCGCCGTGGGCTTGCGCGATCTCGGCATGACGCTCAACCCGCAGGCGGCGCATTACACGCTGATGGGGATCGAGACCCTCAGCCTGCGCATGCAGCGCCATTGCGAGAATGCCGAGAAGGTCGCGGGCTGGCTCGAGAGCCACCCGGCGGTCGAGGGCGTGACCTATGCCGGGCTGGGCTCCTCGCCCTGGCACGACCGGGTCGCGCGGATCTGCCCCAAGGGGGCCGGCGGGCTCTTTACCGTGGCGCTCAGGGACGGCTACGACGCCTGCGTGCGGCTGGTGGACAGCCTCGAGCTGTTCAGCCACGTGGCCAATCTCGGCGACACGCGCTCGCTCATCATCCATTCCGCCTCGACCACGCACCGGCAACTGACCGAGGAACAGCAGGTCGCGGCGGGGGCGGCACCCAACGTGGTGCGCATCTCCATCGGGATCGAGGATGCCGACGACCTGATCGCCGATCTCGACCAGGCGCTGGCACGCGCCTCCGGCTGACAGCGCGCGCGACCGCGCGCCGGGGCATGCGCGCGGTTCCGCCGGTTGACCGCCGCGCGCCGCCGCGTCAGGCTCGCAGCCGTTGTTGAGACTCCCGGTGGCGGCGTGCGCATGGTAAGACGATCCCGATGAAACCGAATTTCGCCCTCGACCTGACGTTCAACGGCATAACGCTCCTGCACCGCGCGGGCGAGGCGGGGTGGCATGTCGTCGGCGAGGTGGCGCTCGACGCGCCGTCCCTGGGCGACGATCTCGCGGCCCTGCGCAAGAAGGCGAACACGCTCGATCCCTCGGGTATGCGCACCAAGATCGTCATTCCCGACGAGCAGATCCGCTATCTCGACATCCCCGCAGCCTCTGCGCCGCACGGCGATCACGACGCGGCCGCGGCCGATGCGCTGGACGGGGCGACACCCTACGCGCTGGACGAGCTGGCCTTTGACTGGACTGTAAGCGCCACGCGGCTCCACGTCGCGGCTGTCGCCCGCGAGACGCTGGACGAGGCTGAGAGCTTTGCCATCGAGCACGGCTTCAACCCGGTCTGCTTCGTGGCGGCACCCGGGCAGGATATCTACACCGGCGAGCCGTTCTTCGGCGTGACCGAGAGAGGCGAGGCCGCCGGGAGCGTGGAGCGCGACATCGGCCCGATGGCCCGGCTTGGCGCGCTTCCCGAGACCGGGAGCGACGCGGAAGAGACCGGCGCAACCGATACCCCGGCGGCCTTTTCCTTTTCCAGCGTGCGCGCGGAACGCGGGCTGCCCGCGGGGGCCACGCCGCGGCTCACGGGAGCGGCGCGCATCACGCCGTCCCCGCTGCCCGATGCGGAGGCGCGCGCCCTGAGCGGAGCGGCGCAGGCAAGCCTGGCACCGCGCGACACGGCCCCCCCGCTCGGCCCCGCGACCGGCAAGGCCCCGACACCCGAACCCCCGGCAAAGGACCCGGCAGGACCCGGCAGCGCCCATGCCGAAGAGGCAGATGCGACGGACGCGGCAGTCGCTGTATCGGAGCCGGGCACGGCCCCCCTGACCCCGACCGACGAGGCCGAACGCCTGACCATCTTCGGCGCGCGCAGCAAGCCGGGCCCGCGGCGCGGAAAGCCACGGCTGCTGGGCCTTGTCCTGACGGCCGCTCTGCTGATCCTTCTCATCGGCGTGGCGGCCTGGGCGGCGATCTTTCCCGACTCGGGGGTGGGCCGCCTGCTGCGGGGGGGCGAGCCCCAGATCGCGGTTACGCCGGACATTCCCGAACTCGAGGGTACCGGGCTGCAGCCCATGGCAGACCCCGCAGAGGCCGCGCCGTCCGCACCGGCAGAGGCCGGGACCGGCGCGCCCGACCCGGAGCCGGCGGCAGACCAGCCCGAGATCGCCGCCCTGCCCGTCCCGCAAGAGCCTGCCGCCGCGCCCCAAGAGAGCGCTGCCGCGGACCAGCCCGACGGCGCGGACGGGGCCGGGGAACGGACCGCGCCGCGCACCCCCGAGGAGGCCCGCAGGCGCTATGCCGCCACCGGGATATGGCCGTCCGCCCCCGAGGCCCCGGACGAGCCGCGCAGCGACAGCCTCGACACCTTCTACCAGACCTCCATCGACGCGCAGGTGAACCTGGGCGATGCCGTGGCGCTGCCGCGCGCGCGTGCGCTCGCACCCGATCTGGTGCCACCGCGGCCCGCGCTGCCGCCGCCGCCGGGCCGGACGTTCGAATTCGACGCGCGCGGGTTCGTGCGCGCGACGCCGGACGGGGCGCTGACCCCGGAGGGCGTCCGCGTCCATTCCGGGCCGCCCCCGATCCGCCCGCCGGAGACGCCGCCGCGCGCCGTGCCGCTACCCGGCCTGACCCCGACGGACGAGGCGGTCGAGGCGCGCGAGACCCTGTCGGAGATCCGCCCGCGCCGGCGGCCCGAGACGCTGATAGAAGAGCACGAGCGCGGCGCGTTCGGCGGGCGCACGCGCACCGAACTGGCGACCCTGCGCCCCCGCGATCGCCCGGCAGGGATAACCGCGCGCGCAGAGGCGGCGATCGCGGACCGCGCAGAGGCAGAGGCGGTGGCCGCAGCGGTTGCCGAGGCGACGGACGAAGCCGTCGGCGAATCCCTCAAACCCCGCCTTCGGCCCAAGGAGATCGCGCGCACCGCGGCCCCGCAACGCGCGGCGGCGTCGGCCCCGGCGATCCCGACCTCGGCCTCGATCGCGCGCCGCGCCACCGAGCGTAACGCGATCAACCTCCGGCAGGTCAACCTGATCGGCGTCTACGGCACGCCATCGGACCGGCGCGCGCTTGTGCGCCTGTCGAACGGTCGCTACCGCAAGGTTCAGGTCGGTGACCGGATCGACGGCGGGCGCGTTTCCGCCATCGGCGATACGGAGTTGCGCTACACCAAGAGCGGGCGCAACGTGGTGCTGAGGATGCCCCGGGGCTGAGGGGCGGGAGCCGCAGACACGAGAGGCCGGGCGATGGACGGGGTGCTGTTTCAGGCGACGATATTTCTGGCCGCGATGGTCATCGCCGTGCCGCTGTCGGCGCGGCTCGGCTTCGGCTCGGTGCTGGGCTACCTCGCCGCCGGGATCGTGATCGGGCCGGCGTTCGGGCTGGTCGGCGGGCACGAGACTGCCGAGTTGCAGCACATGGCCGAATTCGGCGTCGTGATGATGCTGTTTCTCATCGGGCTCGAGCTCGAGCCGCGCGCCCTGTGGGACATGCGCCACCGGCTGCTGGGGCTGGGCGGCCTGCAGATCGGGCTGACCACCGCAGCGATCATGGTCGTCGGTCTCTGGCTGGGGCAGGCGTGGACGGTGGCGCTGGCCGTCGGCATGACGCTGGCGCTGTCCTCCACCGCGATCGTGCTTCAGACCCTCAACGAAAAGGGCCTGATGCAGACGGGGGGCGGGCGCTCGGCCTTTTCGGTGCTGCTGACGCAGGACATCGCGGTGATCCCGATGCTGGCCCTGCTGCCGCTTCTGGAACTGCCGCGCACCATGGAAATGATCTTCGGCACCGCGCGCGAGCGCGCGGACAAGGCACGCAGCACCGCCGAGGCGGCCCCGCACGAGGCCGCCCACAACTTCATCGCCGGGCTGCCGGGCTGGGCCGCGACGCTGGTGACGGTGGCGGCGGTGGCGGCGATCGTCCTGGCCGGAATCTACCTGACACGACCGGTGTTTCGCTTCATCCACACGGCCCGGCTGCGCGAGATGTACACCGCGCTGGCGCTTCTGATCGTGGTCGGCATCTCGTTCCTGATGATGCTGGTGGGGCTCTCGCCCGCGCTGGGCGCGTTTCTCGCGGGGGTGGTGCTGGCCAACAGCGAGTTCCGCCACGAGCTCGAAAGCGACCTCGCGCCGTTCAAGGGGCTGCTCCTGGGCCTGTTCTTCATCACCGTCGGCGCGGGGATGAATTTCAGCGTGCTGGCGGGCGCGCCGTTGCTCGTGCTCGGCCTCGCGGGCGGGCTGATCCTGACAAAGGGGGGCATCCTCTACCTGCTGGGCCGGGCGTTCAGGCTGCGCGGGCGCGATTTGTGGCTGTTCACCCTGTCGCTGGCACAGGCGGGCGAGTTCGGCTTCGTGCTGGTCGCGTTCTCGAACCAGCAGAACGTGCTGCCACGCGGCATGGGGGAAATCCTTTTGCTGGTGATCGCCCTGACGATGCTCATCACGCCACTGCTGTTCCTGCTCTTCGACAAGCTGGCATGGCGCATGGGCGAGACCGCCGAGACGCCCGAGCCCGACAGGATCGACCGCACCGGGCAGGTCATCATCGCCGGAATCGGGCGGTTCGGGCAGGTCGTCAACCGGCTGGTGCGGTCGAGCGGCTTCGACACGGTGGTGCTCGACAATGACCTGACGGCGATCCAGCGGATGCGCCGCTTCGGCGTCAAGGGCTTCTTCGGCGATCCAACCCGGCCCGACCTGCTGCACGCTGCGGGGCTGGAGAAGGCGCGCGTCCTGGTCGCCGCGCTGGACGATCCCGATGCCTGCGTGCGTCTGGTCTCGTTCGCCCGGCGCGAGCGGCCCGACCTGTACATCGTCGCCCGCGCGCGCGACCGCACGCATGTTTTCCGCCTCTACAAGGCGGGGGCCGACGACATCGTGCGCGAGGTTTTCGACGGCTCGCTGCGCGCCGGGCGCTATGTGCTGGAGAATGTCGGGCTGACCGAGTTCGAGGCGGCGGAGGCGGAAAAGCTGTTCTACCAGCACGACCGGCAATCCGTGCGCGAGCTGGCCGCGCTGTGGAACCCGGACGTGCCGACGCTGGAGAATGCGGCTTACATCGCCCGCGCGCGCGAGCTGGAGGCAGATTTGCAGACCATGCTGCTCAGCCAGATCGAGGAAGGTGCCGCCGCGCCGCAGGAGCGCCGCGACGACTGAGCCGCGACGCGGTGCCCGTCACTCGGCGCTGTCGGCGGAGCTGGCGTTGAGCAGCCCGTAGCGCTCGGCCCCGAGGCTCTCGTAGAGATCGATCTGCGTTTCGAGAAAGTCGATATGGCCTTCCTCGTCCGCGATCAGCTCCTCGAACAGGTTCTTGGAGACGTAATCGCCCACGCTCTCGCAATGGTTGCGCGCCTCGATGTAGAGGGTTCGCGCGTCATGCTCGGCCGCGAGGTCCGAGTCGAGCGTCTCGCGCAGGGTCTGGCCGATGCGCAGGGGATCGAGTTTCTGCAGGTTGGGGTGGCCGCCGAGGAAGATGATCCGCTCGATCAGCTTGTCGGCGTGGTGCATCTCCTCGATGCTTTCCTCGCGGGATTTCGCCGCGATCTTTCCGTAGCCCCAATCCTCCTGCAGGCGATAGTGCAGCCAGTACTGGCTGACGGCGGTCAGCTCACTCCTGAGCGCCTTGTTGAGATAGTCGATTACCTTCTGATCGCCTTTCATGGAGGTCTCCCTGTGTGGGTGCGCGCCGCAATGCGCGCAGGTGCATGGGGACGGCAAGCGTATCCTGCCTGCTCATGGTGTCAATGAAGAGCGGCAGGCAACCGCCGCAATCGGCGCGCTTGCCCAGCGCGCGATAGACCTTGCCGGGGGTGATCACCGTGTCGGAGTCGGAGGCGCGCATCCAGTCCACGGCGCGGCGGATGTCGGCGTCGCTGATGGCCATGCAGTGGCAGACGATCATGGGGCGGCGCTCCTTTGCTAATGTAGTGTGGTGCCCACGCGGCAGGCGGCTGTCAAGGCAGCCCTGTCGCGCAGCGTCGCGCGGTGGAGGTGCAGGCCGAATCGCTGTGCCGCGTCGGTCAGGGCGATGATGGCGCGGGCGTCGACCATGAGGCTTGCGAGCAACAGCGCGTCCTCGCGCTCGCCCAGCGCCGCCGCCTGAACGAAGCGTGCGAAGGCCGCCTCGTCCGCGCCGACGCAGGGGCAGTCGGGTGCGTGGCAGGCCAGCGGTCGCCGCCGCGCGGTGCCCAGGACGCCCGCCAGATCGCACATCGCCGCCATGGCCGCGGCGGCCTGTCCCTCGCTCATCCGCGCACGCAGCGCCACGAGCGCGGCCCCCGCACCGCCGCGATTCCACCCGCGCAGCGCCGCTATGACCAGCGCGGCCAGCGGCTGCATCCCCCGCATGTCGGCCACGGGCAATTCGCCCGAGAGATCGCGGGCGTGTTTCATTTCGTCAGGATCAGCTTGCCCGCGCGGGTAATGCGCAAGGTATAGGTCTGCCCGTCGAGAACGATATAGGCGATACTGCCGCCCCCGGTGAGGTCGCGGGCGTCGTGGCAGGCGGCCTCAGCCAAGAGGCTTGGGGCGGGTCCGGTCTGGGCACGGATCATGTCATGGTCTCCATTCGCTCGGGCAGCGGGCCGCGGCGCGATCCCGCTCTTGGGATAATAGATGCCGGGCTGACCGTGATGGAATGGCTTGGCCCCTGCAATCTGAGTGAAAGAGTCGGACATGTCAATTCCTATTCTTTTTATCAGACTTGCCGCGCTTGATCTTCGCGTCCGCGGGGATAAGTTATGGTGTGGTCAATCAGGCATGCCGGGCATGATAAAATTCACTCTCAAATGTGCGCAGGGGCACCGCTTCGACAGCTGGTTCCAATCCGCCTCGGCCTTTGACCGCCTGTCGGAGACGGGAATGGTGGCCTGCGCCGTGTGCGGATCGGCGCAGGTCGAAAAGGCGCTCATGGCCCCGCAGGTTCAGGGCGCACGGGACGACCGGTCGCTTTCCGCGGGGCCCGACACCGCCGAGCAGGCCATCGCCGCGCTGCGCCGCAAGGTCGAGGCCAGTGCCGCCTATGTCGGCACGCGGTTCGCACAGGAGGCGCGCGACATGCATGACGGCGTGCTGCCCGAACGCGCGATCTACGGCGAGGCCCGCCCCGAAGAGGCCAGGCGCCTGTTCGAGGACGGCATCCCCGTCGCCCCCCTGCCCTTCTCCCCGCGGCGCAAGACGAACTGAGGCCCGCCATGCATATTGTCATCACCGGCGCGTCGCGCGGCATTGGCGCGGAACTTGCCAGCCGCTACCGGGCCGGGAGGCATACGGTCACCGGCACGGGGCGGCGCGGAGGCGACGGACTCGTCGCGCTCGACGTGACCCGTCCCGAGAGCGTCGCGGAGCTTGGCGCGCATCTCGGCGGGCGCGCGGTCGACCTGCTGGTGTGCAACGCGGGCATCTACCCCGACAAGGGCCAGGCGCTCGACACCGGCTATCCCGCCCCGATGTGGGCCGAAACCTTGGCCACCAACGTGACCGGCGTGTTCCTGACCGTGCAGGCGCTGCTGCCCGGCCTGCGCGCCGCCGGCGGCGCGCGCATCGCCATCATCTCGAGCCAGATGGCCAGCCACACCCGCGCACCGGGCGGCAGTTACATCTACCGCGCGTCCAAGGCGGCGGCGCTCAATCTCGGGCGCAACCTCGCCGCCGACCTCGCCCCCGAAGGTATCGCCGTGGGCATCTACCATCCCGGCTGGGTGCGCACCGACATGGGCGGCGACGCGGCGGATATCGGCGTGGAAGAGGCCGCCAAGGGGCTGATCGCGCGCTTCGATGCGCTCGACATGGACGACACCGGCTGCTTTCGGACATGGGACGGCCGCACACACCCGTACTGAGATGCGGGTTGCCCGGATGAGGGCCGCGCATTAGTATCCGCCGGAATACCGCAAACAGGACGTCGCGCGCCCAATGTCAGCCACTGTCAAACACCTGCTGGGCAAGGCCGGGTCATTGTGCCGCACCTGTGCGGCCTGTGTCATCGCGGGTGTATGGCCACGCCGCAGCCTCGCGGATGTCGAGGCCCGGCTCGCCGCATGTTCCTCCGGCCAACAGGCCGCGATCACCGGTGGCGTTCTCTTCCTGCTGGTTTTGCTCGGTTTTTTCGCAGCACAGTTCGGCTGGATCGGGGTTCTGCTCTACTGGATGTCAATCATTCTCATTATTCGCTAGTGGCGCAATGCTAAAAGTATGCAAGTGTATGCGAAATAACGACAATTCCAGATAAAACTCATCCGATTGCTGCTGCGCAGCGTAACTCCTGCAGTCAAGCAACACGGAGGACGACATGGAACTCATTGGAATTCTTGCCCTCGGAACCCTCGCGTCGGTCGGCGCATTCGCCTATCTCAGCGTTCGCGCCGTCGAGAAACTGCGCGACAGCGACGCGCCCCGCTCCTCGCTCTCGCGGGACGGCATCGAACAGCGCCTGCGCGCGGCGCGAAACTGATCGCGTAATACTCACCATGAAAAGGGGCGCTGTCCGCACTGGCAGCGCCCCTTTTCACGTGCCTTCGGCATCTCGGTCCAAGTCGAATCTTGCCCTCTGTCCGGGGCTGGCGTACACCCCGCCAGTCATTCGGCCCAGGATCGCGCCCATGCCCGTTCTCGTCATGAAATTCGGCGGCACCTCCGTCGCCAATATCGACCGCATCCGCCGCGCCGCCAAGCGCGTGGGCGTCGAGGTGGCCAGGGGCCATGACGTGATCGTCATCGTCTCGGCCATGTCGGGCAGGACCAACGAGCTGGTCGGC
>Ga0102928_1001005_pt1 | contig 17928 bp, 35 predicted proteins | sample SalPonR1_B_D1_MG_FD_78504 | JGI IMG/M metagenome (GOLD analysis project Ga0102928, IMG submission 78504) | Salt pond soil microbial communities from South San Francisco under conditions of wetland restoration - Salt Pond MetaG R1_B_D1_MG | ecosystem: Environmental > Aquatic > Marine > Intertidal...
CAATGTTGTGTGTCGGTCTGACAGGAACGCCAGCGATTGACAACTGGTTTAGTCCGACATTGACTGACTGATCACTTGGATCTGTTCTTAGGTTGTCAAAGTCGGCTTCATTTTCAAGCTTGTCAAACATCTCCCAGCTACAAGCAATAACTAGATTATTGACATTGACATTCTCGTCCTGCTTCATCGAGTTGATTTCCTTCTTAATGTCTTTGACGTAGTTACTTGAAACGCCGGTCTTGTCGATGTCGTTACCTGCATCTTCTGCGTAGCCTTTAAGCCCTTTGAATCCTTCGCTGTCTCCTAGGTAACCTGTGCCTGTGTCTTGTGAAGGATCTCCGTAAAGGATTTGCTGTGCCTTTCTCTGGGCGTGCTGTGCAACCTGTTCTCCAAGAGTTGTCTGCTCGACATTCATGTAGTGGCTTGCTGCTTCCTGTGTGAAGTCGGAGATGTTGACTGTTGCTGTCCAGATTGTCATATCAACCTCGCTTTTTGCAAAGCTGATGTCGGACTCATTGTTGTTAAGCAGGTTGATTGCATCGCCTTCTGATGTAAATCCGATTGGGTCTTCACGACTATCTACAATGTTGTAGACTGCTTTGAACCCTTCCTGTCCTTCTTCCGGGATTACATCTAGAAGCGGTGCATTCTGTTTCAAGATGGAGACAATCTCAGGGTCGAACACCAGCGGTGTGTAGGTTTCTGTTGCTCCGCTGTCCATCGCCTTTGTCTGCATGTCTCCATTAGCCATTTTGGCTGCAGTCTTCCTGACCTGGCCTTTGAAGTTCTTGTCGATTTCTTCTTTTGACTGGTTTTTGAAAAAGTTTTGAACACTTGTCGTTGTCTTCGCTCCTGCATCTTGAGTTGTAGCTTTCATGCCGTGGTCTTCCCATACAGGTTCGAAGACTTCGTCCGGTGACCCGGAACGAGTTGCAATTTTCTTAATTGGATTCATGGTTAGTTTTTCACCATATAATATTGTGTTTTTTAGGCCCAGTAATCGGCTGGTTGCTGTGCCTTGTTAGGGTCTTCGTCAAGGTTTTCGTTTTCGGACTCATCTTTGCCTTCATCTACTTCATTAATTGTCTTACCGGCGCTTTCTTCTTCATCTAGTGTTTTCTCATCTTCGGTAAGTCCTTCCTTTTCTTCTGTTTCAGACTTGTTGTCTGCCGATTCAGAGGACTCATCCTTTTCAGAGTCTTCACTGTGATCGGAGGCATCATCCTGACTCATTTCCTCTTCATCGTCATCGCTGTAATCGCCGTCAGTTTCTTCTTCGTCCTCGTCTTCATCCATCTCATCTTCCTCTTCCTCGTTGTCTTCATCAATCATTTCCATCAGTTCATCTTCAGCTTCGTCCATCGCCATTTGGATATGACTTGAAACTGTTTCTCCCACCATCTCCATCATAAGTTCGACATCTTCAGAAGTCAATTGTTTTTCTTCAGATTTTGACTCGTCGTTGTTTTGCTCTTGACCATCTTCGTTCTTTGTTTGTTCGGTCATAGTATCGTTTCCATCATTTTCTTTGTTGAAGGCCTGTTTGATGTTTGACATGATTTCATCTTTGGAAAACCCTGCGTTTTTAGCCATTGCCACCGCACTTCCCATGGCCTGTGGTACGGCATCCGGGTTGCTTGGTATTCCGACCGCACTTACTTCCATCAGGTCTAGGTCGCTTATTTCCATGCCGCCGTTCTCTTTTTCGTCAAACTGTTGTGGGATAAACCCGACTGAAAAACCTATCGGCATATCCTGTTCTAGAAGATCGACAACTTCTTTGGCGTCCTCATGCAGTTCATCTGATTCTTTTCCCTGTCTACGCATCCGAGCCGTTCCGATTGTCGTACCATTCCTATTTTCTCCGTCGACAAACTGTCCAACGATGTCCCTAAAGTCATACATGGCATCGTTTGAACCGATGCCGTGGTTCAGAACTAAAGGCACTGTACCGGATTTAAGCTGTCTAACAATGCTTTCTTGGCCTTTTTCTGTTATTATGTCGCCGTCCCTGTCCTCAGAGATAGCTTGGACTGGAATGTTGACAACGATTTCGCCGTCGCTGTTGGTTTCTTTGACTTCGACATCTTTCCCGGTTACTTCTAATTGTGCGGTTTTCATTTCTTCACGGTTTTCCTCTAAACTATTTTTTTGGTCTTGAATTGTTTCAGAACTCATAGTATTAATTTCATCAATGCTTCTCTCAGCAGCTTCAGGACGTTCAACCTCTCTTAGCTCACCTTCAAACTTGACCACGTTATTCGTAAACTCTTGATCTTCGTCATCAAACTCTTCAATCTTGTAAAGCGGTTCGTCATCCTCATCTTCAATCGTAAATTCGTTGCCGCCAGCACTCATACTGTCGCCGACCTCTGTTGATCTCTCAATTATCTCGCCTTCAGCACTTCCAGTTGAGAAATCCCACCGCACAAAATCTCCTACATCAAATTCCGGGTTTTCAAGAGACTTATCACTGTCTTCACGTGCATCTTCTATTTCCTCAAGCTTTCTTTCAGCCCAATCCCGTCCAGGATCACCGCCCCATAACTGCCATGCTACAAAGCCGCAGTCCTCCCATTTGTTCTCTGTCTCTACTTCTTGATTCCCATCATGACGTGCAAAAAAGCTTACCATACGGCCGACTGTATCAGCACTTAGTTCCTCACGGTTCTCTAACTGGTTGGCTCGTTCAAGACCTGTTCTTGTACCGCAGTCATCATTATCTAAGTCACTGTCTTCAATTTTCTCTAGTGCTTCGGAGGCAATATCTGCCATTTCCTGTGTTGGTGTTGTGTCAATGTCTTCAACTTGCTTTACAATATTTTTGTCGTCAAAAAGTAGTTGAAGGAATTTTTCCCCGTTAACTTGATCTGGTTCGGAACTGCCTTCCTCGGCCTCGCTTAAACAAATTGCTATTGCCTGTTCTCTATCCATTCCGTTATCTACTTTTTCAGAAATACAGTCGGACACTTCGTCCTCAGAAATGGAAAGTTCTTCCATCTTTTGTTGATGTTTTTCGGACAGTTCTAAAGACATACATGTTTTAAACAATAGACGGTTTAAAAGTACATCTCAGAAACAAAGGGTGTACACGTTAATCACAAAGAAAAAAAGGGAAAAAAGTGGCAAGTTACCTTGAAGAATTAACTACTGTGATGGAATCAACAATCTTGCTATGACTTCTTGCACAGGTATGTGGACTTATCCACAAAGGCATTGAGTAATCGATTCTTACCTTGCTACCTTCATCAATGTTCCTAACTTTTTCTACTAGTTCCTTATCGTGATCTGGGACGCACCAATGCTCTCTTTGACTGCTTCTTTCATGTGTCTTTGTAGTTAAGTCATCAACTTTAAAGATAAAGCCTTTTTGGTGGGTGTAATCAATTACTTGACCTGTGTAACTTCCATCGCCTACGGGAGTGTGCAGCCCCATAAAACCATAAACTGCTAGGCCTGCTACCACTACTAGGATTGCCGCTGCTGATACTAAGAAAACGTCAAATTTATCCATCATCACTCAACACCTGCTGCATCTAGGATAAATTGTCGCCAGCTTTTGTCGCCTTTGGCTTCTTGAAGTCTTTCAAACTCGTCTTCTGAAAATTGTTCGTTAATGCTTTTCATCAACAATAACTTAGTAACTAACTATTAAATAAGTTACTAACTTACTCGCTCCAACTGTAAACCGTAGTCTTCGACATCTCAAAACTCTCCGCAATCTCAGCCTTCGACATCTCCCTGTTAGAGGCCTCCCAAAACTTTTCAAATGAGTCATATTCCTTGCCGTGTTCTTTCCAGACTTCGTACTGTCTCTTGGTCACACCTAAATCAACAGTTACACCATCGAAGTCGGCCTCTAACTGTTGTGGGCTATCCGGCATGTCCTCAGACAGGACTGGAGCCTGTGAACATCTGCAGTTGAAGGGCTGGTCTTCTCCTACAACACGGACACTTCTTGGATAATCAGTTGGTTGGTCGTCGGATACCTTCGGAACTGTAAACAAGTCATCTTTACCTACTATCTGACCGTCCATGGCATCGTGCCATTCTCGTGTCCTTGAATCGTTCGTTGCTAACCATTCCTTGCCTTCCACAAGATCCGTACTTTCGGCTAATGCCTGACTGCCTTTCCTACTTGACTGTAAAGTCTCGGTTCGGGCGACTAACTCGGCGTGGTCTTTGCTAATGTCGTCCTTAACACTTTGGATCCGGTCGATAATCTCCGGTATTCCTTCGCCTTCCTCAGCACCCTTCAATATCTCGTTTTTGAGTCTGTCTTTAATCGTGCCTTCAATTTCTGTAGCTGAAGAAAGTGCTTCCTGTCTTATTATGTCGGCCGTAAAAGTATCCAGGATATTAAAGCTGAGTTCGACCTTAGATTCTTCTGGAATCGTCAAGCGTTCCTCAGTTTCTTGTTCTATTTCCTGTTCTTGATGCTCGGCACTCATCTCCAAAGCACTGAGGTTGTTGCTTTCTATTACACTGCCAAGCCTGTCCTTGAAGTCAACTTGGTTTACTATTTTATCCGCATTGACAAGGTTGGCGTTGTCGTTTTCCTCTTCTGGGAACTCTTCTCGCAGTTGTTGTTCAATATCGATGCTGTTGAAAACTTCGGACACATCGTCCCGCATCTCATCTTTGTGTTCTACTATGCCAGGTGTGTCGTCAAATCCTCTCTGATTCCGCAATGCGTCTTTGGTTTCCTTAAGTAGTTTGTCCGTATGTTTGAAGGCCTTCCGGTACGATTGTATATCCGTGGGATCTCCCGTTCCCCCCTTTTTTCCTTCTTTAGTGTGGTTATCCGAAGTGTCCGAAACACTTTTCTCCTCGTCTTCTGTCATTTCCTGTAAATCATCACGGCTAAGAGAAAGGCTTTCGAACAGGCTGTCTCCGCCGCCATCACCCTCAGGAACATCCTCCAAATCAGTTAACTGTTCGACTACAAACGCCGGATTGTTACGAGCGTACTCTTCAAACACTGTTTTCGGCAAGTTACCGAGTTCGCCGTAAGGCTCTTTTCCAAGTTCTTCACGGGCCTCGTTAATCGTGGTAGTGTCGTTATCAAGTTTGTCGGTCACTAACTCGTTCTGCATTTTCTCTAGGAACTGGTTCTGTGGATCAAACTCGAATACGACTTGGCCGTCAACTGCTTCGTACTCTCGCATGTACGGCAAGATCTGGTTGTTGAACTTTCTTTCAATCATTTCTAGAAGTGGTTGCGTGGTTCTTCTCCACACGTTTTGCTTCATTTCTTCGCTTACTGAAAGGTTGGCGTTTTCATGCAGCCCGGCCTCGGCCTCATTCAATCCGTAGGCCATTACGACAAGTTTGCTGTACCATTTCTGGCTTTCCAGGAACTGCATTTTCTCCGGCTCTGGATCGATACTGATGTAATCAATTGACTCACTGCTGCCGACTATCGGCAGTTCATGCTCATTACCAGCCGTGTTCTTAAACCTGTTTTTCAAGGCCTTTTTATCATCCTGGCTCATTTTGTCGTCAACAGCTAACACGCCTTTATGGAACTCGTTGTCCAAGAAGAACTTGTTACGGTGTGTATCACCGTTAATCATGATTTCCGCTGCTTTCCTAACTTTCTGTGTCCGGCCACGGCCGTAAGGATCGTATGAGTTAGGGCTTTCTTGGAACCATACAATCTGATCCCTAGAAAATGGAATACTTTCCCTGTTAACAAAACGTGTAAACGGCAGATTACCTAGCTCCTCTTGAATATTTCTTACATCAATGCCTTTTCGGTCACGACTGTACAGTTGTTGGGCATAAGCCGCAGGGCTAAACTGGTAATACGCCGGTTCGTCACTATCTGGCTCCGGCATCAATCCGCTATCTTTCAAGTTCTTTGTAAAGGTCAGTCCGTCCCGTGTAATTATTTGCTGTAGGTAGCCGTTGTTGTCCCGTACAAGTTCTAAAATGCCGGAGTCAAAGTCCAGTGTATCGTCAAGTATTATTTTAAGCAGGTCGTCGAATGACTGATCGTCTGTGTTAAAATTGCCGTGTAGAAAGTTTTCTATTTCATTAGCAGCGTCAATCTGTCTCTGGTCTGGTTCTTCATCTTCCGGTGTGTCGGGCTTTACATGGAAGTCTGTGGAGGCAACTTGATGCTTGATTATGTCCTTGAGCCATTCGATTTGCGTGGTCTGACCGAGTAATCTTACTGCGAATAGGTTGTCTCGGCGTGGTACTCCGTCCAGTGATTTGTTGTAGAAAATGCTGCTTCTTTCGCCTATCGGTGTTGAACTTGGTTGGCCGCCTAGTCCGTCAATACGGTCTTTGGTAGAATTCTTTTGTTTCGTCACTCCGATGATGTCGCCTGCCATAAATTGTACACCAATGTTTTGGGAGGTGTACAATAAAAAGGATGTGGCCTTACCGCTTTTCTTCAAAATATCTTAAACTAGGTTGATTGCCAAAATAAGAATTTCTACCATTTACAAAGAACGGTTTCTCTAAACCAAATCTTTGTTTCCATTTCAACAACTTAAGTCTAAATTTCAGCTTCAATATAGTAAAATTCATTATTCTTCCACCTCTTCTAACCATTCTCTCCAATCAACTTCGCCAAATGTGTTGCTATATTCCGACTTTGTGAATACTTGTGGATTATATTCGCCCCAATGTCTTCTGTGAGTTTCTTCAAAAATTTCTTTTAGTTTCTTTGCTAGATTAGTTTTTTGGTCAACCATGTTTCTTCCGAATTTTCTGCCTTCAAAAGTTATGAAATAGCCGTCTGTGTTTATTCCTCCGCCTTCGTGAGCCATTTTTTCTTCCATAAATTTTACAAGTTCATCGTATTTACTTGGCGGAATACTATTCTTAGTTATTGCTACTTTAGTGTAAGTACCCATTATTCTTCCACCTCTTCTAACCTTTCTTTAACCAATTCTCTAAACTCTTCATAACTGTCAGTTTTTTCAGCCATTCTATAAACTTCAGCCGTTAACTCATAAAAATAACCTCTACCAAACTCTTTCCTTGCTTCTTCAAATTCGTCTTCAGTTTGACAAAACTTAACTTCCTGATTTTCTAACGGTACAAAATCTTGTTTTTCAAATATGACTGAATGTGCGTATCTTTTAGCCGCCTTGTATAAAATTTTATCTTCCTTTTCTGCTAACTCTTCAGCTACCTTTCTACTTGTCTCTTCAAACTCTTTCATTTGTCTTCACCTTTGTCGTTCAACCATGGTTGAACCCTAGTCCTGACCTCACCCGGAGAAAGCTCTTCAATACTGTTAATGTCGTTCCGGACAAAATGCAAAGCACTAGGGTCATGATTATACTTCTTCACAAACTCCGACTTGAACTGGTTCGTGAACTCGATAATCTGCCGGTCCGTCATATCCACATCCCAGACAAAACACTTATCCGCCGAGTCTTCCAGTTCATGGATATGGTTTACTGGATCTGTGTTTAGTTCTACATCCAGTTTCTCCGCAATCAACTCAACCAAGTCCTCATCCGAGATGTCGCCGTACTTACTGCGGAGCAGTTTAAACGCCAACTCCTCCTTCATTCAAGATCGGCCTCATTCATTTTATTATAGACTTCTAAAAATCCGTCCATTCGTTTCTCCGACCAATCAATAGCAAAGAAATCTGGTTCTAAATCGTGTTTATCTAAACTCATTTATTCTTCCACCTCTTCTATAATCATGCCTTTCCAGTTTGCCTCAAATTCTCTACCGCAATCTTTACAGGAAATTTCTTGCTGAAGATAATAAGCAGAATTAATCACATCTTCCTCTAAAATAACATTACCACAGACACATTCTAATTCCTCTATTAAGGCAGATCCTGCATCCTCCCATCCTGTGGTATAGTTAAAGTCAGACATTATACCTCACACTCGTTGCAACGTGCTGATAAACTGATTTTGTTAAACTGTTCAATCGGGAAACCCGACACAACTAAACCATATTGATCACTGTACTCAAGCGGGCTGTCGTGGTTCATACCTCGGTTCTTCATTTCCCTGACCACCTCATCATGCCGAGAAACAAGCTCAGTTGTGTCTACCTGGCCTAGCCTGTAGTGGCCTTGCAGTATTGATTCGCCGTAAGGATGGTTTTCAATAGTGCCAGCCTCTTGGTGCAGCTCCTTGTGTAGTCCGAGTAGGTGTTGGTCGCATAGATTCTGTACACTGATTCCAATCCACATATTAGTCATTCTAACCCCTCTAGTTGTTTTCTGACAAATTTGGAGAGATTTAGGCCTTTTTCTTCGGCAATCTTTTTGTGTTTCTCTTCTATTTCTATCGTTGTCTTCATATAAACATAATTAAAACTAAATACTTTTAAACACTTTGGCCTTACAACACAAAACCAGTGTTTGGCTCATAAACCGCCATCATCAAAGAATCACTAAAATCAGGAGACTTATCATCCGGATCCAACACCTTATCCTTGTCACGCCGAGCCGGCTCACGCTTCATATGCCCAAGCTGATAAACCAGTTTATTCTCCGGCATACTCTTGTCCCGGTTCTCAAAACCACTTACCAACTCCAAATCACCATCCTGCAAAATATCACGGATCTTGAAATAATTCCGGGCCTTCTTATTCAAATACTTGTCGCCTTCCGCAGTCGGGTTCTCACCTGCCTTAAACTTAACCGTATTATAACCCAAGTCCTTCAAACTACTCCAGACACCAGCACCGATACCAGTATAATCAACAATGAAATGCTTAACACCGCCTTTATCACCTTTTTCTTTAACTAGGTTGTTTGCCCACTCCGCCGTCCGACGAGTATCATTAGAATGTTTTTTACTCCACTGATCCGTCAAACGATACTTACCATCCTCGTACTCCAACCTAGTCAAAACAATTAGGTCATCGCCCTCATCCGCCACATCAATACTGTATTTTACCTCCGGATTTTCAAGGTCAAACTGTTTGTCTTGGGCCTCACGGATCCAAGCCTTCGAAATCAAACCGCCCTCCACCTGGTCCGGAAACACAGACTTATACTTCCAAGAAAAACGGACGGTGTCACGGCCTCCAACATTCTCAGCCTTCTCATCGAAAAACTTTTCTTGGTGCCGGCCCTCCTCAATACCAGAAGCAGTAGTCAAATTATCCGGGACGTAGGCATCACTGTATTCATGCAATTTTTTCTCCCCGACATGAAATTTTCTAAACTTGCTGTTCTGCCAATGCTCAAAAAACTGGTTGTTCTGATGCTTAGGGTTACCCATCTCCACTAAAGTAGCATCGTACTCGTTAAGCAGGCGGTCAGCGCTGTCCATCCATACCGTATGCGGGATACGATTACTTTCGTCCATGACCAGGATGTCAACGCCTTCTCCCATCAGGCCTTCGCCTTTACCGGAACTACCGGAAGATGCACTCATTACCTCAAACTTGATGTCACCATCATTAAACGTCAACAAATCCTTAGAAGCACTTGTCTTAAGATCTTCCGGGTCGTTTCCCCTGCTCGTATCAATCATGTCCGCAAACAATTCACAGTTCAAACCTTTTTCCAGCATCTCTTTTCGTGGGCCTTCCGCATCACCAAAAGTGGGGCCTAAAGAACCGATATGCAACTCCCTATCATTATACCGTAAAATCAAGAAGGCTAATCCGATGCCGACAACCATCGTCTTACCAAACTGCGTATACGTATTAAAGATGATACGCCGGTCCTGCTCAAAGGCAATAGCTTCAACCATCTCTGCCTGAACCGGAGTCAATTCTACATTGAATAGTTTCTTGACTAATCCTTGGACTCCGGCGTTGTTACCTGCCCTTATTACTTGTTGCTTTAAACTTGTCATTTTTTTACACTATGTATCCTTGTCTTGCATATTTCATTCTTTCGGCCTCTGTACAATCGCCGTGGATCAAAATATTGTTACAGCAAGGCATCCGTAGTTTCATCTGTTTTTTCCTCCCAGCATTTTCTGTACTTGGTCACGCTCACACATAAGCAAATCATCAACACTCCTAAACATCGTTAACTCATCACCGGTCTCCCCCTGAAACAAATAATAATCATCGTCCACTTTAATTACCTCACTATACGGAAAATCATAATCGTCATTCACTTAGAGGCCTTCACCTCTTCATCAGTTTCAGTACAGCAGTTTTTGGCTTCTTCAAAACTCGCATAGCTGTCTCCACAATTACCGCAACTTGCCTTTACAGGATTTTCTATCTCATCATTCTCTAAAAGTTCCAAGCCTTTATCTGTAATATCTAGGAACTTGCTGCGGCCAACCTTTACAGATGTAATGTACTTGTCTTTTTCCAATTGGTTCAAATGGTAAGTTACTGTTGATTTATCTAGGTTCATCTGTTTTTTCAGATCTAAAGGCCTCATACCTCTTTCATCTTGATCAAAATCTGCTATAATAGACAGAACTTGAGTTTTTCTTGCACTCATTCTGAGGCCTCCTCCGTAAATTTGTTTTTTAGTGTTCCGCCGATAAAAACACCGGCCGACAACGTCCACAAACCCAATCCTGTATACAGTAAGGATTCAAACATTTTTTTACAGCACCTGTTCGTATCGGTCCATACCGAAAGGCCTAAGCTCAACCTTGACCGCATCCTTTTCCGTGCCTTGTTTAAACCCTATTTGGTACAGTGATGGGTCGATGTCTAGGTGTTTAAGTGCTTCTGCTACGGCTAAACCGATTTTCATGTCCGGCCGGCTCTGGAATCCGTTATAATTACTGTGGGTCTTTGACTTGAGTTTTAGTAGGAAGCCTTCGCTGGTTTGTGTAACTCCTAGGGTATGGTTTTTGTATTCTTGTTTTACTTTTTTGAGTGCTTGACGGATTTTATCCGTATTAGAATCTTGTTTTTTGGTTGTTGTTCGTGCCATTTGTCTTTTTGTCACCATTCAATACTGTATACGCTACCAATGTTTAAAAACCTATTGTTTATCTAAAAGCACCTGCCGGCAAGGCCTCTTCCAATGCAGATTTTACAGCCTCTTTAACCTCAGACTTGGACAACATGTCCTGACTTTTTCTGTACTCCTCAATCTGATCTCGGATTTCTTCTTCACTAGTTAATGTCCTGCCTTCTACAGCGTCCTTCAGGCTTTGCTCAAGGCTTTCTACCTCTTCGGACACTTTGTCCTGTTCGCTTCTATGCCAGTTTAACAAGCATTCCGTAAAGGAATCGCCTTCATACGACTCTATCTCTTCCAGTAAATCCTTTTTGATCCGTCTACGGTTATCATCTATCATACTACATTATGGACAACGTGTCCAAGTTATTTAACATTAAGGCCTAAACAAATACATGTCCCGAGACAGGCCCGAAGGTGAGAAAACGTAAGTCGAAAAGCAGGTAAATCCTGAAAAAAGACTAGGCCATGGAAACCCAAACACTGCAAGTGGTTAGATAAGCGTTAAGCAGTGCGGGTCGCTCCCGTGTTCAAATCACGGACGGACCCAAGTCCTCAGGACACATCACTACTCATTGTGATTCGTCCTCTCTTGTGAGGCCAAGGACGCAAAAAACACTGGCCTCACACTAAGCGGCGGTAGCTCAGGAAGGTAAGCCGACTAATTAAGGCAAACTCATAGGCTAGAGTTCCGAGGGCCGAACTCCCTCATTATGAAAGTCCTTTGCGTAGCTCTAACCGGCTACATTGTACATCGCTCGGAGGGTCGCAGGTTCGAATCCTGCCCGCTGCATTTACTATGAAAAAGTTTTATTTACAAAGAACGGAAGACGAAAGCGGAGTATCAGGAACCGGCAAAGTAGCAGAAGGAATAATCTTTGGTAACGAAAAGGTAGCAATGTCATGGATACAAGAAAACACAGAAGTAGAGGCCTCAAGCATTGCTGTATATGACTCCATACAAGACGTAAAGAAGATTCACGGACACAACGGAAAGACAGAAGTTGTCGTAGTATACGAAAAAGTAGATGCTGTTAATGAGGAAAAAATATGACTGTTTACCGACTTACAGATCTAATTAACCAGTTAAAACAAACACGGGAAACACACGGCGACCTAGTGTTGCAGAGGCCTTCCATTACTGCCTACAACGAAAACCTCAACCACCTAGTCAACGTTACACCAGACAACACGGAGATAATCTATGAAGATTGACGACATAATAAACAAATACAGTCCTATAAGCACAAATCCTAGAGAAGGATTTACCGTAAATGAACAGAAAGCTTTTCTGCTTATATTTGTAGGAGGTATAACTGTAATAATTTTCTTTATTTGTTTAGATATTATGGTGGGCTTATGAAAATTGACGACCTAATCTCGGAACTGGAAGAGCTAAAAGAAAAACACGGCAATCTAGAAGTACAAAGAACTAATACAGCTCACTTAAACGCTGACGGACCTATGAATCTATCAGGAGTAAAAAAATCGACAGCCAGATTTGAAGAAAAAGAAATTATTAAGATATACTAGTCCACTTTCTCTACTTGGGCACGGTAAACAGGCAATTTCTCCCTAAGCTTCCATTTCCAAACATTTCGATCACTTAAACTAGTTTCTACCTGGAAACCAAAACGCTTGCAAACCCACTCAACAACCTTCAAGTCAAACAGTAACAAGGCCAAAACCAGTTTTCTCAGACAATATGTAAACAGAGGCGGCAAAGACTTCTCTACCACAGTACGGAACATCCTATCCTCTTCACCGTTACTACTGTAATCACTCGGCGGCAACACTCTCACCCTTCTCTGCTTCTTCCCCTTCATTTTGCTGTGCTAACTGTTCAAGGCCTTCAGCCAACTCACTTCTAAGCTCCTCAGTATCAGCACTAGACTCAACCTCCTTACGCTCCTTCGGCTTATCAATCACACCCAACTCCTGCAACAACTTAACCTGCCGCTTCCTAATCTTCTGAGCCTCCTGAGCAGCCTTCAACTTATGATGAGGCTCCGCATCCTCATCCTGAATAGCCTTAGCCAACAAATTATTAGCCAATTGATACCCATCACGTACCTCAGACTCTAAAGACTGCTGAAGTTTAAACAGTTCTTGATCTGAATAGAATCGTTTGAACTGCTGCATATCTTCTTCGTGGAAATAGTTTTCAACGGTGCCTGTGGACAATCCCAATCGGTCAGCTATCTCCTTGTTGCTGCAGTCTTCCATGTAGCGAAGACGAGCTGCTTCCATCAGTCTTTTTTCCTTGCTGGACATGGTTTCTTGAGTCATTATCTCATAATTTCTCCTTGCTTATAAATAAAGGTTAATGTTTTTTCAAGACTTTGTAAGTAATGAACGACAACGGAACAACCAGTAAATTCAACCCGTAAAATAATATGTCAACAAACCACTGCCTGGTCTTCAAATGCAACAACTCCTGTTCTGTAAGGCCTGTACAACTAGACTCTACACCAACCAAAAAACCTTTGTCTAGTTCAAATAAATGAGTTTCTGTACTACAGCCCATAGACTCGGAAACACTAATATGCAACAGTTCCTGCTGCACAACAAAACCAGTGAACAAAACAAAGAAAATAAAAACAAAAAACAAAGAATTAACCAGTTCCCCCATGTTCACAGATCTTTAACCCTTTCAACCCCTTCACCAGTCAAACTATACGCCGAATCACTGTTCTCACTGATTAAACCTTTTTCCTTAAGCAGATCTAAGTGTTTGCGCAGCGTGGTATCCGCATAACTACCGGCGTTCAAGGCAATGACTTTTCTATGTACCTTGCCATAACTCTGTATGAACTCCAGTAACTGGATTTGAATCCTTGGCAAACTGTTTTCCGGGTTTTGAAGTCCTTGTTTAAATTTACCGTCCTCAGCAATTCTGTAAACCATAAATCATCCTTATTACTCCAACTTTTTCTTCTCCTTTCTTAATTCTTCTATCTCAACGTCAAGGCCCGCCATAATCCTTTTCCTAAGTCTTATCTGCCGATCAATCATAGCCCTAAAGTTTTGGGCATCAATAACCGTGCCATGACTAAGCTCTTCTAAACTAGGCGGTGGCTCCAAATCCTGTACTGCATGGCTTACACGGCGTATATCACCGAAATAATCACTGTAATCAACCAACTCCAAAACATCTTCATCAGTCATTTTTCCCAGTCACACTCCTTGTTAACACAATAACCTAAAACCAATTTATCACCGCATAAAGGACACTCATACTCAGGATTACCTAACGCATCAAAACCACTTACAACAGGCCCTCTAGTCATACATCCCTCACCATTAAACGCCACGGCTTGGATTTTATGCCAGTGTACTTGTCCTCACGTTTTTGATTAGGTAAATCCTGGACAACACCCTTTTCTTTCAAATCATTCAAACGCCCGCTAATAGTGCTTTTCTCCCAACCAGCCAACGCCTCCTTAGACAATTCGCTGATAGTGGCCTCACCGCCCATGGCTTTGAGAGCCTTACGGACCTGTTCTGTCTGACTATCTTGACCGTTTTCATCCAGTTTCTTGTAAGCGTTTTTACTGGTTTCAGCTACTTTCTGATCGCTTTGTTTTGTTGCATCATAAATTGTCTCCCCCATCTCTACTCGTTCACCTGTATTTTTCCTGTTACATCATGGTACTCTATCAATGTAAGGCCATCACTATGAGGCTTTAACCTTGCAATAACATCATGATTTTTAGGGTTTAAATCATATCGAAGAACTGTTCCATCACTTCTAATAGATTTATCCTCAACACTGTATTTACGGCCTCTAACTTCTATTACATCACCTTGTTCAAATTGCATTCTACTCGTTCACCTCTTCTTGATCACAACTACTGCATAAATACTTGAAACTTCGGCCATCCTTAACCTGCCTAATCTCATCCTGCTTTTTAGGGTCCAGGCATGCATGGCACTTAATTTTACCGCGAAAACTACGATTCCAACCATTCCTTTCGTACTTACCAATAGACGGCATAAACTATCTAGGCCTCCTCGCTTTGTTGTTTGCTCAAAACCTTTTTCCAAACCAGATCCAAAGACTGGGCCACAGACTTACCCTTCTCAGTCAACTCCAAAGGCCGGACAGACTTGTTCTTACCCATGTCTTTTTCTACCTTGGTCTTCTCAGTCTCTTTCAACAGGCCTTTGTCTTTGAACTTGTTGTTATATCTCTTTAATGTCTGCACATTATTCCCCAGATCCCTGCTGACCTTGGCCGTCCACAAAACCTCACTCTGGTTGTTGTAGATATGCAGCAAATACTTTGTCCTCTCGATTTTGAAAAAATAATTATGCAACGCCGTAGACTCCAAAAATTCTGTCATTCTATGTGCTCCTCCGTAACAGATTTCATAATATTAGCGTAACCACGGGCCAGTTCGTTTACTTCTTCAATATGCTCGCCCACACTTTCCTCAGGCCTAGTACTTACATGTTCGACTGCCAACTTAACTGAGGCCTGCGCCGTAATATTCGCCTGAGTCGGACTCAAAACGTTTTTATTATTTGAAGGGGTAGAAGAATTAACGCCAGCAGAATCGCTAACACTCCCCTCCCCAGGACTGGCATCACTCTCTACACGCTTCTCCTTGTTTTTTTGGGAAGCGTCTTTATTCTCTTCTACCCTAACATTCTCTATATCAATAAAATCATCAGACCCGTTTACTTCCAAACGCAGTTTCATGCCTCGGAAATCCTTAACATGCTCAGCAGTTACAGCGCCGTCAAGTTCACCGTTAAACCATTCACCGTCAATCCGTACGCCATAATAACTCTTTTTCGGATTAAGATTAACATCCTCAACCTTGCCCCGAACAGTACTATTCATTCTTTTTCACCTAGTTTGATCTCGTACTTGCCTTGGCTACTACTGATCTCCGCAGAACCGTACGTCTCACCCAGTTTCTCAATCTGTTTTAAAGTCATTCTTGAATCACCTTTCCTCCAAGACCATAGTCGGCCATGTAGTTTTTAGCCTCTTGTTTTGTTTCAAACGTTTTTTCACTATCTGAAGTGGTTGGTATTGTACCGCCACTTCTATGCTTAATCTTGTAAGACATTACTGGGTCACCTCAGCTATTTTCTCACCGTCTTCATCAAAAGTAGTAAACTTGACCATATCTCCATCTTGATACTCAATCTCTGCTTTACCAGAAAAATCATTGTCTTCATCAAACGAGACATAATCATCTGTCGGCCAATCACTTGCATCAAAACCTAAGACAGATTCACTGTCTTCACTCATTACTGAGTCACCTCTTCGTGTTCTCTGATCAAGGCCTTAGCCGCTTCCAAAGTCTCTCGTGCCCATTCCTTGTCCTCGTTAAGATCTTGAAGAACCTGGTCGATTGTATTCTGCGTGGTTTTGTACTGACCTTTGTTGTCATGTTCGACTAGTTGCCGTGGATTATGCAATTCGTTTAGTTCCATGTGCTTTGTCACCATTCAACAAAGTATACGTCACCAGTACTTATAAACCCTTGGATTACTACACCAATCAATGAAAAAATAATGTAAAACTAATAGGAGAAACGGCCTCCAGAAGGCCCTACGAAGACCCCAGAAGGCCGGAATGAAGTGACAAAACACATGCCTATAGAAAGAGGCGAAGGGCATGAGAGTCTTTGCCAATCAATAATAGACACGTGAAATGACACAAAGTTGAATTTACGAACCAAGTCTCGCGCCCTTGATTCAACAACCAATTAACACTAAAAAAATAAAAAAGGAAAGAGCAAAACAGTTGTAATCAGTTGCAATTGACAATTACAACCGCGTAGAGAAGCTAACTGCGAAATAAAATAAACAGTCGGCCGTTTTTACCCCAATTGTAATAATTGCACACACAAAGGTGCAAAAGAATTTTACCAGACAGTTATTCAAATTTTACTTAATTGTAATCAGTTGTAATTCAATTAATTACAATCATGATGTTAGCTTATTACAATACTATATACTATATATTATATATACTATTACTTAAGTGTCGTTACTATATAGTTAATACATATAACATTGTTATATTAACTAATTGTAATCAAATGCAATACAACTGATTACAATTAACCCAAAATAAAAGAAATAATCAACAAAAAAGCCTAAAATCAAGGTAAGAAAAAACGCCAGACATGTTTGTGTGTGCAACGATTACAATTCAACTCATTACAATTGTAATTACAATGCATTACAACTGTAGTCAAACCAGTCCTCCAGATTCTCTACCTTATCTTCCTTAGTTTTCACACCTTTAGCATTTGAAGCATAGGCCTCAAACAACTTATCCCAGGAGTGCTGTGAAACCGGAATACCTGTTTCATCAAAAACACTTTCAGGAAGATCTGGATAATCATCTTTAATCAATTTCATAAGATAAGCTTTCTTATTCACTATACGATTTTTTTCACCTGCTCTAGGGATTTCAGCTAACTCATCTTCTTCACTAACAATCCTGTCCTTAACATTGTAGGCCTGTCTAGGCTTAATACCAAAAGTAGAAGAAATATATGATACATCAACTCCTTTTTTGGCATTACTAGTTATCTTGTTCTTAAATTTCTTGACTATAGACTCTGGCTTGCTTTGAAGGTAGTTATCTTGTTCTGTGTATATTTCTGCGTCAGTGACTTCTTCTTCAATATTCTCTAGTCTTTGTTTGATTTCTTTGTTTTCTTGTCTAAGTCTTTGTATCTCTGTTGTCAGGTTTTGTAATTGTTTTTCGATTCCGTTACCTTTTTTAAGTTCTTTTTCTAATTCTTTCATGTTATCACACTCTAATGAGAAGAAAAGGGAGGCCGAAATTCCCCCTTCTTCTCTCTTTATCCAATTTATAAATCAAATTTTCTGAAGTTTCCCTTCTTGTGGGCAAAATATTTCTCCTTCTCGCTTTAGGTTTTCAATATTTTTTTCAACTAAAAACTCTGGAAGCGAACATTCGTCTGATACCTCCTTTTTTATTTGCTCTATGTCTTTAACGCCGTCATCTAATTTTTCTTTTATAGCATCAGCTACTACGCTTTCTTTATCTA
>Ga0102928_1001006_pt1 | contig 17923 bp, 19 predicted proteins | sample SalPonR1_B_D1_MG_FD_78504 | JGI IMG/M metagenome (GOLD analysis project Ga0102928, IMG submission 78504) | Salt pond soil microbial communities from South San Francisco under conditions of wetland restoration - Salt Pond MetaG R1_B_D1_MG | ecosystem: Environmental > Aquatic > Marine > Intertidal...
AGTTCAGCATTGACAGGATGAATGGATGCTGAAACCAGTTCAGCATTGACAAATCTATTTGTCACTCTGAATCGCTGCACTGAGTTTATTGAAGTGTTCTTTCAGAGTCAGAGTCAGAGTGTCCCATCTATCAAATCTCCCCTAACCTAACTAAAATTTCACATCAACTTTACACTAAAGCATAAGCCTCTAAATATTAATTTAATTAAATTTGAAGAGTAATTATTAAAAACCATTTTTTGAACGAACTCATTTTAGAACTCACCGACATCAATCCTAAGGATTTCTTTGGTCATCACAATGTAAATATGGAGCTGATCAAATCCTACTTTCCCAAACTTAAAATTGTTGCAAGAGGCAATAAAATAAAGGTCTATGGTCATGATGAACGTTTGGAAGAATTTGACAAACGCTTTGCCATGATACTCGATCATTATGGAAAGTTTAACCAAATTGACGAAAATAGTATTGAGCGCATATTAACCAGTGAATCTTCCGCAGATTACACCACACCCGAAAGTGCTTCAGATGTATTGGTGCATGGCGTTGGTGGTAGAAACATCAAAGCCCAGACTGCCAACCAAAGAAAACTGGTAGAATTGACCAAAACAAATGATATGGTATTTGCCATCGGTCCGGCAGGTACCGGTAAAACCTACACCGGAGTTGCTCTGGCTGTAAGAGCTTTAAAAAAGAAACAGGTCAGAAGAATCATATTGACGAGGCCTGCCGTAGAAGCTGGTGAAAACCTGGGGTTCCTGCCCGGCGACCTAAGAGAAAAACTAGATCCTTACATGCAGCCGCTTTATGATGCGTTGAGGGACATGATAGCTCCGGAAAAATTAGATGCTTATATCGAAAAAGGCATCATTCAAATCGCACCTATGGCTTTTATGCGGGGGCGAACTCTAGACAATGCTTTTGTCATTCTAGATGAAGCGCAAAACACAACCCATGCACAAATGAAAATGTTTTTGACCAGAATGGGTAAAAATGCTAAGTTTATGATTACCGGAGATACCGGTCAGGTAGATTTGCCTAGACGTATCATTTCCGGCCTAAAAGAAGCTGTGTTAATCCTAAAAGGCGTTAAAGGTGTGGGTATAATATATTTAGACGACAAAGATGTGATAAGACATAAACTCGTCAAAAAAGTCATTGCCGCTTATAAATCAATTGAAAACACGAACTAAATATGTTAAAAAGCCTGACAACAACAGAATTTAAGTTTACAGACCAGACAAATTTTTACAGAGGTAAAGTTAGAAATGTATATACCATCAATAATGATATAGTGGTGATGATAGCCACAGACCGCCTCAGTGCGTTTGATGTGGTGTTGCCTCAAGGCATTCCTCATAAAGGGCAAATATTAAACCAATTAGCCAACTATATGCTCAAACAGACCGAAGACGCTGTTCCCAATTGGCTAATCGGCTCTCCACATCCAAATGTGAGTATAGGGCACAAATGCGAAGCTTTTAAAGTTGAAATGGTTGTAAGACAATACCTTACCGGCCATGCAGCAAGAGAATATAACGCCGGTAAAAGAACACTTTGTGGAGTTCAACTTACAGATGGCCTCAAAGAACACGATAAATTTGAAACACCCATCATTACTCCCACCACTAAAGCAGATCAGGGCGATCACGATCAGGATATTTCTAAAGAAGAAATTTTGTCTCAAAATATAGTGAGCAAAGCAGATTATGAAATCCTTGAAAAATACAGCCTTAAACTTTTTGAAATGGGGACAGCCTTGGCAAAATCCAGAGGCTTATTGCTTGTCGATACCAAATATGAATTTGGTAAAACTGCCGATGGGCAAATTGTAGTCATAGACGAAATTCACACCCCGGATTCTTCACGTTATTTTTATGCGGATACCTACGAAGAAAGACAGCAAAAAGGATTGAACCAAAAACAATTGTCTAAAGAATTTGTGCGCGAGTGGTTGATGGAACAAGGTTTTCAGGGTAAAGCGGGTCAAGCTATTCCTAACTTACCAAAGGAATTTGTAGAGCATGTCACCCAAAGATATATAGAGCTTTACGAACAGATAACCAATGAAATATTTGTCCCAGAGTCTTATGAAAATAGACATCAAAATATCCAAAACTCCGTTGATGGATTTATTGAAAAAATTTGAAAAGACAAAATCTAAAGAATTCAATTAAAAAAATTACCAAAATCAAAACATTCTTTATCTAGATGAAAATTTATGAAGTATCACCAAAAGAAAACTTTTGTTCTACAGTTATTAGATAAACTTCCTTCATCTTTGGGATATTTAATATATCATCTATTACAAACCAATCCATTACATAATATCAATGCTAAGATCAAAGCAACCTCGGCTAGTCTAGGCAAATTCAATGAGATATTAAGCAAAAATGATTGTAAGCTAAAAGGACAAGACGTCATTGAAATTGGTTCAGGTTGGCTTCCAATATTTCCCTTCCTGTTGAAGTCAAAGTCAGATGTAAACAAGATTTTTACCTTTGACATTAATGAACATTACTCCAAAAAAAGAGTTCTTGCCATTACAAAACAATTTGATCAATTAAAGTACTCATCAAACGATTCTAAATATTGTTTACCGGATTTCATTGAATACCATCCCAAAACAAATTTTATAAATGCTGAGATCAATAAAAATGTTAGTGTTGTTTTTTCTCGTTTTGTTCTAGAACATGTAAAGCCAAATGACATTTTTTTGATGCACAAAAAAATACATAAGGAATTGAAAGACGGTGTTAAAATAATACATCACATTTCACCCTCAGATCACAGAGCCTACACGGATAGTAGCCTCTCTTATTATGATTTTCTTAAATATTCTCAATCAGAATGGGATAAAATACAAACCAAGTTTGACTATCACAATAGGCTTAGGTTGCCGCAATACTTAGAGATTTTTGAAAAATCAGGATTTAAAATTATTCACTTAGAACATGACCATGTCGATCAAACATCAGAGAAATATAATAAATTTAAAGCCTTAAAATTACACCCGGATTATTCTAAATTTTCCGAAGAGGAGATTCTGGCAGGTTCAATTTTTGTGTTATTAATAAAAAAATGAGATGAGAAGATTAATTAGAAGCTTTTTTAGAAAAAAAGGTTACGATATTATCAAATTTAAAAAAGAAAATATGGGTTTATACCCATATTATGATATGTCAAAATTTGTAAAGACCCACAAACCTGTACTATTCGATGTTGGGGCAAATTTAGGACAAACAGAAAAGATTTTAATGAAGTTTTTCCGGAAGCTACAATTTACGCTTTTGAACCTACGCCGGATTCCTTTAAAATCCTACAAAACAAAACATCAAACGTAAAAGATTTACATCTTAATAATTATGCTGTTGGATCTACCGAGGAAGAGCTATATCTTAACCAATATCATCTTTCAAATACCAATTCTTTTTTCGATATACACTTAAATAATTCTACAGAACTTAAAAGTAAACAACGTGTAAAGACCATAACTATTGATGGCTTTATAGAAAAGCATCAAATCGACTTTATAGACGTTCTAAAAATCGATACAGAAGGTTATGATTTAGAAGTCCTCAAAGGATCAGTTAAAGCTTTTAAAGATTTTAAAGTGGGCATGTTATTAGTGGAGATACATTTTGTGCCAAGACATCCTGATATTCCAAGATTTACGCGACTTTTAGACTTTGCTTTGGACCACGATTTTGAATTAGTGTCTATTTATCCGGTTGTGCACAGAAGAAAAATGGGGGCTTATACTGATGTGTTATTCAAACACAAGAAATACTAAATAAATTAAACGCTTATCAATGAATAAGTTTAGATTTCTCAAAACAAAGTATTCAACTCGGGATAGTTAAATGGCTTTAGTATTTCAGGAATATTAGAATCTTGTTTTGGGCTTTGTAGGGCTTTACTTACCGGATATGATTCCAGACTATTATCATCGTAATTTTCTGCGATAATCCGAAAAATACCTGTTTCATTCAAATCATTCATAAGCCAGTGTTGCTCTGTGTTTTGATTTAAAATGACCGGTTGTCTCTTTTTTTGATTATGGATTTCTGCCAGGTAAGGCATGGCCTCTTTTGTAAGTATAGCACAAGTAATCAAGCCGTTTTTAAAACGGGTGTATATCCCGGCCAGTGCAAAAAGATTAAAGTCCCTGCGTCTAATCAAATACGGGTAAGACTTAGACTTAAAGTGGTGTGGCTCGAAAAACGCATTGGCCCAGATTAAACAACGTTGGGATTTGTAGACTTGTTTATAAATAAAATGTGATTGTAATTTCTCCGAACGGGCATTCAACCCACCACCATATTTAGAAGCTTTTTTGTAATAATCATCCAAGGATTCCGGGTCTGTGTTATTCGGTGCAATTCCCCAGATTGAAGGTAAGATTATATCCGGTAATTCCATTGTACTAATGGCAATCACCGGGTGTTCAAAACCATTCAAATGAAAATGAGGCGTATCAAAACTGGATTTAACATTAGAATTGATAAATTCTGCCTTTGCACGATTTTCTATTTTGTTAGATGTGGAAATAAGTGAGAAGTGGAAACACATTTTAGATTTAAGATTTTAGATTTAAGATTTAAGATTTAAGTATTTAGGATTTAGGATTTAGAATTAGTTATAAAATTAGAAATTTATATAAAATTGTTTAATCTATTGGCTATTAATTAATAATTTGATGTACAACAAATAAATGCAAATAAGTGGTAATTTATGTTCAGTTTTCAGTAAATAGTCAAAGATTTGAGGAATAATGATTGCAAAAAACTTAACACATGATACTCTACACTACACTTGACAATTAAAACTAAAATACGTATCACGTAAACACCTTTTATATGTTTTCCTATATTTGTTTATCAAATCATTTTCAATGAAAAAGCCATTACGGGTACTGCAGGTAATTGATAGTTTAGAACCTGGTGGGAGCGAAAAAATGGCTGTTCAATTGGCCAATTGTTTGTCTGAAAAAATAGAATTATCAGCATTGGTTTGTACAAGGCAATCTGGCGCTTTGGCTCAAGAGATAAACAGCAAAGTAGTAGTCAAAAAATTAAATAAAAAGGGAACTTTAGATATTGGTGCATTTTTAAAATTAAGATCTTTTGTAAAAAAAAATCGTATCACCATTATTCATGCGCACAGCAGTTCTTTTTTTTGGAGTGTTTTAATTAAGCTTTTTACTTCAAAAGTAAAACTGATTTGGCATGATCATTATGGTTTTAGAACTAAAACATCAAATAACAAAACATTCGTCCTTCAATTGTTTTCTATAAAGTTCGATGGCATTATAACGGTTAACAAGGCCTTGCAAAATTGGTCCGCTAAAAATTTAAAATGCAAATCTGTACACTATTTGCCAAATTTTAGCTTAAATAATAAAGATACCGCTAAAGGGTTTACCCGTAAATTGAAAGGAGACCCAGATTCAATCAAGATTGTTCATGTGGCTAACCTAAGAACAGAAAAAGACCATTTAACAGCTTTAAAAGCGATTACAATTCTAAAAAAACAAAATACCAATATAAGCTATCACGCTCTGGGTCAGTATGATAAAAAAAGTGAATATTATATCTCAATAAAAAATTATATTGAAGAACATAATTTACAGGAGATTGTATATTTTTATGGTTGTCAGTCAGGAATTATCCAGTATTTAATGCAGTCAGATATTGGCGTGTTAAGTTCGCTTTATGAGGGATTACCGGTAAGTTTACTGGAATACATTCATGCTGAACTTCCGGTTGTTGTTACTGATGCTGGTCATTGTAAAGCAATTGTTCAGGATTACGGCCACGTTGTAAAACCTAAAAAAGAAGTTGAACTTGCAGCTGCTATCAATAGAATTATTATATCCAAGGAAGAGTGGAAACAAAAAGCCAAAGCATTAAAAAGAATAATTTCAAAAAATATGAATGCTGACAATACAATTAGTCAACTAATTGACATCTACAGCTTAACTTTGATTTAAATCAAAAAAACAGAATTTTGATGAACCCCAATCATTATCTCAACGAAAGATTAAAAAATCTAACGGGCATAAACTACCTGAATCAGGTAATTTTTCACGTTTTGATTGGGTTTTTAATTTATGAGTTCAAGTTTTTATCTGTTATTTATGGATTTGGAATTTTGTTGGTTTCTGTAATCAGAATTATGAGAGATTCGCATAATCCGTTAGTGGTCTTACGCGCCTCCTCATATATCGTAGCTGCAGAAGTCTTTTTAAGAATGACCGATGGATTGATTTTTTACGAAACCGGGAAGTATGCTATCATATTATTTGTTGCTTTTGGATTGTATTATCATAATTTTAAAAAATCGGCAAATATTTTTATCGTTTTCCTGTTGCTATTAGTGCCTGGAATAGTAATGACCTATTTCAATATTAATTTAGAAGAAAATTTTAGAAAAACCATTCTATTTAACATTAGTGGAGAATTGTGCCTTTTTGCTTCTGCTTTATTTTGCTACAATAGAGAAGCTAAGTTGATTGAGTATACTCGAATATTTGACACCATGGTTTTGCCTATTATTAGTTTAACTACTTACCTTTTTTTTTATACCCCAGATTTACAGGACGTAGTAACAAGTGCTGAAGGAAATTTTGCGGCTTCAGGTGGTTTTGGGCCTAATCAAGTGGCTACGGTACTTGGTCTAGGTATGTTTGCCATTTTTGTCCGGCTATTTATACCGTACGAAAATAAAGTCTTACGAATAATAATGTATGGCATCCTTGGGCTGATTACTTTTCGCGCCTTAGCCACGTTATCCAGGGGCGGTGTATTTACAGCAGTTATCATGGCTTTTGTCTTTTTAATCAGCTTCCTGAGGTACGCCAAACCTAAAATTAAATATAAAGCATTAATTAAAATATTTGCTCTTGGTATAGGTTGTCTGATCATTTGGTCATTTACACTCATTGCCACCAATGAAATGGTATATAATAAATATACTAATCGAAATGCTGATGGGAGTTATCAAGGTGATTTCACTACGGGTCGTATATCAATATTGGAAACTGAATTGAATATATTTTCACAAAGTCCTTTTTTGGGGATAGGTGCAGGTATGGGTAAATTTTATAGGGGGGAATATTTAAATGTTCGTTCTGCTTCTCATAACGAAGTAACCAGATTAATTTCTGAACATGGCTTTTTTGGAATAGTGTCTGTAATATTACTGATGCTCATTCCGTTTTCTCATTTTTTAAAAGACCGTAGAAATATATTTATCATCCCACTAGCCCTCTTTTGGCTATTAACTATAAGCCACTCTGCCATGCGTATTGCAGCTCCGGGTTTTATCTACGGTTTAGCATTACTAAAAGTTAGGTTTAAAAAGGCAAATAAAGATGTCTAAGAGCCTTCTTTATATTGGCAACAAGCTCTCCGGAAAAGGTAAAAACCTGACCACCATTGAAACACTCACAAAAAAGCTTGAAACTTTGTCCTTTAATGTCAAGAGCTACTCTAATCAAGACAACAGGATTTTACGTTTGCTTTCTATGCTTTTTGGCATCATAAAACACCGAAAATATGATCTCGTATTAATTGACACCTACAGCACAAGCGCATTTTGGTTTGCTTGTGCCTGTGCTAAATTATGCCAGGCATTAGGTTTAAAATACATTTTGATTTTACATGGGGGCAATCTTCCAAAGCGCCTTACAGGTCGTAACCAACTGTTTAGAGACATCTTTACAAGAGCAAAAATTAACATTTCGCCCTCGCCGTATTTATATAAAGTCTTTAAAAATAAAGGGGTTGAAAATCTAAAATTGATACCTAACACCATAGAACTTAAGAATTATCCTTTTAAAGCAAGACAACACCTTCAACCTAAATTACTCTGGGTAAGAGCATTCGCCGATATATATAATCCCATACTGGCTCTAAAAGTGCTAAAGCAACTTATCAAGACTTATCCTGATGCGCAATTGAGCATGGTAGGACCTTATAAAGATAAGAGCATCGATGAATGCAGAAAATATGCGACAAGACATCAGCTCCCGGTAAAGTTTACAGGCCAATTTTCTAAAAAAGAGTGGATAGCCTATTCAGAACACTTTGATATCTTTATCAACACCACCGATGTTGATAATACGCCAGTGAGTATTATCGAAGCTATGGCGCTGGGTTTGCCCGTAGTTAGTACTAATGTTGGGGGACTTCCTTACCTGTTAGACCATGAAAAAGAGGCCTTGCTGGTGCCTCCAGGAAATGAATTCGAAATGTATTCGGCAATTCAAACCTTAATCAATAATCCCGAAATGGTTCAAAACATGACAGAACACGCCAGACGTAAGGCTGAAAGCTTTGATTGGGAAGTTGTGAAAGGTCAATGGCAAGAAGTTTTGCAATAAAAAAAGTTGTCTCAAAATCTTGGAAGCATGTCATTCTAATTTTAATTCAGAATCCTACCGACACTTTTTCACTTGGTCAAAGAATCTGAAACACCTGCCTTTAAGCAGACAAGAGTTCAGATTGACTACAAACTAGATGTTGAGACAACTTTAAATTATCTACCTCTTAATTCTACTGATCAATAGACCCAAGAACGCGTTTGGCAAATGTATTAGCGGCGTCTTTTTCAGACATGCCGTCTTTAACCATTTTGTCCATTTCAATGGCACCGGCGATGTTTGTGATCAATTCACCAACAACATCCATCTCGTGTTCTTTAACTGATCGGTGTTCAGAAAAAGATTCTAAAACATCCATGGTATGCTGCAATTTTTCAGCATCGTTGTTTTTTTGTAGGTGTTTAATTATGGGTAACTTCATTGACTAAGTCTTTAAGAGATTCGAATTTATTGGTTTGAACTTGATTGACAAATTTCCCGTGTCTGAAGGTTGCAAATGTTGGTAAATTATTCACATTAGCTAATTTTCTAGACTCCGGTAATTTTTCTGCGTCTACAATAATGAATGGAATATCTTCATTTTCTGAAGCTAATTTTTTAAATTTAGGCTTCATCAATCGGCAGTTTCCACACCAGCTTGCTGCATACTGTACAACAACTGTTTCATTGTCATTCACTTCTTCCTGTAGATTATCTTCTTTTAATTCTTTAAACATAATTTCTATTTTTTTTAAAACAGGCCAAACCCAAGGAATGGCCTGTTTAGGTTATTATTTACTTGCTTGAGAGGTAAGATGCAGTTCCTTCTCTATTAGGCTGCATGGCTTCTTTACCTTCTTCCCAGTTGGCCGGGCAAACTTCACCGTGTTTTTGAACATGGCTGTAAGCATCAATCATTCGTAAAAATTCAGATACGTTTCGCCCTAATGGCATATGGTTTACACCTTCGTGAAATACAGTACCTTCTTCATCAATAAGGTAAGTCGCTCTGTAAGTAACATTATCGCCATCTACTGTAACATCACCGGTTTCTTCATCGTATCTTTCGTTAGTGATATCTAAGATTCCTAATCTGCTGCTTAAGTTGCGGTTAGAATCTGCAAGAATTGGGTAAGTTACGCCTTCTATTCCACCGTCATCTCTGGAGGTGCTCAACCATGCAAAGTGGACTTCTGCTGTATCGCAAGAAGCACCAATGATCATCGTGTTTCTTTTTTCAAACTCTGGTAAAGCTTCTTGAAAAGCATGCAATTCGGTTGGACACACATAAGTAAAATCCTTAGGGTACCAGAATAATACGACTTTCTTATTATTCTTAACGGCCTCTTCTAAGACATTAATTTCAATAGTGTCGCCAAGATCGTTCATGGCATTGACTTTTAAATCTGGGAATTTTTTTCCTACAATTGACATAATATTTCTTTTTTAAGTTAATTTCTGATACAAAAATACGTCTCTAATGCGCTAAATATGTGAAATATAAGTTATCTTTTTTTATATCACTATAAGCTATATCTATTGTCTGACATCTAAACAATAGTTTTATGCTATTTTTTGAATACAGTTTTCAAAATCATTGATAATATCATCCGTATCTTCTATGCCGCAAGACAATCTTAATAACTGATTTGTAATGCCTTGGGCGTCTCGTTCTTCAACAGACAACAAAGAATGTGATGTTTTTACAGGTGAAAGAATGGTGGTCTCTACACCACCCAAGCTTAACACATCTTTTATAAGTTCTAAATGGCTTAAAAAATCAAATGCCGGATATTTGCCTTGAAGTTCAAAGGACAACATGCCGCCAAATCCAAGCATTTGCTGATTTGCTAATTCGTGTTGAGGATGCGATTTCAATCCGGGATAATTAACCTGTTTTACCCAGAATTGTTCATCTAAGTATTTTGCGAGTTTTAAAGCATTTTGGTTTTGCTGTTGTACACGCAGATTGAGCGTTTTCATACTGCGTTCCAACAACCACGAGGTTTGATCTGACAGGCTACCCCCAAAATTTCTGGCTTTCATAAGAATAGGATGCATCAGAACCTTTGACGTTGCTACTGCACCGGCCGTAATATCACTATGACCACCCATGTATTTGGTTGCGCTATGCACCACTATATCGATGCCTAAGTCAATCGGTCTTTGGTTGATTGGCGTGGCAAAGGTATTGTCAAGCATCGTTAGAACCTCATGTGCTTTTGCGGTTTGGGATATGGCTTTTAGATCGAGAATTTCCAACAAAGGGTTTGAGGGCGTTTCTAAATAAATGAGTTTTGTGTTATATTTTATTAAAGACGTCATCGCTTCAATAGAGGTAAAATAATCATACGCTATATTGAAAGACTGCAATTCCTTTTGAATAAAATTTCTGGTTCCGCCATAAATCTGATTTTGAATCACCACATGGTCACCGGGTTTTAGAACACTGAGCATTGCCGAGCTAATAGCGGCCATACCACTGCCAAATATCAGTCCGGCCTCTGCATTTTCCAGTCGGGCTATCTTTTGGGCCAAATGAAATTGGTTTGGTGTATTAAAATATCTGGGGTAAGCATTGTCGCCTTCATCTTGATAAGCGTAAGCTGTAGAGAGGTACATTGGAGAAACGGCCCCTTTGTATTGTTTATCTTCAACTTCGCCTTGGTGTACACAAATGGTATTGATTCCTTGTTTAGATTTCATTCATTTAAATTTTGAAGTAAATTTAGAAGCTTTTTATTTGCATCAAAAACCTATTGATGCTTATGGTTTAAGATTAACAATAATTTATATCTTTACCCTAATGAAACGACATTTTACCAACATCAAAAAGTTAGTACAGGTTAGAGGCCCCAATGTAAATCTACTGAAAGGAAAGAGCATGGCTGAATTGCCTTGTATTGAAAATGCATTTCTCAGCATTGAAGATGATAAGATTACAGATTATGGTCCAATGGCCGAATTTAATCATGACTCTGTTGAAGAATGTATAGACTTAACCGGAAAACTAGTATTGCCAACCTGGGCAGATTCTCATACCCATCTGGTGTTTGCCGGAAGCCGGGAAGGCGAATTTAAGGATAGAATACAAGGACTAACTTATCAGGAAATAGCTCAAAAAGGGGGAGGAATTTTGAATTCGGCTAAAAAACTCCAAGAAACTCCTAAAGAAGAACTTTTAGATCAGGCGATAAAAAGACTGGATAGACTCATAAAACTCGGTACCGGAGCTATTGAAATTAAAAGCGGTTATGGTCTAACCCACGATGCTGAAGTTAAAATGCTGGAAGTTATAAAACAATTAAAGGACCTCTCTCCTATTCCCATAAAAGTGACTTATTTGGCAGCACATGCCTTACCAGCTGAATACAAAAACCATAAAAGCGCTTACATAGAAAAAATAATCAAACATACTTTGCCCTATGTTGCCAATTATAATTTGGCCGACTACATTGATGTATTTTGTGAAAAGGGGTATTTTGATGTAGCAGACACCGAAAAAATATTAAAGGCCGCAAAACCCTTTGGGCTTAAACCCAAAATACACGTAAATCAGTTTAACGCTTTAGGTGGTGTACAAAAAGCAGTTGATTATCATGCATTAAGCGTTGACCATCTTGAAGAATTAAACAATGATGATTTAAATGCTTTAAAATCTTCCGAAACGATAGCTGTGGGTTTGCCGGGTTGCTCATTCTTTTTAGGTATTCCCTACACGCCTGCCAGACAAATCATTGACTATGATTTAGCTTTTGCACTGGCCAGCGATTTTAACCCGGGGAGTTCGCCCAGTGGCAATATGAATTTTATTTTGGCGTTGGCCTGTATAAAAATGAATTTACTCCCGGAAGAAGCCATAAACGCTATGACCCTAAACGCCGCCTATGCTATGGAAATGTCGCATAACCTTGGAAGTATCACCAAAGGTAAACTGGCAAACTTTATCATAACCAAAACCATTTCAGATTATACCTATTTACCCTATGCATTTGGTGAAAATCATATTGCACAAGTTTGGATTAACGGAAAAGCTTACACATCATGAATGCGCTCAAATATTTAGATTATAACGATTTAGAAAAATACCTCCACTTAAGACACGGAGAGTGCAAAATTGGTGAAAAAATTCAGTGCATTTCAGACATTTCTGAACTAAAAGATAAAAACGAGCAGTTTGTTTTGTTGGGCATACCAGAAGATATCGGTGTAAGGTCTAATCATGGCCAAGCAGGGACATATCAAGCCTGGGATTCATTTTTAGCAGCTTATCTCAATACTCAGGAAAATCAATTCAATTCTTGTGAAAACGTGGTCTTACTGGGTGAAATTGATTGTAATCAAGAGATGAAAGATGCCAACCAATTGAATAAAAGCCAGGAAGATTACCATGTATTATTAAGTGATATCGTTCAGAAAATTGATGCCAAAGTAGCACTGGCCACAAAATTAATTTTTGAGCACCAAAAAACACCTATTATCATTGGCGGTGGCCATAATAATGCTTATGGTATTATCAAAGGATATTATGAGTACCATCAACAGGCCATCAACATTATAAATCTGGATGCACATACAGACTTAAGACATCCGGATTTCAGACATTCCGGAAATGGATTTTCTTATGCTTACAACAACAATTTTTTGGATAAATACTTTGTTTTTGGATTGCACGAAAACTATACCCCGTCTTATATTTTTGATTTTATTAAAGAAAAAAAGCATATTGATTATCATTTATATGACGATTTATTACACCTCAATCCTTTAGACAAATTAAGTAAACTTAAGGCCGCCTGTAATTTTTTAGGTGAACGGTTTGGCCTGGAAATAGATTGTGATGCTATTGAAAATTTCAACAGTAGTGCAAAATCTCCGAGTGGTTTTAGTGTTGGTGAAGTTCGAAACATGATTAAGTTATTGAATAACAATACACTGCATTATATTCATATCTGTGAAGCGATACCAGACAGTGGAAATCAAGTCGGTAAAGCTTTAAGCTATTTTGTTTCAGATTTACTTCGGGAATGATGGACGCCAGTCAAATTCATACACTCACTCCTCCGGCTATGCATTTTATAAAACGTTTGATGGCTTATATCCTATTAATTTTGATACTATTTAGCTGTAAATCCGATCTTAAGAAGTCTAAAGATAACTTAAAAGCTCCCAACATAAACATTTACAGCACAATAGAAGATACTATAAGCATAAGAGCCCTGGCTTACAGGGATGGCAGATATTGGTTTGCCGGCAGTAAAGGGAAGTATGGGTACATCAATAGCTCGACAGATTCGGTCAATTTATTTCAGGTTGATATTGAAAACAATTTGGAATTCAGATCTATTGCCATTACGCCTAATTATACTTATTTGCTTACCGCAGGAAATCCTGCACTGGTTTATCAACATACTCACAATGGGAACTCCGTAAATGTAGTTTATACAGAAAGAGGTGAACATGTGTTCTACGATTCTATGAAATTCTGGAATGATAATGAGGGTATAGCAATGGGTGATCCTCAAAAGGCTTGCTTTTCTGTTATTAAAACAAACGATGGAGGAGAAACATGGCAAAAAATAGAATGTAGCCAAATGCCAAATGCTGAACCAGGGGAAGCGGCATTCGCCGCCAGTAATTCCAACCTGTACCTTATCGAAAATGAGGTCTGGTTTGTCACCGGAGGTAAGCAAGCTCGTGTTTTTCAATCGGTTGATAGCGGCCTAACCTGGGAAGCCCACAACACCCCAATAGTCTCCGGAGAGCAAATGACCGGAATCTATGCTTTAGATTTTTATGATAAGAATCTGGGGGTAATTATCGGTGGTGACTGGAATAAAAAACCCCTTAACCAAAAAAATAAAGCCTTAACCCGAGACGGGGGCAAAACCTGGTCCTTGCTCTCAGAAAATTCCGGTCCCGGCTACTGCAGCGACGTCATTTTTATTCCCAATACTGAGGGCAAAGAATTACTGGCAGTTGGTACGCCAGGTGTTTGGTGGAGTGGCAATCAAGGTCAAACATGGGCAAAGCTATCTGATGAAGGCTTTTACACTGTAAAAATGATCAATTCAACAGAAGGCTATTTTGCCGGTCGAAATAGAATGGCATATTTTATCCTGAAACGCTGATGCGCTACTTATTATGTTTAAGCTTTAATAGTAATTCTTGCTAAATAGTCAAAATGTTTGCCGGTCATTACCTTTTCGCAATTTAATCCAACTTCAGAGCAAAACCTTTTCAAAGACTTAAAATCCAGGTAAAGCCATTTCATCGGGATTTCCTGGTCGCCTTTATAACTGATAAAGTAATCTAATTCGCCGTAATATCGATCAGAACAATGCAGTTCTGATTGGTCGTTAAACATGTAGGAAATATCTGAAGAATCAATCAAAATTTGACCATTAGTCTTCAATATTGACTTTAAGTGGTTCAAATACATCTCAACTTTATCAAACTCCTGAAAAATACCTGTTCCATTCATGAGCAATAAAATGGTGTCGTATTTATCTTCAATGTTCAACAGGTCTATTTGTTTAACATTGTCAAGGCCTCTCTTTTTTGAAGTTAAGACAGCACCTTTTGAAATATCAATGCCCTTAACATCAAAGCCATTATCCTGAAGATAAAGTGAATGACTGCCAGCACCACAACCCACATCCAATGTTTTGCCCTGGCATAACTGCAAGGCCTTTTGTTCCAGAATTGACATGTTCTTATAAGTTCTGAATAAATAAGAGAGTGGCAGTTCGTCTTTGTCTGAAATATTGGTCCAGGTTAGAATATTTTCAAAAGACTTCTTGCTTTTGGGTTGGATATGATTGAAATAATCAAAAAGCGCCCTACCGAATATGTCTTTATGCTCCATCACATCAAAAATAATGATTAATTATCAAATTGAGGCCATACATTTTATACTGAAAAGCATAGATTACAGTATATTTAAAGTTACAATTACTAGCTCTAAAGTTCGGAAACAGCAGTTTAAACGATAAGAGGCTTGATTATATTAGAAGTTATGAGGAGAAAATAAAGTCAGGGTCATGTGATGAGTTTCAAGAAATTGGATATAAAAATACGCTTTATACATCTATTCCAATACATTGACTTTCAAAATAAGTTGTATTTTTATACAAAAACAGCTATGAAACAATATTGTGTTTTTGCGTTGAGTCTTTTGGGTGTAATCAGTTTTAGCCCAAACAACCCGGACTTTTATGTTGATTCTAATGGAGTAACCTGTAGGTGTCCCGATGCTGATGTTGGCGATAGCGGCACCTTAACGATAAACGGCGAAACTAAGACGTATACCAAACGAAACAGAGCCCAACTTGATGTTTTGATTAATGCCGATGAAACTGACCCTCAAATTGCGCTAACCTGCACTTCCGGCATTTTAAACCTGTCTGAATTATTTGAAAATAAAGGAAATTTTAATCAGGACATTTCTACCTGGGATGTTTCCAGCGTGACAACTTTGTCTGAAATGTTTTTTAATGCCAGTGCTTTTAATCAGCCGTTAAACTCATGGGATGTTTCCAATGTCACCAACATGTCAAAAACATTTGCGAGTGCCGAATCTTTCAACAAAGCTTTAGATCATTGGGATGTTTCTAACGTCACAAACATGCATGCCATGTTTGCAGGTGCAGTAACATTCAATCAGGCTTTAAATGCCTGGGACATTTCAAATGTTACCAATAATGGGACTTCACAAAGTGGTATTAATAATATGTTTAGCAATGCAGAATCTTTCAATCAACCCTTAAACACTTGGGACGTTTCAAACCTAACCGAACTTAGAAGTGTGTTTGCAAATGCAGAATCTTTCAACCAGTCTATTAATGATTGGGATGTTTCCAATGTTACCAATATTGAGCTTTTGTTTAATGATGCCCTTGTCTTTAACCAGGCTTTAAACAATTGGGATGTTTCAGGCGTAATTACAATGGCTGGTGTATTTAAAGACACCGATGCATTCAACCAATCTTTAAATACCTGGGACGTTTCAAATGTGTCGTTTATGGGTGGCATGTTTAACGGGGCTGTGATGTTTAATAAAGCCTTAGACAATTGGGATGTTTCATCTGTAAATAATATGGATGTCATGTTTTCTAATGCATTATCCTTCAATAAAGATATTTCGAACTGGTGTGTAGAACAATTTTCAAATGAACCGGCACTTTTTTCTAATAATTCGCCTTTACAAGACAGTTATAAACCTAATTGGGGTGCTCAATGTGAAAATTTATCTATGGCATCACCCCATATTGAAAAATTAGTTTCTATATATCCAAACCCTGTAAAGGATCAGTTTAGACTTGAGTATAACGAATCTATTATTATTAAAAAACTTAGAATTTATAACCTTGAAGGACAGCTCATTAAAAATAATATCGTGTTTCAATCTCAACCTATAAATATCAGTTCACTTGAATCTGGACTATATATCTTACAAATAGAGACAAATACCGGCACAAAAGCTTATAAACACATTATAAAAAGGTAACGGATTAGGATGTTTGTTTAAATATGGATACTTTTTAAACTATTAAGCAACTGTTTCATCATACCCGGATTATATTTGTATTATACTAAGGCTTTAAGAAAAGTTTTGAATGACATATCGTCTAGATGCCAAAAAATAAAAAACAAATAAAATTCATAACAATGCAGCCTCGAGTTTGAAATTAACTCCACGATCTGTAATTTGAATAACAAACAAAATAACATTACTTTACTATTTTGTATATTTGTAGAAAAATAAAAGATTGCATAAACAGGTTAACATAGCAAAAAAATTCCCTAGACACTTATTTTGGGATATGGATGCCAATAGATTATCGGTTAAAGAAGATAAGGCTATTATCATCCCCAGGGCTTTATTTGCCACTACGCAAGACTCGTTTGAAAATGATATTCAACACTTAGAAGATTTATACTCCAAAAAAGACATTCTAAGTATTCTTAAAAACACCAAAGAGCTTATCAGCAATGAGATATGCGTTTTGGTCGCTAAACGTTACAATACAGAACCTTTTCTACGTTACCCGGTATGAATGCCTTAAGTCAGGTACTATTTCAAACCATAAAAGAATAACAAAATTTAAAAAGCATACATTCTTTTGCCTTAGCAGGCGGAACAAACTTGGCAATTCGCTTCAATCATTGTGAACCTATAGATATCGATTTATTTTGAGAAAGTTATTGGGTTTAAAGGCTATCAAGAAATTCAAAAAGAAGTAGAAAACTATTATGGCGATGATGCATTTAATTTCATAGACCCAATGAAGCTCAGTAATCAGTTTACTTTTTTACGCTTTTTTATAAAGAGAGGTCAAGTAATCATAAAAACAGGCTAAAAACTCGAAATCAGACAATAATCGAACAATAAAAAACCTAACTACTATCAATCAAGCAGTTAGGTTTTCTTTTGCGGAGAAAGAGGGACACTGACGCTTACGGTCAGTGCACTGACAAGCTTCGCTTCGTCAGTGTTCGAACGATTTCTTGATTGGATACTTCTCAATAAACTTCCGCTTCCTGTCTTTTGATAAA
>Ga0102928_1001007_pt1 | contig 17905 bp, 16 predicted proteins | sample SalPonR1_B_D1_MG_FD_78504 | JGI IMG/M metagenome (GOLD analysis project Ga0102928, IMG submission 78504) | Salt pond soil microbial communities from South San Francisco under conditions of wetland restoration - Salt Pond MetaG R1_B_D1_MG | ecosystem: Environmental > Aquatic > Marine > Intertidal...
CCTGTAGGACAGTTAAATACATACGGTTTTGAAACTATGAGAGTCACATCTGCTCTTGAAATGTATGAAGAGGTCATTTCCAGGTTCCATAAAGCTGATTATATTGTGAAAGCAGCTGCAGTTGGTGATTATCGTCCTCGAAAAACTGAAAAGAACAAGATAAAAAAAGAAGGTTCTCTATCTACAGGTCTTGTGCTTGAAATGGAGAAGAATCCTGATATTGCTCGTGAAATAGGAAAGAAAAAAAGAAATGACCAGTGTTTGATAGGTTTTGCAGCAGAATCTGAGAAACTTGAGGAATATGCTGCAAGAAAGCTTGACAGCAAGAATATGGATTATATTGCAGCGAATGATATTACATCTTCCGAGGGTGGTTTTGAGTCGGATCACAATACCATAAAGCTTATTGGTCGAAATGGCACAAGTTGCGTTTTGAGCGGAACAAAGGATCATGTTGCCGATTGTATATGGGAAAATATCCTTGGGAAAACAACAGGATCTGGCAGATTTTGAACTTTTATACTGATGTTATAGTTCCAGGCCCCTGGTGGACTACTTTAACCTATTATGCCCCTGATCTGCTCAGTGAAGGAACAAGAGTCAAGGTCCCGTTAGGTCGTACCAGCAGGATCGGTTTCGTTCATTCCTCATATTCCTTTCTCTCTTCAAATACATATAAAACAGAAAAGTTGAGAAATATCAGTGCTGTCATCGATGAAACTCCTGTCGTTCCTCCTGATATCTGGGAACTCGCAAAATGGGCAGGCAACTCTTTCCTGTGTGGTATGGGCGAAGCACTGTCTGCAATGTTTCCTTCTCCTTTTCTTAAAGGTGAGGCCATAAATATAAATAACCAGTTAATTGATTCGGTGGAATTAAACACGGATAGTTTTTTTGCAGAAGAGACAAAAACCGTTTATAAAGCTGATCTTTACAAAAGAAGAGATGTTTATCTTGAAAATATTGATGGTACTTCAGGAAGTATGCTTATTTTTCCTGAAGTCAGACAGGCCCGGAAATTTTACGAAGATCTTCCAGATACGTTAAAGGAAAGATCCTTATTATGGCCTGCAACTGGAGGCAAAAAACTATGGGATACCTGGAAATCAGTGTACAGCGGATCATGCGATATTCTGATTGGAAGTCAGGCCTGCATCTTTGCACCTATGCCCGCTATCTCTGTCTTCATTCTTGAAGATGAGAGCAACCTTTCCTACAGAATGGCCCGTTATCCCTATTTTAATTTAAGAAGTATTGTTGCCAAACGGTCAGCTCTTATTAGATCAAAACTCGTTCTCGGTGGCAGATTACCTTCATCAAGGATTTATCGACAGTTCCATCCTCAATGTGAAGATCTTCCAAAAAAGGAAAGAATACATCTCATAGATATGAAAATGGCTCCAGCGCCAAGTGTACCGGGAGTGGAGACTCCTTTCAGGATAAGCGATAAAGTTCTGGAGGAGACTTCCAGAGCTTTTTCCTCCGGCAAGATCGGTATCTGGATCCTTGACAGGAAAGGATACGCCGGACAGATTTTCTGTGAGTCATGCGGTTATATATTGAGTTGTAAAAAATGTGGCGGAATAATGAGCTGGCGTTCAGGAAAAGGAGTCCTGAAATGTTCTGTATGCGGTAACGAGGAAACTCTTCCGGAAAAGTGTCCACACTGCAAAGGAAATCTTTTAAATGGAAAACGTCCGGGCCTTGAAGCTCTTGTCGAAACTGCAAAGAGTATTCTTCCCGAAAGGCTACCTGTAGTTCTGTGGCATGCAGGTTATCCTGTCACACAAAAGGAACGTAAATCGGCAATTGCCTCTCTTTCTGAAGGAGGTGTTGTAGTGGGTTCAAGAGCAGCTCTTGCCCTGATGGATATTATTACCGCAGGCTCAGTAAGCTGGCTCGATGCAGATTCTGAAGCTATGAAATCCTTTTATAATTCAAGGTTCAACGCTTTTTCTATGATATGGGAATCAATATGGAGAGGAATAGATTTTTCATCAAGACATGTGGTTATCCAGAGCAGATCACCCGGTATTAACTGGCAGAGAACTCTGCTTTCAGGATGGGATCATTTCTGGGAACTAGAGTTACCAGAAAGGGAAGAATATGAATTCCCACCTTTCGGATATCTTGCAGAAATAGATATTCCAGTGAAAGTCCGGAGATTTTTTGAAGAGATGCTTGTCAATAATGGATATGATTTTTTTCAGTTGTCTGAAAATGATCAAATGTTCTGGGTTAAGGTAAACAGCTTGAAAAATTTCAGAAAAAGAATAGAATCGTTTTTCAGCATAAATAATTCATCCAAGGGTTATCCTAAGATCCGTCTATGGATGGATTAAATGGCAGTCAGGAGTGAATCAGATGGCTATTGTAACTATAGTAGGTCGTCCAAATGTCGGCAAATCCTCTCTATTCAACAGGCTTGTAGGTAAACGTGAATCTATAGTTGATGATGTACCCGGAGTTACAAGAGACCGTATTTATGGAGAGGTTTTTCTTGACGATGCCAGCTTCTTTGTTGTCGATACCGGAGGGTTGATCGTAAACGACACTCATCCACTTGTTGAAAGTATGAACAGGCAGATCCAGCTTGCCGTGGAAGAAAGTGACGTTGTTGTTCTTGTTATAGATGGTAGAGAAGGCATTACATGGATGGACGAAGATGTAGCAGAAATGGTAAGAAAATCAAAAAAACCTGTAATTGTTGCAGTTAACAAAATCGATGATACTGTACATGAAAACATGATTTTTGAAGCCTATAATCTCGGTTTTGAGAATGTTACAGGATTAAGCGCCAGTCACAACCTTAATATATCTGAACTTATGGATATGATAATAAAAAATCTTCCTGATGAAAAGAAAGCACAAAGGGAAGAAAATGAAATAGGGCTTGCCGTAATAGGCAGACCGAATGTAGGAAAGTCGAGTTTTATTAACAAGCTGACAGGACAGGAACGTTCAATAGTAAGTGATATACCTGGAACTACAAGAGATTCTGTGGATTCGATATTTTTATTCAAGGGGAATCAGTTTCGAATAGCAGATACTGCAGGTTTGAGAAAACGTAGCAAGATCAAGGGTGATATTGAGTTTTACTCACAGGTCAGGACCTTGCAGGCTGTTTCCCGAAGTGATGTGGTTGTTCTAGTTCTTGATGGAACAGAACTCGTTACGGACCAGGATAAGAAACTTGCGGCTCAGGTAATGGAGAAGGGCAAGGGTCTTGTAATCCTTGTCAATAAATGGGACCTTCTTCCAAGGGTTTCTGAACTGGGAGACAAAATAAAAACAAAGGTGAGGGAAGAACTTCATTTTGTAGCTCATGCACCTCTGCTTTTTGTGTCCTCAAAGACAGGAAGAGGATTTGATAATGTTTTAAATAATGTAATTACGGTATTTGAAAATCGAAAGAACAGAATAAGTACAAATGTTCTGAACAGACTTGTCAGAGATATTCTTGCCTTTCATAAGATGCCCACAGACCGAAGAGGAAGAAGTCTTAAGATTTTCTATTGTTCCCAGACAGGAACTGAGCCACCTTCCTTTGTGTTTTTCGTTAATTTCCCGGAGATTATAGACAATGCTTTCAACCGATTTATGGAAAGGGAGATTAGAAAGCTCGACAATTATGAAGGTGTACCTTTGAAGCTTTTTTGGCGGCAAAAGTCCTAAAAAAGGGGTTATGACTTGACCATTACTGCATTTACTGGTAATAATAGGTATATAATGAAATTGGCTTTAAGAAAGTAACGCTTAAACCAAACAGGAGGTGGCTGAATTGACCAAAACTGAACTGGCCAATGCAGTAGCGAAAAGTACTGGACTCAGCAAGAAAGCTTCAGGAGAGGCAGTAACAGCTGTATTTGGTGCTATCGAGGAGTCTCTCGCCAAGGGAGAGAAAGTGCAGCTTGTAGGTTTCGGGACCTTTGAGGTGAGAGAGAGAGCAGCACGTCAGGGCAGGAATCCTCAGGATCCTTCAAAGGTGATCCAGATTCCCGCAAAAAAGGTTCCAGTCTTCCGTCCGGGTAAAGCACTTAAAGAAAAAGTATAATTTATCAGTTCTTTTTTTTCATAAGCAGGCAAGCATCTCAGTACTATCTTAAGATCGCTTGTCTGTTTTTATTTTAATGAATGCTTTAAAAAAGAAAGCATTTCAAGCCAGTTCTCACAGGATAATTCCTCGGCTCTTGCTGACTTGTTCAATCCAAGTTCTGACAGAAAGGTTTCAATTTCTTTTCTTTCAACCTGGAAATCAGCCATTAGCAGATTTTTGACCAGAGTTTTTCTTCTCTGGGAAAATCCGGCTTTCAGTATCCTTCTCCAGAGTATATTTGAAGGGAGATGGAGATTCCTGAACAGTAATATATCGACCACCACAGAATCTACGTCAGGTACTGGTCGAAAGGATTGCCTCGATACTTTCATTGCATAATTTATAGTTCCCATAGTCTGTATCGTTATTCCAAGAGGGTATCTTTCTCTTGTGCTGTTTTTCCCGCATAACCTCAAGGCTGATTCTTTCTGTACCATTACAACTAAACGTGATAAACCACAGCTTGAAAATACTTCAAGTAGTTTCCAGAGGATAGGTGTTGTAATGTTATAAGGAAGATTGGCAACAACTTTGTTCGGAGGATCATGCAAAATATCCTGGTAACTGTATTTAACAGCATCTTCCCAAATAATGTTCAGCCTGCTGTCAAAAGATTCAAGTTCCTTTAAATATTTTTCAAGTCTTCTGTCTATCTCAACAGAATAGATCTTTCTGCAGGGTGAATTCAATATTCCACGAGTAAGAATTCCCTTTCCGGGGCCTATTTCAAGGATAACGTCATTAACAGATATTTCAGAGGTTCTTATTATCTTTTCAACGACATTTTTGTCTATCAAAAAATTTTGTCCAAGTGTTGTCCTTGGGTGAAATCTTTCTGAATAATTATCCACAGCCTATGCTACCTTTCTTTATTAAATGAAAAAGCGGGAAACCCCAGAAGGTTTCCCGCCTTGAATTCTGGTCGGGACGAGAGGATTTGAACCTCCGACCACCTGCGCCCCATGCAGGTACGCTATCCAGGCTGCGCTACGTCCCGTGAACAGAGGGTATTGTACCCTGCTTCAGGATAATGGTCAAGACATATTAAGCCCAGTTCAGTATAAATTAATGTCAAAAAAATCTTTAAGTATTCATTTCTTTTCAAAATATACCTTACTTAAAATAATTCCAAAGAGAAACGGAGAAGGAAAAACCTTCCCCGTTTCCTGAGAATCTTAAAGTAAAAGATTAACTTAATCCAGTTCTTAAGCTTCGAGTTTTATTTCTCCAGTTTCGGCAAGCTGTTTGTATGCTTTGTATCTTTCAATTGCATCTTCTTCTGCTTTTTTGAAAAGATCTTCAGCTACTTCAGGGAATGTCTTTGTGAGTGAAGCATACCTGACTTCGCTCATGAGGAAATCTCTGAAGCTTGCCTTGGGCTCCTTTGAGTCCAGACTGAAAGGATTCTTGCCCTGATCCTTAAGAAGAGGATTGAACCTGTAAAGGTGCCAGTATCCTGCTTCTACTGCCTTTTTCTCCTGTTCCTGGGATTTGCCCATTCCTACCTTGATACCATGGTTGATGCAGGGTGCGTAGCAAATTATGAGTGAGGGGCCATCATAAGCTTCTGCTTCAGCAAGAGCTTTGATGAGCTGGTTCTTGTCAGCACCCATTGAAACCTGCGCAACGTATACATATCCGTAAATCATGGCAATTCGTCCAAGATCCTTTTTGCTTGTACGCTTTCCTGATGCTGTGAACTTGGCCACTGCAGCTGTTGGTGTAGACTTGGATGACTGGCCTCCAGTGTTGGAGTAGACTTCTGTATCAAAGACGAGGACGTTTACGTTCTCTCCGGAAGCGAGGACGTGATCAAGTCCACCATAGCCAATATCGTAAGCCCATCCATCGCCACCAAGTATCCAGACTGATTTTTTGACCAGATAATCCTTAAGCTCTTCGATTTTGGAAAGCGCGGCATTGGCTTCACTGCTTCCGAGATCTTTCCCGAATAGCGCCTTTACTGCTTCCGCTGTCTTTTTGGAAGCTTCTCCGTCATTTCTGGAGTCATTCCAGTCAGAAAGAGCTGATTTCACATTTTCAGGCACATCCATTTTCAGAAGGTCGTTAACAGCATTTTCAAGTGTTTCTGTGATGTTGTTGATGGCAAGTCTCATTCCGTAGCCGTATTCAGCGTTGTCCTCAAAAAGTGAATTGGCCCATGCTGGACCCTGTCCTTTGGCGTTAACGGTGTAGGGAGTTGCTGGTGCAGATGCTCCCCAGATGGATGAGCATCCTGTTGCATTGGCGATTATCATTCTGTCACCGAAAAGCTGTGTTACGAGTTTTGCGTAAGGTGTCTCACCGCAGCCGGCACATGCTCCTGAAAACTCAAGAAGAGGCTGGCAGAACTGGCTTCCCTTAACGTTGGTCTTGTTTACTCTGTCTGATTTATCAGATAATGTTACGGCAAAATCCCAGTTTGGTACCTCTTTTTCTGTCTGGGTGGTCAGAGGTTTCATAACAAGAGCATCTACCGGACAGATGTCAGCACAGTTTCCACAACCAGTGCAGTCCAGGGTAGATACCTGGATCTTGAACTTGAGTCCTTCAAGTTCTTTTCCCTTTGCATCCTGGGTTTCAAAGGATGATGGTGCTTTTGAAGCCTCCGACTCATCCATAAGGAAGGGGCGGATGGCAGCATGAGGACATACATATGAACACTGATTACACTGAATGCATTTGTCGATCTGCCATTCTGGAACGTTAACAGCTACGCCTCTTTTTTCATATGCTGTAGTTCCGTTGGGGAAACTTCCATCCTCACGTCCGACGAAGGCACTTACAGGAAGTTTGTCTCCGTTCTGGCTGTTCATAGGAATACAGACATTTTCTATGAACTCGGGAAGATCTGTTTCTTTTTCTGTTTCATTCCCTGAAGCGTTCTTCCAGGAATCAGGTACATCGATCTTTTTAAGAGCTCCAGCTCCCTTGTCAACAGCTTCATTGTTCATGTTTACGATTTTTTCACCTTTCTTGCCGTAAGTTTTCTTTATTGCCTCTTTCATGTACTTAACGGCGTCATCAAAAGGAATGACTTCAGCAAGCTTGAAGAAGGCGGACTGCATTATCATGTTTATTCTGTTTCCAAGGCCAATTTCCTGGCCAAGGTCAGTACCGTTAAGTACGTAAAGATTAATGTCCTTCTCGGCTATCTGACGTTTCATGGATGCAGGAAGGTGTTTCTCCAGATCTTCAAGGGATGACCACTGGGTATTCAAAAGGAAAGTTCCACCCTGCTTTATTCCTTCAAGGAGGTCATACATGTGGACGTATTCCTGTTTGTGGCAGGCTATAAAATCTGCCTGGTCGATAAGGTATGTTGATTTGATGGGTTTCTTTCCGAAACGAAGATGGGAGATGGTAACTCCACCGGACTTCTTGGAGTCGTAGGCGAAATAACCCTGTGCGTACATATCTGTGTTATCTCCTATGATCTTGATGGAGTTCTTGTTGGCTCCGACTGTTCCATCTGAACCAAGACCCCAGAACTTGCAACATATAGTTCCTTCAGGTGTAGTGGAAATTTTCTCCTTGACCGGAAGAGATGTGTAAGTTACATCGTCAACAATGCTTATCGTAAAGCCATCTTTGGGTTCAGGAAGTTTAAGATTATCGAAAACTGAATTAATATCAGATGGAATAGTGTCCTTCGATCCAAGACCATATCTTCCACCAACGATAAGAGGAGCATCTTCCTTTTTATAGAAAAGAGAACGTACGTCGAGATAAAGAGGTTCGCCAAGGGCCCCTGGTTCTTTGGTCCTGTCGAGAACAGCAATTCTTTTGACAGTATCCGGAAGCTCCTTGAAGAAGTACTTTGCAGAAAATGGTCTGTATAGATGGACCTTGAGAATACCTACTTTTTCTCCTCTGGCAAGAAGATAGTCGACAGTTTCTTCAGCGGCTTCACAGGCTGAACCCATTAGTATCAGGACGTTTTCCGCTTCAGGATGTCCATAGTAGTTGAAAGGTTTGTATTCTCTACCAGTTACTTTGCTGACTTTATCCATGTAATCTGCAACTATATCAGGAATTGCTTCGTAAAACCTGTTGGCAGATTCTTTTGCCTGGAAGTAGATGTCAGGGTTCTGGGCAGTCCCTTTTGTGTAGGGATGTTCGGGATTGAGTGCCTTGGAACGGAATTCTTTCACTTTGTCAAAGTCGACCATTCCAGCAAGATCATCATAGTCCCAGGCCTCGATCTTCTGAATCTCGTGGGAAGTCCTGAAGCCATCAAAGAAATGAACGAAGGGAAGGCTGCCCTTTATTGCGCTGAGATGGGCTACCGCGCCAAGATCCATGGCTTCCTGGACACTTCCCGAAGCGATAAGACAGAATCCAGTTGCCCTTGCCGCTGTAACGTCGCTGTGATCACCAAAGATAGAAAGTGCATGTCCTGCTACCGCACGGGCACTTACATGAAATACTCCCGGCAGTAGTTCTCCAGCGATCTTGTACATGTTGGGGACCATAAGGAGAAGTCCCTGTGAAGCTGTGAAGGTGCTGGTCAAAGAACCGGCTGAGAGACTTCCGTGTACGGCTCCTGATGCTCCTCCCTCTGACTGAAGTTCTGCTACCTGAACGGTCTTACCAAAAATGTTCTTTCTTCCATGAGCTGCCCATTCATCGATAAACTCTGCCATCGGTGAGGAAGGTGTGATCGGATAGATCGCTGCGACATCAGTAAATGCATAAGCTACATGTGCTGCTGCAGTGTTACCATCCATGCTTTTCCACTTGTTTGACATATAATTACCACCTCTTTATTATTTTTCCATCTTTCTTCACTGGAATTAAGATGGACTTACGATCAATCTGGGAAAATACAGAAATCTACTTTGCGCCTTTCATTATTAAAAGATAACATGGTTATCACGATTCTGAAAGGACTTCGTATTTACTATGGTACGGTCCTTTTGTGCTTTATATAATACCTTTGCGTATCATATTATAAAACATGTGTATTTTTGCACAACCTTTTTGTGGATCTTTTACAATATTTGTTTTAAATATCTGTTGCAAGAGAACCTGATTAATCATTTGACTGTATCGAAGAAACGGAGTTGGTAATAAATGGATAGCGGCATATTCAGCAGAACAGTTGTTCGTCCGGAAATAATGAAACAACCAATGTTCAGTAAGGAAAAGTTTCCAGATTTTGAAAAGATCTCGGTGGAAATCGGCTTTGGAAACGGAGAAAATCCAGTTCATCTGGCAGTTGAAGAACCAGATACCCTTGTGGTGGGCATTGAACTTTCTTTTTCATGTATTATGAAGCTTTTGAAGAAAACCTCCAGGTTGGGACTGAATAATGTCAGAGTTTTAAAAGGAGATGCCAGGTTTATTCTGAGAGAATGTTTTGATGATGGAGTTATCGACGGTCTTTTTATGAATTTCCCCTGCCCCTGGCCAAAAAAAAGACACATTAAACGAAGAGTTACAAACTCGGATTTTATGGATACTGTAGCTTCCGTCCTTAAAACAGGAGCCTTTTTTGAAGTAGTTACCGACGAATACTGGTATGCCCAGGCAATAAGGGATAGTGTCGCGGGAAACAAAGTCCTGTCTGTTGATTCTCTTGAAGAAAATCCTGGCAGAAAGATAAGGACAAAGTATGAAAGAAAGTGGCTTGAAGAGGGAAAGAATATTTACCTTGTGAGTATACGAAAGAAGTCAGAACATAATATTGAAAGAATAATTCAGGGAGCTGAAAAAGAAATGCATTGCAAATTACCGGGATCGGAAATACTTGCAAAGGATCTTAAACAGATGAAAGGATCAGGCAGTAGTGAAGGAGCTGTTCACTTTGTTTTCAGGAACACCTACACCGACACAGAAGAAAGGAATATTTTTCTTCTTGAATGTATATCTACTGACGAGGAATTTGAACAAAAGTTCTATTTCAAGGTTGTTAACGATCCCGGAGGAGCCATGATTAAGCTTGATGCTACTACTCCTGTCTTCAGAACTCCTGCGGTTAAAAAAGCTCTGCAGTTTCTTTGTGAAAGTTTGGGCTGAACAATGCAAAATCCCGATCAACAGCATAACAGTGATACCATCTGTTTTTCTCCTGTTGGTTACGTCCGGTCAAATATAAAGGGGAAAAAAGATCCGGAATATTTCAAAGGAACTGAAAGTATTATAGAAATCCTGCCGGAGTATGAAGAGGCTCTTGACGGACTTGAGGAAGTTGACTCTATCATTGTATTGTTCTTTTTCCACAAATCCTACGATCATCCTCTGAAGGTACATCCAAGAGGTGACATGACGAGACCTCTGAGAGGTGTTTTTGCGTCACATTCGCCGGAAAGGCCGAACCTTATAGGAGTTACCAGATGCTCTGTAATAGGAATAAAAGGACTCTTTATAACCGTAAGAGATCTGGATACTATAGATGGAACACCTGTACTTGACCTGAAACCTTACAATAAATGATACTAAAAAAGAGGGGAATGACCATTGAAAGAAGCAAGACCTACCACAGGCAAGGTGCTCCAGGCGCTATTTAATATATTGGGACCTGTAGAAGAGCAGGGTTTTCTGGACCTTTTCTCAGGGACGGGAAGAGTAGCGAAAGAAGCCCTGAACAGAGGGGCTTCTCCTGTTGTGGCAGTAGAGATAGTTAAGGCAAGATGCAGGGAAATCGATAAGTTCCTTTCAGTTGGAAATGAACACAACAAAAAAGTGCTTTGTATGAACATCAGAAGGGCTCTGAGATGGCTTGATAAAAAAGGTTATTCCTTTCATATTGTTTTTGCAGACCCTCCTTATGATAACGGATGGGGGAAGGATCTTCCATTACTTCTTTCCAGTTATGGTTCCCTGCTTGCTCCAGATGGTATCATAATAATCGAGCATTCAGCTGATGAATCCGTTGTAACAGAAAATACCAATCTAAAAAAGACAGACCAGAGGAAATATGGTAATACGGTACTGGATATACTGGTAAAGGATCATCCAGGCAAATATGGATCGGAGAGTGAATAATTCATGAAACGTCCCATAAGGGCTGTCTACCCCGGCTCATTTGATCCGGTCACAAACGGACATATCTATATAGCAGAAAGGGCTGCAGCGCTTTTTGATGAACTGGTAGTCTCGGTTCTTCTTAATCCAGGCAAGAAGGCCACCTTCAATATTGAGGATCGACAGGCCATGGCAAGAGAAGCTCTGAGTCATCTGCCAAATGTCAAGGTTAACTCTTTTACAGGGCTTCTGGTAGATTTTCTGAGACAGGAACATAGCAGAATAATAATAAGGGGACTGAGGGCTCTCTCTGATTTTGAATATGAATTTCAGCTGGCCCTGATGAACAGGCAGCTTGCCCCGGATATTGAAACTCTTTTCATTGTTACTGACGCTAAATATTCTTATCTTTCCAGTCATGCAGTAAAGGACATCTTCCACTTCGGGGGTCCTGTGCAGGATATGGTGCCACCAGGGGTCTACCGTCGTTTAAGGGAAAGATTCGGAAGAACCTCTCCAAAACAATAAAAACATCACAGGACAACCGGTCGGGCTTTTTTTTCCCGTTCCATGTCCGGTTTGTCAAGGAGGGATTCCCATATCCTTGATGCTCTGTGTTCCATGTCCATCATTTTTCTGGAAATATCTGAAAAAGGGGCAGAACTTTTTGTAATAATGGGCAGACCGGAAACTTTTCGTGATCTCTTCAGCAGATACTGACCTTTGGAACTGTATCCAAGTACCCTGATATACTGAGGACCTGCAGCCTGGAAATTTCTGTTCTCATCGTGATCTAAAGCAATAAGGGTATGGATTATTCCACGCTGGATCCTTCCCCTTGCATGTCTTCGGGAAATGCTTCTTGAAATAAGGTCTTCAAGGCATTCTGATCCTTCAGATATTCTTTTTAGCCTGCGGAGAAGACCTTCACCCATCTCTGCGTATTCCGGATCGTCTCCAGGGTCCAGCCTTTCGAGTACTATGCGTATCAGAGGCCATAATCTTTCTGTATCAGCGAAGACTCTGCCGGATATTCTGCATTGCTCAAGTATCTTCCCCGAAAAGGAAGGAATATAATCAAAAGCTCTTTCAAACTGTCGGTTTTTTATTAGTTTTCTTATTGCTGTTGCGCTTGCAATGCCATTATCTGGTTCCATATCGTGATAAGATGTTCCTGTACGTTTAACTGGCAAGACTTTAATAGAGGATCCAGCCTGTTTCAACCTGCAGTTATATGCAACAGCGAGGGCATTATTGGATCCGGAAAGAAATTCTTCTGCTCCGGGAACCAGATGGTCAAGAGTTTTTGCCCTGGCTTCTACGAAAGAGAGCCCATGTTTTAAAAGTGCTTTAAGGTAAGTCTTGAAAGGATCTGGTTCCTGAATTAAAATGTTCGAGATTGTGTCTAGGATTATGGGGGAGGGTGATTCCATTCCAAAAGAAATGTGGGTGATTATCCCGCATTTTATCATTATGTCTACCGCTGCATTGGCAAAAGGTCCTGCATTGTGTGAAGAGAACACTACAGGCAGTTCCAGAACTACGTCGGCTCCAGCACAAAGGGCCATTTCTGCCCGTTCCCATTTGTCCAAAAGGGCAGGTTCCCCTCTTTGGGTAAAACTGGAAGAGAGGACAACTACTACACCTTCTGCACCGCTTTTTGAAAGAGCTTTGCTGAGGTGATGTGCATGGCCGTTATGCAGAGGATTATATTCAGCTACTATTCCCACAATACAGGAATTCATATTAATACCTTCCTTCTCGTGATGCCAAGACAATACTTCGAGAGAGGGATACAGGTCAAGTATAGGAGGATAAAATAATGAAGGTTTTAGTACTCAACTGCGGCAGTTCATCTCTGAAATACCAGCTTTTTGACATGGAAAAGGAAGAACCCCTGGCCAAGGGGCTGGTCGAACGTATCGGTATCGATGGTTCCAGGATCAAGCACACCAGGATCGGAGACGATCCTGTGGTAAAGAATGGAGCCATCCCTCATCACAAGGAAGCTATTAAAATGGTCCTTAATGAGCTTGTGGAAGGAAAGTGCAGTGTAATAAAAAGCCTTGACGAGCTTTCTGCCATAGGACACAGGGTAGTCCATGCAGGTGAAAAATTTGCCTGCTCGGTCCTGATCACCAAGGATGTCATCGACGCTCTTGAAGAATGTGTTCCTCTGGCCCCCCTTCACAATCCTGCAAACCTCCAGGGTATCGAGGCAATGCTGGATGTTCTCCCCGACATACCACAAGTTGGAGTTTTTGACACTGCATTTCATCAGACAATGCCGGATCATTCGTATATCTACGGTATTCCCTACCATTACTACGAGAATTATCGTGTAAGAAGATATGGATTTCACGGAACAAGTCATTTCTATGTAGCGAACAGAGCAGCCGAGATCCTTGGAAAATCTGTAGAGGATCTTAAAATAGTAACCTGTCACCTTGGAAATGGAAGTTCAATAACAGCGGTAAAAGATGGAAAATCTTTAGACACAAGCATGGGTTTTACGCCATCCCCGGGTGTTATTATGGGAACGAGATGTGGTGATATAGATCCTCTATTGCTGAACTTTATTGCCGAAGAAGAAGGTATTGATTACAAGACCATTGGTCACATACTTAATAAAGAGAGCGGAATACTTGGTATTTCCGGTCTTAGTAGTGATCTCAGGGACGTTGAGGAAGCTGCAGAAGAGGGTAATTACCGTGCAGAACTTGCCCAGAAGATACTTTATTACGGTATAAGAAAATACATTGGAGCATATGCTGCAGCAATGGGAGGACTGGATGTAGTCGTATTTACCGCAGGGATCGGTGAAAACAGTTCCCATGCCCGTGAAAGTGTATGTAAAGGACTTGAATTCCTTGGAGTGGAAGTCGACAGCGGTAGAAATGATGTCAGAGGAGAGGAAAGGATAATCAGTCCCGATAAATCCAAGGTAAAGGTAATGATAGTACCTACCAATGAAGAGCTGGTTATTGCAAGAGATACAAAAAAGATAATCTCGGAGAGTAATTAGATTTTAGAAGTCAGTTGTGTCTGGAGTGATATGAATGTCCATGACAAAACCGCCTGCTGAATGGCATTTTTATCTGACCCTGCCTGATCCTTCGGAAACAAGGCCCCTGTCAAGGGAATGGGAGGTCGAGGTTAAAGATACAATTGCATATGCAGGACTTGAATATGCATTTCGGTTGCCCCTCAAGGTGACTATAGAGGGTTACTGGACAAAACCACACTTTTTTGTAAGCATGAACCTCGATGCGACAGTAGAAGTTCCCTGTGCAAGGTGTCTTGAAAAATCCGAGGTTGCAATAAAGGGACAATTCAGTTATCTTTATGGTCTTGTTTCGGATCAGGAAGAGGCCAGTGACGAGAGTGAAGATGAAATGTTTGTAGCTCTTCATTCTTGGAAATCGGTAATAGATATCAAAGATCAGGTATGGGAAGGCCTCGTGCTTTCGCTTCCGGAGAACGTATTATGTTCAAAAGACTGCAAGGGGTTGTGTCCTATATGTGGAAAGAACCTGAATGAAGGTGATTGTGGCTGCAACCGAGAAAGCACAGATCCCAGGCTTGATGTATTAAAGAAACTTTCAGAAGATATGAAGGAATAAGAAAAGGAGGCGATCAATTTGGCAGTACCAAAACAAAGAAGTTCTCATGCCCGTTCACATAAAAGGAAATCTCAGTGGCTTGGATCGGCCAAGGCTGCTGAAATGAGTGCATGTCCACACTGCGGAGAGATGGTAAGGAATTACCATGCCTGCCCGGAATGCGGTTATTACAAAAGTCGCAAGGTCATTGTGTCAAAAGAAGAAGAGTAATAATTCATCTTTCTCTGTTACAAACAGGAAAACTCAGATGGACAGGTTTTAAAAAGGGAGGCTTTGCCTCCCTTTTTTCTTTTTTTCTCTTGACCATACATGGCAAAAGTTTTATACTTTCGCTATTATTTTTGCAGCAGATATTAATAGCTGGTCTTAAAAGGATGATGCATGACTGTGTCCCTGACAAAATTACAAAGACAGCAGGAGTTGCTCAAGCTCGTAAAGAATAAACCCCTTCTTACCGATCGTGAACTGGCGGAGAAATTAGGTGCCAGTATTGGTACGGTTAGACTTGACAGGGCTCTTCTGGGAATACCTGAACTCAGGGAAAGAATGAAATCAATGGCTCAGGAAGCTACCAGTAAACTGACTTCTCTTCGACAGGAAGAAGTTATTGGAGATCTGCTTGAGCTTGAACCTGATAAATGGGCTCTTTCCATGCTTCAGACAAAAAAAGTTATGGGTTTCAGACATACAGATCTTGTCTGGGATCATTATATTTATGCACAGGCCAGTTCCATTGCTATCGCGGTAGTTAACGCGGAAATGGTTATTATAAGTTCAATGCGTGGAAGATTCAAATCCCATGCAAAAGTTGGAGATTCCGTAATAGCAAGAGCAAAAGTCGGCATTCACAAGGGCAACAGGTTCATAATAAGTGTTCGTTCAAAAGTAGATAATGAAGAAATATTTGTTGGACGTTTTATAGTTTGCTCAGTTGACGCAGAAAGTGAAATGTTCGTCGAGAGGGGAGTTCTGGATTGATCCTTGCACTTGATGCTATGGGAGGAGATCATGCACCACATGAACCCTGTAAGGGAGCAATATCAGCCTGTACAGAATTCAGTGATCTGGAGGTTGTACTTGTTGGTGACGAAAATAGCATAAAAAAATTAATAGAAGAGACTAACCCCGAAGTTCAATCCCGTCTGCACGTAATTCACGCAGATGAAACTATCAGTATGGCAGAGGTACCAGCCCAGGCTATAAGGAAAAAACGCAGATCAAGTATGAGAATAGCCATGCAGATGGTTCATTCCGGAGAAGTTCAGGGTTTTGTATCAGCAGGTAATACTGGAGCTATTGTAGCCGGAGGTGTCCTGGTAGCCGGAAGAATCAAGGGGATAGACAGGCCAGCCCTTGGAGTAGCTCTTCCTACACCTGGCAGAAAAACATTTCTTCTTGATGTTGGAGCTACTGTGAGATGTAAAGCTGAAAACCTTTTCCAGTTTGCTTTAATGGGGAATTTCTATTCTAAACACATACTGGGTATTCATGACCCAATGGTTTCCCTTCTATCTAACGGATCAGAGGAAATAAAAGGTGATGAAACGGTAATTTCCACAAGAAATCTGATAAAGAACAGTAATTTAAACTATACAGGATTTGTGGAGGGGGATGACATTCCCTTTGGTAAGACAGATGTGGTGGTATGTGATGGTTTCTCAGGTAACATTCTTTTAAAATTTGCTGAAGGTCTTGGGGGAGCTCTGTACAGTATTGTCAAAGAGGAAATGGGACATCGAATACTCCCTAAGGCAGGAATGCTCTTTATGTTGCCTATGTTGAAGGATCTAGCCCGCAGGCTGAATTATGAGCAACACGGAGGAACTCCCCTGTTGGGTGTTAACGGAGCAGTAATAAAGGCTCACGGACGTTCAAAAGCTCCAGCCATAAAAAGTGCATTGGTAGTAGCAAGGAACTTTGTACTTCAGAAAGGTACAGAGAACATCAGAAGGGAACTGGAACGGTAACAGGGAGGAGGTTTCTGATGGGTTTGCTGTGTGGTAGAAGAGTATCAATTCTTGGAACAGGTATGTATGTACCTGAAAATGTAATGACCAATGGCGATCTTTCCCGCATTGTTGAAACAAGTGATGAATGGATAAGGGAAAGGACAGGAATAACAGAGAGACATATTGCTGCTGAAAATGAGCTGACAAGTGATCTTGCGTACAATGCTGCCATGGAAGCTTTGCAGGAATGTGGAATTGATCCAGAAGAACTTGACATGATAATAGTTGGAACTAATACTCCGGATACACTGTTTCCTGGAGTGGCACCAAAACTTCAGGGAATGCTCGGTGCTTCAAAATCTGGAGCCAATGATATCCAGGCTGGCTGTACAAGCTGTATCAATTCACTTGTTATGGCAAGCGCTGGAATAGCTTCAGGACTCTGGGACACGGTTCTTGTGGTTGGAGCAGAGGTGCTTTCTCGTATACTCGACTGGAATGACAGGAATACATGCGTTCTTTTCGGAGATGGTGCGGGAGCAGTAGTGCTGGGTACAAAAGATAAAGGTAAAGGGACTGTCCTGTCCTGTGATCTGAAATCAGACGGAAATCGACATGACCTGATAACCCTTCCTGGTGGACTTGTAGAAAATCCTGCAAGTTCTGAGACTATTGCCCGGAGACTCCATTATGTTCACATGAAAGGTAATGATGTCTTCAAATTCGTAATCAGGATCCTCCCTCCTTATTTGAAGGATTTCTGTGTCCAGACTGATATACCATCTGAAGAGATAGACTGGTGGATCTTCCACCAGGCAAATCTGAGAATAATGCAGTCAGTTCTCAAAAGGTTAGGTGTTTCCCAGGAAAAAAGCATCGTTAATCTCGACAAATACGGTAACACATCAGCAGCTTCGACTTTAATGGCCCTTCATGAAGGTTACAAGAACGGGAAAATAAAAGAAAAAGATAAAGTACTCTTGACGAGCTTCGGCTCGGGAATGACCTATGGAGCCTTGATATTTCAGGCGTGAGGTGGTTTTATGTGGAAAAACAGATTAACAGAAATTCTTAAAACGGAATACCCCCTTCTTCAGGGTGGAATGGCCTGGGTTGCAAATTCCAATCTTGCCGCAGCCGTGAGCAACGGTGGAGGTGTAGGAATAATTGCAGCCGGCAATATGCCACCGGATTTGCTGGAGAAGGAGATCCTGCAGGCAAGAGAAAAGACCGACCGTCCTTTTGGTCTTAATATTATGCTTTTGTCG
>Ga0102928_1001010_pt1 | contig 17897 bp, 16 predicted proteins | sample SalPonR1_B_D1_MG_FD_78504 | JGI IMG/M metagenome (GOLD analysis project Ga0102928, IMG submission 78504) | Salt pond soil microbial communities from South San Francisco under conditions of wetland restoration - Salt Pond MetaG R1_B_D1_MG | ecosystem: Environmental > Aquatic > Marine > Intertidal...
ATGGTACAATAATTTTAATGTAACAGCTGAAGGTGCCGACGAGGATTTTCCTATAATAGCTGCAATGGTGCTTTGGGAGAGATTAGTTCCTTATCCAAATTTATCAGCGGACCAAATGGATGATATGATTGAAAAAGCTTATATCTATTCTAGTGAAAACAAATCGTTAGAGACTTGTGATATATGCTTTAAGGTGTGGGACGGAATTAAGTATCGAATTAAGCCTGAATACAGAAATATTAAACCATTAGATGAAATGTATAAATCTTGGTTTTATGTCAGCAATTTTTGCCAAGAACTTGAATCTGATCTTCACAATGCAGGGCTAATAGATAATACATATTTTGATAAAAGAATAAACTATTGCAGAGAGTTCTTGGAATATTTTCCTGATGAAAAGGAATTAATTACACACAATATGAGACGTGCAATTTGCGAATCGTATGCATATCTAAAGGATTATAAAACCGCTGAAAGTGAATGTAAAAAACTGGTAGATGATTATCCTGATAATATGTGGAGTTACATAGAATGGGGAGATTTATATCTCTATGAACAAAAGAAAGATTTTGATAAAGCAGTAGAACTATATCAAAAAGCTATATCTGTTTCTAAGGACGATGAAGAGCTAGATATAGTTAATGAACGTTTAGATGATGCTAAAGAAAGAATTCAGAGAGACTGCTTATGTTAATTAATTGTACTCAGAAATTGCAAAAGCTATTGAAAATTTCGCCGAACAAACTGGAACAATTGAATCCGCTTTTTTCTTGGCATGCGAATATAATGCTGATTAACAGACGAAAGGTACTAGTACTAGTTAATGATGAAAGTAGATATAATGTTGTTTTGTACGGGCTTAAGGCTAATGACTTTAAAAACATGGAAGCTGTGATTTGTGATGGGATAAGAAAAAGTTTATTAAGTGACGGAGTTAACCCAAAAGTTATAGAAGAATATTTTAATTATACTGATGGTATTGATTTTTCGAAAACACAAAATAAAACTACGGTAGCTAGGATAAATAAGGCTTGTAATGACGTATTTTGGTTTAGTGAACGTATCGAAGATAAGCAAATTGTACAAATAGGGCTGTCTGATTTTTTAAATGACCGAATTGCTGAGGTTGGAAAGGGTATATATTTAAATAGATTAGAGCATATGATTTACGCATTAGAACAGTGCTTTGATATTCAAGTGATTAAATGTAGAGCGATAGAAATGAAAATCACTTTGTTACTTGAGAACTTTGAAGTATGGCGTAGGGTAATAGTACCTATTAATTATACTTTCGAAAGCCTTCATAAGGTGATTCAGAAGGTTTTCGGTTGGGAGGGTCACCACATACATGCTTTTGATATATTTAATAATGGTATAAAGGTAGTAAATCTTGTGGATGATGAAGAAGCTTTGATGTACGAATATGATGCACCTATGATAGTGGATAAGGACATAACCATTGAAGAGTATATGCTGAAGTGTTATAAGATAATATACACTTATGATTTTGGAGATAATTGGAAACACTTGATAGAAATAGAAGAAACGGTTGAAAATTATGATAAAAACCAAGCTTATTGTATTGAAGGAATAGGAGATAGACCTCCTGAGGATGTGGGCTCTGAAGAAGGTTATATCAACTTTAAGAAAATTATGGAAGACCCAAGTCATCCCGAACATACAAATGCAAAAGAATGGTTAAGACAGCAACGTTATGATAAATTTGATATATATAAAATAAACAAAATGTTAAAACATTTATAGTTTAGGAGTGGTAAAAATGGAAAACAAAATTAAAGAGTTAACCTTGCTACTAATGTATCTTACTTCATGGAAAGATAACGAATTTGGTAATCCGGACAACCGTACTTGGAAGGGTTATGCTTTTAATATATTAAAAGAACTTACAGATGAAGGATATATTTATGGAAGCATAAAGTCCAAGTCTGTTTACTTATCTGATGAAGGTAATGAATTAGCGAAGGAACTGATAGAAAAATACGGTATAAATGAGAAAAATGACTTATAGAGAGTACGATGAAAACAATAGATTTAACACACGTAATTCATAAAAATGATGATAAATCCAGGAACAATGCTGTTGAACTTGAACCGAAAAATTAACACAGAGAATATGGATACAAAGAACATTAATAAGCATGTACACACATATAGTAATGCATATGAATTTGCTTGCCATCTTTATTTAGGCATAAACTGTTTGTCAGAAAAGCTTTGGTAGTAGAACGCTGTTAGAAAGTCATATCATGGATGATACCGTTAAGTAGCAGATAGTTATTTCGATTATATGCCTAGATGATATAATAATTAATCTGAGAGTATGTCATGAGTATAATTAGTATAGCAAGCAAGGCATCAGTATCAAGGGGTCTTGAATATTATAAATACAATAATGTAATTTTTTGGAGCCAAGTAAATGAAAATGTTTACACAGGCTATGTAAAGGGTAGCATGGAAGAACCGTATTATGTTACCATCGATGTTAAACATCCTAAAAAATCTACTTGTAATTGTCCCCATGCTGAGGGGACGGTAAGAGTCTGTAAGCATAAAATAGCCCTGTAATTTAGTGTTTTTCTTGAGAAGGCAGAGAGATTGTTGGAAGGTATTAGACAGGCGGAGATTGAGGAAGAGGAAGAATATAATAATATGATATATGAGATAGAACGTTATGTGAACACTCTATCTGTGGAGGCAATAAGGATAGAACTTACAAATGCACTAATGGAATTAGAAGAAATATATGAGGATGGGTATAGGTGGGAATATGTCAAAGGTAGCATTAATAAGATGCGAAAGCTATGAATACGAAGAAGTAAAAGCCGTTGTTGAAAAGGGTATAAGTCTACTGGGGGGTGCTTCTGGTTTTGTAAAAGCCGGTGAAAAAATACTCTTGAAACCAAATTGGCTTTCAGCAGACCCTCCGGAAAAATGCGTTACAACTCATCCCATTGTATTTAAAGCAGTGGCGGAGATATTTAAAGAGCAAGGAGTGATTCTTTCCTATGGGGATTCACCTGCTTTTCAAAGCCCTGAATCAGCAGGAAAAAAGACTGGGATTTCAGAAATCGCCGAGGATTTCGATATTTTCTTTGCTGATTTTAGAAAAGGAAAAGAAATATATTTTGATAAAGGCGTGCAAAATAAAAAGTTCACCATTGCAAATGGTGTAATAGACAGCGATGGAGTGATTAGCTTGCCTAAAATGAAAACCCACGGGTTTCAAAGGGTTACGGGTGCAGTAAAGAATCAATTTGGTTGTGTACCAGGAACACTGAAGGCTGAATTTCATGTAAAAGTGCCAGATGCATATGACTTTGCTAAAATGTTGGTTGATCTCAATTCTGCAATTAATCCAAGGCTATATGTGATGGATGGAATTTATGCCATGGAAGGAAATGGTCCTAAGGGCGGAACTCCTAAAAAAATGAATGCAATACTTTTATCAAAGGATCCCATTGCCCTTGATGCTACAATGTGCAGACTTATGAATCTTGACCCTAAGCTTCTTCTTACAAATAAGGCAGGAATGGAAATGGGAGCTGGTACATATTTAGAAAAAGAGATAGAATTGATAGGCGACAATATAGATGACTTCATTGATAAAAGCTTTGATGTCAATAGAAATATTGATAGATCGATTAAAATAAATGGTGGCATGAAATTTGCAAAAAATATTATTACACCTAAGCCATATATAGATTCTAATAAATGTATTAAATGTGGTATATGTGTAAATATGTGTCCTGTTAATCCAAAGGCGGTAGGTTGGTATGATGGTAATAAAGAGAATCCACCTACATATGTATATGATAGATGTATTAGGTGTTATTGTTGCCAAGAGCTTTGCCCTGAAAGTGCAATAAGTATAAAGCAATCAATTTTCCGCAGGATTATGGACAAGAGGAACAGTTAACGAAAATTGAGAAAAGAGTAAATTAGAGGGAAAATGTTATGGGAAATAGTTTAATGGAAGAAGATGGAATTAAAGATATTAAAAATAAGAAGGAGCTTACAACATTGGAAGAAGTTATAGAAGGTTCTTTTGATGGGATTTTAGTTGCCGATGGAGATGGCAATGTTTTGATGATGAATCATTCATATGTTAGGCATACTGGAATTCAAAGGGAAGAGTTATTGCATAAGAATATAAAGGATTTTATCAATCCAACTTGGATGAAAAAATCTGTTGTAATTTTGGCTATAGAACAAAGGCAAGCTGTCTCCCTAAACCATACTACGAAAAATGCCAAAAATATTATGGTTACGGGAATACCACTATTTAACGAAGAGGGTTTAATAAAAATGGTGGTAGTGAATACCAGGGACATTTCTGAAATTTATGAACTAAGGGAAGAACTTCTTAAAGCTAAGGAAATGGAAAAGTATTATTTAAGCCAAATAAATGGAAAGAATTCGGAAAAAATAAACTCTAAAGGAGAAGAAATTGTTGTGGCAAATTCAAAAATGCAAGAGATATATGCATTGGCACGCAAAGTTGCTGTTTTTGATACAACAGTGCTCATAACTGGTGAATCAGGAGTTGGTAAAGAATTGGTAGCAAGATACTTACATGAGAAAAACACTTTAAGAAATAAAAAACCATTTATTGAAGTTAATTGTGGTGCAATTCCGGAAAATTTATTGGAATCAGAACTATTTGGTTATGAAGAAGGGGCATTTACAGGAGCTAATAAAGGTGGAAAGGCGGGCCTTTTTGAAGCGGCAAGTGGAGGTACAATATTTCTAGATGAAATGGGGGAAATGAGTTTAAATCTTCAAGTAAAACTTCTTAGAGCGCTGGAAGATAGAACTATTATGAGAGTAGGAGCAACAGAGCCTATTTCCGTTGACACAAGAGTTCTAGCTGCTACTAATGCTAATCTTTTAGACAAAATTGAGGTGGGGACCTTTAGGGAAGATTTATATTATAGATTAAATGTAATCAATATTGAAATACCGCCCCTTAGGGAACGTATTGATGAGATTGCGCCTCTAGCTTTAAAATTTATAAATGAATTTAATAAAAAATATGGGCAAGATAAGAAGTTGACATATGAGATTATTAAAGAGTTTGAAGTATATCCATGGAAGGGTAACATAAGGCAACTTAAAAATGTTATTGAAAACATGATAGTTTTAAGTAATGGTGACTATTTACAAATAAGAGATATTCCTTGGCTAGCGGAAACTTATGAAAAAGCCCTTATTAATAGTCAAAAAGAAGAGTCTATGGCAGAGATTTTAGCAAGAGTTGAGAAACATGTTTTAGAAGAAGCTAAAGAGAGATATGGTTCGACGAGAAAAATGGCGGATGCCCTAAACATGGATCAATCTACTGTGGTGAGAAAGCAAAAAAAGTACGGGATATAAGTTTGATGAAACCGTGCATCACTTAATAAATGAGCGGCAAAAAACGATGTAAAAAATCATCGATATTTTACCGCTTTTTTTATTGCATGAAATACCCAATAATCAGTAAAAGGAATAGATAATAATATAAACCTTGAAATTTAAAGGAATATATAGAATGAAATAATTTTATTAAATAAATTTTTGCTCAATCAAAGTTTTGGTATAGAAATTGCGGTATATAAAGATGTGTAGAGAATAACTACGGATAGGGTGCAAAAGATATACATAATGAAAGTTAAAATATAGGAGGCTAAAAATGAGTAACGTAGTAATAGTAGCAGAGGGAAGAACCCCAATTGGGAATATAGGTGGACAGTTTAAAACAATTACATCGCTAGATTTAACAATTCCAACTATGCAAAATTTAGTTAAAAGAGCTGGTATTGACCCTGCAATAATAGATGATGTTATTTGGGGATGCAATTATCAGAGAACATATTTGGAAAACAACCTAGCAAGAATTGCTTTGGTTAAAGCAGGTTTTCCTACTACTGTTCCTGGAATTACTGTACATAGAAATTGTTGTTCATCAATGTCATCAATACAGATGGGTTATTACCAAATTAAATCTGGTGAAGCGGACTGCATTATGGCAGGAGGAGCTGATAGCATGAGTACTGCCCCTCATATGGTATTTAATGCAAGATTTGGCCAAAAGTTCGGTCATATGGATCTTAGAGATTCCATGTGGGATTCCCTTGCAAATTTAGGGGTTGGTCCAGCCATGGGAATGACAGCGGAAAATGTTGCAGAAAGATATGGCGTTACTAGAGAAATGCAAGACGAATACTCTTTATTATCACAAAAAAGAGCAGTAAAGGCTATTGATGATGGTAAATTCAAGGATGAAATAATTCCTATTACCATTAAAAATAGAAAGGGAGAAACTGTACATGATACAGATGAATATCCTAAAAGAGACGTTACCATCGGGGGACTTAAAAAGTTAAAGACGGTATTTAAAGAAGATGGTACAGTAACTGCGGGTAACGCCTCTGGTATGAATGATGCGGCATCGGGAGTTATTCTTATGAGTGAAGAAAGAGCAAAGGAACTTGGAGCACCAATTATAGCCAAGGTTATATCTGTTGCGACAGTAGGAGTTGATCCTGATGTGATGGGGATAGGACCTATAAGTGCATCTAAGAAGGCCCTTGAAAATGCAGGATTAGAGATTAAAGATATGGATTTATTCGAAATAAATGAAGCATTTGCATCTCAATGTATAGCTTGTATGAATGAACTTGGAATCGATAGAGAAAAGTTAAATGTTAATGGAAGTGGTATTTCTTTGGGTCATCCGGTGGGAGCGACTGGAGCAAGGCTAGTTGTGACATTAATAAATGAACTAAAGAAGAGAAATAATAAGTATGGACTAGCAACACTTTGTGCAGGCGGTGGTATGGGTACTGCCGTAATAATAGAAATGCAATAAAGACGAGATTATATAATACACAAAGGAGAATTAAAGGTGGAAAATTTAAAACAATTAAGTAAAATGAGCAATATCAATGGAGAATATAGAAAGAAGCTAGTAAGTGCTGATGAAGCGGTTAAAGTTGTTAAATCTGGAGACTTAGTCCATTATGGGCTGTTTGGTGGCATCATTAGAGATTTGGATGCGGCGTTAGCAAAGAGAAGAGATGAACTCTATGATGTTAAAGTAGCATCAACTATTTGGAATTATCCTGAGCCCCCAGAAATTTTGAAAGTAGATCCTGAAGCCAAGCACTTTAGGTATGTAAGTACACACTTCAGTGCCATGGATAGAAAAATGAATAAAGAGGGCTGCTGTTGGTTTATTCCTGTTCAATTCAGAGAAAATACTAAGTATTGGGCTGAAAACGTAGGTGATGTAAATGTTGCCATGCTTCAAGTTGGACCTATGGATAAATACGGTAACTTTAATTTTGGACCGCAGATTGGTGAGTATTGGGGGATTTTTAAATCAGCAAAAAAAATTATTGTAGAAGTTAATGAATGCCAACCAATGGTTCACGGTATTCAAAATTCTATAAATATTGCTGAGATAGATATGATAGTGGAATCAGAGGCAAGACCATTACCTAACCTTGTCGCTAAAGAAGCTTCTGACATCGAAAAGAAAATAGCAACTCATATAGTAGATAAAATTGAAAGTGGTAGTACATTGCAACTTGGAATTGGTGGCATGCCTAACTATGTAGGTAAAATGGTTACAGAATCAGACATAAATGATTTAAGTGTGCATACGGAAATGTTTGTAGATGCATATGTGCATTTATATGAACAAGGAAAAATTACTGGCAATAAAAATACAAATAAGGGGAAAATGGTATTTACCTTTGCCATGGGATCTCAGGATTGTTATGAGTTCCTTGATGATAATCCGTTATGTCTAATGGCACCTGTGGATTATGTTAATAATCTAGATGTTATGGCTTCAAATGATAAATTGGTTTCGATTAATAGCTGTTTGCAAGTCGATTTGTTTGGGCAAGTTAATTCGGAATCTTCAGGATTTCAGCATATTGGTGGAACTGGAGGCCAGCTTGATTTTGTTCAAGGTGCCTTTCAATCAAATGGAGGAAAGAGCTTTTTATGCACTCCATCAGTTAGAAAGAAGAAAGATGGAAGTTTAATTTCACTAATTAGACCAACTCTTCCCCAAGGTTCAATTGTTTCATGCCCAAGAAGTGCTACTAATTATGTAGTCACTGAATATGGTGCTGCAAATATGAAGGGACAATCCACTTGGGAAAGAGCCGAAAGATTAATTGAAATTGCGCACCCGGATTTTCAGGATGAACTTGTAGAAGAAGCCGAAAAAATGGGTATATGGAGAAACAGCAGTAAGGTTTTATAGAACTAATCTAAGGATTATTCTTAAAATCAAAGGAGTCTTCCGTAAAAGTTTCCGGTATTAAAGAATAATTATCATTAGAAAATGGGGAATCATTGTGTGATTCTCCATTGTTCTCATGTATAATAAATAGAGAGGTAATAAATATGAATCTATTATTTAAAGAAGGCTTTATAGGAAAATTAAAACTTAAAAACAGAATTATTATGTCGGCCATGCATATGGGAATGGATTTTGAAAAAGAGGCGGCATTCTTAGCAGAGAGATCTAAGGGTGGTGCTTGTCTAGTTACTTCGGTAATGGGTGTTCATGCCTCTGCAACTCCATCAGATATGAATATCATATCTGAAGAGAATGCCCAAAAAATTTCCGAAATGGCAGAGGAAATTCATGAAGCTGGTGGAAAACTTTCGGTTCAGCTTTTTCATGCGGGAAGAAATGCAAAAGCGGGGGGCCTCTGTGATAGTGATGCGGTACCCGTTGCTCCCAGTGCTATTCCTTCTCCAATATATAAAACGGTACCTAAGGAATTAAATGAAAAGGAGATTGTTGAAATTTTTAAGTACTTTTCTGAAGCTGCTGAAATTTGCAAAGAAGCCAATGTGGATGCAGTTGAAATCAGTGCCAGTGCTGGATATCTCCTTTCGGAATTCTTGTCTAATCGTACAAATCTTAGAGAGGATAAATATGGTGGTAGCTTAGAAAAACGGTTTACTTTTCCTTTGGAAGTTATAGAAAAAGTCAGAGAAGCAGTGGGCGTTGATTATCCTGTAATATTGAGAATATCAGGGCTTGATATGATAGGAGGGTATGGTTTAAAGGACATGCAACAGTTTTCTGCCAAGGCGGAAAAATATGTTGATGCCATTAGTGTTACAGGTGGTTGGCATGAAGCTGCAATACCACAGATTACCATGCAAGCCCCAGAAGGCAATTTCGCTTTTTTATCAGGAGCGATTAAGCAGTTTGTTAATGTTCCTGTAATAGCGTGCAATAGAATCAACAATGGTGAAACAGCGGAGGAAATTCTTGAGGAAGGCTATAGTGATTTTGTGGGATGCGCTAGAGCATTTTTAACGGATAGTCATTTTGCAGTAAAAGTAAAAAGGAAAGAACCGTATAAAAAATGTGTAGGATGCAATAAAGGCTGCATAGAAAGAGTCCTAAAAGGTGAGGCTCCTACCTGTATATTTAATCCTACCATAGGTCATGAAGGAGAATTAGAGACTAAAGAGGAGTTAAATAAAAAATATCTAGTGGTTGGAGGTGGACCTGCAGGATTATCAGCAGCAATTAATCTTGCGAAGAAGGGTAATGAAGTTAGGTTATGTACCAAGGATAAGTATTTTGGAGGTATGATGCATTATGCTTCTAAATCTTTAGACAAAAAAACCTTTGCAGATAATATTAATGCTATGTTTTATGAGGCCAATTATTATGGCGTTGAATTAGTCTTAAATACATATGTGGATTCAAGATACATTAAAGTATATAACCCGGATGAAGTAGTAATAGCCGTCGGCGGAAATTGTATTAAACCATCAATTGAAGGGATAGATAATGAAAACGTATTTGAGCTTAAGGACATATTTGATTTAGATAAAAAGGAATTAAACTTATTGTTACAAAAAAAAGTATGTATTATAGGTGGAGGAGCCAGTGGTGTTGAACTAGCCTTATATATATTAAACTCATCTAAGATAATGAAAGAAAGCAGAACGTTTTTAGATTTATATAATTTAGACGTTACAAAAAATGATTTTGATTATGATGGTAATATAACTATACTTGAAATGAAAAAAAAGGTTGCCAAGGATTTAGGGAGCACTAGATGGATACTTATGAAGGAGATTGACAGATATCCAATAGATATAAAGACTGAAGTCACTGTGGAAAAGATTGGAGAAGACTTTGTTGTTATTAAAGATAAAGATGGTATAGAAAATATTCGTGCCGAAATTGTTATTCTTGCAACAGGATATAAACCAGCCATGAGGGACTTAGTAGAATGGCTAAGAAGTAGCAAGTATAAGTATCATGAAATAGGAGACTGCGCAGGAAATGGACAAGGTGTCATGAATGCCATAGAGGAAGCATACAAAATATCATAAATAATTAATTTTTCTTAACAAACGGTTTAAAACCGTTTGTTTTTGATTAATATGCTTTACTAAAAGCGTTTAAAGTAGTAATATTAGCACATGAAAATAAATATAATAGGGAGTGGCAATGAGAAAAGAATTATTAGGGAATCTACTTGGATTAGCTACGATAACAATATGGGGTTCTACATATATTGTAAGTAAAATGGTATTAGAAACGTATATGCCGACGCAGGTATTGCTAATGCGTTTTTTGATGGCAGCTGTTGTGCTCACAATAATTTATCCTAAATTTGAAAAGTTCAAAGATTTAAGGCATGAACTGTTATTAGTTGCAGCAGCAGTTTGTTTATCAGGGTATTTTCTTTGTGAAAATACGGCACTCACTAAAACTTACGCAACCAACGTAAGTTTAATTGTCGCAACGATGCCAATTATTTCATTGATATTAACAGGTATTGTAGATAAAGTGAATCATTGGAACAAAAACGTTATCGTAGGCTTTATAATTGCATATACAGGAGTTGTAATAATAGTGATTGGTGGAGAAAGTGGTTCTAGTATAAAAATAATTGGTGATGGGATAGCTTTACTTGCAGCTATGTGTTTTGCCTTTTATTCATTGATATTATCCAAAATAAACAGTGAAATGAATACTATTAGGTTAACGAGAAATATATTTTATTATGTTGTAGTAATAATCTTTTTGGCTAATTTAGTAAAAGGGAATTTAAAACCTGAAGTATTTCCTTTGGAAAAGCTTTTAGATCTACCTATGGCAATGGGGTTATTATTCCTAGGCGTTATGGCATCATCACTTTCTTTTATGATGTGGAATCAGTCTATCAAATATATAGGGGGAATGAGAACAAGTAAATATGTATACTTTGGACCCGTTATAACTGCTATTATAGCTGCGATTTATTTAAATGAAAGTATAACTATGACAATAATAATTGGTGCAGTACTAATTATTGGTGGTGTATACTTGTCGGAACGCAAAGTTTCCAATAAAAAAGATCAAAACTCAGTAAAAGAAATTGTCTAGTAATTTGGAGGGTAAATATGAAAGTAATCGATTTGACACATGTAATTAAAGAAAATATGCCTGCTTATCCAGGCACTTTGCCGCCTAAGTTTGAACCTGCTAATACGTATGAAAAGGATGGATTTAAAGAAACATATATTTCTATGTATACCCATACGGGCACGCATATGGATCCTCCGGCTCACCTTTTTAAAGGAAGGACCACACTAGATGAGTTTCCGCCGGATCAGTTTATAGGGAAAGCTTTAGTTATTGATTGCAGAGCTTTAGACGAAGGTGATAAAATAACTATGGATTTGATTAATAAATACGGTTCATTATGCGATGAGGCTAATTTTTTATTATTTAACCTTGGCTGGGATAAACGTTGGGGAACAGAGGAGTTTTTTGGAGATTATCCATGCATTGATAATGAGGTTTTAGACTATATTATAAAAGGTGACTACAAAGGTATTGGCTTTGATGTAATAGGGCTAGACCCTATTTCTGATGATAATTTAACTCGTCACAAGAAATTGTTTAAAGAAAAGGATATTGTTAATATAGAGAATCTTAAGAATCTGGATCAATGCGGAGGAGGACTCTTCTGGTTTAGTTGTTATCCTTTGCTATTGAAAGATAGTGATGGTTCACCTATTAGAGCTATTGCATGGTTTGAATAGAAGATTTAGGTAATATCGATGAAAGAGAATCCTTGGTATTGAGACGAATGGAGGCATATGTTAATTGTGTTTATAAATCAAAATGCTTAGGGAGATGTTTTTATTGGACTAACTTTTAGTGATAAAGAAAGCCATATTACCTCAGATAAAACTTATATTTTCTCTATAATCAATAATACCTTCTAAAAGAAGAAAAGGGTTTATAGCTTTTGTAAAAGAAATAAAAAATGAAGATGATAAATATACAAAGGGTTTGCATTTTTAAAAGTATAGCAATGCTTAATGTACTTTTTCCCCGATTGATATATTTAATTTTAATAAAATGCATAAAAAAATCCCAAGGCAGTATATGCTTATAAAAAGCATTTTCTCCTAAGGAACTTAGTTTTGAAGTATTTAATGTTCCATTAATTGGTTTGAATTATTCTGCCTAACAGAGTTTCGATATATTCATGATATACTTCTTTATTTACCACTTTGTGCTGTGTCTTTTCATATATTTTTGATACTTCATTAATAACATAACTGCTTGTTTGTTTTTTAAGTAAAGAAAAATCTTTGTTCTCACAGCTAAAGCTGGTAAATATCATATCTGCAAATGTTTTTGATTTTAAGACTTTATCAAATGCATATGTATCTACTACAGTGTTATCGAAGCTTCTATCAAAATCTCCAGCTAAATTTTTTATTCTACTTTTCAGGTATTTTGGATTATTTTTCATCGTATATACCTCCTTTCTTAAGTATATTATATATATTTTATTAAAAATGTAATAGGACATAAGTCATATATTCAGTAATTAGATATGATATAATAAAAGCAGATAAAAGGAGTAGATATGGAAAAGATTAATGATTTTAAGCTTAAAGAAAAGCTTTACGAAAAATATAAAATCAAAAAATACTTTGAAACGAATTTTAAGGATGATTTACAGCTAGTAAAATTCAAAAAAGGAGAGATAATACACTTTGAAGGCGATCCATTGGAAAACCTATATTTTATTGTAGGCGGAAGAATCAAGGTAAGTGTTACTCAAGAAAATGGTAAGTCAAAGCTGATATGCTTTGTGGATAATTTTGCCATAGTAGGAGACATAGAATTATTTGCAGGGGCTAATTGTTCTACGCAGTCTACCGTGATGAAAGATACATATTGTTTGGTGTTATCCCTTGATAAATACAGGGGAATATTACTAAATGACTTTGTGTTTACCAAACATATGGCTAAGGAGCTTGCTGAAATAATATTAGATAATAACGAAAGTGATTCATTTAATTTGCTTTATCCACTTGAAACTAGGGTTGCAACTTATATATTGCTAACATCAGAAGATGATATATTTAAAGATAACCTTACCCATGTTGCTGAGCTGTTGGCAACTAGCTATAGGCATTTGCAAAGGGTTTTAAAAAGGCTTTGTGACAAAGGGATATTAATTAAAGAAGGAAGAACCTATATAATTAATGATGTGGATGAATTGAAAGACCTGTCTAATAGGACTGTAACTCATTTATAAAAAAATGGCAGAAACAAAAAGTTTCTGCCATTAACTATTATATTAATCTGATAACTTATCTACCTGTTTTTCAAAAGCCAGTAAATGGCTTTCGGAACCATTCATTAGGGCTGTAAATACTTTCTTAACATTGTCTGGTAATTCATATGATAAAAACTTTTCATACATTGCAATGTTATCTATTTCTGCTTTAACACCTGTTTCTGCTGCTTCTAGTAGATCTTCTGGCATTACTACATGGCCTTCAGATGTATCTTCCGGAAAATCCAGTCCATAGGAAGTGTAAACTTCTTCTAGGTATGCTAAATGATTTTCTTCGGAATCAGCAATGTTGGAATAGGGTTTTTGTGTACCGAATTCATCCATTATTGCCAAGTATTCTCCGTGGGCAAGATATTCATCTTGTACGGCGTAGGTTAGCATATCCATAATGCTAAGTTCCTCGTCTGATAAGGCGCCTTCTGCGCCATAACCGGTAAGGGAAAGTTCCATATCTTCCTCTGTTAGTGATTCTGGATTTGGGTCCACAGTGTGCTCTATAACTTCATTTACTTCTTCAGTATTTGTAACTTCTTGAACTTCTGATTCATTAGTGCAACCAGACATTAGTAATATGGTTAATGCTAATAAAGTCATAGTTATTGCACTTATTTTTAAGTTTTTAATTCTTGACATATCTTAACCTCCTTTATATATCATGACATAATTATATTATTGAAATGTTACTAAATTATGACTAAATTAATTATTCATTGAGGTAAATGAAATAATTAGGTATGGTTTTGAAGATTTAAAATTAGAAAAAGTTCGGTGTGGATATTTTGATTGTAATGATAAGTCTAAAGGAGTGTAGGAAAGGTTTGGATTAAAATATCATCATAGGGAAGAGGGGAAACCATGGCCGCTTATGGGGAGATATTAGAACAGAGAATAGAACTCTAACATTAAAAGAAGATGGTTTCAAAATTAGAATAGGAAATGCTGGGGAATAAATCTGAAGCTACCTGTCATAAATCAATAGGGTAAATAGTAATTTATACAGGTGTTTTTTAAAAAGTTTATCGGGATTTAAAGGTTGGTTATTAAGGAAAAGTGTAAAGCAAAAAAATTAAATACACAAATATATTACCATTAACTAGTATTAATCTGTGTTAATATATGATTTAGTAATTATCTGGAGGGAAAAATGATAAAAACAACTATATTTCTTATACTAGTATTGATTGGTATAGTATTTCTATTAGGTGGTATTGTACTGATGCTTATTAAAAGATTTAAAAGGGGTAATAATATCACCGTTAAAAAGATTAAATCCAAATTCGTTATTTCTTTAATATCCATCATATTAGCAGTTGGGCTTTTATTCATATCTCAATTGTTTGCAAAAACACCTGTGATTGATGATGCAGAAGGTACGTCAATTTCTGAATTGATAAAAATTGATGTTAATGGCAGGGAAGAGTGGATTAGCATAAGGGGAAATGATATTAATAATCCCGTAATACTATTTTTAGCTGGTGGACCGGGGGGAACTCAACTAGGTGCAGTTAGAAGGAATTTGAAGGAACTTGAAAATGATTTTGTAATTGCAAATTGGGAGCAACCTGGTTCTGGCAAATCATATGGAGCAATGCCCATTGATGAGATTGGTCCTAAGACTTATATAAGTGACGGAGAAGCTGTAACTGATTATCTTTTGGATAGATTTGATAAGGAAAAGATATATATTATTGGAGAATCGTGGGGAAGTGCACTGGGAATATTTTTGGCTGATAAGAATCCTGAGAAGTATCATGCGTTTATAGGGACAGGTCAAATGGTGGACTTTGAAGAAACGGAAGTTCAATGCTACAATTTGGCATTGGAGTTGGCAGAAAAAAGGGATGATAGTGAAAAAGTAGATGAATTAAAAGAGTTGGGAGAACCTCCTTATTCTGGTGAAAACATGGCGTTGGATGCAGCTAAGTATTTACAGTATTTAAGTGATGAAATGGCAAGAAATCCCAATATTGAAAATGGAGGTTATGAAACCTTTTCTGATTTAGCATCTTCTGAATATGGGATATTAGATCAAATTAACTTTTTCAGAGGAGTTGTTACGACATTTTCCCAAGTATACCCGCAACTTTATGGTGTTGACTTAAGAGAGGATTACAGTGATATTGAAATTCCTGTTAGATTATTTATAGGTAGACATGATATAAATGCTCCTACATATTTAGCTGAGGAGTACTATGAAGTTTTAGATTCTCCTGATAAAGAACTTGTGTATTTTGAGAAATCAGGACATAGTCCATGGATTAATGAATATGAGCTGTTTTGCGAGAAGACAAAAGGATTTTTTGTTTTCCATTAGTATGGACATTATATTAGGGATTAGTTTCAAATTTTATATGATGTACGACAAGAGTTGGGTAGTATAAATCAAATCATTACTAATAATATGAGGGAAATCTCTGTGTAAAAGATAACTGTTATTATTTTTTCGATAACAATACTAATAGTAACGTTCTTTAGTAAAATTGATAAAATCCCATTAATGCCTTTTGCTAGGGTGAAGAAGTTCTTAATTCTAAGCCATATGTAATGTTGGGAGATGTTGTCTTAACTCAGCTCAGTTCTACAGTCATTGTGTATGGATGGGATATATATGGTATGCTTTGTCTTATGCCATAGATGATATTTAAAAATTAATAGCGATGAGCAATAGGACGAATATATGATATATTAGACTTATTGCTCTTTTTATTTGCATAGATCGTCGTTTTCTCTTTTATTTGGTATTAAAGCATTAAGCAGTGGAAATAGAGTTGCAGCTACCAAGCCACCGGAAAAACCGTTATTATATAGATTCATTCCTGCATGTAAATCGACAATATTTACTGTCAATGTCATGTGAAGGGCTCCAGCTAACATGCCTGCCAGTGGTCCGAATCGGCCTGATATAGGGGCTAATGTGGTCCCGAACAGAGCTGCTAGTAATGCCACAGGAGAGTAAACTTCTTCTAAGTGGAATAAACCAATTATAAATATACTAAATAGAATAGGGGTAACATTTTTTACGTGTTTTCCGCATGCACCAAAGCCTATTACGGTAAAAATTCCGCCTAATACAGGTCCGTTTAATTCGCCTCCTACAATTAAAACGTACGATGTTGATATTGCACCTAATAAGGCCATATTAATTAAAGTAGGGCCAAAGCCTGCTAGATTAATAAAATCAGGGGTAAGCTTTCCCGTTTCTTTTAATATTTTGGCAAAGCCTTCAAAATTCCAATTGTTATAAATAAGGCCTACAAAAAATAGGGCTATAAAGAATGAATAAAGTAGATATGAGAATTCTTCGTTGTTTCCTGTGGATATTAAAGATACTGTTTTTACCTCTACGCCAAAACTCCTTAATATTCCGATGAAAAAGGTTCCGATAATGCCGCAAGTAAAACCTAAATTATATAGGTTATATCCTCTATGAAATTTAACAAAATAGGCAGCTAGGAGTGGAGTAATAAATCCTATAAAAATGCCAACTAAATTACCTATTATAATTCCTAAGTATAATGGTAAATCCAAGTTAAAAGAGAATTCGCTAACCATAGGGCCTAAGGCTGTACCAAAGAGTGCAGACGGCAAGTTTTTTTTAAGTTTTGTTTTTGATGCTTTACTATATAAAGCAACTCCTGCGATAATTGAAATGGAGTTATATAGATTCTTTCCAAACAATGAAAAGCCTATTACTGTAAAAATTGCTGCAATTAAAGTACCAGTAATTTTAGAGCCAGTTACCCTTATCATTCCTATACTTAAAAAAGCCATTAGTGAGGCATTAACTAAAGCAGCTCCTATATTTGCCAAGGCAAAATAGTCTGTTAGTAGATTGGCAGGGGATGCTAATATAATATAGCTTCCTTTGATTATTTCCTCAGTGCTATTAAATGTAAATGCTAGAATAAATAATAAGGATGCCATGATTAGTAAAAATATATATTTTGTTTTTTCTGTAACTTCTCTTGGAGGAGAGTTAATTCTTGAATTCAAGTTATTGTCAGACTTCATAGGATTTACATCCTTTCTCCAAGCTGCTTAAAAGCTAACATTGGGGTTGACTTATTAATATTGATAAATTGATTTTACCATTTACTCTCCGGATTTTCAATTAAAATAGGTTTGAGGATAGTGTCAATATACTTTCGGGAATTAATAATCAGAGTATCCCCTTGGTATGTTTTCATTTAGTTACTTTAGTCTATTTATATATCATTTAATTTAAAACCACTATTTATCATTCCTCTG
>Ga0102928_1001011_pt1 | contig 17892 bp, 24 predicted proteins | sample SalPonR1_B_D1_MG_FD_78504 | JGI IMG/M metagenome (GOLD analysis project Ga0102928, IMG submission 78504) | Salt pond soil microbial communities from South San Francisco under conditions of wetland restoration - Salt Pond MetaG R1_B_D1_MG | ecosystem: Environmental > Aquatic > Marine > Intertidal...
GACAGGCCGCAAGGTGTGGCAGGGGACTGTAACTCCCTCGCGGAGACGCACGCCAGGTTCGATTCCTGGGTCGCCCACCAAATTAACCCCCTGAAAATGCTCAATAAAATACGAGCGCATCGAACTTGATTTGGCCGCTGCGCACTTTGCGTTTAGAGTTATGCACACCTATGCACAGCGTTTTGGGTCGAATCATGGCTACGAAGTCCAAGAACAAGATTGAGGCCGTTCGGCATCTACAGCGCGGATTGAGCATCTTCAAAAGAGGCCGTTCTCCCTATTGGCAGCTTAGAATTTACGACAACAAATCCAAGCGGTACGTCTGGAAATCGACCAAAGAGACTACCCGAATTGATGCCACGGAAGCTGCCTTTGAGTACTTCAAGAAATATAGTCTTGGTGAGTTAGCGTCTGCAAAAACACCAAAGTCACGCTCATTTGAGCACTATGCAAAGATGCTCTACGATCAAGCAATCCTTTCGGGCAATGCGACTTCCATCAAGGACCGAAAGAAAATCTTGTATAGGCCAGAAGACGGCCTGATCGCATATTTCGGCAAGATGGATGTCGCCGACATCAACACTGGGCATCTTAGAGAGTATTTGATCCACCTCGACAAAAGACGGCCTAAACCATTGGCCAACAGCACGAAGCAAAAGCAATGCTTGATGGCTCGACAGGTCTTAAATCTTGCTCTCGAGGATGGCCTAATTGTTAATCTCCCATCGGTTCCAAAGCTGAATCTCAAATCCAACCCAAGACCGTCGTTTACGTTCAACGAGTACCGAGATTTTATGAAGCAAATGAAGGTACTTGCATCAACTCGCGAACACTCAGAAGCCATGGGAGTCACACTGGAACACAAGAACATGTTCCAGTTTATGGTGCATACCTTTCTTCGGCCAACCACCTCCGAACTATACGCGCTCAAGCACAAGCAAATTGAGGTCCATCAGACCCCAAAACACCTTCAACTCCATGTCCGAGGCAAGACCGGCCCGCGCATTTCAGTGTCGATGCCGCTTGCTGTCGCCTTGTACCAAACGCAGCTTGAGTTCCATCCACACGCCAGTGCTGACGATTATGTCTTTTTTCCAGAACAAAAGGATAGGCTGGCGCTGCTAAACTCTGTCGGACGGGTATTCAATAAGGTCGCCGAATACTGTGATTTAAAAAAAGACAAGTGGGATCAAAGCAGAACACCATACTCATTCCGACATTACGCCCTGCAAAACCGCCTACGGAGTTCAAAGGGCCTCGTTAACATCCACATGCTCGCCAAAAATGCAGGAACCAGTGTTCAAATCTTACAGGACTTTTATCTGAAAAATCTCGAAATCTCAGGCGATCTGCTGGAAAATCTCCAGATTCACAGCGTCGATGACTATGCTGATAAGAGAATGAAAGAAAACTGAACAAAGACCTCCAAGCGCAGGATTTCAAACGCATAACGCTTAGGCAAGGTTATGGAACATCACCCCTGAAACATGGAAAATTTCCATCTAAGGAAGCTCCAAGCCCGTTTAGCCTCAAAACTGATCGCTACGCGTTCCCGTCTCCTTGCTACCTACGCCAAAACTGAAAAATTCCAGCAACCGCATTTGGTATCTGTCGGGCAGCATCGTCTAGGACTGCATCGAGTTTTTCCTGTTGAATGCCCAAAACTGAGTTTCCCTGCTCATCCATTAGATGAACCAGTATTGGCGTCACCAGATGGCCGTCAGAGCCACTCTCGGTCAGCCTAAGCCACTCTTTGGGTCGCAAGGAGACTGCCTTCATGAACCCCTCGCACCAGTCCATGGCAATTACATGGCCTTCCTTGGCTTCCCAGAATATTGGCTCAACCTCGGGAGGGTCTTCATCCAAGCCCATCGCGACTTCGCTGTAGAGCATTATAATGGCCTCGATCACCCAATCAGGTGTGCCTTCTACATGTCCGCCAAAGGCAGCCGGCACCCATTCCTCAGGCTGTATCGTCACGGGCGAACAGACGATCCCATGAATGAATCCATCCAAGTCCGATATGCACATGCAATCGTCTGGTGTGGCATCCGAAGAAAGGTAATCGTCAAGTTTATCAAGATCGACCATTTCATTGCCTCTGGATTTTCATTGCCACCGAGTCCACCGTACACTCATGACATCTACGCTCTCTGCTTCTCAGCTTGAAGACTTCATACGCCGCAAAATGCGAATGTCGCATATCTATCAGCCAGTAATGTTGAAGACGTTATTGGAAAATGGTGGAGAAGCCACTGTTGAGCAAATAGTCAAGGCACTGCTGAGCCACGACCATTCCCGGATCGAATATTACGGCATTCGCACCAAGAACATGGTGGGTAGGGTTTTGACGCAGAGCGGTGTCGTGGAACCTGTGAAATCCGGGCGTTCGACCACAGGCTACAGGCTAAATATAGACAAACTCACAGAAGCCCACAGAGCCTCACTGAGCGCCCTTTGCAATCATGGGCTGGGAGTATGCAAGATAAGCTCGGGGAGGGGCCATATGGGGCGCAATCCCTGAAAAGCATAAGTACTGAAGACGCTAAAAGCCTAGGGGTCACGCCCCAAGGCTTCGCTCCCAGTGATGACACCAGCTCATTTGAGCTTGGTTGCCCCTTTTACGTCTCTGAAATAGTATTTATTGCCTTTCTTGTGTGTGAATCCGAGTTTCTTTGCTTCGGAATCGTTCGCCGGTGTAAAATTATCAATAAGCGTTCTGGCTTCAGACCACTTTACGCCCTTTTCAACGGCGAGCTTCGTTACGTCAGCCAAGAACTCCTGCTTGTAGGCAGTCTTTTCTTCTTCTTCGGCCTTGCGCAGGTCTTCCATGAGCTTCTTGCGCTCGGCAGGCCCCAATGCCTTTACGTCAATCGTCATTTTTTAGTTCCTCTAATTTTGGCTGATAGACCAACCTATCTTTAAAGATATATTGCTTATTACAAAAGCGGAAAACGCTAGATTTCAGATAGAGTTTTTGCACGTAAAAATCTCGATGCAGTATAGTAGCGAGAAAATATTCCTTATAAATACATATGTATCAAATGAGCAAACCCGAAAAGAGGAAAAAAATGAAAATCGATTTTTTCAAATGGCACGCATTCAAGAAAAACATCACTTTTCTGACATGGCTAACCATCAATCAAGGGCAAAACTATTGGCCATTTATTACAAAGGCAGAACGAAATGGCAGTTATCTATGAAAAGACATATCGACCGATCCATCTCAACGTGGACGCAGACCTATTAGGCAAACTGGACGAGTATCGATCCAATGCGATGCCTCGTTCCAAGCATATCCACGCAGCAATCGAACTGTATCTTGATCACTTAGAAAAGGCAGGTGCTCGTAAGTCGGTTTGGTTGATCGGTCAACGAAGGACTTCATAAACTGACCAAACCTTACTAAATGTGGTATCTCAGAGTTTCTAGACTACGGGCCTAGCAAGTGCGGATATACCTCGAACAAGTGGCGTATTGGGGCATCCAGAATTAAAGAGGTTGAAACAGCCCTTGTCATTTGGAATCCCTACTGGAAACATTTAATCAATTAACGCCACGGTAAGTCTTCCTCGACGGCATAGCGCACGGCATTCAAATAATCCCGGTGCTCCTCGTCTAGAACACGCCAATACTTTGAACAGCTTTCAATGAGAGCCAAAACCTCATTAATACCTTCGCTATCCAAGTGCTTTTGACTCTCCATTGCAGCTTGTAGATCGTCAAAGTTGCTTTTGATCTTCTCTTTAATTTGGCTCATGTGTCTCCTTTCAATTTGCACGGCAACAAACAGTGCTCGAGCGGGGCGTATTGGTCTCCGCTCGGCTCCTTCATGAATTCCCAATGCAGCCTTGGCTCAGTTCGATCAGCAACAGCAATTTCTAACTAAATATCTCGGTCCGCAAATTAAATGAGGCGTATTTCGATAAGCGCACCAAGCCAACCTCGCAGAAGTCTCATAGGTGTTTATGGGCTTGGTAACCTTCTGCAGCAGCAGGTGTCTTCAAAAGGACCGAGTTTCCAACCCGACCTTTGATGACTCGGTGCTCTTGCTGTTGTGACCAAAGATTATTGAAAAGCTTTTCGGCATTCCTCACATCCGCATCAGATGCATAGATATCGAAGGGATAAACCTTTGGTTCATGAGAGAGATTACCACGATTATAGGATTGCAAATATGCTTTCATGGCGTATTGAACATAGTTCCCTAAAGGAAATTTGTGCTTCATGTTAGAAACTTTGCTCTCATCGAACACATCAATCCAAATACTCTCACTTTTAATACATCCATATTTATCGATCTCATCGTCTTTCACCTCCCTAATTTTAGAGACAAACTTTCTTATCTGGCCTTTCCAAAAATGAAGGTTTTCTCGAATGCTTGCCCAATCATTCTCGTTAAAAACAATGATGCCATGGTAATGTGGGTGTAATGGTTCGTTCAGAGTATTTTCAGGGGTGTCTCCCGTCTTGGTTCCTTCTACATCACTTGCAATAAACATAGAAAATGTGAAATCCTTTGGTGATGATAGCTTGTCATAGAAGGCTCTATGAAACTTTTCATAGATAGCTTTTTTAATATGGTTGGTATTTGCTAAAGTCTTGGTCTGTATCGTAAAGATCAAAGCTCTATTCATGCAGCTATTGATGTTATTATGGTTATGAAGTAATCTAGATATGTACATTAAGGTGTGTTGTTGTTCTTCAATTCTTTTTATGGTTAATCCTTTCATTCGGCAATATTAAGCTATAGGTAGATTTTTGATCTACCCGGTTGAAATTGATGCCGCGTAACTCAAATTTTTGCGACGACTAAAAAATCTTCTTAGCAACCGCAGTCACCGTTTTTATTTATATGAAAAATTCCTCAAGATTGGCCTTTTGGACAAAAAAATTCATTTTTTTGTAAAAGTACCGGAGGATAAATGATTTAAAGATAAGACCACCTATGACTAATTCGATCCATGAAGACAGAGACATCCGCCAACAAAACTTCAGCCTCAACGACAAGCTTACACTGGAGCAAGTTCAGTTTGTTGCGCGGCGGCTTAAGGATTTGATTGCTAGGCAGCAAACCAGCTCAACATCGAACGGCGTTAAGCCGACGGAATGGCAGGAATGGCGTCTATTTATTGGAGCGGCTTATGCTTGTGGCTTTGTTTGTCGTGATGCGGACGAACATATGGATGACGACGCTCACACCCCCATTCGTGAACTTATTGAGACGCTAAAGCGCGATTCAAGCCCTGTTGTGGACATGAGCCTTCGTGAGCTACGCCAGATCATTCATTTCATCATGAGGGATGAGAGGTGGAGTGATCAGGGTCAAGACACTGGGGGAGGCGCCGTATGGGGCCTTATCACCTCTTCTCTCGGACCTGCGATTGCACGACGATTGGAATCATAATGCGATCGTAGCGACATTCGGGGCCCTCGCGGGTTTGGGCGGGAGCGGTTATTCGCTGCTCCTAACACCGACGGCAGCTATGCGCCGGGAGCCGACACTGCAAAACTGCAAATCATGGTGGCTATTAGTTTCGCTACACCGGCCCTCAATTATAGTGATCAAATGCTCCAAGACGGAGTTACGTAGACCCACCCTCAGGTGCGGCGGCCAACCTTGTGTCTACTGCTTCAGCGAGCACCCGCCGGTAGAGAGAAACAAACTGGGCGACCAATCCGAAGTTGGCTTGAAGCGGCTCGTTGCAGACCAGTGCGCCAAGCGCCCAGAGTAAATCTCGCAGCGTAGTCTTGAAATTTGTATCGAGCAGTTGTTCCAACGTTTCGCCCATCTGCCACATACCGCTATCTTCTGCGTAAAGCAATTTATTGCGAAAATCTGACCTGAAAGTTACAAACTGTCGGACAGGAACATTATGCTGCCTGTCGACCTCGCGTTCGAAGTCGCGGTACATCTCTTCAATCACCTCATCATGCGGGAGATCGTCACGTGATATGGATATTGAGAACGGATTCACTCTGATTATCTCCGTTCCGTTTCCGTCTTTTATCACCAAGTCTACGTGATTGTTTTGGCAGGCCATAGTGGCATTCCAGCCTTCAGAATCGTCCAGCCCCTCGGGTACAAATCCCTCTGCCATATCCGCGAGGATGAACCTGAACTGGCTGAACACAGGATAGAAGGCCAGCTTGACTTGATGGTTCTTGAAACGCCGCACAAAGTCTCTGTGTTCGGGGAATTGATCCGACTTAAGCTTTAGCCATTCAAAAATGGCTACAACCAATTCCTCCTCTGCCGCGATTAGACGAATGGCGCCCATCTCATCGTCCACATTTAACAATCGCAACGATTTATTGTAATGGTCAATAGCCTTTCCAATACGAGAAGCGACCTTCCTCGGAGCCTTTTCAAATAGCAGATTTATTAAATCCTCTCCCACGACCTCAGAGATGGCAGTTACGTCTAGCTCGTCCTGCTGCGCTGGCATGATGTATCTCCTGTTGGGCCGGCTTGTCTCGCATCTTGACCGCTCGATCAATACCTGCTCGCGCGAAGTTCCGCTAAGCCCATCCGCGCGGTTTCGCGTCATGTCGGCGTCGGGCTGACAGCGGTCATCTGAGCAACCCCTAAGGGGCGATGATGGCCAAGAATCGAGTGCTGCGCCGCCGGAAGTCGGCTTCGAGCCCAAAGTACTCATTAGCCGATAGCATGAACATCTTTATGTTGGTCCGATATCGGCTTCTTCATTAATGTTCTTATCAAGCTTTTTGAGATAAATTTCTAAGGGTAACTCCCCAAACTTTGTAATAGCTGGCAAATTTTTCCATTTATAGAAGTTCCCTATAAAATCTAGGAAATTAATCTCTGTGTTGAGAATAGTGCTTGATAAAAAACCGTCTGGAACTGACTCTTCTACCTTCGTCATAAGATGCGCCACGTAAACTGAACCCAGTCCATAAGTTATTCGAAGCTGGTGAAAATTCTCAACCGAATGGATACCTATAACGCCGGGTTTTAGATCATTGTATATCTGCATGCCATTTGAAATAAACTCAATCTCAAGGCTGGTTCGAAAGTCTAACGTTCTAAGGATGGCTAAATCAGTATTATACTCATCTGATTTTTTTAAATTGAACAAATGATTGTGGTCAAAAAACGGGCCGCTGTCTATAAATTCGAGAGCCTGCTCCTCGGTAGCGCCAGCAAGGTCATTAATCCACCCCAAGGCGAGCATACGGCATCTTTGTCTTAATTTTTTGGCCTTAAAGAGATTTATCAATTTATTCGGTATCCTCACAAATCTTTCGAATCAAATGAGCATAAATACAGTGGAGATTTTCGGCCCCGCAAATATGTCTGAAATCGCCATCTACACGATGCTCTCTTCGCGCTGAGAATTGATTGTACCACGTCGAATTTAATGTAACCAAAAATTGTTCCTTTTGGTTTTCGAATTGGTCCAGAGTTGCATCAATTATGAGGCCCTCACCTTCCAGCCAAGCGTGAGACATAGTGAGATCCTCTCGCCAGCCCGACACATAGGCGAAAGTGCCTAATCCTTCATCCTTTAGAAAAGCTGCGAGTAATTCGGCCACCGCGCCACAGCAGCCGCGAGGAAAGTCGGAAAATTCAGGCCCAAATTGCTTGTGAGAACTGTCCAACGCCGATCTAAAGCTTCGAACCGCCTTTTTGATAGCGCCAATGTCCATAATTAAATTTAGCATCAAGAGCAGAGCAGCTTCAATATTAGGGTAAGGCAGAGAACTCAAAGGGTTCTGATTGAGATTGACCAAGGATGTCCGCTTCGTCCGCACTGCTGACCTTGGACCGCCGAAATTGCTGCGTGATGGGTCGAACGGCAGCTCCCGGAAAGCAGCACCGCAGCGAATGGTAGAACAGTCAAGGTCGGCTCTGGGCCGTCACCAAGTGACCCACATGTTGCTTTCGTCGGGGCCTTCAAACGCCATGTCCTGAAATAGTGTCTTCATCGTGGCCTGATATCTGGCAACCGGCGCAGCATCGTAAATGTATTGAAAAGCGAAGTGATCACCCAGAATTCGGTCGCACTTTGGACATCCACAACTTAAGTAGCTTTCTTCCCTTGTTCGCGAGTAACGCTCTTTTAAATGATCCCATCCCCCGAGGTATCTGAGCTCTTCAAGAAGTTTTTCTTTTGCAACGGGGTATCTGCCAATATCGGCGAGGCTGATTCCGAGTTTTAAATCTGTTGGTTCTGAGTATTTTGGATTGCCAATGGTTATGCCTAGTATTGGGATCATTTTGTAAACGCAGTCGCAGTCTCGATGCCAACAGTCAGCTTGAGCTTCTAGAATATATACGTTCACTGGATCACGATCCGTGAAGCCAAACTTCAATGATCTATTGAGGGCTGATTTGACGAACTCTTGGGCTGAGAGCGTTTGACCCGGATAGCCTTCTAAAAAGACCTCGTATTCACCGTCTGCTACCTCACTCAATCGGCCTTCCATGACTTTGGCAGAAGGTTTCAGCTTCCTTGTGCGGTGCATCCAAACGACTTCAACCCCAGACGCTGCATAAATCTTCTGACGTCGAGCGTATGCTTCATGTGACTGCGGAGACCATTGAACTTCCACTGCAACTCGGCGACCACCGCGCTCTAAGAGAACATCAGCAATCCAACGTTTGCCCTGCGGAGTTGTTTCGGACACTTCCAAACTTGCCGTCCAACCCTCGGCCTCACCAACTTTGGCGGCTAACTGCTTAAGTTCTTGATGCTGTTTCGTTTCGACCATGAATTCTTGGTTACGTGGCTTAGAGAGACCTAATGAAAACAACTGCGATCTAGCATGTCAATTTGAAAGACCGCTATTGGGAGCTGCGCTGCAAAAATCATGTGGCGGGTCAAAGTCTGCAAAGGGCCTAAAACGTTGAACGCGCCTTATTTAACGACAGGCTTAACACGCCCCCTCAGCGCAAGCACCACAACTGTTTGGTTCGCTCTTTTTGGTTAACTTGTCTGCATATTCTCTGCATATAAGGGTATACCCTAACGGCACACCTTGGTTACGCCGAAAATGTGTCTCATAAGGCTTTATATTGACCATATGATACGTTATATATGGACGTAAGCCATATAGGACATTTTAATCATGACAACAGTGTTTTATGCACGTGTCTCGACGGCAGACCAAACCACAACTCATCAGGTAAAGCAGGCAGAAGCGGCAGGCTTCAGTATTGATTGCGTAATCGCTGATGAAGGCGTCTCTGGCGTCAGTGTACCGCTGAAAGAGCGGCCTGAGGGCAAACGTCTTTTCGATAAACTTCGTGACGGTGACACACTGGTGGTCCGCTGGGTCGATCGACTGGGGCGCAATTATGATGACGTGAAAAAGACCATCGAAGACTTCATGGCAATGGGGGTTACCATCAAAACTGTCATCAACGGGATGACCTTTGACGCGAAGCCGCGTGATCCAATGCTAAAGGCGGTGCGTGACGCCTTGTTGTCCTTCATGGCCGCGCTTGGCGAAGCTCAAGCAGAAGCCAGTGCACAAGCCCGCAAAGCCGGAATTGAACATGCGAAAGCCACAGCACCGCAAAAGTATCTCGGTCGCAAACCGTCTTACACGCAAGACCAGTTAGACCTGATTGTTGAATTGCTAGTTGCGGATGTGGGGGTGCGGGAAATTGCCAGAAGGTTGGACCTGACACCTTCGCTTGTGTCACGTATCAAAACCGATCCGGTTGCAGCACAAGCCAAGCTGGATCGGTGGTCAGAATTTCTTTCCCCGAATGCCTAGTTTTGGAAATCCTGTTTCTCAAAGCGCCCTTTAGAGCGTTTCTATGAGAACCTGAATCGCCGGGGATTCCCAGAAGGTGCTGATTGTGATTCCTTCCTCCTGGGAGGATCGGATCATGTCAGCACCTTTGCCGAAGGCGCTTCGTGCGCGGTGACCTGCTCCCCTTGAGAGGCGGCGTTGCGCCTGAGGCTCTCGCTGGCGACAGGGGCGCGGGTGGGCGCTGGCGATCCGGACGTGTGGCTTCTCGGGATTGCGCCGATCTTACTGGATCCAACGGCTCAGCGTCGAGACGCCGACGCCAAAATCCGCTGCCACCTGCTTAAGCGGCAGGCCGCTGATCAACGCTAGCCTAATTTATGCCAGATCCTGTCCAGCCGAAGGATAGCAACTAAGGGCCGAAACAAAAAAATCAAATCAGACCCGCCTCGCGCGCAATAACTACCGCATGTGTACGATTCCGGGCACTAAGTTTGCGAGACAAGTTTCTCACGCGCATCTTGACCGTCGATTCCGGTAAATCCATTAACTGCATGATTTCCTTGTTCGAAAGACCTTGGCCTAACTTTTTCAAGACCTCGACTTCGTCGATATTGAGATCGAAACCGTTATCGATCGACGAGTTTGGCGAATCCTTGAAGTAGACTGCGGGAATGAAGGCTTCTCCTGATGCGATCAATCTTATGGAATTAGCCAATGAACGAAGAGAAAGTGTTTTAGGGATAAACCCCAACGTGCCCACGGTGAGACTTTTCTTAACGAAATCTTCTGAGACACTGCCAGAAAACAACACCACACTTCCCCCCTCGTTGGCGCTGACTATTTTTGAAATCTCGTCTAAGGACAGACGCTCGGGAAGCTGGACGTCCAATAGGACAACGCCGAATGACCCATGCGAATTGATCTTGGCTACGCCTTCCTCGGCATTGTTGGCCACACTAACAGTAAACTCTCCTTCGCGAGGAAGATACGTAGCCACGAGTTCCGCAATTAAAGAGTGATCGTCGACCAAGAGTATTTCCGTGGATTCACCTTTAGACATCGAAAGTGTCGCTCCTTGATACTTTGACTTTAACGCGACTTTAGTTCGGAAAGTGTCTTTGAGTAGTAGAAGTTCAGACTTTGAGGGCTTTCATTTGGATGGGCATGTGATCCATTGGGTGCATTTTGGTATCCAAAGATAATTTTACCAAGGAAATCTTAATGCTACACTCGATAGTGTTTTCTCGCACTTTCGCACAGGAAGTTGTCGAAAGTTTGAAAGTCTGATGGACCAACAGGTGCCCAGTGACAAAATCTCGAAGCCGTATAGATTGCGAAATTCATAATGAGGTTGATGAAAATGAGGAGAGCTTGGATAGCGTGGGCCGCAGCCAGTTGGGCCGTGATATCTATGGCCTTGATGGCGCATATGGCTGCGTCCGAAGAAAGTTCTGATGAAATCCTATTGCGTTTGGACAACGACGCAGAGCTTTTTGAGCTGGATCGTGCTGCTTTGGAGGCATTGCCACAAACACGTTTTGAAACCGAAACGATCTGGACAGAAGGCAAGGTCGCGTTTTCCGGGCCAACGCTGATGTCGGTACTGGAGCTGGCTGGGTTGAGCGGGCAGCCCGTGGAGGCGACGGCCGTCAATGCGTACAAGACTACCATCCCAGCAGAATTTATCGAGAAAGATGTTCCGATCATCGCCACTCGCATGAATGGAGAGGCGTTCGGACGCCGCCGGAATGGACCGCTCTGGATCGTCTTTCCATATGATAGCGAAAGGCGTTTTCAGAGGGAGTTGATTTTTTCCATGAGCGTCTGGCAACTGGTCCGATTGCAATTGGCCGACGGATAAACAACTGTATATGTTTGAGACGCTGAAAGGGCTTCGGAGCAAAGCCAAACATTGGCTGACACTTTCTGTATTTCTAGTGTTTTTACTGGTCTTGGTCTTTGGCTTTAGTCAGGTACAGCTGTTGCGAGTCCATCTTTTCAAGGACAGCGTGGTTTCGGACAATCAAGCTTGGGTCATTTCTCAGCTTGAGGTAGATTACCAGAAGCTTAAGCAAGCGGTGTCCGAAGCTGAACGGGACTTGCTGATCTCGAACACTGCGGAGGTCCCCCAGGCGGCTTGGGGGCACTTACAGCTGGCGTTCGATATTTACTACAGCCGCGTCAGCACGGTCGAGATTCAGGGCGTACTTTTGTCTCATCAGGGTGATCTGCCTGAACGCTACAAAAGGAATGAAGCTCTCGTTGAAATCAACCGGGAATTGCTTGCCAACATTATTGACCAGGTCGAAACGCCAGATCGAGAGGTTCTCGAAAAGATCAAGGCACAGCTCGCTCTTGTCGAAGCGCCTGTCCGAAATTTGGCCGTTAACACGATCGCCGTGTTGTCAGAAAGGGCTGATTTTGAGCGAAGCGCAATGCGGAAATATTCTTCATTACGCGCTGTTGTCTTCTTTCTGACCGTTGCGTTGCTTTCTGTCGTCGCCATCACGATTTACCTGATGCTAAAGGATGTCCGAAGACAATACTGGGAGCTCGATCATTCGATCAAAACGCGCGAGCGCATCCTTAGGCAGATATCACGTGCTTCTATCTTCACAGATAGCAAAGGTAATATCATTAGTTCAAACAAAGGGGTTAAAAAACTCTTCGGCTGGAATGAACACGAAGTTCTTGGCGTCAAGATTTGGGAAATCCTTCTTCCCGAAACGCGTAGACGGTGTTCTCTTGCGTCTACACGTGAAAATTGGGCAGAGTCGCTGAACGCAGGCGAAAGTGTTACGATCCGTGAGATCGCGATAGACAGGAACGGATGGCGGTTTCCGGTGGAGATTGTCATCATGTATTTGCAGGTCGAAGACGAGAAAACCTACCTGTTCAATATACGCAGCCTGGTTGTCGAGCAAAGAGCGATGCGTGCCTTGCGCCGTGACCGCATTAGCGCAGAGAAACTTGCCTTTCGCAATTACAGGCTTCTCAGCGTGATGAGCCATGAAATGCGTACGCCACTTCATGCGGTCATTGCTGCGCTGGATCTTACCATGCGTCACAAGCTGAGGCCGGAGGCTAATAGGCTTATAAAAGTGGCGCATGATGCAGCACAAACGACGCTCACCTATGCCGATGACGCACTTGATCTTGTTCAGATCGAAAGCCGTCCCGAAATCGTCCGCAGCAGCAATTTTTCACCGTCCGAGGTTATATCGGAAGTGATCGAGATGCTGCGACCCGCGGCCTTGCAAAATAATAATACCATTGTGTCCGAATTTGAGGTCGATCAACATGAAATCGTAAACGGCAAACCAGATTTGCTCCGTCATGCAATCAGCAATCTACTGAGCAATGCAATCAAGTTCACCAATCATGGCAAGATCACAGTTCGGCTGACACGCGCGTTCTCCACCAACCGTTTCAAACTGGAGGTGGTCGACACTGGCATCGGTATTTTGAAGGAGGATCAGAAGCGGATCATTTCAGATGCTGATGATCTAAGCCGCTCTCGTCAATCGAAAACGACATGGAAGGGTAGCGGGCTGGGTCTGGGCCTGTTTAAACGCGCGGTATCTGTAATGGGAGGGCGTTGGGGGCTAGAAAGCGAACTGGGTAACGGAAGCCAGTTCTGGTTCACCTTCCCAGTCAACCCGGCTGAGAAGAAACCGGTGCAGCGAAAGATGGACTTGCCCACTTTGTTAAACTCTCCGTCCCAGCCGATCCGTGTTCTTGCGGTAGATGATAACAGCATCAATCTCAATCTGCTCGGGAAGATGCTCACCGTTCTGGATATCCCTCATGACTTGGCCAGCAGCGGCGCTGAGGCAGTGCAAGCAGCTCATGAAACTCCCTTTGACATTGTGCTGCTTGATATGGGGATGCCCGGAATGGACGGGTATCAAACGGCGACTGAGATCCGCAAGATCGGTCATTCATGTGGGGCAACTCTTATGGCTTTCACAGCCGATGCAACGGTTAGTAAAGACATGGTGAAGGCTCAGCAGGCGGGCATTGATGACATTCTAATGAAACCCGTCACGATGCTCGGCCTGAAGGCTAAGATCGATCAGCACTCCAGCGCGATGCCAGCCATGGTTAATGCGATGGAAGGCGAAGACATCACAGTCCCTGCCAGCATTATCGATGAAGAAGTGGTGGCACACCTTGTGAGCCTTGGCGGGATCAACGCTCTTTTACCCCTGATCGATAGCCTTTTCACGCAAACGGCTGACTTGGACGCGATGCTGCGATCCGCCTCTGAATCTGATCCGAAGGAGTTGAAGGCGCAGTTTCATGGTTTAGTGGGTGCCGCAGGAATGATGGGAGCGACACTTTTGGCTCAAGCAGCTAAGAACTGTGAAAGTACCGTCGAAACAGATCACAGCGTGATGCCTGAACACGTGGCTGCTTTCACTAATGCTGTAAGGGCTACAAAGAGCAGCTTCGCAAAAATCGTAGCAAAATATCAGGCCGAATGCAGGGGATCTTAGTGGAGTGCCCCCAGTGAAGTAATGGGATTAACTGCCTTCGCACCCAAATGCGGCTACGGTTGCGATGAGTGGTGGAGAAGAAGGAGCATTCTGATGGATATTGCGGTTCTGGGAATTGATTTTGGGAAAACGGTTTGCAGCCTGGCGGGGATGGATGCGAAGGGCGCAGTAGTGTTTTGCAAGCGCCTCCAGCTGACCTGTTCCCCTTCGAGTCCGCGTTTATAAGTTAGCTCTGTTCAGGTTTTGATCCACTTCTGACCGTTGGTGATACTCCCGCGGGGTTAGCCCGTCGAGGCTCGAATGCGGGCGGTGCTGGTTGTAGTCGTAGCGCCATGCCGCAATCATGCGGCAGGCATGGCGCAGAGACGGGAACAGGTGCTCATTGAGGCACTCCTCGCGCATCCGGCCGTTGAAGCTCTCGACCAGGCCATTCTGCATGGGCTTGCCCGGCGCGATATCGTGCCAAGCGACCTGACGATCCTCTTGCCACTTGAGCAGTGCATTGCTGGTCAGTTCTGTCCCGTTGTCGCTGACGACGAGGCAAGGGTAGATCAGCTTGGTCGCGACCTCATGCGTGCGCCGCAGTAAAAAGACATTCGGTCTGACAAGCCATCGGATTGTTCAAACTTGGGGAACATTTAAGCCGCTCAAGTCAGTGGTTGAAATCTGTAACCAGAACCATAAACAGTCTTGATCAGTTGATGCTTCCAGTTGGTTTCAGCTACTTTTTTACGAATACGCTTGATATGGCTGTCAACCGATCGCGCACGGACACTTTTCCCAAGAAGGTTCTCCAGTACAGCAATCAATTCTACACGCGTCACGATACAACCCCGACGCCCAACCAACACCTCAAGAAGTTTTATTTCGGTAGTTGTAAGAGCAATTTTCTGATCACCGATCCAAAATTCATTTTTCCCAACATCCACATAGAATGAATGCGTCTGACCATCTTTCAAGAGATCCACCGTCCTTTCAGGGTTCAATATGCCTCGGCGGTGAGCAGCCATGAGACGCTCTGCGACAACATTCGCAGACATACCTGCATGGACAACGTCGTGTGCACCCATCCTCAGCCCTACGAGTTCCGTGACTTCATCATATTCGGTAAGATAAAGTATTAAGGGCTTGGACAGCTTGTTAGTCAACATTGACACGACCCTGCTATCAAACTCACATCCGGAGCTCGAGTAAAGCACTATGATGTCACTCTTCTCATTAATCACATAATGCGAAAGTTCTTTACCGGAGTACTCGACCGCAACGTCGCATTTGCATAGACATAGTGCTTTTTCAAAGTGGGTAAAGCCATTCTCAGCTGCCGGATCTCTCGCTATCTCGCCAAACTTAGTCATAAAAGACCCTCAAATTTTAGAGTTAAAACTCTTGGAGGGGCCATCATAGCGCCTGCGGCCTAAGCCTAAATGTTTCTTGTGTTGCAATAGAAACGCAAAAGCGTGCTTTCGCTCATTTGAGACTTTTTAATCTATTCTGATGGCTCGAATACGGTCAAAAACTTGTAATTATATCTAGATTGTCGGAACGCCTGATCCTTAAAGCCATAGTGATAGTGAGGGCCAACTTCCCATATTCTTAAGTTAGGTTTGATACCGCCACTGACCTGCACCCGGACAAAATCCCTTAGCCTAATATAGAGTCTGTCCAATCGCGAGTGAGCAGGCGAATGAGAAATAGCCATTTTACCGAGGTGCAAATAATCGGAATGATTCAGGAGCAGGAGGACGGCATTCGAACGGCCGAAGGGTGCCCCAGGCATGGCACTAGCCCTGCGAGCTTTTAGAAGCTGAAGGCCAAGTATGGTGGCGTGGAAGAGTCCGGGGCCTCCTAGTTAATTGCCTCAACTCTTGACCACCTGACGACCGAAGTGCCCCTAATCTGGGCGTCCGCACCCCAGCTGACTAATCTTCTAACCCCAGCAGAATCGACAGCTTCCTTCCAGCCAGACTTTTCCAGTAGCCTCTTGAGGTAGAGTGGTCTCAAAGCAATCAGAAAATCATTGAAAGTATCTTCACCCATGCAAGCACTCCGAGAACGACGGCGGGAGCGATCCACCAGCCAGAAGGCAAAGCAGGAACGTCTACGTGGTGCGGTCTTTCATTCTTGTTTGCTCCGTCGCCTCTGGGCGGGTTTACGGGTTTACTGCCTTTAGATAACGCTTTCGTGTCATTATCGTCTGCTCCGATGCTTTTCATTAGACCTGCCTTGCTTGAATACCCAAAAAGTATATCGGCTTGAGCATCTAACCGCGAACGCGCCTAAGGTCATAATCGGGTTGAATCGATTGCTTTCAGTATAAATGGGCGCTCCCGTTTACTCAGAAGATAATCCGATGTTCAAATTATTATTTAATGCTAAAATACCTCTAAAATCGCACTTACCTTCATCTATTCATCTATTTACATGCCAAAATATATCTAAAGATCTTTATATAAAACTTATGATTGTCTCCCGGTAAAAAGAGTGCACTCAAATCCGTTTGCTCAGCTCGCGCTTGAGAACTGAATGGGCTATGGTTCACGGGGAGCGGAGGCAAGTTAATGGAATATTTTTTACTGGCGCAACGATCTAGGGCACTCGTCTTGTCCGCAGATTGGGACGTACGATCAGATCTGGTCGAATTCTTGGAAGACTGCAGCGTGCCCTCGCTAATGACCGATAATTTTGGTGATCTTCCCTACCTCTACCTAGCAGACTATGAACCAACATATCTGTTCATTAGCGTTGACGAGTTTGGGGGGCCGGCGCTTTTATACAACCGCCTGCGTGACATGCGTGAGAGCATGCCGAATACTGCGATTATTCTAATCTCGGCAGAGTTTTCCACGGATGAGTATGGTACCCATAGGCTGCAGCTTGCCGATGTATCGCTACGCTATCCTTTTAGCCGGTCAACACTGTTCTACGCGTTAAAGCAAGCACCGATAAATCTGAGTCTCTGGAAGAAGCGCGCTCTAGAGTTGGCCGTCTAAGTGCGTTCTGAACGATCACGGGCGTCTCCGATCTACAGGTGGCGCCCATTTCTTTTATGGAAATCAAATAAACTGTAACAATGGAGTGGTTATGCCGGGTCTCTATTTGGATGTTTGCTATAATGTTACTCGGAATGCTTGGCGGCCTTCCCCCGCAGGTGAAGAGTGAGAGGTTCCTGCAAGAGGCAAGCAACAAAAGCTTTGGCAATTTCTGCTGAGTCACTTCGCGGCACTCAACTTGGCTGGAAAGCCGCGCCGGTATCTCGCTTGGTCATTGACGTGTCTGGTGAACGAGCCGGCGCTTTTGAAACCGCCCTGGCAAGCATCGATATCGGTGAACGAATTACCTATCACGTGGGCGAGTATTGTGCTGGGGCGCACCGGATGGCTGCGCGATCTGCATATGAAGACGGGCTGGTTACCCTGTGTCTTCGAAGGCGCTCAAAACACCGTTTTGAGTATATCGCCATTAAGATTTCGGAGCGTGGTTGAAGTAATGGGATGAACTGCCTTCCCACCCAACCGCGGTTACAATTGCGGGGATAGGTGGAGATAGGAGCATCTGATGGACATCAAAGTTTTGGGCATTGATCTTGGCAAGACCGTTTGCAGTCTTGCCGGGCTGGACGAGGCAGGAGCAGTCGTGTTCCGCAAGCGGATTCAGCGACATCGGTTGA
>Ga0102928_1001015_pt1 | contig 17860 bp, 11 predicted proteins | sample SalPonR1_B_D1_MG_FD_78504 | JGI IMG/M metagenome (GOLD analysis project Ga0102928, IMG submission 78504) | Salt pond soil microbial communities from South San Francisco under conditions of wetland restoration - Salt Pond MetaG R1_B_D1_MG | ecosystem: Environmental > Aquatic > Marine > Intertidal...
CGCGACGAAGCCGATCATCATCGGGACGCCCAGACGGGCGGGGAGCATGACAAACAGCACGCCTGCGGCCAGCACCATCGGCGCGGCCTTGAGCGCCCAGTCGCCTGGAAATCCAGCGGTCCAGAGACTGAGCCAATAGCAAAGGCCGCGTGCGGCGAACAGCATTGGAGACAGGCGCGGAATTTTCATGCCGTTCAGTTTAATGCCATCGACACGGCTCGCCGGCACCGGCGCAACGGGCGTGCATGGAATTCCAGGAATCGCCGTGCTATAACTTGGGACCCGTAGCAATCCGGGACATCGGCCTGGTTTTCTCAGGATGAGCGCGGACGACCCGGACGCACATTATTTTCAGGCGCAACGAAGCATATTGGCGCAGAAGGAGAAACATGATGCAGGGACATTTCATTCATTCAGCTACCGGCGCGCGAAAGATCGCGAGAAGCGTCGCAATCGTCGGTGCCTTGATGTTTGCCGCAACATTTTCCACGGCTCAGGACGCTTCGCCCGGCGCCGAGCGGGCCGAAGAGCCGGTGACCGACGTGGCCCGTCCGACGAATGCCGAGATAATGAACAACCCGATACTGCGCAACGCGCTGAGCCGGTCCAGCGAGGGACTGGTGTTCCAGCGCTCGCCCGGTGGTGGCGTCGTGGTCGACCTGCAGGGGCGGTTTCAGAACATCAGCGTGGCGCGCATCGATGCCGACGGCGAAATCCGAATGGGCTGCGCCGACAGCCACGAATCGCTGGCCGAGTTCCTGGCGGCGCATCCCGGATCAGCGGAGGAAGACTATGCAGCAGGCGCCAAGGAGCATGGCGATGATCGATGACACTCGATTGAAAATCGCGTGCCTGGCGCTTGCGATTGGTGCCGCCGCGCCGGCGCAGGCGGCCACCTTCGTCATCGTCAACAACGACGAACCCGGCGTGGGTTTCAACGACCCGGCGCTGGTCGCACCGGTAGGCATCAATCCCGAAACGACGCTGGGCGAGCAGCGGCTGTTCGCGGTCCAGTTCGTGGCCGATATCTGGGGCGCGTTGCTCGAGAGTCCGGTGACGATCGAGGTCCGGACCCAATGGGTCGATCTGCCGTGCACGCAGAACTCTGGAGTGCTGGGATCGGCCGGGACGACGAACGTGCACGGCAATTTTAACAATGCGCCCGTGGCAAATACCTGGTTTCATGCCGCGCTCGCGGATTCGTTCGCCGGTTCTGATCTCAATTTCGCAAACGAAGAGATCAATATGAACATCAACATCAACGTCGATGGTGATCCCGGGTGTCTTCAGGGTGCAACCTGGTACCTTGGCCTCGACGACAATAACCCGGGCGGTACGGTGGATATCGTGCCGCTGGTGTTGCACGAGTTGGGTCACGGTCTGGGCTTTTCAACGTTCGTAAATCCCTCCACAGGCGCACGGCTGCCACCTGCGCCTGGTGAAGAAGGGCTCAACGATATCTACATGCGCAACCTGCGCGACACCGAGGTCGACCTGGGTTGGGACGAGATGGATGATGCCCAGCGCGCAGATTCGGCGATCAACGATCCGAACCTGGTCTGGACCGGCCCGAACGTGACCGCCAACGCCGGCGATTTTGTCGGCGACCCCCTGGCATTCAGCGAGGGCTTTCTGCGAATGCATGCGCCCGCTCCGCTGGAGCAGGGCTCGTCGGTGTCGCACTGGGCTTCTTCGGACGCATGGACGCTATTGATGGAGCCGTCGCTGTCCGGCGCGCTGTTCGACGAGGTGGACCTGACGATCGACCTGTTCGGCGATATCGGCTGGCAGACGACCGTGCCCACGGACGTCCTGTTTACCAACGGCTTCGAGTAAGCCGCGCCGCCCTGATCGAAAGCGCGGCTGGATCCTGATCAGGTTTCAGGCTTGCGTGCCCTGCGCCAGGCCGCGATGGTTTCGCGGGGAATCGGGAAGTAGCCGTTGGTGACTCCGGGCGCGCCGGCGTCGTCGTCCGGTTCCAGGTGAACGTGCCAGCCGTCGCCGGGCGCAATCTCGACGAGGTCCTCTATCTCGAACAGATCGTCGCGATGCACCGATTGCTTGCCGGTCAGCAGCTCCCGTTTCGCCGCCGCCTTGACCTCCGCCTTGTCCGCGCCGGCGTAGAAACCGTAAGCGTGGCGTTCGCCGAACTCCTCGGCGACGTATCCGCCGATGTTGATGAAATACAGCCGCTGCCTACCTTCGGCCGGCGTCTTTTTCAACGAGATCCGGAAACCGGGGACCCGGTCGAGTTCGGCCCATGCATCGACGTGCAGGCCGTCCGGCGAGCCGAACCATCGATCGAGCAGCTGGTCGTGGGCGCTCTCCAGCGAGCTTCCGACGGCAAAAACCACGTCGTGAAGCTCCACGCTGCAACCCTCTGCCCGGCCGCCCAGGCAGACGGCAAAAAGTCTTGCGGATTCCGGCTCTGTAACAGGCATTGCAAACCATGGTCGGGAATTGAACGACCACAATCATGCCATCGTCCCGCCGGCGGCGTATGAACGCATGCCGCGACAGCTCCCTGGCCGAGCCTGCGCAGATTGCGTCGAACTTGCCGATACGGTCACCGAGTCCGGCGCATTAGTGCCCGGGGCCTGATCGACGGGGATATGCCGGTTTCGAGGCTGGTTCATCAAGCCCTGACAAATGTCGTGAGAGCGCTGGAAGTCATTGCCAGGCATGCGATTCTCCCAATAATCGACCTTGATTTTAATGTAGGCGGAATATATCTTTGGTGAGTGTGATGGCCATGATTTTTTATCCGAACAACCGATTGATCACGTTTTTTACTGCGCGCAAGGCCAATCCGCCGGCGCCCTGCATCGTCCATACAGGTCTCTTCGACTCGGCGCGCAACGAGCGCTGATCCAGCAGGCCGGGAGTATCTCCATGAATGAATTGTCCGATTTCGGCCGCGGCGGTATCGAGAAGCAGCCCACCGGCATCCAGGGTTTCGACGAAATGCTGGGCGGCGGGCTTCCGGCGGCCCGGACGACTCTCGTCGCAGGCGGGCCCGGCGCCGGCAAGACGGTGCTGACCCTGCAGGCGCTGGTGTACGGCGCGCGCGAGCTTGGCGAGCCCGGCATCTTCGTGGCGTTCGAGGAAACCGCGGCCCGGCTGCAGGCGAACGCGGCCGGCTTCGGCTGGAATCTGCCCGAGCTGCAGGATCAGCACCTGTTCTTCCTCGATGCTCAGCCGCAGCCGGAATGGGTCCAGTCCGGACAGTTCGATCTTGACGGTCTGCTGGCCGGGCTGGACCAGCGGGTCAAGGAGATGGGCGCGCGCCGGATCGCCTTCGACGCGATCGACGTCGTGCTGGCGCTGATGGATGACCGGCGCGCGATTCAGCAGCAGGTTCACCTGCTCCACAACTGGCTGGCCGAACGCCAGCTCACGGCCTTGCTGACCTACAAGCTGGGCGCGTCTTCGCGACTGGCGGCGCAGCTCGAGTTCCTGGAATTCATGGTCGACTGCTCGGTCAAGCTCTCGCACGATCCGATCGATGGCGTGGCTCATCGCAGCCTGCGCGTTGTCAAGTGCCGCGGCACGGCGTTCGAGGAGAATCCGGCGCCCTTCGTGATCGGGCGCAGCGGCCTGCACGTGGCGCTGTCCAGGGGCCACGAATCGCCGTCCCCGCCGGTGTCGACGGAACGGGTGTCCAGCGGCGTCGACGGGCTGGACGAGATGCTGGAAGGCGGCTACTTTCGTGGTGCCGGCATTCTGATCACCGGTGCCCCGGGCACGGCCAAGACCACGCTGGGCGGCGCCTTCGCCCGGGCGGCTTGCGAGCGCGGCGAGCAGACCCTGTTCGTCAGCTTCGATTCACGCGTCGAAGAACTGGTGCGCAACCTCAAATCGGTCGGAATCGATTTGCAGCCGGCTGTCGACGAGGGTCTTCTCGAGATGGTCACTGCGCGGTCGGTGAGCGGCAGCGCGGAAAGTCACCTGATGGGTATCCAGCATGCCACCCTCGAGCATGAGGCACGCTGCCTGGTGATCGACCCGGTGTCGGCGCTGGCCAAGGAAGGCAACCAGCGGTTCGCGCACAGCGTCGTCGAACGGCTGATCGACTGGGCCAAGAACCAGGGCCTGACGCTGGTGTGCTCCAGCCTGATCGACCGCAGCCGTACGGCGCTGGAGGGAACGCCGCTTCAGGTATCGACGATTGCCGATACATGGATCCACGTCGAATATCACGAGCATGCCGGCGAACGCAATCGCGGGCTGTCGATCATCAAGTCCCGCGGTACCGGCCATTCCAACCAGGTCCGTGAAATGCTGCTGGACGACGAGGGCATCAGACTTGCCGATGTTTACACGGCCGGCGGCGAAGTGCTGATGGGCGCGATGCGCTACGAGAAGGAACGCGAACAGCAGGCACGCGACGCCCGGCGCAAGAAGGATCTCGAGCGGCGACGGTTGGAGCTGGATTGGGAAACGGCTGCCCTCGAAGCAAGGCTCGAGGCGGTGTCCCGGGAACTGAAAGCCAAGAAGGCCGAACAGCGGCAGCTCCTGGAAACGGAGGAGGAACAGGCCGGCAAGGCGGAGGAGACGAGCAAACAGGTGCGCAAGATGCGCGGCGGCGATGGCTGAGGCGTTGTCCATCACGCTCTACTACGCCGGGCGCTCGCTCAATTCCGCGCGGGCGCTGAAACAGCTCGAGCGAATCGGCCTCGAACACGGCCTCGATCCGGATGCCGTCGAATACGTCGACGTGTTCGACCAGCCGCAGCGGGCGCTGGACGACCGGGTCATGCTGACGCCGGCCCTGCGAATCGCTTTCGGCGACGAGACTTCGTGGCTCTTCGGCGACCTGAGCGACACCAGGGCACTGCTCGACGTGTTGAAGCGCGCATCGCCGGATCCGGCCTGATGGCAGACCAGGCAGGCCAGCGGGATTCGATGCAGCGGCTTGGCGAATTGATCGCCAAGCTCGACGAGGTGCAGCGCGAGATCCAGGCGCTTACGCAGGACAAGGTCGACGCCGTGGTGTTGCCCGACGGGTTGCCGTTCCTGCTTTCCGGCGCCCAGACGGCGCTCCGCGATCACGAGCAGCAGCAGCGCGAACACGCCGCCCAACTGGCCGGCATCATCGACGCGCTTCCGGCCAAGATGGTTCTGCTCGACGACAGCGGCGAAATCGTCGCCACCAATGCCGCATGGCGCAACGAGCGCCCGGACGGCTCGCCGCTGCCCGTCACCGACAGCGGAGACAACTACCTCGAAATCTGCGACCGGGTCGAAGGGCCGGATGCCGACACCGCTGCGGCCAGCGCGGCCGGCATTCGAGAGGTGCTGGCAGGCGACGGGTCCAGGTTCTCGATGGAGTACGAATGTGGAGCGCCCGGCGGCGATACCCGGTGGTACCGGCTGCTGGCCGCGCCGTTGCCGGCCGATACCGGGCCGCAGGTCGTCGTCATGCACATCGACGTGACGATGGAGCATCGAGCCCGCGTCTACGCGCGCCGGGAAGAGCGGTATTTTCGGCAGCTTTTCGACAGCAGTCCGGTGCCGATGTGGCTTTACGACCGGAAAACGCTGCGCTTCCTGGAGGTCAACCGGGCCGCGATCCGCCAGTACGGCTACTCGAGAAGCCGTTTCCTGGAAATGACCATTCGCGACATCCGTCCGACTGAAGAGGTGACGAGGCTCGATTCGCACCTCGCAAGCGTGCCGCTGGCCGCCCATCACAGCGGTACCTGGAAGCACCGGCGCGCCGACGGCGCGGTCATCGACGTGGAAATCGCTTCCGACGTGCTCGACGTCGAGGAAGGCGATGCGCGCCTGGTCGCGGCCATCGACGTCAGCGAGCGAATGCGCATCCGCCGCAGCAAGGAGGCCGAGTCGCGCGTGCTTTCGGCGATCTCGAATCGGGAGCCGCTGGGCCGGATCCTCGGCCTGGTCGCCGCCGCGCTGGAACAGGCGGCGCCCGGCATGCTCGCCTCGGTTCTTCTGCTGACGCCGGACGGCCGGCGAATCCGGCAGACCGTGGCGCCCAGCCTGTCGCAGGAATTCATGCGCGCCATCGAAGCCATGGATATCGGCCCCGATGCCGACCCGTGCGGCATTGCCATTCATCAGGGCGAGCACGTGAGCGTCGAAGATATCCGCTCCTCGCCGCTGTGGGCGGGGCTTTCGGACCTGGCCGGGCAGATGGGCCTGCGCGCAGCCTGGTCGCTTCCAATCCTGGATTCCGGCCGGCAGGTCGTCGGCAGCCTTGCCCTGTATTACCGGGAAGCTCGAACGCCGGCGCCGTGGGAGCGCGAACTGGCCGAGTCCTTCGCTTCGCTGGCCGGTCTTGCAGTCGAGCGCCAGCGTCAGGATGAAGCCCTGGAGACCAGCGAGCGGCGACTGCGCAAACTGTTCCGCGAGGCGGCCACCGGTATCGTGGTAGTTACCGAAGCGGGAGATTTCGAGCAGGCCAACGGCGTTTTCGCCCGGTTCGTCGGCTGTGCCGAAAGCGAACTGAGAGCGTTGAATTATCACGACCTGACGCACCCGGCCGATCGTGAAGAAGTGCTTACGGCGATGCGCTCGCTGCTGTCGGGGGCGAGCCAGGCCGAGACGCTGGAACACCGGTTCGTGCCCGTGGGAGGAAGCGAGGCGTGGGGGCGCGTGCGCCTCTCGCCGCAGTCGGGGCACGACGGCCGGCCGTCTCGACTGATTGGCATCATCGAGGACACGACCCTGCGCAAGCACGCCGAATTGCAGCTGGAACGCGCCACTGCGCTTCAGCGGATTGCCGGGCGCATCGGCCGCGTCGGCGGCTGGTCGCTGGATCTCGAAAAGGATCAGGTGTTCTGGTCCCCGGAAATCTTCGACATCCTCGAATGGGGCGACGAGCGAATTCCGCCGCTTTCGGAAACGCTGAATCTTTACCCGTCCGAGGATCGGGTCCGCGTGGAGTCCGCGATCAGGCGCTGCCACGAAGCTGCGATGCCGTTCGATCTCGAGGCGGAAATCGAGACCTTCAATGGTCGCCGGCTGCAGGTGCGCGTGGCCGGCGAGCCCGAATCCGGTCCCGACGGCCCGGTGGCGCGGGTGATCGGCGTGTTCCAGGACATCACTGGACAGAAGCGCGCCGAGGCCCAGCGGGCGGAGTTGGCGAGCCGGCTGGAAAACGTGCTGGAGAACATGTCCGATGCGTTCATGCTCGTCGATGCCGACTGGAACATCACTTACATCAACCGGGCGTGCGAGCGGGAGCTTGCGTCGTCGCGTGACTCGCTGCTGGGACAGACCATCTGGGACGCATTCCCGGAGGCGCGCGAGACCATGATCCGGGAGCAGTACCAGCATGCCGTCGAGACCGGTACGTCGGTGCACTTCGAGTTCTTCTACGCGCCGCTGGACGACTGGTTCGAGATCAATGCCTACCCGTCGCCGGAGGGGCTGGCGATCTACTTCCGCGTGATCACCGAGCAGCGCCGGATGCAGGAACAGTTGCACCAGGCCCAGCGCATGGAGTCGGTCGGCCAGCTGACCGGCGGCATTGCGCACGATTTCAACAATCTGCTGACCGTCATTCTGGGCAACGCGGAACTGCTCGTCGAATACCTCGAGGACTCCGAAGGACTGGAGCCGATTGCCCGAAACATCGGCGAGGCAGCTACGCGGGGCGCCGAACTGACGCGGCGGCTGCTGGCGTTTGCCCGGCGCCAGCCGCTGGAACCGGAGCCCACCGACGTCAACCGGCTGATTCGCGATCTGGAAGAACTGCTTCGGCGGGCGCTGGGCGAACAGTGCGAAATCGAAATCTCTCACGGTGCAGCGTTGTGGCCGGCGATGATCGACGGCAGCCGGTTCGAGAACGCCCTGCTGAATCTCGCCATCAACGCACGCGATGCCATGCCGGATGGCGGGCGGCTGACCATCGAAACGGGCAACGTGCGCATCGACGACGAGTACAGCCGCCACCATCCGGACGTGGTGCCCGGGCAGTACGTACTGGTTGCAGTTTCCGACACCGGCACGGGCATTCCGAAAGAGATGATCGACAAGGTGTTCGAGCCGTTCTTCACGACCAAGGAAAAAGGGCGGGGAACCGGACTCGGTTTGTCCATGGTCTACGGTTTCATCAAGCAGTCCGAGGGCCATGTCCGCGTTTATTCCGAAGCCGGCGAGGGTACGACGGTGCGGCTGTACTTGCCGCGGGCGCCCGTGGAGGCCACCGTGCCCCGGGAACCTGAACTTCATTCAGAAACGAGCCGGGGCGAGACGGTAATGGTCGTGGAAGACGAATCATCGGTGCGAGACCTGGCAGCCGGCGCGCTGGTGCAGCTTGGTTATCGAGTGTGCAGTGCATCCAGCGGACGCGAGGCGCTGGACCTTCTCGAGCAGGACGTCGAATGCGATCTGCTGTTCACCGATGTCGTGATGCCTGGCGGCATGAGCGGACCCGAACTGGCCGAAGCGGCAAAGAAGTTGCGGCCGGGGCTGAAGGTTCTCTACACTTCCGGCTATACGGAGAACGCGATCGTTCATCAGGGGCGCCTGGAGCCCGGCGTGCACTTGCTGAGCAAGCCTTACCGCCGCGACGAACTGGCGCGTCGGGTACGGCGGGTTCTCGACGACGGTTCAACGGCAGAAGGCGGTCACGAAGATGGTTGATGCCCACCCAGCCGCCAGCGGTAGCGGTTTCCGGGCGCGCAGTGTTCACGCGCCAATCGCGGCGCTGCTGTCCGCGCTCGTGCTGGCCGTTTCGGCATTGGCGGAGCCGTCTGATCCCCGCCCCCTCATCGTCTCCGGTTCCGGTTGGATCACCGATGCGCCGACCCGCCTTGCCGCGGCTTCCGGCTTCTTCGAAGACGGCACCGGGCGAGCCATCGTCGTCGAGGTGGCCGAGTCGGGCAAGGCGTCGCTGGAGAAAATGAAAGCCGGCCGGGCCGATTTCTCGCTGATGGCGGGCGTTCCGCTCGCCATGGAGTTGCTTCGCTTGCATGACCAGGGGACACCTCGCCACGAGTGGCCGGTCGTTCTGGCCTCGATCGGGCTTTCGGACTCCACCCATCATTTGATCGCCGGCAGTGGAAGCGGCATCGAACATGCCCAGGATCTCGAGGGGCGCACTCTGGGGTTGCTTCTGGGCAGTTCGGCGCACTATTGCTGGGACCGTTTCGCCGAATTCAGCAGCATCGATCCCAGTTCCGTTCGATTGGTCGATCTGGCACCCGGCCATCTGGAGGAGGCGCTTGCGGCCGGCCGCGTCGACGCGGTCGTGACCTGGACGCCCTATAGCGAGCGCATTGTGGCCGGGCTCGGCGCCGATGCTCGCCGGTTCCCCCTGGAGACGGACTCCATCAGCTGGCTGTTGGTCTCCACGCGCGCCGTGATCGACGAAAATCCGGCAGAAATCCAGCGAATCCTTCAAGGGTATGCAAGGGCGATCGAGCTGCTTCAGGATGATCCTGCGCGCGCGCGCCAGCTTCTGGCCGATCCGGCGGGCTGGGAGAAAAGTGGCCGAGTGTCCTGGAAGCTGGCGCTGGACTGGCCGGTACTGTTCAACATCGAGCAGAAGCTGGATTGGAGCGCTGCGTTACAGGGGTTGGAAAACCCGCAACTACGCCCGCGGGATTACATCGACCGCGAGCCGCTGCAGCGCTTCCGGCCGGCAGCGGTGACGCTGCCCCTGTGGATTTCGGAAGAAGGCCGCGACCGGTGAAGCTCAAGCGACTGGCAACAGTGAGCCTTGCCCTGGCGTTCGTGACCGGCGTGGTCGTGCTCGGCGCCGGTAGCTGGATCTGGCACGAGGCGCGTCAGAGCCGGGACGAAGTCGAGGCGCTGATAGATGTGCGCAACGGGGCTTACCGTATCGATGTCGCGATCCGCTATCTCAACCACCTTCGCGCCGAACCCGATATCCTGCGCGGCCTCGTGGTCCAGGCAACGGCCCTGGAGGCAATGCTCGAAGACGAGTCGCATCCGCGCGTCGAATCTGCGCGACTGCACCTGGATAAAATCCAGTCGCTGGCGGCGCGGGCGCTGACCGGCATTCGAGCGGGCCAGGGCATCGAGAATCCGACGCTGCGGCCTTTGATCGACCAGCTGCGCATTCATGAATCGGGTGCGCTGGAATCGCTGCACGAGATCATCGATGACCACAATCGGGAGATTGCTTCCATCGTGCCCCGTTCGCTGGCCCTGTTGCTGGTGTTCGCCGCGGTCGTCGTGGGCCTGGGTTGCCTGGTGTTCTGGATTGTCTTCTTCCGCATTCGGCGCCCACTGGCCGAATTTGGCGACTTCGTGTCCCGATTCGGCGAAGGCGATTCCGCTGCGCGCATCACCGTGACCGGTACGGACGAGCTGAGCGATGCCGCCGCGCTGTTCAACCAGGCTCTAGACCAGCGCGAACATTACCAGGTCAGGCTGAAGGAGCGCATCAAGGAGCAGCGCTGCCTGTACGCGGTACTGGAACTGACGACCGACGATCGACGACCGGTGGATCGGATTTGCCAAGAAATCGTCGAACTGCTGCCCGATCACTGGCTGCACGAGGGCCGGGCGATGGCATGCATCGAGGTCGATGGTACCGGGTACCGCAGCCCAAACTGGATGAACCCGGCCTCGTGCATGTCCAGCCCCGTTCGGGTCAAAGAAGAAGAGGTGGGGCAGGTAAGTGTCGCCTACGATCGCCGGATGCCGGACCAGCCCGGCGGCGAGGGGCCCTTCCTGGCCGAGGAACGCGCACTGCTGGATTCGATCGCGACGCACATCGGGCGCATGATCCATGGCCGGAAGCTGAGCGAAAGCCTTGCGCGAACCCAGCGCCTGCAGGCTGTCGGCGAGCTCACGGGAGGGGTCGCGCATGATTTCAACAACCTGCTGACGGTGATCCAGGGCAACGCTGAAATGCTTGGTGAAACGCTGAAGACCCGCGATCCCGACGCCGCCGAACTGGCCGGTATGATCGATTCGGCGGCCCATCGGGGAGCCGAACTGACCCAGCGGCTGCTCGCGTTCGCAAGACGCCAGGCGCTGGAGCCGCGTGCGGTAGAGGTCGGTGCACAGCTCGAAGAAATGCAGGGCCTGCTGCGGCGGACCCTGGGCGCCGACGTAGAGCTGGAATTCAAGACCGACCCGGACGGCTGGCCGGCCTTGATCGATCCGGCCCAGCTCGAAACGGCGGTCCTGAACCTGGTCGTCAATTCCCGCGACGCCATGCCTGCCGGCGGCAAGTTGACGATCGAGACCCGCAATGTCTCGCTCGGCCGGGAGTACGTCGATTCCGCTCCAGAAGTCATGCCCGGCGAGTACGTGCTGGTGGCGGTTTCCGATTCTGGCTGCGGGATCCCGCCGGCGGACAGGGAACGCGTGTTCGAGCCGTTCTTCACGACCAAGCAAAAGGCGCGGGGGACCGGTCTCGGCCTGTCGATGGTCTACGGCTTCATCAAGCAGTCGCACGGCCATATCACGCTGTATTCGGAGGTCGGCGAGGGCACCACGGTGAAGATGTACCTGCCGCGCGCAGTCGAGCGCGAGGTCGAGAAGCGGCCGAAAGCGGTGCAGACGGATATCGAGAGCGGCGATGCAACGATATTGCTGGTAGAGGACGATGAACTGGTGCGCCGCTACGCACGCGACCTGCTGCAGTCGCTGGGCTACCGGGTCATGGCTGCGAGCAACGGCGTGGAAGCGCTCGAAGTTCTGGCCGGGTCAGAACACATCGATCTTCTGCTGACCGACGTCGTCATGCCCGGCGGTATGAGCGGTCGCGACGTGGCGGAGGCCGCCGAATCGATGCGCGCCGGCATCGGCATCCTGTTCATGTCCGGCTATACGGAAAACGCGATCGTCCACCAGGGCCGTCTGGACCCGGGTGTAAGATTGTTGAGCAAACCCTTCAGAAGACGGGAACTGGCAAGGAAAGTGACAGAAGCACTGGCAGACTCGCGCGGGGAAGATATATGAATGAAACCCGAAATCAACGATTATTGATCGTCGACGACGACGAGCTCGTGGGTCGCACGATCGAACTCATCGCAAAACGGGAAGGATTCGACGTACGGGTCACCTGCGATCCGGAGCGGTTCCTGGACCTGATCGGCGAATGGCGCCCTGATGTGGTTGCGATCGATCTGGTCATGCCGGGCATGGACGGCGTTCAGGTGCTCGCCGAATTGGGCAGCCGGAAGTTCAGCGAAAGCGTGATCATTACCAGCGGCGTCGGCCACCGGGTGCTTGATGCGGCCGGTCGCTCGGCGCGCGAGCACGGCCTGCACATTGCCGGGATTCTGTCCAAGCCGTTTACCCGGGAAGATGTCCGGACGCTGCTCAATCGCTGCGGCATCGACGGCGAGCCTGCAGCCGCCGTCCAACGGGCCCGCGCGCCCAACGCGCCTTCGATCGATATCGACGCGCTGCGCACCGCGCTGGAGGAACGGCAGTTCTTCCTCGAGTATCAGCCGAAGATCAACTGCGCCGACTGTTCGCTTGCCGGGCTGGAGGCGCTGGTCCGCTGGCGTCACCCGGAACTTGGCGTTATCTACCCGGATCGTTTCATCGAGCAGCTCGAGGAGGAGGGGCTGATGGCCGATCTGACCGGCCAGGTCATGGACATGGCGCTGGCGTGGTTCAGCGGATTGCGTCTTCCCGAGGACAGCGAATCACCCGTCATGCTGTCGCTTAACATGTCCGCGCGCTGCCTCGAGGACGAGGTGCTGGTCGATCGTTTTGCCCGGCGCTGTCGGCGCCACGGCGTCGACCCCAGCCGGATCATCTTCGAACTGACCGAAACCAGCGCGATGCGCGACCCCCTTCGGTCGCTGGAACTGCTGACGCGCTTGCGGGTGATGGGCTTCCAGCTCTCGATCGACGATTTCGGCACCGGCTTTTCTTCGATGCTGCAGCTTGTTCGCCTGCCGTTTTCCGAAATCAAGGTCGACAAGTCGTTCGTGATGTCGGCCGAGACCTCCGAGGAATCGCGCAACGTGGTGCGGTCGATCGTCGAACTCGGCAAGTCGCTGGGAATCATGACCACCGCCGAGGGCATCGAGTCGCAATGGGCGCTGGATTTCCTGCGTCCTCTTGGCTGCGATTTCTGCCAGGGGTATTACATCAGCCGTCCGGTGGATGGTGACGCGATTCGCGAGCGCTGGGACATCTGACAGCGTGTGTCAGCGACCGTGGCTGGGTTCGAAGCTCGAACCATCGAAGTGCCGCATCATCCGAATGTATTGCCAGGTGAAACCGGGCCATAGCGTTGTATTCCTGCCCGACTCCGGGTGAAGATACCAGCTGGAGCAGCCGCCGGAATTCCAGACCGTTCCTGCCAGCTTGCGATGCAGCCACCGGTTGTAGTCGCGCTGGACGCCTTGCTTGACCTCCAGGACCTGCTGGCCCGACGTGCGCCGATATTCAATCGCGCGCAGCACGAACTCGATCTGGGCTTCCAGCATCAGGATCACCGAATTGTGGCCCAGCGCGGTATTCGGCCCCATCAGCAGGAAAAGATTCGGAAAGCCGCTGACTGCGACGCCGCGCCAGGCTTCCGGACCCTGCTTCCAGAGTGCTCCGAGATCGGTCCCGTCGCGCCCGGTTATCATTCCTTCGGGCACGGGATCGGTCGCCCGGAAGCCGGTGCCGAGAATCACGACGTCCACCTGGCGCCTGTTGCCGTGCGTATCGATGATCCAGTCGTCCTCCAGGCGATCGATGCCGCAGTCGATCAGCGAGACGTTCTCGCGCATAAGCGCTGGATAGAAGTCGCTGGACAGGATGACCCGCTTGCAGCCGATGTCGTACTTCGGCTCCAATTTTGCCCGCAGTTTCGCGTCGGGCACCTGTCGCCGCAGGTGTCGTCGGGCCAGCCAGCGATGAAAGCCGGCCAGCCGGTTGCTCCAGGCAAGCCCGGGCACGCGCGCTTCCGAAATCAGCCAGATGCCGAAACGCGCCATTTTCTGCAGCAGCGGAAACCGCCGGTACAGGTTTCGCCGGGTCGGGCCGATTGCGGCGTCGGGGCGGGGCAGTATCCAGTGCGGCGAGCGCATGTAGACATCGAGCGCCGCGACCCGCTCGGCAATGCCGGGGATGAACTGGGCCGCCGAGGCGCCGGTACCGATCACGGCAACGCGCTTGCCGGCCAGTTCGACCGAGTCGTCCCACTGCTGCGAGTGGAACACCGGGCCGCGAAACTGTTCGAGACCCGGGATTTGTGGCCAGGCAGGTCGCGAAAGGCCCCCGATGGCCGAGATCAATATGTCGGCCGACCATGTCTTGCCGTGGTCGTCGGTCAGCCGCCATATCGCCGCCTGCTCATCCCATCGGGCGTGCTCGATACCGGTGCCGAGCGCCAGGCGAGGTCGAACGCCGAAGTGCGCTGCGCAGCGCTCCAGGTAGGCCTGGATCTCGGCGCGCGGCGCAAACCGCCGGGTCCAGTCGGGGTTGGGTGCGAATGACAGCGAATACAGGTGAGACGGCACGTCGCAGGCGCATCCCGGGTAACGGTTGGCCCACCACGTTCCGCCCACGCCGTTCGCACGGTCGAAGATTCGAAAGTCGCGCTCGCCGCGATCGGCATGACTACCACGAGCAAGGCGTGCGCCCAGGCCGATACCGCCGAAGCCGGCGCCGATGATGGCGACAGAGACATGGTTTGTAGAGGATCCATACATGGACGGCATTGTATCCGGCGTGGCCGTCCCGCCACCCTGTGGGACGGGATTGCACTTTGCATCGGCTTCCAATAGTCTGGCGGCATTCGACGTTGCTCGCCGATCGTCGTATGTCATATTGATCGCCGTGCCGTTCGCGATACGGATTGCGTTATTCCGGCTTCGTCTGACAGGCGGGTTCCGCGCGAACCTCTCTTGTTCGCTATGCTTCGGTAGCGAGGGCTCTCACGGCGCCGCAGTACGCAGATTGGTGAACAAGAAGAATCAAAACCAGGTGGGCAAGTGCCGGACATGAATGAGAAAGCAGACTGGCGAGCAGGCGAAGACAGGGTTCTCGCCGAACAGAACAGGCACCTGTATGGCTCGCTGCCGAGCATTCTGGTCATTACATCGCTGGTGGCCGTGGTGCTTGTTGCAACGCACTGGAATATCGTGCCGCGCATGCCGCAACTCGTCTGGCTGTCGGTTTTCGCGTTGTTTTCCATTGCGCGATTCGCCCTGTTAATGGCCTATCGCGGCGAGTACCCGCTTCCTGAAAGCAGTCCAAAGTGGTACGCGAGATACCGGAATCAGACCTTTATTTCCGCCGTTATCTGGGGTTCAAGCGCCTGGGTATTCTTTTCCCCGGACGCGCCTCACGACCAGGCGCTGCTGACCTTCGTCGTTGCCGGACTGGGTGCCGGCGGCGTGGTGAACCTGGCGGCGCGCTGGCAGTGCGCATGGCTTTTCCTGCTGCCGACCCTGCTGCCTTTCGCCGCCAGGTTCCTGATGCTGGATTCCCCGTTGGCGCTCGCGACTGCGGTGCTCATCGTGCTCTACATCGCAGCCCTGATGTCGATGAGCGTGCAGCTTTCGCGCAGGACGCTCGGCCACATCCAGGCTGAGTTGCAGCAGGCCGAGCTGGCGGAAATCGCGCGGCGTCAGCATCAGCATTACCAGTCGCTGGTGGAATCCACAACGGCAATCATCTGGGAAGGCGACCCGGAGACGCTGGAGTTCAGATACGTCAGCCCGGAGTCGGAAAAACTGCTGGGCTATTCGCCGGACCAGTGGACTTCTGATCCACAATTCTGGCAGCGCCACATTCACCCTGATGACCGGGACTGGGCTCTGGATTACTGCAGCAGGGCGGTCCGGGACCGGAGGCGGCACACTTTTGATTACCGCATGATCGCTTCGGACGGTCGAATCGTCTGGTTGCGCGATATCGTCAACGTCGTGATCGATGACGACAAGCCGGGGAAACTCGTTGGCGTGATGATCGACATCAGCGAACTGAAGGAAATTCAGGGCGATCTCGAATACGTGTCGGGGCTCCAGCGCCTGATGGTTGACGTGTCCCGTGACCTGTTCGAGGCAACCGAGACGACGCTGGACAAGGTGCTTTCGGAGACGCTGGAGAAGATCGGTCGCTGGTGCAAAGCGGATCGCGCCTACCTGATCCGGTTTTCGCCGGACCTGAGCCACTACAGCAACACACACGAATGGGTCGCGCCTGATATCACCGCGGAAATCCACAATCTGCAGAATGTTCCCTCGACGACCATTCCAATGCTGCTGGCCAGACTCAAGCGCAAGGAGCGCGCCGTGCTGCCGGACGTGGCTGTGCTGGATGAGCGCTGGATCGCAGAGAAGCGTCTGTTTGCAGAAGAGAGCATCCAATCCCTGATCAGCCTGCCGATCTTTTCGGCCGAGCGACTCGTGGGCCTGATCGGGTTCGATTCGGTACGTGAACAACGCGACTGGAGCGACGAGGAAGCAGCGCTTCTGCAGGTCCTGGGCGACCTTACAGGCGTGGCGATGGAAAAAATGGAAAAGGAGCGCCAGCTGCGCGCCAGCGAGGCGTTGCGCGCGCACGCCGAGGCACTGGCCGGCATGGGAAGCTGGGAGTGGACGGTGGGTTCCGACGAGTTCATGGCGTCGACCGAATGGCGCAACGTGACCGGTTGCGGCAACGGCCCACTGACCCGTAAGCAAGTGCTTGACATCACGCCGCCCGACGATCGCGTGCGGGTGATCGACGCGCTCGAAAGAACCGCCGAAACCGGGGAGTCCTACAATGTCCAGCATCGAATAATCAGGCCGGATAATGGCGAGCAGCGATGGATGGAAGTGCATGCCGAGCTGATCGACCTGGGAGAAAAAGGCAAGAGCCTGCGTGGATTCGCGCAAGACATTACCGAGCGCAAGGCGACCGAGAAGAAGCTTTTCAATCTGGCCCACTATGACAGCCTGACTGGAATGCCCAACCGGATGCTGGTTCTGGATCGTTTGCAGCAGGCGCTCAAGCGGGCCCGCAGAAGCGGCAGCCAGGTTGCGGTGCTGTTTCTGGATCTGGACCAGTTCAAGAAGGTCAACGATACGCTCGGCCACGATGCCGGTGATCGGACATTGATGGATGCGGCCTCGCGTCTGCAAGGTTTATCCCGCGAGCGCGATACTGTGGCGCGCATCGGCGGTGACGAGTTCGTGATCGTGCTGGAAGAGTTCGAGCGCGTATCGGACGTCATATCGGCGGCCAGCAAGGTGATCGATGCCTTCCACCAACCCCTCATGGTATCGGGCAGGGAGTTTATGCTGACCGTCAGCATCGGCATCGCATTGTCGCCGCATGACGGTGCCACGGCCCACGATCTCCTTCGCAACGCCGATACGGCCATGTACCACGCGAAGAACAGGGGGCGGGACGGTTACCAGTTCTTTACCCGCTCGATGAACGAGGCCGTCGAACGCAGGCTGGCGCTGGAGGAGGCGCTGCGCGGCGCGATCTCGAGGCAAGAGCTCTTCCTGCATTATCAGCCGCTGGTTCGACTTTCGGACCGCGTCTGCGTCGGCGCCGAAGCGCTGTTGCGCTGGCGCCATCCGGAACTCGGTGACGTTTCGCCCGACGAGTTCGTGGACGTCGCCGAACAGGGCGGGCTGATCCAGGAACTGGGTGAATTCGTGATCGATCGGGTCGTCAAGCAGGTGGCCGAATGGCGCAGCCGGCTGGCACCCGATTTCTGTGTTTCGGTGAACGTATCGCCGCGCCAGTTCCGCGATCCGAGGCTTGCCGAGAAAATCATCTCGGCGATGAAAGATGCCGGGCTGGACGGCGACGGCCTGGAGATCGAAGTGACCGAGGGCGTCCTGTTGCCCGGGCGGAAGGAAGTCGATCATACGTTGAAGACGCTGCGTCGAAACGGGGTGGGTATCGTGATGGACGACTTCGGCACCGGCTATGCGTCGCTCAGCTACCTCCGCGATCA
>Ga0102928_1001024_pt1 | contig 17812 bp, 9 predicted proteins | sample SalPonR1_B_D1_MG_FD_78504 | JGI IMG/M metagenome (GOLD analysis project Ga0102928, IMG submission 78504) | Salt pond soil microbial communities from South San Francisco under conditions of wetland restoration - Salt Pond MetaG R1_B_D1_MG | ecosystem: Environmental > Aquatic > Marine > Intertidal...
CACCGCTCTGGTCTCCCGCCGCGGCTTTGCCCGCCTGCCCGCGGAGCAGCAGCGGGAACTCGGCAACGTCGAATGCGAGGTCAGCCCGCTTTATGAAAAGTATATCCGCCAGGCCCTGGGCGGTCACGGCGGTCATGGCCAGCAGTTCCTCTATTTCTGCGAGGCGCAGATCCTCTGGGACACCGTGATGGCCCGCCATATCGTCGAATACCTCGAACAGAATCCGGAAGCGCGCATGGTGGTCCTGGCCGGCAGTGCCCACGCCTGGAAGCACGGCATTCCCACCCGGATGCTGCAACTGGCCGAGATTGACTATCGGGTGGTGCTGCCGGAGGTTGTCGGCCGCATCGACCGCCGCAACGTCAATGCCCAGCTTGCCGATTATTTGTGGCTTGACGTGGATGACGCTGGCTGGCAGTTCTAAGCGGCTCAGGTGGCGGCTTTATTCAATCCGGGCAGTCTTTTGCATATCCGGAGCGCGTGTTATGGTGCCTTTAAGTCGGCTTTTGCTCAGCTTTTTTGTTTTTTTGATTGATTTTTTCAGTCCGGAAGGCCTGGTCTTTCCGGACAACTCGCGGAGTCTTTTGTGCAACGTCGGTCATCCTTGCTGGTTATCGGCATAATCATGGTGCTTCTGCTGTTTTTCGGCGGCGCCATGCTGGTCGAATTGCGCGGCCACCGGCAGCAGAGCGTCGAACTCGCCGAGAATGTCGCCCGGGTCGTGGCTCAGCTGCTCAAGCAGGATATCGAGGAATACCGGACTCTGCCGAGCCTGCTCGATGCGATAGACGATCCCCGGAATTATCGGCATCTCGATGAAATGGTCCGCCACAATCTGCGTCATAACACCCTGAAGAAAATCAAGTTCTACAATACCCGGGGTATTCTGGTTTACGCCGAGAAGCCGGGTCTGGTCGGCCAGGACCATTCCGGCAAGGCCCTGCTCCAGCAGGCTCTGCAGGGACAGACCGGTTCCAAGGTCGTCGACACCGGGGAGTACGAAGACGCCTACGGCGTGCAACAGGAAAGTTCGCTGATCGAGACCTACATGCCGGTCAGGGACAACAGCGGCGACATCCGCTATGCTGTGGAGGTCTACCAGGATTTCGACCCGATGCAGGAAGCGATTCAGGCGGCGCTCTGGAGGACCGGGACCTTCCTGGGTCTGATGGCGATCGCTTCTTTTGCCGCGATCGGCTATCTTCTGAAACGGTTGAATGCCCTCTCCCATGAAAAGGATATGCTGGAAGCACTGCTGCCGATCTGCTCCTTCTGCAAGAAAATCCGCAGCGAAAAAGGAGGAGGGGGCAGTGCCGACCAGGAGCAATGGGTGCCCCTGGAAAAGTATTTTCAGGACACCCGCGAGATCCGCTTCAGTCATGGGCTCTGCGCGGAATGCCTGAAAAAGCATTACGGCGAGCACCTCGAGGAGTTGTGATGCAGTCAACCGTGCGGCCCCCAACCTGTTTCCGGCCCGGCGACTATCCCGGCCGGCGCATCGCCCGCACTTGATATGACCCTTTCTGCCCCGGCTCCCCCGCCGTCGATCAGCAAAGCTCTGCAGCTGCTCGGCATCGAGAACCTGCTGCTTGGTGTTCACGATGCGGCCCTGCCCAGCCGGGCCGAAGAGGAGACCGGGCGCGGCTCGCCTTATTCAGCCGGCAGCGCCGAATTTTTCCGATTTGTCCGGGAGCTCGGTTTCGACGGTATCCAGTTCGGACCCCAGGGGCTGACGTCGCCGGACAACCCTTCTCCCTACGACGGCACCTTTTTTTCCCGGAATCCCCTGTCTCTGGCTCCCCACGGCCTGACCAGCGGCGAACTGCCGTTTTTCGATCCTGCCGACCTCACCGGCCTGATCGGCCCTGGTCCTGAACAGAGAGCTCACGTCGAGCGGTTTTACGCAGCCGGGGCCAGTCGTCGCCTCACCACAGCCGCCTGTCGGCGGTATCGGCAGATGCTGAAGGAAACCAGCAACCCCGTAGCGGGCGCCGTGGTCCGGGCCTTCGCCGCCTTTCGCCGGCGCAATGCCGAATGGCTCGAGCAGGACGCGCTTTACGAAATTCTGCGCCTGGCCTACCAGGGAGCCTCCTGGCAGCATTGGCAGGGCGGGTCGACCGCCTGTCTCGACCGGCAACTGCCGGCGCCGCCATCCGGCAGCGAGACGCGCGCGCGGCAGCGGATTATGGAACTGCAGCAAAAGCATGCCGACTTTCTCGACGATTTCGCTTTCATCCAGTTTCTGCTCGCCGCGCAGCATGCCGGGCTGCAGGCCGCCTGCCGGTCGCTCGGGCTGAAGCTGTTCGGCGACTTCCAGATCGGCTTTTCCGAGCGCGACGCCTGGGCCGCGCAGGCCTTTCTGCTGCCGGGCTACCTGCTTGGCGCACCGCCCAGCCGCACCAATCCGTGCGGGCAGCCCTGGAACTATCCGCTGCTCGATCCCAGGCTTTACTTTGCGGGCGAAGGAGAGGGCCAGCAATCAGGGCCCGCCGCCCGTTTCCTGCGCCGCCGGGTCGACAAACTGCTGGCCGAATTCGACGGTCTGCGCATCGATCATCCTCACGGCCTGATCTGCCCCTGGGTCTACCGGGCCGGGCAGGCCGATCCTGTGCAGGCGGTTCAATCCGGAGCGCGGCTCTTTGCTTCGCCTGACCTCGGCGACCATCCCGAACTGGCGGCCTTCGCCATTGCCCGTCCCGGGCAGCTCCACCGAGAGGCCGAACGTTATGCCGATGATTGGGTGGTCGAACTGGAAACGGACCAGGTGCAACGCTATGCGTCCCTGTTCGAAGTGGTCATGGCGGCCTTTCGGGAAAAGGACCGCGGCCGCGACAGGGTCGCCTGCGAAATTCTCAGCACCCAGCCCTATCCGATCCAGCAGGTCATGGCGAGGTATGGACTGGGGCGTTTCCGGGTGACCCAGAAAGCCGACCTCGCCAATCCCGACGATGTCTATCGCAGCGAAAATTCCCGGCCCGAGGATTGGTTGATGCTGGGCAACCACGACACACCGTCGATCTGGCAAGTGACCCGGGATTGGCTCGAACAGGGCCGGGCCCGGCCACAAGCTGCCTATCTGGCCGATCGTCTGGGCATCCCCGCTGAGCGGCGGCCTGGCTGGGTCGATGCTGCTGCCGCGGATTCCGGTCTTCTGGTCCAGGCGAAATTCGCCGACCTGCTGGTCGGCCCGGCCAGGAATATCATGGTTTTCTTTACCGACCTGTTCGGCATGACCGAGGCTTACAACCGGCCCGGCTCGGTCAACGAGGAAAACTGGTCGCTGCGGGTTCCCGCCGATTACCGGCGGGTCTACGCGGAACGCATGCCTCGCGGACTGGCCCTCAACCTGCCCGCCGCCCTGGCGCTGGCCCTGCGTGCCCGGGGCGAAGGTTTTATTGCCCGTCACCGAACCTTGATCGCCGACCTGGAAGCCTTGTCCGGAACCTCGAGAACCTGAGATCTCACCACAAATATTCGGGAGGAATGCTTACCCCGCACAAGACTCATTGCCGGCGGGCAACTTGAGATTGCTTGCAGATTTGTATAATTGTATGTGCAACCGGCGCTGCCGCCATGCTTTCGGGCAGAGAAGCGGCGGGGCCGAATTTTTTTACAAGGAGGAAGTCGGCATGAAGGATGGACGCCGCAGAGTCGTCATTGAAAATCTGTCGCCGCAGGTCGAAGGGGGGCAATTTCCGGCCAAGCGCGCCGTGGGCGAATTGCTGACCGTGACCGCCGATATTTTTGTCGACGGCCATGACGCTCTGCTGGCCGTTTTGCAGCACCGTCTGGACGAAAGCAAGGAATACCTGGAAACCTATATGGTGCACGAGGTCAATGACCGCTGGAGCGCCACCATCAAGATCGAGGAAGCCCGCGATATCTATTTTACCATCGCGGCCTGGGTTGATCACTTTTCCAGCTGGCTGGACAAGGTCAAGAAAAAATTTGCCGCCGAGCAGGACATCGCCGTCGAACTGCTCGACGGGGCCGAAATGATCCAGGCGACCGCGGAACGCGCTGCGGCGGCCGGACAAAGCGAGGATGCCGAAAGACTCCAGGGATTTGTCGAGCAATTGACCACCCTGCCGGCCGGCAAAGCACTGGTTGTGGTCGACGATTCGCTGCTGGCGGCGCTGATGAACAAGCATGTCGACCGTAACCTGGCCTCCGTCTACCCGGAAGAGCTGCATGTACAAATCGAGCCGCGCCTGGCTTCCTGCAGCGCCTGGTATGAACTGTTTCCCCGCTCGATCGGACCGAATGGCCAGCACGGTACGTTTCGCGACGTGATCGCGGAACTGCCCCGGATCAGGGAGATGGGCTTCGACATCCTCTACCTGCCGCCCATCCATCCGATCGGCGAGACATATCGCAAGGGCCCCAACAATTCCCCGCAGGCTGAGCCGGGCGACGTCGGCAGCCCCTGGGCGATCGGCAGCGCCGCCGGCGGCCACACGGCGGTGCACCCTGACCTGGGGACCATGCAGGATTTCGCCGACCTGGTGGCCGCCGCCGAAGCAAAAGACATCGCCATCGCCCTGGATATCGCTTTCCAGTGTTCTCCGGACCATCCCTGGGTGGGCGAACATCCCGGCTGGTTCCAGACCCGGGCCGACGGCAGCATCCAGTACGCCGAGAACCCGCCGAAAAAATACCAGGATGTCTACCCCTTCAGCTTCGAATGTGCCGACTGGAAGAATCTGTGGAATGCCCTGCGCGATGTCTTTCTGTTCTGGATCGACCGCGGCGTCAAAATTTTCCGGGTCGACAATCCGCACACCAAACCCTTCGCTTTCTGGTCATGGTGTCTGGAGGAGGTGCGCAAGGCCTGCCCCGAGGCGATCTTCCTCTCGGAGGCATTCAGCCGCCCCAAGGTCATGTACCGGCTGGCCAAGGCCGGCTTCACCCAGTCGTATACCTACTTCACCTGGCGCAACTCCAAGTACGAATTGACCCAGTACGTGACGGAGCTGTCTCGGAATGCGCCCCGGGATTTCTTCCGACCCAACTTCTGGCCCAACACCCCGGATATCCTGCCTGAATATCTGCAGTATGGCGGCCGCCCCGCATTCATCGTGCGCCTGGTTCTCGCCGCCACTTTGTCATCCAATTACGGCATCTACGGGCCGGCCTACGAACTCTGCGAAAATGCGGCGATCGAAGGCAAGGAGGAATATTTCGATTCAGAGAAATACGAGATCAGGGATTGGGACCTGAACCGGCCCGGCAACCTGCAGTCGTTCATCAAGCGGGTCAATGCCGTCCGCCGGCAGCATCCGGCCCTGCAGCAGACCTGGAATGTCGAGTTTTTGCAGGCTGAGAACGACTTCGTCCTGTTTTTTGCCAAGTACGACGACAACCAGCAGGACGTGGTCCTGGTGGCGGTCAATCTTGACCCGCACCATCGTCAGTCGGCCTGGCTGAATCTGCCCCTGGAGGAGTTCGGGGTCGACAGCCGGCAACCTTACATGGTGCATGATCTGCTGGGCGACGATAAATTCATCTGGCAGGGCACCCGCAACCTTATGGAGTTCGACCCGCAGATCCTGCCGGCCCGCATCTTCCATCTGAAGAAGCGTCTGAAGCGGGAAACCGATTTCGATTATTTCATGTAACCCGCAGCAAGGAGTATGGCAAACGATGCCGACAGTGCAACCGGAACAACAGACCGAGGCCCCTGACTGGTACAAGGATGTTATTATCTATCAGCTGCACGTCAAGAGTTTCTGCGACGGCAACGGTGACGGTATCGGTGATTTCAAGGGACTGCTCTCCAGGCTCGATTATCTGGAAAGACTGGGCGTGACCGCCATCTGGCTGCTGCCTTTCTACCCCTCGCCGCTGCGGGACGACGGCTACGATATCGCCGATTACACCAAGGTCAACCCGGATTTCGGGACCCTCAACGATTTCCAGCGTTTCCTGAACGAAGCCCATGCCCGCGGCATGCGCGTGATCACCGAGCTGGTCCTCAACCACACTTCGGACCAGCATGCCTGGTTCCAGCGTGCCAGGAACGCCAAGCCGGGCTCCAGATACCGCGATTTCTACGTCTGGAGCGAGACTTCGGAAGAGTATGCCGACGCCCGCATCATCTTCCAGGATTTCGAGCTTTCCAACTGGACCTGGGACCCGGTTGCCGGCGCCTATTTCTGGCACCGCTTCTACAGTCACCAGCCGGACCTGAACTTCGACAACCCCAAGGTTCACGATGCCCTGTTCAAGGTTCTCGATTTCTGGTTCAGCCGGGGTGTGGACGGCGTCCGTCTCGACGCCATCCCCTACCTGTATGAACGGGAGGGGACCAATTGCGAGAACCTTCCCGAAACCTACGAATTCCTCAAAAAACTGCGGCGCCACGTGGAGCGGAAGTTCCCCGACCGCATGCTGCTCGCCGAAGCCAACCAGTGGCCCGAGGATGCCGCCAAGTATTTCGGCGACGGCGATTCCTGTCACATGTGTTTCCATTTCCCACTGATGCCGCGCATGTACATGGCCCTGGAAATGGAAAACCTCTATCCGATCACTGATATCCTCGAGCAAACCCCGGAGATTCCCGAATCGTGCCAGTGGGCCCTGTTCCTGCGCAACCACGACGAACTGACGCTGGAGATGGTCACCGATGAAGAGCGGGACTACATGTACCGGATCTATGTCCAGGACCCCCGGGCCCGGGTCAACCTCGGCATCCGGCGGCGGCTGGCGCCGCTGCTCGACAACGACCGGCGCAAGATCGAGCTGATGAACGTGCTGCTGCTGACCATGCCCGGCTCGCCGATCATCTATTACGGCGACGAAATCGGCATGGGCGACAATTACTACCTCGGCGACCGCGACGGCGTGCGCACGCCGATGCAGTGGAACAACGACGCCAACGCCGGTTTCTCCCGCGCCAATCCGCAGCGGCTGTTCCTGCCGCTGGTCATCGACCCGGAATACCATTATGCGTCCCTCAACGTCGAGACCCACGAGGGCCGCAAATCTTCCCTGCTCTGGTGGATGCGGCGCATTATCGAACTGCGCAGAAATCACAGCTGCTTCGGGCGCGGCGAGATCCGCTTCCTCAAGCCGGATAACGCCAAGGTGCTCGGCTATATCCGCAGCGACGGTACGGAAGATATCTGCGTGGTCGTCAACCTGTCCCACCACGCCCAGATGGTCCAGCTGGATCTGAGCGATTTCGCAGGCCGCGTTGCCGAGGATCTGTTCAGCAGCAACCAGTTCCTGCCGATCGGTGACCAGCCCTATTCCCTGGGCTTGAACCCCCACGGCTACTATATTCTGAAATTGAAGCCCACCGAGGCCGAAACCGTGAGCGACCAGGCTGGCCTGCCCAAACTGCGGGGCAAGGAATGGCCTGCCGTTCTGCATGACCGGAGAAGCCGAACCGCGCTGGAGGGCCGCATCCTGCCGGCCTACCTGCCGAAACAGCGCTGGTATGGGGGTAAGGCGCGCAAGATTCGCAAGATCGAAATCCGCGAATGGATACCGCTCAGCAAGTCCGCGGCGGCCACGGTCCTGATGCTGGTGGACGTCACTTACCACGAGGGAGGCAACGAACTCTACATTCTGCCGCTGGCATTCCATCCCCAGGCGGAAGAAGATTCCCGGGAGGATCTTGAAAGGTTCCGCGGCGCCATGGCCTGGCTGACCCTGCCTGATGCTGCCGGTCCCGTCTGCGAAGCGGTCTACAGCGAAAAATTCGGCCGCGATCTGCTGACTGTGATCGCCGGCCGCAAACGGCTGGCCGGCGATCACGGCCGCCTGCATGCCGCCGCCAGCCGGGAGGTGACCCGCGTCTGGAAAGAACATCAAGCCGAATTGACGCCCAACCTGCTCGGCGCCGAACAGTCGAATACCTCGCTGCGCTACGGCGACCAGTTCATCTTCAAGCTGTACCGCAGGACCGACGTCGGCACCCATCCCGACCTGGAGATGGTGCGCTACCTGACGGAAAAAGCCGGCTTCGAGTACATCCCGGAATATGCGGGTTCCCTGGAATATCGCACTGACAGCCACCAGCCGGTGGTGCTCGGCCTGATGCAGCATTTTGTCGCCAACCAGGGGGATGCCTGGCAGCTTTTCCTTGATCTGGCGGCGCAATACTTCGATCGGGCTTTGGCCAGGCATCAGGCCGACAGTGCTCCGCTCAAAGGGCCGGAACGCCTGATCCTGGCCAGTCGCGCAGAACTGCCGGAGCCGCTGGCCGAGGTCATGTCGGGCATGACCCTGGAGATGGCCCGCCTGCTTGGTCAGCGTACGGCCGAAATGCACCTGGCCTTGGGCAAAAGCCGGGACGAGCATTTTCGTCCGGAGGCTTTTTCCACCCTTTACCAGCGGGCCCTCTACCAGGCGATGCAGAACCAGACCAAACAGGAACTGCGGCAGATGGACAAGATCAGAAACCGTCTGCCGGAGAGCCTGCAGGAGGATGTTGACGCGGTGCTGGGCCTGCAGCCGACGATTCTCAAGCAGATGCGGCGTATCACCGGCAGCCGGCTGCCGGCCAAAAAAATCCGCATCCATGGCGACTATCACCTCGGTCAAGTGCTGTTTACCGGCAGCGATTTCGTTATTTTCGACTTCGAAGGGGAGCCGGTCCGGCCTTTGACCGAGCGGCGCATCAAGCGCTCGCCGATGCGGGATGTGGCCGGCATGATCCGCTCCTTTCACTATGCGGCCTATACGACCCTCCTGTCAGGGACCACCGTTCGCCAGCAGGATACCGGAGCGCTTGCCATCTGGGCCGACCTCTGGTACCGCTACGTTTCAGCCGGCTTCCTGAACGGTTACCTGCAGCCGATGGCCGACAGTGACCTGCTGCCGCAAGACCCTGACCTGCTGGAAAACCTGCTGGTTCCCTACCTGCTGGAGAAAGCGGTCTACGAACTGGGCTACGAACTCAACAACCGTCCGGATTGGCTGGTGATACCCCTGCGCGGCATCCGGCATCTGTGTGGAGAGTAATGGCATGACTAACGAGAACGTCATCTACGGCAAAAGTCTGCTGACCGAACATGATATCTATCTTTTCAAGGAAGGGCGGCATTACCGGCTTTATGAAAAGCTGGGCTCCCACCCCGGCCAGGTGGGCCGGCGTCAGGGCACGCATTTCGCGGTCTGGGCGCCCAATGCCGAGCAGGTCCATGTCATGGGCGATTTCAACGACTGGAGCAAGGACAGTCATGCCCTGGCGGTCCGTGAGGACGGTTCGGGGATCTTCGAAGGCTTCATTCCCGGAGTCGGCCATGGCAGCCGTTATAAATATCAGATCAATTCCAGCCACCACGGCTATGCGATCGAGAAGGGCGACCCGTTTGCCTACTACTGGGAACTGCCGCCGAACACCGCATCCGTGGTCTGGGATCTGGAGCAGGAATGGCAGGATCAGGACTGGATGCAGACCCGCCATGAGCATGATGGCCTGAGCGAACCCATGAGCATTTATGAAATGCATCTGGGGTCCTGGCGGCGGCCGGGCGATGACCCCGATCGCTTCCTGACCTATACCGAGCTGGCCGACCAGCTGCCCGATTACCTGGAAAAGACCGGTTTCACGCACGTTGAATTCATGCCGGTCATGGAGCACCCTTTCTACGGTTCATGGGGGTACCAGAGCCTCGGCTATTTCGCGCCTTCCTCGCGCTACGGTACGCCGCAGGAATTCATGCAGCTGGTCGAGACTCTGCACAATCGCGGCTTTGGCGTGATCCTTGACTGGGTTCCATCCCATTTCCCGAGCGACGCCCACGGTCTGACTTTTTTCGACGGCACCTATCTTTTCGAACATGCCGATCGCCGCCAGGGTTTTCATCCCGATTGGCGGAGTGAAATCTTCAACTACGGCCGCAACGAGGTGCAGGCCTTTCTGATTTCCAGCGCTTTCTTCTGGCTTGACCGTTTCCACGCCGACGGTCTGCGCGTCGACGCCGTGGCCTCGATGCTCTATCTCGATTATTCGCGCAAAGAGGGCGAGTGGATTCCCAACCAGTACGGCGGCCGGGAAAACCTGGACGCAATCGAGTTCATGCGAGCCATGAACGAAGCGATCTACCGGGAATTTCCCGGTGTTCAGACCATGGCCGAGGAATCCACCTCCTGGCCGATGGTCTCGCGGCCGCTTTATGTGGGCGGTCTCGGCTTCGGCCTGAAATGGAATATGGGCTGGATGAACGACACCCTGCGCTATTTCGGCCAGGACCCGGTCCATCGCAAGCATCATCACGGCCAGGTGACCTTCAGTATCTGGTACGCTTTCCACGAGAACTTCGTCCTGCCGCTCTCCCACGACGAGGTGGTGCACGGCAAATACTCCCTGCTCGGCCGCATGCCTGGCGACGACTGGCAGAAGTTCGCCAACCTGCGGCTGCTGTATGGCTACATGTGGGGGCACCCCGGTAAGAAGCTGCTGTTCATGGGCGGCGAGTTCGGCCAGTGGCGGGAATGGAACCACGATCAGAGCCTGGATTGGCACCTGCTGGAAAACGCTGCACATCATGGCGTTCAGCGCTGGGTGGAGGACCTCAATGCCTTCTACCGCCGGACGCCGCCGCTCTACGAGCTGGACTTTGATCAAGACGGCTTCCAGTGGGTCGATTTTCACGACGAGGAGAACAGCGTACTTTCCTGGCTGCGCCGTGATCGGGGCGGGCGGCCGCTGCTGGTGGTGGTCAACGCGACGCCGATACCCCGCAGCAACTACCGGGTCGGCGTGCCGGAGCCCGGCTTCTGGCGCGAGGCCCTGAACAGCGACTCCACCGAGTACGGTGGCTCCGGCTGGGGCAATCTGGGCGGTGTGGAAGCGGTGCCGGTACCCGACCACGGCTTTTATGATTCCGTGTCACTCAACCTGCCGCCGCTGGCCGTGCTCTTTTTGATCCCCGAGGGCGACTGAGAACTCGGCGCGATCGGGAATTGTGCGAGATGGCTACTGGCGTACTTGCTTTTTGCCGATGATCTTGCTATTGACAGCAGGTATGGAACGACTGTTTTCGGGTTGCTGTGAATCCTTGGAAATACTTCCATGACGGCATTAGTCCTCTACAAAATCTGCATCACGGTGCTGGCGGTGCTGGGTCTTTCGCTGGTTGCCGAAAAGATCAGTGTCAGACTCGCCGGCCTGCTCTCCGGTTATCCTATCGGCACCGCCATAATTCTGCACTTTTACGGCCTGGAATACGGGGCCGGATTCGCCGCCGACGCCGCCATTTACAATCTTTGCGGACTGCTCGCCTCGCAGTGCTTTGCCTATACCTATTACCGGGCTGCGCAGCGGACCGCATCACTCGCCGTGACCTCTGTCCTGGCTCTGGCGGGATATCTGCTGCCGGCCATTATCGTCAGCCAGACCCATCCGACCAGGTGGACGGCCCTGGCCGTTGCCCTCCTTGCCACGACCCTGTTCTGCACCCTGCTTCGCGGCAGTCGGGCCCGGCCGGTGACCACCGCCCGCAGCTGGTCGGCGCGTCTCATTGCCGGCCGGCTGATTTTCACGGCGACCCTGGTCCTGGTTGTGACCGAGTTCGCCGATATCGTCGGCCCGAGCTGGGCCGGTCTCTTCTCCGCCTTCCCGGTGGCGCTCTACCCGCTGGTCTTCCTGCTGCACCGCGAGCACGGACCCGAGACGGCACGGACCATCCTCGGGAATTTCCCCTACGGTCTCTGGTCGGTTATCGCCTACGCCCTGACCGTCTCCCTGGTCTACCCGATATACGGTGTGGTCTGGGGAACTCTGCTCGGCTTCGCCGTCGCGACAGTGGTCTTGGCGATTATGGGCATAAAGCCTTTACTTACCTACTGGAGGAGCCCCCGACAAGTACAGCGTGAGGCTTGATCCTTCGCTGCTCACGTCGCCGGTTCCCTGGCCGGGGAAACCATCGGACCCGGGGACGACTTTGGATTCAGGATCATCAGAAAAGCGCTCTGCTGCGGATCCTTGTCGATAAACCGCCCGATCCATTCCTGCCCGGAAGGCGACGCGGCGACCTCGCCGAACAGGCGGGCGTCATTTGCCAGGCCTTTTTCGAAACCCTTTGCATACCCGTACTTGATCGCTGCAATCGCAATCCTGGCGGCAAATTGCCGGGCGGCCTCGAGGCTATTGGCGGCTGCTGCCTCAGGGGAAGGGGTGGCGAGCAGCCTTTGCACGGTCTCGTCGGCGAGCAGGTCCGCGAGTTCCTCACGCTGGTCCGCGGCCTTTTCATCCCACTCTCTCACGGGGAGGACACGCTTGCCGGCGAGCAACTCCCGGGCGACTTGAAAGGCTCGGGCCAGGGCCGTCGCGGAAAGGTGAAACTCATCGGCCAGGCCCATCGCCGCGGCCTCCCGGCCGCCAACCGATTCCCCATTGACCGTCATCTCGAGGGCGCGTCGCGGCCCGATCAGACGCGGCAGCCGCTGCGAACCGCCATAACCGGGAATAATTCCCAGCTTGACCTCGGGCTGACCGATCTGCGCGTTTTCGGTGGCAATCCGGTAGTGGCAACTCATGGCCAACTCGTTGCCGCCGCCCAGGGCGAAGCCGTCGACCAGAGCGATCACGGGAATATCGAGACGTTCGATATCGTTGAAAATATTGATATTGTAATGCGCAATCCGGGCGATCTTGTCGGCCGTATTGCCCCTGAACTCGGTGACGTCGGCGCCGGCGACAAAGGCCCGGTCCGCGCCGCAGAGAATCACGGCCCTGACCGGTTGGCCTTGCAGGGTCCCATTGCTCCTGATCTCGCCGAAGGCCTCGGCTATCTGGGCCAGCAGCGTGTCGTTGAGCGCGTTCAAAGCCTCTATCCGCTGCAGGGAGATGATGCCGATGCCCTCCGGGGAGAGATTGATCTGCAGGTAGTCTTGCCGCTTGGGATCGGCGGCATGCAGCGTTTCCCCCAGATATGCCTGCACATAATCGTCGATGCTTTTGCCGGCACTGTCGGCTTGCACCAGGGCCACCCCTTTCGGCTTGGCGAGGGTGCCGTCGAGCATTTTCTGCTGCAGTTCCGGCAGCTCTCTGAGGGTGACGATTTCCAGGTCTTCCTTTTCCAGTTCAATCCATTTCTGATCGAGAAGGCGGACCACCTCTTTCGCCTGGTTGGCAGAGTACATATGGGAACCGTGAATCGACAGGTCCAGCCTGCTCCGGGCAATGATGATCCCGCAGGGCATGTCTTCGAAATCGCTGAAATCCCGGACCAGGAAGCTGCTGTAATGCAGCCTGCTCCGGTCGCTGCGCTCGACGATAAAGTCAGGGCTGACCCGGGGCCCGAACACCTTCCAGATCGCCCGGCCGATGGCGCGAGCCACCGACATATAGGTTTGGTTGTAAGCCGGATTGAGGGTTCCCTCGGCGGTCAAAGGATCGGGCATGTCGTCGGACAGCTCGAACTGATCCTGGTCGATAAGGTTTTCAGGCTTGATGCCGAGGTCCAGCAGGGCCTTGATGCCGTCCGTCTCTTTTCTGCGCGAGGCGATCACCACGAGTTCGGCGCTGCGCTCGAGGGCCGCCTCGACGAACTCGCGGGCATAGGCGTCGGCTCCCCAGACCAGGCCTTTTTTGCCCGGCGGCAGACCGATTTCCGAAAAAATCTCCCTGGCCGGCTTGTTCCTGAAAAGGATCTGCTTTTGCCGCATCCAGACCCAGCGCGCATCCATGACGTAGCGCCGGCCGGTATGGAAGAAGGTTTCTTTGTATTCACCTTTCAGGCCGCTGCCGGTGGCGCCGAAAAAGGCCAGGGCCCCGTTTTCGGCAAGGGCTGAAACCAGCAGAGGGAAATTGATGCCGCCGGTATGTTCGAAAATTTTGTCGACCTTGCGGCCGTCATTGGCCGTGCAGATCGCCTGCCGGAAAGGTTCCGTGCGCTGAAGCCATGCCTGGTAATCTTCATCGGCAGAGAGCACGCCGTAGGCGTTTTCGGGGATTTCCCGGCGGTTGACAAAGGCATCGGCGATGCCGCGGCGGATCAGGGTTTCGGCCAGCTCCCGGTTTGACCCCATCAGGATGACTTTCGCGCCCAGCGCCCTGGCGATCTGGGCACCGGCAAAACTGGTCCCTTTGCCGCCCCCCATCAACAGGATGCTCTCGCCCGGCTTGACCGCCAGTCGTTCGACGACGGCCCGGTAGGCGGTTCCGTAGGTCAGCAGCATCGCTGCCAGCTGTGCGGGGGGCTGATGGCTTAAATTCGGCGGGACCGGCACGGCCCGCACCTGATCGACCACGGCGAATTGCGCATTGAAGCCGTCGTGGGTTTCATAGCCGCGAATGATGCCGGCGTCCGTCCAGGAATCCAGAATCACGGCCTGACCGACCTTCAGGTTCGTGACGGCCGGACCGGCGTCAACGATAATCCCCAGCGCATCGCTGCCCGGAATATGAACGGTTGCGCTGTCGCCGCGCCCGAAAGGCGGGACCGGCAGGCCGAGCGCGGCAAAATTGGTATTGAAGTTGGGCCCGGTTGCCAGGATTGCGACCAGGACGCTGCCCGCTTCCTCCGGTTTCAGGCGGGGGACGGCCACTTCTTCAAAATGGATCGCATCCGCAGGTTGCCCGTATTGGTCGCGGTGGATGGTCAGGGCATCCATCAGGGTTGGCAGGGGAGCACTGATCGAGGGCGGGGTGCCCAGGGGCCACTTCCTTCGCAAATCATATTTCATGGTTTTCCCTTTGCCTGTCGATTGTCGGCCGCACTTTTCATGAAAGGCCATTTTTTCACCATACATTTGCTCTTTCCAGGTGTAAACAGCAAATCCTGCAGGTGGGCTTTGCAAGGGTTGGCTGGAGAAGAATAACCCAGTGGATTTGTCGACGAAGTGAATTTTATTGTTGACAAGGGTGGGCGTGTTCGGTAGTTTCTGAAATCGATTTTCAATTTCGTTCTTATTGTTCCGGTGGTTAAATGTTCGAATTTTTGTTGTAGGGGCGGCCCCCCGTGGCCGCCCAGGGCAGGCACAGGGGCCTGCACCTACAATTGGTTGTTTATGCACCGATGCAATATTTCGTTTTTTATCGGTCCGGGAGCATCCGTTTGCCTGTGGGAGGCCGCAGGCAAAGCAACTTGAATGTTTCACCAAAATCAATGTCAGGAGTCGTATCAATGAAAGCTGTAAGTTCTGTCGTTCTGCTCGCCGCCATAGGCATCACCTGCATTTTCACCGCACCGGCTTTTGCCGACGAACTGGTGGTCTACTCTGCCCGCAAAGAGCACTTGATCCAGCCGCTCTTCGAGGCTTACACCAAGCAGACCGGGGTCGAGATCAAATACATTACCGATAAAGCGGGTCCCCTGCTGCAGCGGCTCAAGGCCGAAGGCAAAAATACGCCCGCCGACCTGCTGATCACCGTCGATGCGGGAAACCTCTGGCATGCCGCCAGCGAAGGCCTGCTGCAGCCCGTCGATTCAGAAATCCTGCAGGAGAATGTACCGGCCAACCTTCGCGACGATCAAAACCGCTGGTTCGGTCTTTCGCTGCGCGCCCGGACCATTGTCTACAGCACGGAGCGTGTGCAGCCCGAACAGCTCTCAACCTACGCAGCCCTCGGCGATGATGTCTGGAAGGGCCGTCTGGTGCTGCGCACTTCGCAGAAGGTTTACAACCAGTCGCTGGTGGCGATGATGATCGCCGAATACGGAGAAGAGAAGACCGAGCGGATTGTCCGGTCCTGGGTTGATAATCTGGCCACCGCGCCTTTCTCCAACGACACCAGGACGATGGAGGCGATCGTCGCCGGGCAGGGCGATGTCGGTATCGTCAATACCTATTACTACGGTCGCCTGTTGCGTGAAAACCCCGACCTGAAACTGGCGCTGTTCTGGCCCAACCAGGAGCAGGCGGACAGTGGAGTGCATGTCAATGTTTCAGGCGCCGGGGTCACCAGGCATGCGACGAATTCTGAAGCGGCCATCAGGTTTCTCGAATGGCTTTCCAGTGAGAAGGCTCAAAATCTCTTTGCCGATGCCAACCTTGAATACCCGGTCAACCCCAGGGTCGCGCCAAATCCCGAAGTTGCAGCCTGGGGAACATTTACCCCAAGTCCGTTCAACCTGATTCAGGCGGGAGAACGGCAAGGGCAGGCTATCCGTCTCATGGACAGGGCCGGTTACCGGTAAGCTTACCCCACGGTCAGGAAGGCTCTCGAGTGTTCAAGCATGGATTGAGTGGGACGGCGCCCGCCCGTGGCGTCGTCCCGTCTTTTTTTCGCAGACAGTTCTATGATGGCTGGCGCCTGGCAACACTGGTCATCGCCCTGCTGGTCATCATCCCCCTGACTGTCGTGATGGTTTCCTGGTTCCAGCCAGCCCCGGATATCTGGCGGCACCTGAGCGAAACTCAGCTTGGCGGGCTTTTGCGCAACACCTTCTGGCTGGTCGTCGGGGTTGCCTGTGGCACGCTGCTGCTCGGTGTCAGTCTCGCCTGGCTGACGGCTATCTGCGAATTTCCCGGTCGGGCGATTTTCTCATGGGCATTGCTGCTGCCGCTTGCCATGCCTGCTTATGTGCTGGCTTTTGTCAGTCTGGGTCTGTTCGATTATGCCGGCCCGGTACAAGGCCTGTTGCGTGACTGGTTCGGCAGCAGCCGCTGGTTTCCAGATATTCGCTCAACCGGTGGAGTCATTGCGATTCTGACCCTGGCGCTCTACCCCTACGTCTACCTGCTCAGCCGCAACGCTTTCGCGACTCAGGGAAAGCGCATGCTCGAAGCCGCCGAATCGCTCGGCTGCAATCCGTGGCGGGCTTTTTTCCTGGTGATCCTGCCAATGGCGCGCCCTTGGGTCGCCGGCGGCACTCTGCTGGTCATTATGGAAGCTCTGGCTGATTTCGGCGCGGTCACCATTTTTAATTTCGACACCTTTACGACTGCGATTTACAAAGCCTGGTTCGGCTTCTTTTCGCTGCCGGCCGCCGCCCAGCTTGCTTCTTGCCTGGTACTGCTGGTATTCATCATCCTCCTTGTCGAGCAGCGGCTGCGTTCACGGATGCGATTCACCGAGGGGCGACAGAGTGCTGCCGGGGAACGGATTCTGCTCCAGGGATGGCTACGCTGGGGTGCCTGCGGTTATGCCTTTGCCGTACTCACTGTGGCTTTCCTGCTGCCGCTGATGCAGCTCTGCTACTGGAGTTTGGGTGCTTTCCAGAAGGAATTCACAAGCCGCTACCTTGATCTGGTCGGCCATACGGTGCTGCTTGCAGGAAGTGCTGCCTTTCTGACCTGCTGCTGCGCCATTTTGCTGGCCTATACCTCGCGACGCCATCCTGATGCCGCCACCCGTTTTTTGGTACGGATTGCCAATCTTGGTTATGCGCTGCCCGGGACCGTGCTTGCCGTTGGCATTTTCATCCCGGTCGCGCTGCTCGACAATGTTCTGATCGACTTCTGCCGGAACCTGCTCGGTTTCGAAGTCGGTCAGCTTCTGCAAGGCACCCTGCTGATCATGCTGCTTGCCTACCTGGTGCGTTTCCTGGCGGCCGGTTTCAAGGCCGTCGACGGAGCCATGCACCGGGTCACGCCGAGCATCGACGAAGCCGCCCGCCTCGCCGGGTATCGTGGTCTGCACCTGCTGGCGAAAATTCACTTGCCAATGCTGCGCGGCGGGTTGCTGACCGCCTTCACCCTGGTGTTCGTTGATGTCATGAAAGAAATGCCCATTACTTTGATGACCCGGCCGTTCGGCTGGGATACTCTGGCGGTCAAAATCTTTGAGTTGACCTCGGAGGGAGAGTGGGAGAGGGCTTCCCTGCCGGCATTGACTTTGCTGCTGACCGGTCTGGTGCCGATCATCATATTAATGCGCAAGAGCGAAGAATAGCGTTACGGGAGAGATATG
>Ga0102928_1001026_pt1 | contig 17801 bp, 15 predicted proteins | sample SalPonR1_B_D1_MG_FD_78504 | JGI IMG/M metagenome (GOLD analysis project Ga0102928, IMG submission 78504) | Salt pond soil microbial communities from South San Francisco under conditions of wetland restoration - Salt Pond MetaG R1_B_D1_MG | ecosystem: Environmental > Aquatic > Marine > Intertidal...
TTCTCCGTAAATATCAATTTCTAGAAATTCGTAAGCCAGTCTATCTATATCATAACTTCTTTCAGAAGGATCTATAATGTATTTAGCTATCATAGTATCAAAATCTACCCCTTTTAGATTGATCTTGATTTTCAAAAGGGATATGATCTCATCTTTTATATGATGACTTATTTTTTTTATTTTTTTATCTTCAAATACTTCTTTTAATTCAGTTAATGATTTTATTATGTTTTCTTTTAGATAATAAACTTCATCATTTACTATAAAACCAGCATAAACTATATTTGAATAATATACTCTTTCATCGTCATAAAGGAATTTAAAACCGAATTTTTTACTTTGCTTTATTTTCTTAATCAGCTCCTGTACATTAATCTCTTTAGCTTTTGGTATTTCTTTTATATTTTTTTGTCTTTCTTTTACTTTCACATCATCACTACCAAAAGTAAGTTGGGCACTTTCTTTGAATCTATCTTTTAACTTTCTAAATTCATATTCATCGTATATTTTCATTAGCTCTTCTTTATCAGCTTCTACATATTGGAAAAAGTTCAAATCATAATCTAATGGTAGATTTTTTATGATTTTAGCTAAAGTATAGCTTAAGTAAGCTTGGCTTTTTTCCTTTTCCAATTTTTCTTTCCTTTTACCTTTGATTTCGTCGATGTTTTCGTAAACTCCATCTAAATTTTTGTATTTTTTCAAAAGTTTAAGTCCAGTTTTTTCTCCTATGCCATAGACTCCCGGTATGTTATCTGAACTATCTCCCATTAAAGCCTTTAGATCTATAAATTGATCAGGAGTTATTCCATATTTTTCTTGCATTTTTTCTTCGTCAAATTCCACAATATTTGTTACACCCGTCTTAGTTAAGATTACAGTTATATCTTTTTCAATTAATTGAAGATAATCTTTATCGCTTGTAACTAAATAGCTCTCTATTCCCTTGTCTTTAAATTTGTTTGCTAGGGATCCAGCTACGTCATCAGCTTCATATCCATCTATTTCCAAGTATTCAATATTGTGTTTATCTAAAACGTCTCTTATCATTCCAAACTGCATTACTAATTCATTCGGTGCTTTTGCTCTTCCTGCTTTATAGTCTTCATATTTTTCGTGCCTAAAAGTGGGCTTATCAGGATCAAAAGCTACACAAATATATTTAGGTTCATAATCTTCAATGATTTTATAAAGCATAGTTAAAAATCCGTACACTGCATTTGTAAATACTCCCTTTTTATTTTTTAGAGGCGGTAATGCATAATATGCTCTGAATAAAACACTGTTTCCATCAATAATTACAAATTTATCTTTACTCATATATAAAACTCCCTAATTAATTATTTTGTCTATTATACATACTATATTATATTTTAATATCAATTACAAACATAAAAAAAGCCTCTATTAAGAGGCTTTAAAAAGTATTTTTATTCTTTATTGAAAATTTTCTTTACTAATATCCACACTATAAATAAAATTATTATCATAAGTATTAATACCGGTAAAAATCCTATAAAGGATATAAATGTATTTTCCATGAAATTAATCATTCTATTTATTGACCTAGTGAAGCTTTCCTTTGCTTCAGACCATATATTTTCATCTACGGGCTGTATTCTACCTTTATCTTCAATTTCTATTACACCAAGATAAATTGTTGACATTGAAGCTCTATTGTCTATATCTGAAAGATTCATTTTAAAATTATCTATTTGACTTCTTATTCTTGATAATTCACTTTCTATTTGCATAATTTCTGTTACATTTTCAGCCTTTTTCATCAATTCTCTTAGTCTTTCTTCTTGTACTTCTAAATTTTTAACCTTATTGTCTATTTCATAATAATTTCTAGTTACGTCATTTTCATTTATCGATTCTTGTATTAATTCTCCTTCATCTTTAAGGTAAACAAATACTGATTGAAAAGCCTCATTTGGTATTCTAATTGTAAATCTTCCGTTTCTTAATTTTACCTTATTATTATTATTATCGTAGTAGTAGTTATTTGTATATGTTTCCATATTTTCTATATATCCATTATTATCGGAAACTATTGACTTAATTTTTTCAACGTATGTATCGTATTCAGAAGTTTCTATTTCCAGTGTACCCGTTTTTATTATCTTTAACTCTCTATCTCTATAATTTGTGTCTTCTGATGCTATTCCTACATTTCTTCCTCCGTCATCAGTAGTCCCGGAAAATCCCATTTCTTCTCTTAAAGCTTCATCATACTCTGCTTCTTCATAATCAGCTGATGATTCTGAAGTAAAGCCAGGTGCTTCAGGTGATTCAACTACTGGTGCTTCTTTGGGAAAACCAGGTTCTTCAGCTGCTTCCTCCATAAATCCCATATCGTTAGAAGATTTTCCTCCTAAACCTAGGTTTGAAAAGGCGAATGTTGCTCCTAATAAAACAACAAAGCTTGCTGCTATAGCCGTTATTCTTTTCCAGTTCCATCTATTTTTTGATTTCTTTTCTATTAATTTATGGTGAAGTTTTTCACAATATCCTTCTGGTAATTTTTCGAGAGGTGTATCCCTTACTATCTTAACAATAGTTTTTGTGTTTTCTAAATTTATACGACAATTTTCACATTTATTAAGATGCTCCTCAAATTCTGCTGCTTCTTTGTCTGTAAGTTTGTTATCTATATATAAAGATATTCTTTCTTCAAATTCCTTACAGTTCATAAAATCACCTTCCATTTTTCTACATATTTTGTATGATTATTTCTTTTAATTTTTCTCTACCTCTGCTTATTCTAGACTTAACCGTTCCCTCATTACAGCCAAGTATCTTTGAAATTTCTTTATATTTAAACCCCTGAATATCTCTAAGTATAATTACATTTTTAAAGTCATCATCCATCATATTTATGCTTTTATTGACCAATTGTTTATTAAGCTTTTCTGACAACAATTTTTCCGGATTTTTTTTATTATCTTCTACTTGTTTTGGTATGTCATCATAACCATAGTGAATAGGTTCATCTAAGGATGATGTTTTCAGTCTCTTCTTTCTCTTGAAGTCAATACAGGTGTTGAATACTATCTTGTACATCCAAGTTTTAAATGAAGAATTCATATTAAAACTTTTTATATTTTGGTACACTTTTACCAATGCTTCCTGAGAAATATCTTCAGCGTCTTCTTTATTTTTTAGTATTTTAAGAGCTATATTATATGCGTATTTTTTATGTTCTTTAATTAATTTTTCAAAAGCTTCTACATCACCTTTTTGACTTTTTCTTATTAAGTCTTGGTTCATATTATATTCACCCCTGTTATTATTTATTTAGACGTAACAAATCTATTTTAGTTCCATTTTTTTATTTATTACTTGATTATACTATATTGAATACCCTTTTACAATTTCAGATAATTAATTTAATTAATTCTTAATATGTTGATAATTGTCAATCAAAGATTGAATATATATTCTATTTGTGTTATTATAACATTGGTTTTTTATTAGGTTAATTAGCTTGTTTTCTTATAATTTAGGAGTGATAACATTTGAATATTTTCTTTATTTTATTCTATACTATAATTTGGATTATTTTTTCAGAAAACTTGACTTTAGAAATTTTAGTCATAGGTTTCTTTTTTTCTATATACATATCTTTTATAAATAAATCTTTATTAAAATATGAAAAACCAAAGTTGAATTTTGGGTATTTTATTTTATTTTTTAAATATTTATTTCTTTTACTAGTTGAAATAGTTAAAGCTAATGTACATGTCGCTTTAATTATTCTAAGTCCTAAGCCTAAACTAGATTCTACTATAATTAAACATACAACTAAATTGAAATCTGATTTCCATAAAATGATTTTAGCTAATTCAATAACTTTAACTCCAGGTACATTAACTATAAGTGTAGAGGGAAATTCTCTTAAAGTACACTGTTTAAAAGAAAACTTTAAGTTAGGTATTGAAAATTCTAAATTTGAAAAAATACTACTTCAAATCGAGGAAAAATATTATGATTAGTTTGTTAAAATTTTCTTTAATTTTTTTATCTGTTACAATTTTTTTATGTATGTACAGAGCTATTAAAGGCCCTAGTATTGCCGACAGAATCATAGCAATCAATGTAGTTAATACAAAGGTCATAACTATAATTATCGGAGTATCGTTTATTTTCCACGAAACTTACTTTATTGATGTTGCATTAGTTTATGCCTTAATTAGCTTTACAGCTTCTGTATTAATATCTAAAGTTATAAAGGAGTCCTAACATGAAGGTAGTTTTATTTTCTATTTTTTTAATTTCTGGTTTATTCTTTTTTGCTGTTGGTACTCTAGGTATCCTAAGATTTCCTGATCTTTACACAAGAGCTCATAGTTCAGCTAAATGCGACACATTAGGAGCTTTTTTAACTCTTATATCTTTTTGTATTTATAACGGATTTAATCCAGTAACATTTAAAATTATTCTTATAATTATTTTTATTTTTATAACTACTCCTACTGCGACTCATATAATAGCTAGAGGAAATTATGAAAAAGAAGGAGATTCTAAAAATGGAAAGCTTTAGCATAATAATAATGATTTTTTTGATTATATTTTCTATATCAGTATCCATTATTAAAAATTTATTAGCTAGTGTAGTCGTTTTTATGGTATATAGTTTACTTATGGCTATATTGTGGCAACAACTAAATGCTCCGGATTTAGCAATAACGGAAGCAGCTGTAGGCGCTGGTGTTACCACTCTTTTATTTGTATTAACTATAAGAAGGGTTAAAGGTGAACATAATGAGAAAAATTAGTGCCACCTTAATAACTATAATACTTATCTCTATTTTATTAATTGGAGTTAGTGATCTTCCTGAATTTGGAAAGGAAAACAACCCAAGTAATAATATTCTAAGTAAAACTTATATAGAAAATACTAGCAAAGAAACTGGAGCTGCAAACATAGTTACTGGAATTATTCTTGACTATCGAGCATTAGACACATTAATGGAAGCCACTGTTTTATTTAGCGGTGTAACTGTTATTATACTGCTTTTCAAGGTATAGGAGTTTAATATGAATAAAGATATAATACTAAAGGAAGTAGGCAAAATAATAATCCCTCTAGTACAGCTTTTTGGCATATATGTAATTATCAACGGTCACCTTTCTCCTGGTGGAGGTTTTTCCGGAGGAACTGTACTTGGAACCTCCTTGATTATAATGCATTTAATATACGGTGAAGACCTTGTAAGAAGTATATATTCAAGAAAAAAACTTCTTGTCGGTATTAGTTCTTCATTGATTTTTTATACAATAATAAAGGGATACAGCTTTTTATCTTATGAATTAGAACTTCCACACCCGCCTTTAGGTAACTTCGGCAGTATATTAAGTGCTGGATTTATTCTCCCACTAAATATAGCTGTGGGTATAGTTGTTGCTTGTGTATTCTATATTATTTTTTCGATTTTTATAAAGGATGAGGTTTAATATGGATATTATTTTAACTAATTATTTTGAAACTGGCGCTGTGATACTTTTTGGTGTAGGCTTTGCTACTCTTATGCTTCATCGAAATTTAATAAAGAAAATTATAGGTATGAATATTATGGATACTGCAATATTCCTGTTTTTTATAGCTAAGGGTTATATAAAAGGAAAAGATGCACCAATTATAATCAATTCTTTTAAAGGGGTCGATAGTTATATTAACCCTATTCCAAGTGCCCTTATGCTTACCGGTATTGTTGTCGCCGTTACAACTACTGCCTTTGCATTAGCACTAACTATAAAACTTTACAATCACTACCAAACTGTTGATTTAGAAGTAATCCTAAGAATGAGAGGAGAAAACAATGATTAACTATATACCTATTATTAATATTTTAATTTTAATTTTATTCTCTTTTGTAATGATGCTTATTAAGAAAAATAATATTGTAAAATTTATTTCTTTAGCATCTAATGTTTTTATATTTTTGCTCTCTATATTATTAGTAAAGAAAGTACTAATTGAAGAAGTTATAACCTTGTCAATAGGGAATCCAAGTAATTTACTTGGTATAGAGTTTTATGTTGGCAAATCTGAAGCCTTAGTAGCTTTAGTATTTACCTTTGTTATGGTAATGATATTGTGGTATTCAAAATTCAATTTAGAAAAAGAAGTGGAAGAGAACAGATTATCTTTCTTTTATATTTTAATAAACATACTTTTAGCATCACTTTTAGGAGTAATTTACACAAATGATCTCTTTAATAGTTATGTTTTTATAGAAGTCTCAACGCTTTCTGCCTGCGGTATAATTATTTTAAAAGATAAAAAGGAAAACATCAAAGCAACTGTAAAGTATTTGATTATGAGTACTATCGGATCAGGATTGGTTTTAATGGCTATCGCATATATATATTCTATTACAGGTCATTTAAATATAAGTAATATACATGAAATAATTATAAATAATTATCAATTTCACAGAAATGCCGTCTTAATTATATTAGGACTGTTTACAGTTGGTTTAGGTATAAAAAGTGCTGTGTTTCCTCTTCACAGTTGGCTTCCTGATGCTCACTCTTCAGCGCCAACCCCTGCTAGTGCTGCCTTATCTGCCTTAGTTATTAAGGTTTATGTGTTTATGTTAATGAAGGTTTTGTTCAGAATGTTCAGCTATGAAATAGTCAATAGTTTTATCATTATGGACATAATTCTTCTTTTAGGCTCTATGGGTATGATTTTTGGATCTATTATGGCAATAATGCAAAAAGAATTAAAGAGAATGGTTGCATATTCAAGTGTAGCTCAAATGGGTTACATTGTTTTTGGTATAGGCCTAGGTACTATTTCAGGTACTGCCATAGCTATATACCATATAATCGGCCATGCCGTTACTAAATCATCTCTTTTCTTGATATCTGGTTTGTTTATAAAGAAAACAGGAAGCAAGAAAATTGAAGACTTAAAGGGTATAGGTAGAGAAATGCCCTTTACATTAGCTTTGTTTACCTTGGGTGCATTTTCTATGGTAGGTATTCCTATACTTCCAGGATTTATATCAAAATGGTATCTTTCACTAACCTGTATAGAAGTAGGCCGAGTTCCTTTGATATTAATAATATTAGCCAGTTCTTTGCTAAATCTTTTATACTATTTTCCTATTGTAATAAATGGATATTTTGGTAATGAAAATCTCCAAGGAAAAATATATAAATCAAAAAAAATACCATTTGTGAGATTACTACCTATTTTTTTACTCGTTCTTTCTATGATTGTAATAGGCGGTATGTCCTATAATTTAATTGGATTATTCAGCATTTAAAAAGGAGTACAAAATGAACTTAGAAATATTGTTACCTATTTTGCTACCTCTAATTGTAGGTTTAGCAGTAGGTATAGTAAAACCTTCATATGACAAAAGAAATAAAATTATAATAGCTACTACAGTGATAAATTTTTTCTTGGTTCTTTATATCCTAATATTCAAAACTAATAAAATACTTCATTTAATAAAAATAAATGAATTTTTAGATCTCTATCTCTATCCTGATAAAACGGGAATTATATTTGCTATACTAGTCTCCTCACTTTGGATTTTTACAACATTTTACTCAATTGATTATATGGGGGAAAAAAATAATTTAAGTAAATTCTTTATGTTTTTTCTGATAACAGAAGGAATTACTCTAGGCATAGCCTTTTCAGGAAATTTAATAACATTATATTTATTTTACGAACTTCTTACGCTGTCAACATTTCCACTGGTTATTGAGAAAGGCTCTGAATTAGCTCTAAATGCAGGTAAAAAATACTTAATTTATTCTTTCTGTGGAGCTACTATGGTACTCTTTGGAGTAATACTACTTTTTAGCCAAACTCAAAATTTATCCTTTATTCCAGGAGGAATTGTTGGAAGTTTAGTATATGGAAACAAGGATATATTTTTAATGGTATATCTGCTTCTTTTTTTAGGATTTGGGGTTAAGGCTGCCCTTGTACCTTTCCATTCATGGCTGCCATCCGCTATGGTAGCTCCTACACCGGTAAGTTCATTGCTTCACGCAGTAGCCGTTGTTAAATCCGGAATATTTGCTTTAGGTAGAATGACTTACTATGTGCTTGGTTGGAAGGTTATAGAATTTACTGAAGGTAATAAATATACTCTGGTGTTAGTTCTCTTGACTATATTAATGGGTTCTTTTTTAGCTATGCACCAAGAAAATCTTAAGAGAAGACTTGCCTACTCGACCATAAGTCAATTGGGATATATAATGCTGGCTTTAGTAATTTTTGATAGTAGTTCATATGTCGGTGGAATGCTGCATATGTTATTTCATGCAACTATTAAGATTACCCTATTCTTTTGTGTAGGTGCCATAATGCACTATGAAAACAAAACCGAGTTACATGAAATTGCCGGTATAGGTAAAAAAATGCCCAAAACTATGATTAGCTTTACTGTAGCTTCTATTTGTCTAATAGGTATTCCTCCGACAAATGGATTTGTTAGCAAATGGTTTCTTGCTATAGGAGGATTAGAGCAAGGTAGTTACCTAGTACCTATAATTCTTCTGCTGAGCGCATTTTTTACTGCTGGATATCTAATTCCTGTAATATCTACGGCTTTCTTTAAGGGAAATCCTGCCCAAGAAGTTGAAATATCCGAACCTAATAATTTTATGTTGGTTCCTATTATACTTCTTGCTTCAATAAATGTAATCCTGGGATTCTTTCCAAATGCAATTATAGATACAATACAGTTAGCAGCAGACAAATTATTTTAAAGGACGGATAAATATGGACAGACTACTTTTATTTATATTATTATTTCCTACAATAACAACTGCTATTTCTTTTTTTATCGGTAAAAATCATGAAACTGCAAGAAATGCAATAAATATTTTATCAACTTTCATAAATTTAGTAGTTGTTATTTATCTATATAAATACATCAAAACTGGAACTTTAAGTTTCCAGATATCCTACGTTATGGGTACTGGATTAAATTTAAAACTAGATGCTTTCAGATATGTATTTGTTTTAATCACTAGTTTTATATGGTTTATTGTAAATATATATTCAAGTCAATATTTATTTAACTATATTCACCGAAATAGATATCATTTTTTCTTTATGGTTACTTATATTAGTACCCTGGGTATATTTATTTCTGAAAATATAATTAATTTATTTACTTTTTTTGAAATTATGTCTTTTTCATCTTATCCATTGATAATTCATGATGAAGATGATGAAGCTCATGCAGCTGGTTGGACATATATGTCTATGGCAGTGGCTGGCGGTATGATACTCCTTATGGGAATATTTATACTGTATTCCTATACTCAAGTTCTAAATATTACTCAAATTTCTTATATATTACCTAAATTAGGATCAATAAAATATGTCATAAGTGGGTTGTTGATAATAGGATTTGGAATTAAAGCTGGTTTAGTACCTTTTCATATATGGCTTCCAAAAGCACATCCAGCAGCACCTACTCCTGCTAGTGCAATTTTATCTGGTATTTTGGTTAAAACCGGTATCTTTGGAATACTAATTACTGTGATTTTCCTTATGAACTTCGACACTTATCTATCTTTTGCAATGCTTATCTTTGGATTTATAAATATATTTACTGGAGGAATTCTGGCTCTTTACCCTATAAACATCAAAAAAACTTTAGCCTACAGTACTATGAGCCAAATGGGTTATTTGTTTTTAGGTATAGGTTTAATTGGGCTACTTAAGGACCATGGGTATTTAGCCGTATATGGCACTATGTTCCACATTTTTAATCATGCTATCTTTAAAGTAATGCTTTTTATGGGTGTTGGAATTATATATATGATTACTCATGAATTAGATATTAACAAACTTTATGGTTTTGGCAGATTTAAACCAATTTTAAAGATTACTTTTTTCATAGGTTTTTGTGCCATAATTGGACTACCTGGTTTCAACGGTTATTTAAGCAAAACTTTAATTCATCACAGTTTATCTGAGTATCTACATCATTTCTCTGATTTTACAAGGATTACCGTAGAAATATTATTTACTCTAGGAAGTTCTATTACTACTGCTTATTTACTAAAATTATATGTCAGTTTATTTGTAGAAGACAACAGCAGATATTACGCTTCTTATAGAAAACATATTAATAAAAGAGCTTTGTTTCCTATGGTAATATCTTCTTTTATAATTATTTATGTTGGTATCAATCCCAGCATATTCCAAAAGTACTTCTTTAATATTTATGATATTTTTTATATAGGTAATGAATCAATACACCAAATACATTTTTATACTTTTGGGAATCTACTTTCTTCTTTTTCAACTATAGCCTTAGGAATAGTTATTTATATAAAATACGTACTGCCTAAATTAAGAATGGAAAAAGAAGGACATCTTGATTACGTTGATAAAACTAGTAATTGGGTCTCCTTAGAAAATAATATATATATTCCAGTTTCAAGAATATTGTTTAATAGTTCAACCTTTATACTTAGGATATTTGATAACTTATTCCTAAAAACTGCTTATTTTGTTTCACATAGTATCAAATATGCTTCAAATGTAGAGTTTCAAAGTTATGTTAATCCACTAGATAAACTTGAATCTGTTTCACACAATTTGTATGAAACTTTTAAAGAAAAAAATGAAAATAAAAAGAGTAATAAAGGCAAAAGTATTAAAAGTGATTTTGAAGAAAAAATATTAAATAATAAGAAAAAAGATCATTATAATTTCCAAGAACTTGAAGATAAAATTAAAGACTATAAAATAAAATCTAAGGAAAATATTAAATCAAATATCAATAAAACTGTAGAGACTAGTAAAAGTCTGAAGGCAAAAAAAGATGCTGCAAAGAAATTAAAGGATAGCAATAATTATACGACTATAAAGAAAGATTTTGAAGAAACAAAATATAAGATGAATAGCATAACTTATTCTATATATATTATAGGTTTTGTAATAGTAGTTGTTCTTTTAGCCTTAATTATCTTCAATAGTTAAAAAAACACCCTAAAGGATTTTTCTACTCCTCCAGGGTGTTTTTTTTAAAAATTACTTACCACTTGACATTGTTAAATTTACTATGCTTTTTTCTAATTCTATTATATTATTGTTTATTTTATTATATTCTTTCTCAGTTAGTTCTTCTTTTAAATTGCCATCTGTTATTTCTGAAGTTTTATTAAATAATTCTTTTAATTCTTTAAGTTTTTCTTTAAGGTTTTGTACTTTTTCAGCTTCAACTATTTCTTCCTCTTCTTTTCTAACACCTTTTAAAGATTTAAACAATACTCTTTCGTCTTCATGTCCTAGGCTTTCTACATTTTCTAATGTAACTTTAAATTCTTCGTCTTTTTTTGGTATTATAGTATCTATTCCTATTTCTGTCTTTATAGCTTCTGCAAAATCTTCTCTTGCATCATCTTCTCCATGAACTATAAAGGTCTTTTTAGGAGTTGTTTTTATTTCTTTTAACCAAGCAATTAAATCATCTCTATCTCCGTGTCCGGAAAATCCTTCGATACTATATATATTTGCCTTTACTTTTATTTCTTCTCCAAATATCTTAACCTCTTTTTCCCCTTGCTTTAACCTCTGTCCTAAGGTTCCATCTGCCTGATAACCAACAAATATCACTGCTGCGTTGTTTCTCCATAGATTGTGTTTGAGGTGATGTTTGATTCTTCCTGCTTCACACATACCACTGGCAGATATAATGATTTTAGGCTCTGTTGAAATATTTAGAGCTTTTGATTCATCTACACTTTGAGTAAAGTGTAATTTTTCAAAAAATAAAGGATTATCTCCTTTCATTATGTAATCTCTTGCTTCTTTGTCGAAAGCTTGTGGATTTTTATTAAAAATTCCCGTTGCTTTTGTTGCCAAAGGACTATCTATATATACTGGTATATCTTTTAGCATTTTTTTAGATTCATTATCTTTTCCATCGTAATATTTATTGAGTTCATAAATAATGTCCTGTGTTCTACCTACGGCAAAAGAAGGTATTACAACTGTACCTTGCTTCTTAACTGTTTCTATCAGTATATCTATTAACTTATCGGTTCTTTTTTCTACCTCTTCATGGAGCCTATTTCCGTATGTTGACTCTATAATTAGGTAATCACAATCTTCAACTATTTCTGGATTTCTTAATATTGGTTTGTTTTTCATCCCTAAATCCCCGGTGAAGACTAATTTCTCTTCCTGACCATTTTCTTTAATCCACAACTCTATTATAGCTGATCCAAGTATATGTCCTGCATCTTTAAATCTGAGTGTAATGTTTTCATCAATTTCCACTTTTTGATTATATAGAATTGGTTTAAAGTATTTAAGAGATTCTTCTGCATCCTTTGTATTATATAAAGGTAGTACTTCTTCTTCTCCTTTTCTTAAAGCTTTTCTTGTTTTCCATTCTGCTTCTACTTCATGTATATGAGCGCTATCCATAAGCATTATAGTACATAGATCACTTGCAGGTTTAGTTGCATATATTTTGCCTTTAAATCCCTTTTTAACTAATAAAGGTATCCTTCCACTATGATCTATATGAGAATGACTTAAAAATAAATAGTCTATTTCCCCTGGGTTAAATTGAAAATCCTCATAATTTAACTCTTCGACTTCTTTCTTCCCTTGAAACAAACCGCAATCTAAAAGAATTTTTTTATCCTCGATTTCAATATAGTGGCAGGATCCTGTTACAGTTCCTGCTGCTCCGGTAAATTTTATTTTCATTTAAGAATCTCCTTTATTTTATTATGCTTATTTGATGAATTATTCATTATCCTCATCAGATTCTTCTGATTCTTCAGCGTCATCTGATTCTTCAGTGTCAACTGGAGTTTGATCATCTTCAGATTCTTCTATTCCTAAATCTATTTCATCATAATCAACAAGCTTTTCCACATCTGCTTCTTCTTTTATTTCTGTAACTCTTTCCTTAAATAAAGTACTTCTATACTGTTCCTCTATTACTTCTTTGTTCTCTTCAAATGTAGTTTGCTTTTCAGTTACTTTAATGATATGGATTCCAAATTGACTCTCTACAAGTCCGCTTAATTCTCCTACTTCTAAATTAAAAGCTACTTCTTCAAATTCAGGAATCATTTGACCTTTACCAAACAAACCTAAGTCTCCACCAGATTGAGCTGAACCGTCTATTGAGTACTCTTGGGCCATCTCAGCAAAATCTTCTCCTTCTTTCAACTTAGTTAATACCTCTTGAGCTTGAATTTCGTCTTCTAATAATATATGACTTGCTCTTACTTTATCAATTTGATCTTTATTTTCATTGTAGTAATTTTCTAAGTCTGAATCTTCGACTTCTATTTCACTTGTATAATTCTCTAGATATTCATTTATAATCTCATCTTTTCTTATTGTGTTTTTTAAATATTCTTCAGTCATCATATTTCCATCAAGAAATGTTTGATATTCTTCTTCTGAAGGAAATTGTGTTTTATACATTTCGAATTGGCTGTCCAATTCTTCATCACTTACTTCTATTCCATTATTTTGAGCTTCTTGTTGTAAAGCCTTATCTATTATCATGTTTTCTAAAACTGTTTCCTTTAAGTAATTTTCAAAACTTTTTCCTTCTTCTATTTCAATACTCCATATATCTTCACCATACTGTACTTCATACATATTTTTATATATATTTAATTCATTAATGTAAGCTTCTCTTGATATTGATTCTCCATTTACCTTTGCTACTTCTTCACTTTCAGCTTTTTGGATACATCCCGACAGCATCCCTATAGCTAATACTAATACTAAAATTAAAATTATTTTTTTATTTTTCATATTTTCCTCCTATTATTTTGCGATTTACACATTAGTTATTTGATTATATATTTTTTCAAACATATTTTCAAGGTTATCTAAAATGCTTCCATCTTCTTTTGGTTTACATATGAGTTTATAATCTTTTGTTATTTTTACTATGTTTTTTTTGTAATTTTTCAACATTATTCCAAGTGTTTGATTTACTAAATTATCTTCTTTCCTGAATTCTATTAAAAGTTTTTTATTTCTTTGTTTAATTTCTTTAACTCCTAATTTCATTGAATATATTTTTACAGTAGAAAGTTTCAGAAGATTTTCTACTTCATTAGGTATTTCACCGTATCTATCAACTATTTCGTCAAATACTTCTAATATATCTTCTTTTTCTTCAAGAGCAGAAATTTTCTTATATATCTCTATTTTTTGTTCTTCGTCTTCTATATAAGAATTTGGAATATATGCATCTATGTCTAGGTCAATAGTTACCATTCTATCTTCAAAGCTCTCTTTTTTTATTCCTTTTACCTGTTTGACTGTTCTTTCGAGCATTTTTACAAATAAATCGTACCCTATGTCAGCCATGTGGCCGTGTTGTTGTGCTCCTAATAGATTTCCTGCACCTCTTAATTCTAAGTCTCTCATAGCAATTTTGAATCCTGATCCAAATTCAGTAAACTCTTTTACAGCCTTCAATCTTTTTTCTGCTATTACAGATAATACTTTGTCCCTTTCATAAGTCAAATATGCAAATGAGTTTCGGTTACTCCTCCCTATTCTACCTCTTAGCTGATATAGCTGAGATAATCCAAATTTATCTGCTTCGTCTATAATCATAGTGTTGACGTTTTTGATATCCATACCTGTTTCTATTATAGTTGTGCACACTAAGATATCGAATTTATTGTTTATAAAGTCAATCATTATGTTTTCAAGTTGATGTTCATTCATTTGACCGTGAGCTACTGCTATTTTTGCATCTGCTACCAAGCCTTGAATTTTTGCTGCTTTTTCCTGTATATCCTTGACCCTATTATGCACATAATATATCTGTCCACCTCTAGATAGTTCTTTTATTAATGCCTCTTTTATAAATCCAGGATTATTTTCTATTACAAAGGTTTGAATTGGCAATCTCTCACCTGGAGGTTCTTCTATAACAGACATATCTCTTATGCCTATAAGTGACATATGTAAAGTTCTTGGAATAGGTGTAGCGGTTAAAGTCAATACATCTACATTAGTTTTTATTTCTTTTATTTTTTCTTTATGTTTAACACCAAATCTTTGCTCTTCATCTACTACGAGTAACCCCAAATCTTTGTATTTTAAATCCTTTGATAATAATCTATGAGTTCCTATAACTACATCTACCAACCCTGATTTTAGTTTTTTAAGTATTTCTTTTTGCTGTTTTTGCGTTCTAAACCTGCTCAACATTTCTATTGTTATAGGATAATTTCTAAATCTCTCAATCATATTTGAGTAATGCTGCTGGGCCAAAATAGTTGTAGGCACAAGTACTGCCGCCTGTTTTCCATCAAATACAGCCTTAAATATACTCCTTATGGCTACTTCAGTCTTACCAAAACCTACATCGCCGCACAATAGCCTATCCATTGGTATAGAACTTTCCATGTCATTTTTTATTTCTTCAACGCATCTAAGCTGGTCATCTGTTTCTTCATAAGGGAATTCTTCTTCGAATTCTTTTTGCCACTGACTATCTTCAGAGAAAGCGTATCCTTCTACTGATTTTCTTTTGGCGTAAAGTTCAAGTAGTTCTTCTGTCATATCTTCTATGGCTTTTTGTACTTTAGCTTTCTTTTTACCCCACTCAGCTCCACCCATTCTATTTATCTTGGGTTTTCCTGAATCGGCTCCAATGTATTTTTGTACCAAATCCATCTGATCTACAGGAACAAACAGTTTGTCATTATCCTTATACTCTATAGTTAAATAGTCTTTGGTTATTTCCTTTACTTTAATCTTTTCAATACCAATATATTTTCCGATACCGTGGTATTCATGAACTACATAATCACCTATATTCAAATCTGTGAAAGTATCTATCTTTGAACCTTTAGATTTCCTTTTTTTTGATTTCTTCTTTTTTATTCTGCCAAATATTTCTTTTTCTGTAAACAGAATAAAGTTAGCCGATGGTAGTTCAAATCCTTTTTCTATATATCCTTTTGTGATTAATGCGTGGGAGGTAACAACCTTTGAATCTCCTTCACCGGATACACCTACTTTACAGTCTAAAGTTTTTAAATCATCAAAAAGCTTAATACCCTTTTCCAATGAAGAAATGCTTATTACTATTCTATATCCATTTTTTTTCAGTTTGTTTATGTCTTCAGCTAATTCTACCAAGTTCCCGTAGTATGATCTTATTTCTTTGCTTTGAAAATTTATTTTACTATTTTTGGTAAAATCTTTGTTGTTCTTCAGTATATTATTATATATAATGTATCTTAAATTTTTCTTAATTAAACTAAGTACATCTCTATAATTTATGAAAATTTTTCTATGGTTTTTAAAAACCTTACCTTTTTCATATAAATCTACATATTTTTCGCTAAATTCAAGTTCTCTTACTTTATCTTCTTCACTAATTCTATTTGGTTCATCAAATATTACTAAGGTATCTTCTTCGAAGTAATTTAAAAAATTTGTATAATCCAGTGGAGTATAAGGAGAAAAAAATTCAGCATTATCTATGTAATCTCTATTGTTTAAAGATTCTATCATACCCGTGTATAGATTATGTAAATTTTCTTCAATTTCTCTATTAGGTATTTTTTTCAAACTTTCTTTATAATCTTTTTCTATGTTTTTTTTTGTTTCTTCTATTTCTTCATCTTTTAGAAGTATTTCACAGCAAGGAATTAATAGACAATGATCTATGTTTTCAATAGATCTTTGACTTTTATAGTCAAAGGATCTTATAGAGTCAACTTCATCCCCAAAGAGTTCTATTCTATAGGGATTGTCCTTCCAAGAAGAAAAAACATCAATTATTCCTCCTCTTACAGAAAATTGTCCTTTACCTTCTACTTGTGGAACTCGTTTGTATCCCATTAATGTCAATTCTCTAGCCAATTCCTCAGTATTAATTAAGCTTTCATAGTTTATTTTTAAAGAAAAACTTTTGAATCTTTCTTTTTTCATTACTCTGTCAGTAATGGCTTGTTGAGAAGCAACAAAAACAGCGCTGTTTTCCTTTACAGCTTGTTCCATTACATTTATTCTACTGTACATATCATCTCTACTTAAAGCTTCTATTCCATATAATATGAATTGTTTGCTTTTAAGATGATAGGTGTTTTTCGTAAAGGCTTTAATTTTTTTGTTAATTTTATTCCCTCTTATATCATCATAGGTAATAATTAAAACCTTCTTATTTTTCTTTTTTCTTATGTATGCAGATAAAAAAGCTAAGCTATCTTCACTTAAGCCATAAACAATAGGATTTACGCCTTTATTTACAGCCGCCATGATTTCTTTTAACTTTTCATCTTTTTCTAATGTTTTTAAATAAATATCTTTCATATTTTCACCTATAACCTGCTAAAGCTCGGGCAAAAATATGCCCGAGCACTTATTATCTTATGTTAAACTTGTTCATTGCTTTATCAATGTCTGATTTAATAATTTCTTCAGCTGAATCTCCAGCTTTTTCAATTATTTCTTTAACTTCTTCTCTTTCTTCATCAGAAAATTTTTGTAATACATAAGCTGCTAAATCCATTCTATCATCTTTGCTTACACCTATTCTTATTCTTGGGAACTCATCTGATCCCAATTGGTGTATAACAGATTTCATTCCATTATGTGATCCTGCACTTCCATCAGGTCTTATTCTTAGCTTTCCTAAATCTAAATCTACATCATCATATATTACTATTATATTTTCTAAAGGTACCTTATAAAAGTTTTTTATATCTACTACTGCAAAACCACTTCTATTCATATAAGTAGTAGGTTTAACCAATAGGACCTTCTCTCCTTCTATTCTGTACTCTCCAAA
>Ga0102928_1001029_pt1 | contig 17778 bp, 13 predicted proteins | sample SalPonR1_B_D1_MG_FD_78504 | JGI IMG/M metagenome (GOLD analysis project Ga0102928, IMG submission 78504) | Salt pond soil microbial communities from South San Francisco under conditions of wetland restoration - Salt Pond MetaG R1_B_D1_MG | ecosystem: Environmental > Aquatic > Marine > Intertidal...
TCATTTGGGTACGAATACCAGAAAACCTGTAATACCGATTCTGAATTTTGTGAGATGACATTTTCAAATAATTAATAAAGTTAATTAAAAAGAGCTTCCTGCTTTGATTAATACTCTCGTTTGCCACAATAACGATGCGAAAATACTACAAATAAATCATCAGTGTAAATAAATTCAGAACAAAAGATGCCGCTACATGTGATTTAACGTTATTTTACCAAACCAACATCACCTCAAGCTTTTAAATTTTCGCCGTAACCTTAACGCTGAAAACAGGTTTAGGTTTCATGACGGTAACGTATGCTCTCATCCTGTTAAATCGTATTGCCATTCTCTCTTTTCAAACGATTTTCAGTATAATATGGCTTATGATGAAAAATTCAGCAGATTCATTTCAAAATTCGTTTATTAGTGATATAAATGAACAACTTCTGAAACATGAGCTTAAAAAAATATCACCTTGGGCTTACACAATGGGGATTTAAAGAGTGGAAAGGCACTTTTTTTACGGATGAATGTAAGCCGGCCGGCTTTCTTAAACAGTACGCCACCGTTTTCAATTCGGTAGAAGGAAACACGACGTTTTACCGGGCTCCGTCACCCGAAACCGTACTGAAATGGGGTGAACAGGTATCTCCCGATTTCAAATTTTGCTTTAAATTCCCACAATCCATCACCCATTATAAAAGGCTCAAAAACGTGACGGAAGAGGCTCTCTCTTTCCTAGATCTCTTCACACCCATCAGAAATAAACTGGGGCCATTTCATGTACAATTAAGTTCACAGTTTTCCTATAATGAAATTGATAAACTAGAGACGTTTATTGAGATACTCCCTGCCCATTTAAGCTTTGCTGTAGAAGTGCGCCACCCAGATTTTTTCGATAAAGGCAAAAAAGAGAGACATTTTATAAATCTTCTTAAGAGCTATGGGGTTAACAGGGTCATTTTTGATACCCGCAGGCTTCACGGTTTAAAAAGTGACGAACCAAGCGTAAAAAAAGCACAACAACGAAAGCCCAAAACACCGGTTCGATTTGATACAACCGGGGCGAACCCCTTGATAAGGTATGTAGGCGGGAATCATATCGTGAATAACGAGGCTTATTTAAAAGAGTGGGCCATTATTACTGCAGACTGGATACGCGAGGGTAAACATCCATACATCTTTATCCACTCACCCGATACACTCCATGCGCCCGAACTTGCAAGATATTTTCATCGCGAGCTTAGCAAGCTGATTGAAATACCTCAACTGCCGGATTGGCCGATCGAATCAAAAAATAAACAGCTCGGGCTGTTTTAATGGAAAGTGAAGATTTTAGTCGCCAACGCTTTGTTCAAGATCTGTAAGGAATCGTTTAATTCTCTTTGCGTTTACACCCACATCGCTACGACCAATTCTCGATTTCGATCTCATATCCACACGTGTTTCGTTTTCACCCTCAGACGTAAACCGCAGCACAACATCGTCTTTGAAACCAAACCAGGCAAGTTTTTCAGTCGCCTCGATACGCCCCTCTTTCCTGTTAACAGCCACTAAATCCCAATCTCGCTGTAAAATCAGATTTACGGCAACATCCATTACAACCTGCATGTCACTATTAATAACAAGAGGTTCGACATCGGGATAGGCCTCCATTTGAGCCTGCCTCGTCTCTTCCCCGGCATATTCCGGCGGATTTGGAGCATCCTGGCGCAACCTCACCATCGCATCAAAAGCGGGCGGATTCTCCAGGTCGGTGGTAATATCGTGAATTGGGGGGACAGACTGGGCGCGCTGCTGCCAATAAAATGCCGATCCACCTACAATCCCTGTTAAAATAAGTGATATTATTGCATACACAATCGCCTGAGACTTGGATTTCCTCAGAAACCAGAGAGATACGAGGCTTGTCGCGGCTAATGCAATTGCTGCATAAGCACTGTAACGAAGAAAGAGAAAGCCAACACCAAGTTCCCAGAGTCTCCATTGATATCCATAGCCAGACATTAGGAATATGAAAGCTGTTGCAAGGGAACTGTAAAGTAAAATTCGTGAAAAAGCCATAGCCGTACTTTATATATGTTTAAACTACTAATGTATAAAATCACAAGGCAAGTTGTTGCCCAAATCGTTTCCATTTACCGTTATTGTTGCTATATCCGCTTTTGTTTGTCGTTAAAGAAGCGTGATAAAATTAGCCATCGGCCGGAAATCCCCGTATTTTTGGGGACAGAAAAAACCAAAATCAAAATGATTTACTTTAACAGATGAAAGATAACGTACGCGTACGATTTGCCCCTTCACCCACAGGTTTTTTACATATCGGAGGCTTGAGAACCGCTCTTTACAACTACCTGTTTGCCCGGCACCACGGAGGATCTTTTATTCTGAGAATTGAAGATACCGATCAAAGCCGGTATGTAGAAGATGCCGAAAAAGATATTACAAAATCTCTTGAATGGAGCGGCATAGAAGTTGATGAAGGACCGGGAAATCCCGGCAGCGTTGGTCCTTATCGTCAAAGTGAACGTAAAGAACTTTATCATGATTATGCACAAAAACTGATCGAATCCGGAGCTGCCTACTACGCATTCGACACCACTGAGGAGCTCGACCAGATGCGGGAACGACTTCAGAAGTCGGGCAATCCTTCCCCAAAGTATGATGCCATTACGCGCCAGTCTATGATAAACAGTCTTACCCTTCCACAAGACGAGGTTCAGAAACGACTTGATGCGGGTGATGAGTACGTGGTTCGGTTAAAGGTTCCCCGCCGGGAACTCATCCGTTTCGAAGATCTTATTCGCGGCCATGTTTCTTTTGAATCCAAAGGCCTGGATGATCAGGTTCTGCTCAAATCAGACGGAATGCCTACCTATCATCTAGCAAATGTTGTGGACGATCATTTGATGAAGATCACACATGTTATACGGGGCGAAGAGTGGCTCAGCAGCACACCCAAGCATATTCTTCTATATCAGGCGTTTGGCTGGGAAGCGCCAAATATGGCCCATCTTCCCTTAATCATGTCTCCAAGCGGTGGCAAGCTCTCCAAGCGAAAAGCCGAGTCGGAGGGAATCCCCATTAATACAAAAGATTATATAGCAAACCACTACGAACCAAAAGCACTGATCAACTTTCTGGCGTACCTGGGATGGAGCCCCGGCGACGACAGCGAACTGCACACGATGCAGGAACTCTGTTCGCTATTTACACTCGACCGCGTTAGTAAAGGGGGGGCTGTTTTCAACCATAAAAAGCTGATGTGGTATAACGAACACTATCTCCGGGACATTTCAAGCAAAAAGCTGGCGGCCAGAGTGAAGAAGATCAGCACAGATGAGACCATCCAAAATGCTGACGACCCTTTCCTTGAAAAAACCATAGACCTTCTCAAAGAGAGAGTGAGCAAAGTGGATGAACTTATGGAGATGGGAGACTTTTTCTTCAACGATCCGAAAGAGTACGACGAAAAAGCACTTAAAAAATGGAAATCCGACAGTCCCGAACTCGTCAAAGAGTATATTGAAGCGATTGAACCGCTGGATAAAAGTGAATTTGAGGCCGGTACGCTAAAAACCAAACTCGAAGACGTAATAAATAAGAATGAAGTTGGTTTTGGCAAACTGATGATGCCTCTTCGAATCGCCGTAACGGGCCAGGGATTTGGCCCCGACTTGTTTACGTCAATGGAGCTCCTCGGTAAAGACACCGTCGTTCGTCGCCTGAATACGGCTCTTGACCGTCTTGCCTGATCAATCCGGAATTTCCTCTTACAGGCCGTTCAGAAAAGTACTTCCGAACGGCCTTTTCTTTATGAAACAGTTTTACTGCCACCGTGTATAATTCTTTTAAGCAGCTCCTGTCATAGATAACTTAAAATATGTTTGCGTCGCAGTGTTTTACAGGTAAACTCTTGCTATCATTCTTTTGTTATTAGGTGAGAGGTTTCATTTCAAGATTAACAGGTCATATATCAAAAGAGATTTATGAAAATATTTTTGAGAATTATCGCCGTCCTGCTCGCCATCTTTATTGTTTTTGCAGCTGTACTCAATCTCTACTTTACGGATGAGCGCCTTCAGGGTATGATTATACCCGAACTCAGGGAAGCAACCGGCAGTGATATTCAGGCTGAAGAGCTTTCCATCACGTTCTTCAGAACGTTTCCGCGTTTTGGCCTCGAAATCTCAAATCTCAATGTGCCTGATCTGCAGGGAGAGACGATTGCCTCAGTTGGTGACCTTGTATTATCTCTTGAACTAATTCCCCTGCTTAGTAACGAGATCTCCATTTCTGATCTGTCCGTTAACAGGCCTGTAGTCCGCTACCAGGTATATGCAGACTCCACTACCAACATAGATTTTCTTCTTTCCGATGAGCAGCCGGCCGAAGACGAAAACGGCTATGCCATATCCATTCCCGGGTTCACTCTAACAGGCGGTTCTCTCCTCTATAGCGACGAAACCACGGGAACCAACGCAACACTTGAACAGCTTAATGCCGATATCTCTCTCTTTTTTTCTGATGTGATCGAGAGTCGTGTAGACGCAGAGCTGGGATCTCTGTCAATAACCATTGATGAACAGGATTATGTAACAAACTTATCCCTGAGTCTGGATCAAACATCTACTCTCGACCTTGAAAATGAGCGGCTTGAATTTACTGAAGGTACATTTTCCATACGGGGGCTAGCTCTGAATTTAACCGGATCACTGAGTAACTGGAGCAGCAGCGCACCTGAACTATCTCTCAAATTTGAATCTACATCAGATAATTTTGGCGAACTGCTGCGTTTGGCCCCGCCGCAGTACGACGAATATCTTTCAAGCCTGGAAACCAGGGGAGCACTTCTTTTTGAAGGAACCGTTGATGGTGAACTTACCGAAGATTCCTATCCACGTTTCGATGTGGTGCTTGGCGTAACCGATGGTTTCCTGCAAAATCCCGACCTGCCGGAGGCGATTCAGAATATTAACTTCCGAATTTTACTCAATAACGACCTGGCCACCGTGGAACAGTTTAGTGCCGAGGCCGGAGTAAACCGCATAACCGCTTCCGGTACGGTAGAGCGCCCACTCGATTCCGATGCAGTATTCTCAATGGAGCTAGACGGAGATGTGGATCTTGCAACCATCAGCAGCTTCTATCCTCTTGACGAAACGGGAATTGAAAATCTTGCAGGAGCCCTTCAGGCCGATGCCAGGGCCAATGGCCGAATCGACCAACCCGAAAACACTACCTTTAACGGGAATTTTATACTCAATGAGGGACTGTTGAAATTTGCAGATGTACCCAATTCGATTCGACAGATTAATGCCCGGGTTACTGCCAGTGAAAACCGAATTCAAATTGATGAATCCGGATTTACAGCCGAGGAAAACCGGTTTATGCTTTCCGGTATCATCAATAATCCACTCTCGGAGGAGGACCGTAGAGTCGATGTTACTGCAGATATTAATTTCGACCTCAATACCATCAAAAACTTTTACCCAATTGATGAAGACACGCTGAAAATGAATGGACAGCTTCTGGCACAGCTCTCATTAAACGGAAAACCTGACCCGCACCGGGTTGAGAATGTGCTTCAGCGAGGTACGATAGAGCTCACCAATGGATTTATTTCTCATAAATCTCTCACAGAACCCATTGAAAATATCACCTTCAGGGCCGAAGCCAGGGGCAACAGTCTCAATATTAGTGAGGCAGAGTTTGTCAACGGTGAAAATGATCTTTCAATTAACGGGACGATCACAAATTATTTAAGCGATGCACCCATTTTGGATCTTATGGTAAATGGTAATGCAGTCGCAAGCAGCATAAAGAACTACTACTCGCTGGAGCCCTGGATTCAGGAACTTGCAGGAAGGGCAGATCTGGCGGTGAATACTGCTGGCCCATTAAATAATATTCAGAATATTGCGCTAAACGGATCGCTGGAGTTTGCTGATATTGCCGCCTCCGGAGATTCCCTCTTCTTGCCTGTTCGTGATCTCTCCGGTCGTTTAGATGTAACGCCAGACCGGATGTCTCTCAATAACTTTTTTATGAAATTAGGGTCGAGCGACATTTCACTTGAAGGCGAAATGAACAACTACCTTGGACTGCTTGAGGAGCATTCCTCATCAGAAACCATGCCATCAGTTACGGGAACCTATAGAAGTGATTTTTTGAACATTGATGAGATGATCGACTGGAATGAAGAATCCGATTCGGAACCTATACCAATAGAACTTCCCGAATTAACGGCCTCAGTTGATGCTGGCATCGACAGTTTGGTCATATTCGGGCTTCCCATAACAGAAATTCTTGGTGAAGGCCGCCTCTCTTCCCAAAACCTTTTAATTGAAAATGCCACAGCAAATATGTTTGACGGCAGAGCCAGCGGTAATTTAGAATGGAATGTGCCCGAACCTCTTCAAACATCCATGCTGTTTAACGGAAAGCTTGACAGCCTGAGAGCCGGAGCTTTCTTCAGAGATACCGGTTTTTTAGGACCAAAAAGCACCCTCCACCAATATATCACCGGCACATTTAACTCTGAAATCAGCTATCAAACTCAGCTCACACCTGCGGTTGAACCCGATATATCCACGACCGTGGCAGAGGGTACATTTGGAATGAGCAGGGCCAGTATCGAGGGACACCCGATACAGAAAAAGCTGGCTGAGTTTTTAAAAACTCCTGAGCTTGAGAAACTTACTCTCGATGAGTGGAACGCATCATTTAGCATTCAGGACACCTTAATGACGCTCGAAAACTTCAGCATCACCAGTGGAAATCTTGGATTACGCCTTGATGGAAGCCTGCATATGCTTAACGATCAGATTAATTATAAAGCAACTCTTTTATTGCCGGAGAGGTTTAAAACCGGTATCGCTTCCATCATTTCCAGCAGGGCAGCCAATGCCATACAGCTCGAAGATGGCCGATTGGCAGTGCCGGTACGCATTACCGGAACCACGGCGAATCCACAGGTTCGCCCGGATACCGACACCATCGACAATATTATACAGGATTATTTACGGGACGGAGCCGGTCGTATACTCAATCGACTGTTTGACGGAGAAAATTAAACAAATGGATTAATGGTTGTTTCTTTTTGCCTAACAATGTATAGTATACTCTAACCAGAAACCATTTCAGGCATTTCTTTTCGCGAACACCAGCCAGCACAATTGGGTCTAATAACCAGTACACTGCAAGGCATAAAATTGGGCCAAATATTAACATATCTGTGGGAAACGATGACCTTAAAAGTAGACGTGAAATATCCATTCATTTGTAAATAATCCCAGAGCCAGCATACAGAAAAAAACTCTTTTCACGTATACATTTTTTATAGTTCTGCTATTGCCATTTGGCTTTTGTATTTTCAGTCGAAAACTAATTCTCTAAAACTGAATATGAATCCTCAGAATTATCTAAACTGGAATGTAGATCCAGTTGTATTTAGCATTCCCGAGTTCAACCTGCCATTTTCGATATCTATTTACGGACTGATCCTTGCGGCTGTGCTTGCCTATTTTGGGTATCAAGCCATCAAGCCCAAATCAACATCGAAAAAACAACCCGAGTCGCTACCCGAATGGAAGGTTTGGGCACTTTTCCTCGTATCTTTCATTGTGGGACAAATTCCCTTCATTTTTATAAACTCCCCTTCTATTGGATCCATAGGCCCCATTGAGCCTCGCTGGTACGGCCTTATGTTTGCCTTCGCCTTTATCTCTGGTTACGCTATTGGCTTTAAACTGTTTAAAGACGCAGGGAAACCCCAGGAAGAGCTCGATCGCCTGTTAATTTATGTACTTGTAGCAACCATTGTAGGAGCGAGACTGGGGCATGTTTTCTTTTACGAAGCAGAATTTTATCTCAGAAATATTCATCTGATTCCGCAGGTCTGGACCGGGGGATTAGCCAGTCATGGTGCGGCAATCGGAATCATCATAGCCATGTATCTCTACGCAAAACGAACGGCGGGTGTCACGTTTATGTGGGTAGCCGACCGTGTTGTTCCGGGAGTGGCAATCGGCGGGATGTTCATCAGAATTGGCAACTTTTTCAATTCTGAAATTATTGGCGTACCAACAGATCTGCCTTGGGCTGTGGTTTTCGAAAAGGTAGATATGCTGCCGCGCCATCCATCCATGCTTTATGAATCGATACTTTGCATCATAGTATTGGTTTCGCTTTTTGCCATTTACAACAAGTATGATAAAAATCCACCCGAAGGATCGCTTTTTGGAGCTTTTCTCGTAATTCTGTTCAGCGGCCGTTTTCTCATAGAATTCACCAAAGAGACGCTAGCCGACTTTCTTGAGGGGGCTACGTTTGATATGGGCCAGCTTTTAAGCATCCCGTTTGTGCTGATTGGCGCCTGGATTTTATGGAAAAAAGTAAACTGGAAAAAAGCCGGTGCACCGCTAAAACGATAAAATATGGGCCTCTCCCGATATCCATATTTCGAAAATCCTTTTCAATCCGTTGAAGAGGTTAAAACTGCTTTGGAGCTTTTTGAAACCCGGTGTTTGGAAAAGGGGGATCTGCGGGGTGTATTTGCAACAGCATATCTTCAGATCACCCATGCCATTTCGAATGAGATAAAAAAGGAATCATTTAATGATAACAAATGGTCTGCGAACTACCTCGTTCGCTTCGCAAACCTTTATCGTGAAGCGCTGCTGAATTACGAAAGTAATACATCCAGGCAAGTTCCAAAATCGTGGAAAGTAGCTTTTGATCTGGCAAAAAATCAGGAGGGTTTCATCATTCAGCATCTCACATTAGGCATCAATGCGCACATTAATCACGATCTGGCACTTGCGCTCTATGATGTCGGGATCAATTCGAATCGAGAGGAAAAATACCAGGATCATATCCGCATTAACCATATCCTGGAGCAGGCAACAGATAATCTGAAGCAGAGTGTCTCAGAAAAATATGCTCCGATTTTAAAACGACTGGATCGCGGGCTTGGAACCGTTGACGACAAGATCACAGTCTTCAGCATTTCAAAAGCACGAGAACACGCCTGGGCAATGGCTGTTGCTTTGTCTTCGGCCCGCTCAGCGATCGAGAAGAGCCTTCTGCAGTCGTCCCTGGATGAACAGGCAGCTGTTCTCTCCAGATTGATTTTATCATCTCCCACCCGCAGTACCCGATTAAAATCCGGCATCAGGAAACTGAAATGGGTCGACAGGCTTATCACGAAAATAAAATCGTGGTTTGGGTAGTACCTTTTAATGGCTCTGAAAGCAAAGACTTCCGAAGTCTATCTAAATGTTATTAATTTGATACTCTGAATGCATGAGCACAGATTTTGAACTGTTTTAAAGACTTCGGAAGTCTTCTATATCCGACATTTTATCATTGACATAACACTAGTCGTTATTGTCTGTTGCGAAGACAATAAAATGAATCCCGTCCAGTGCAGGACTATCCAGTCCTCCTGGACAGGCCATCTTCCCGAATCCGGCTTGCACTGCCTGGTTGAATAATAAAGATGGTATACCTATACCCCGCTTCAACAGTTTTTTGAATAAGCCGGTTTATGGACAGCGATGGTTGGATCGCTTCATGGATCAGTCGAATAAGACGCTGAAGGCGTCACAGATCAAAGCCCGGGGCGACGTGTTTAGTTCGGAGACATCCTTCAGGGTCTGAAGAAAACTCTTTTATCAGCCATTTACTTTCCTGATCCTGACTCATGAAAAAGGCTTAACAATAAATACTCTCCAAGAGTAATTCGAATTGCAGGATGATTCAAGTACCCACACCGATCAACATAGAGCCCTCTTAATTCCATTTCAGATTTATTCCTAAGCCGAATTGCCGTTTATCGTCGCTGAAAAAATCGGGATGGGGTATAGCGCTATCTAATTCATTCATCATTTTACTGAATGTTAAATGAACTTCAACATCAAATGGGAACCTACCCTCTGTAAGATATTTAACAGGCACCACACTCCCGATACCCCATGTGAAACCACTCTTTTGGGGTGATGTTCCAAATCGAACATTTGAATTTTCTTCTGCTTTTGCTCTTTGCTCACTATAGTGACCCATCTGCAGAGAAAATCGCTGATGAAAGGTAGTTTCCAGTCCAATCCCAAAACCGTTATCCACAGTTTCAAATCTTGGATTTGGGCCATCAATAGCTCTCTTGACGTGTAAATGAAGTGTGAAATCTAAAAGAGGGTTTGTTCCCTGGAAAAATGGCTTGCCGATGCCAAAATCCTCCGCGAAGGGAACGCTTACACTGTAAGCTGAGCCTACCCGAAGATAAATGGGCAGGGTTTGAAACCACAACCTGTCTTCAAACTTCTGTTCCAGCTTATTCTTCAGCAGAATATTTGTAAAACTTGCAGAAATCCTGATACTTTCATTTTCAAATTCATCTATTTCAATGAGTGTAATAGACCTGTCATAAAGAGCACCAAGTGATAGAATATAGTCACCATTAAGCCTGGCACCATTTATTGATTTCTCCTGCAGATAATTAGCTGAAAATCCCAAATAGAGATTTGGAATAACTGTATATGCTGCCCCTATTGATGCCATTGTTTGCCGAGACCTGCTACCTCTTTCAAAATCTCTGCCTCCAATAGTTACTAACCAGTCCCTTGCTTCCGTATTCCACATAAACAAGCTTGCTGCAACAACAACTTTTGAATGTACCCTGTAACTTGCACCCAAAAATGGATAATGTGAAGAGGTATACAACGGGTGCTGATTCAAATAGTTTAAATGAAGATCTATCTTTTGCTCTCCCGGACCTATAGCTGCGGGATTATAAATAAAATTTGCAACGCCATCCAGATTCACCATGGAGTTGCCAAGGGATTGCCCCTGTATACTTGTACTCTGATCTGTGAATAATCCGTTATAACTTGTAGGTGTGAAATATCTCTGCTCTATTTGTGCATTCACAACGTAAGTTGATGAAACAATAATAATCATCAGAAGCCAGCAAACTTTAAATTTTATTTCGGACATAAGAATAGATCGTTAAGATTTTAGATTCTGCTCTATCTGAATGCAACATTTAACGCTAAAATAGCTCACCCTAACTCGCAACTTATTGAACCTTTCCAGATTTCAGTTTGTTTATAACTCAAACTGAAATATCCGCTATGAAACAACTGACTATATTCGCCCTTTTTTTATTTCTTGCCCCATTGGCATCATCCCAGGAACGTATAACTGATGAAGATGAAGCCCGGGCTATCTTTGAAAATGTAGATGACCGCAGAAGCTCCATATCAACGGAAACAGCGGAAATGAGTATGGAGATTACGGACTCTCGAAATCGTACCCGGAGCCGTACCATGCAGTTCTGGAGTAAAATTGAGGGTGATGACACATACAGTCTTATTATTTTTTCTGCTCCCGGTAATGTTCGGGGCACTGGATTTTTATCCGTTAATGAAGATGGAAACACAACTCAGCGGCTCTATCTCCCAACAGTTGGCAGAATTCAGCTAATCGGTTCCGGTGAACGCGGTGACAGCTTTATGGGCAGCGATTTTACATACGAAGATCTGGGAGATCAGGATCCCGATGACTACGAATTTGAATGGCTCGAGGAGTATGACGAACGATACAGGGTTAGAGCATCAAAGCCGGAATCTGAGCAATATGCATATGTAGAGTTTGAAATCGACAAAGAGAGATACACGCTGCTCAATATCCACTATTTCGACCGGGAAGGCACACAGATTAAACGTCTTGAAGCTGAAAATTTTGAACAGCTCACCGATCAGCTCTGGAGTCCGGCTAAAATGACCATGTTTGATCTTGTTGAAGAACGACACACCGTAATTGAGTGGAACAACAGAACCATCAATGAACCGGTAGAAGAGTGGAGATTTACCGAGCGTGGATTACGCAGAGGCATATAATCAGAAATAACTTTCTGAGTCCACAAGCCTGTTTGATTGGCTGTCGCGGACAGCATAGTTAAATTGAGGCTGAACAGCATAGGATCCATATTCACCATCTTTGTTTACGGCGATGAATGCAGCCTGTATATCATTGATATCGGCACTATTTTTTTTGACCAGCCGCCGAACAACCTCTTCACAAGCTTCCGCTGGCGACCGTCCCTGCCTCATAAGCTCAACAGCGAGGAAACTGCCACATATTCTGATAATACTTTCTCCCATGCCTGTTGCCGTTGCTGCCCCAACTTCGTTATCCACATAGAGTCCGGCCCCGATTATAGGACTGTCGCCCACGCGTCCATGCATTTTATACGCGAGGCCGCTTGTGGTACAGGAACCAGACAGGTTTCCATCTGCATCTACACCTACCATTCCAATAGTATCATGATTCTCAATATTGATAATCGGCTTATACTCAGATGAATCTTTCCACGCTTCAAATTCTCGTGCGGCATCGGGGTTCAGCTCTTCTATTTCAATTGGAAAACCCTCAGAAATAGCAAACTGTTTTGCTCCCTCACCGGCTAGCATCACGTGCGGGGTATGTTCCATAACTTTTCTTGCAAGCATAATGGGATGTTTAATTTGTCTTACAAAGCAGACCGAACCACAATCGCCATCTTTATTCATGATAGAGGCATCGAGGGTCACAATTCCTTCACGGTCGGGATGTCCATTCAGTCCAACTGAACGACTATTCAGATCTGCCTCAGTCACTTTCACCCCCTCCTCCACGGCGTCCAGAATATTTCCGGTTTGATGAAGAACCTGCCATGCTTTATCGTTCGCCGCTATCCCATGGTTCCACGTAGAGAGAATAACAGGAACTGACCCCGCCCCTTTCTTCTCGTTTTTCTTAATTACTGTTTGGAAGCCACTGCGAACGCCGGCCGGCAGTAAAAGAGCTGAAGTAACAATTGACTGTTTAATAAATTTTCTTCGTGAGGACATGTCTTTTCGTAATTGAAAATAATTTAGAGCAGAATGTTAATGAAGTGAGATCCGGGTAAAAGATCTGAAATTATGAACAAAAACAGATATTAAGCTTAAAAAGGGTACCTCTGTTACTATTAAAACCTTTAAAAGTTTCTAATAAATGTTAGCAGCTAAAAGTTTGATCTGTTTAAATATAGATTATCTAAGATTTGCTTCAATAGTAATTCTTGTGAAACCGGTTCCAATCTTTCAAAAGCCCACCATTATCCTCAACTTATGTTTATCAAATTTTTACAGGAATCTGCCTTATTTTTTAGACTGCTCGGTGTTTAAATAACTCACTGATAAATATTCAGATCAATTAATTCAGTTCAATTTTATGACAACAATGTACAAACTATTTATACTGCTGCTGCTAACCGTGGTTACCGCCATGGGATGTAGCACATCAAAATCTGCTTCAGATTCGTCAAACGGAGATTCTTCCAGTCCCTCGGCACAACGGTCCGGCGACAATGGTGATACAGAAATAAAACCTTTTTCTGACGTTATTGAAGACGATTTTGATAAAGATGAAGGACTTTTTAATGTCTATAAAGACGACTCAAAATTTTTCTACGAAATTCCCGATTCCCTTCTGGATCGCGAAATGCTGATGGTTTCCCGTATTGCCCGCACAGCTGATGGAATTGCTTACGGTGGCATGAAAAATAATACCCAGGTTCTCAGATGGCAGAAACGGGATAAAAAGATTCTTTTAAGAAGAGTTTCTTTCAGTAACACGGCCAGTGATTCTCTTCCTGTTTTTGAAGCGGTTCGTAATTCAAATTTTGAACCTATCCTTGCCACATTCGATATTGAAGCCCTCAATGAAGACTCAACCGGCAGCGTAATTGAGGTTACAGATTTGTTCACTTCCGACGTTCCTGCTCTCGGATTACAACAAAGCTACAGACAACGATTTCAGGTCCGAAGGGTAGATAGCGACCGAACGTTTATTGAGCATATACACAGCTACCCCGAAAATGTGGAAGCGCGGCATATTTTAACTTACGACGCACAAAATCCCCCCTCCAATTCTGATGCGAATACTATATCGCTGGAAATTAACCACAGCATGATTTTAATGCCTGAGGATCCCATGCAATCCAGAAAACCGGATGCCCGTGTTGGATATTTTACAGCAAGGCAGATTGATTATGGAACTGAAGAGCACCGTGCTGCTCCGGTAAACCACATCACCCGCTGGAAACTTGTTCCAAAAGACAAAGAGGCGTATCTCCGTGGTGAGCTAGTTGAACCGGTTGAGCCAATTGTTTTTCATATCGACCCGGCAACCCCTGAAGAGTGGAGGGAGTATCTGATTCAAGGTGTTGATGACTGGCAGGTTGCTTTTGAAGAAGCAGGATTCAAAAATGCTATCTACGGGAAAATGGCCCCAACGCCAGAGGAAGACCCTGATTTTAGCCTCGAGGACATCCGATACCCCAGCATACGATACTTTGCTTCGCCGATCCAAAATGCTTTTGGTCCGCACGTTCATGATCCACGGTCCGGACAAATTATGACCTCAGCAATTGGCTGGTACCACAACGTAATGCGCCTGCTGCGAAACTGGTACTTTATCCAAACCGCAGCGGCAAACCCGGAAGCACAGGCAACTCAATTTGAAGATGAGGTTATGGGCGAACTGATCAGGTTTGTTGCAGCTCACGAAGTGGGCCACACGCTCGGCTTGCCGCATAATTTCGGCTCCAGCTATGCAACTCCTGTCGACTCTCTTCGATCTCCAACCTACACCGATAACCACGGAACGGCTCCTGCCATCATGGACTACGCACGCTTCAACTACATTGCACAACCAGGCGATGGAGTAACCAACTTCCATCCAAGAGTTGGAGAGTACGACAAATGGGCCGTTAAATGGGGCTACACCTGGTTTGGGGACATGCCGATCGAAGAGCAGCAGGACATACTTCACGAATGGACTACAGAAAGAGCCGATGATCCCCGTTATTTCTATGGCAGTCAGACTTCGAACCCTGTTGATCCACGATCCAACAGAGAGGATCTTGGTAATGATGCCATGAAGGCGAGCCAGTATGGAATTAACAACCTCGAAACAATCACCAACAACCTTATCGATTGGATAGGTGAAGAGGGTGAAGATTTCGACGAACTGGAAGAACTCTATGGACAGGTTCTGGTACAGTGGGGACGTTATATGGGTCATGTTGCACCCTATATTGGCGGTGTTTATGAAACAGATAAAACATTCGACCAGGAAGGTGCGGTTTATGAGGCTGTAGAAGCCGATCGACAACGCGAAGCCATGGAATTCCTGGCAGAGCATGCATTCAGCGATCCAACGTGGGCCATGAATGAAGAGATTCTGAGCAGGATTAACCAAGCCGAATTTATTGACGGTTTCCGTGGTAGACAAGTATCAGTCCTCAACAATGTTCTGGACCCATCAAGAATTGCCAGGCTCATCGAATATGATATCCGTGGTGAAGATACCTATTCACCTTTTGAGTTCCTCGATGATCTGCGAGGAACGATCTGGAGTGAACTCAGCGAAAACAGCGCAATATCTGTTTACCGACGAAATCTCCAGCGTGCATATATCGAACGAATGGAATACCTGATGACGGAAGAACTGCCCGATATTTCGGCCCAGTTCCGACGTTTTCTCGGCATGACCAGCGTTAATGTCAGCCAGTCTGATATTCGTCCGATGGTACGCGAGCAGCTCGAAACACTTAAAAGCGATATCAGTTCGGCTCAAAACAGGATCAGTGACAGAGCCACCCGTGTTCACCTTGCTGATGCTGAAAGACGAATTGATAACATTTTAAATCCGGATAACTAAATCCAGATATTTATCAACATCAAAAAAGCCGCTCTGAGTAACCAGGGCGGCTTTTATTTTATTCGCTACCTTGCAAAATTAAGCTATCAGACCGCAGCACCCTTCAAAAATGGATAGTCTGTATAGCCTTCGGCCCCGCCTCCGTAAAATGTACCCGAATCCGGTTCATTCAACTCAGCATTGGCTTCAAAACGTTCGGGTAAATCGGGATTGGCAAGAAACAGCCGTGCAAACGACACCATATCGGCAGTTCCATTTTCTACTATCTCAATCGCTTCTTCACGGGAATAGCCGCCATTCGTCATTAATATGCCGTTGTAAATTGGCCGGAAATGTTCGGTAACATTTGGCACAAGGTGTGGATGCTCGCTCAGGTCTCCAATGGCTTCTACCAGTTCCAGGTAAGATAAATTGTATCCGTTTAATTTTTGGATAACGTATTCATACAACTCTTTGGAATCGGGGTCATTGTTGGTGTTAAACAAATTACTTGGAGAGAGACGCAGCGAGGTTCTCTCTTCTCCGATTTCACCTGCCACAGCATCAATCACTTCAAAAAGAAACCGCGCCCTGTTTTCGATACTGCCACCATATTCATCAGTTCGCCGGTTTGCCGAGCTGTGTAAAAACTGCTCAATTAGATATCCATTGGCTCCATGAATTTGAGCACCATCAAAACCTGCACTCTTGGCTCTGGCAGCCGCCTTGCGGAAATCGTCAATTGTATGCTTTATTTCAACAAGGGTCATTGCCCTTGGCTCGGGTGTGGGCTTAAATCCATCAGGGGTAAATGACATGGCTTCGGCTTTAACGGCTGAAGGCGCGGGAGGCTTCTTTCCATCATGAAAATAGGGGTGGGAAACCCGCCCTACGTGCCAAAGCTGAACTTGCATGTGTCCTCCTTTTTCATGCACCGCCTCGTTTACTCTTTTCCACCCTTCCTCCTGCGCGTCATTGTAGATTCCTGCGGTTGCGATATAGCCCCTTGCCCCTGGAGAAACGGGAGAGCCTTCCGACAGTATAAGTCCGGCAGATGAACGCTGACTGTAATATTCAGCGTGAATTTCTGTGGGGGCTTCATACTCATTTGGCGCTCTGTTTCGAGTCATAGGCGCCATAACAATCCTGTTTTTCAGTTTTACAGGACCAATCTCTATTGGTTCAAATAACTTCATTTTTTTCATACTCAATTCAGCATTTCAGTTTTACAATTTAGTTTAATATTAAAACTTTTTTAGTAGATAAAAACCGAAAAAGAATCCTTTACAATATTGTTATAACTATAAGGCATAAAAAAAACCGCACCGGTTGCCCGGCACGGTTTTCAATAATTTTTTAAAGCTACTTAGTAGCTTGAACTGCTTTCTTCTTTAGGCAGAATTACAGCGTCAATTACATGAACCACACCATTAGTGGCTTCAATATCAGCTTGTACAACATTAGCCCCGTCAATGGTAACACCATTACCAACACCAATTGTTATTTCTTGTCCCTGTACAGTTGTTGCCGTCATACCATCACTCAGGTCACTGCTCATTACTTTACCTGGAACAACATGATATGTGAGAATATCAGTAAGCTGTCCTTTGTTGGCTTCCTCTAGTAGCGATTCCAGAGTTCCATCCGGTAATGCTGCGAATGCATCATTAGTCGGAGCAAACACTGTAAATGGGCCTTCAGACTTAAGAGTCTCCACAAGATCGGCCGCTTGTACAGCTGCTACCAATGTTGAGAGCGCTTCAGTTTGTACTGCTAATTCTACAATATCACTGTTATTGTGATCGTGTTTTGTTTCGTTAGTAAAAGGTACCATAGCCATAAGTGTTGTAGCTAATAATACCAGCCCTAAAGTTTTAAATACTTTCATTATTCTACTGTTATTTAATTGGGGTTAAGAATTTGACGAAAATCAAATCTTTGTTCTGATCGAACAATCAAATAACACCTTGTCTGCCTGGCGTGTTCCTGTTTTTGAATTTCATTTAATATTGAAATGAATTCTTATAACTGTATTCAGGGCAATGGAATAGATATGCAAGTAAA
>Ga0102928_1001033_pt1 | contig 17736 bp, 16 predicted proteins | sample SalPonR1_B_D1_MG_FD_78504 | JGI IMG/M metagenome (GOLD analysis project Ga0102928, IMG submission 78504) | Salt pond soil microbial communities from South San Francisco under conditions of wetland restoration - Salt Pond MetaG R1_B_D1_MG | ecosystem: Environmental > Aquatic > Marine > Intertidal...
GCACCCGCGGGACCGGGCTCGACGGGTGGGCCGCGCTGCAGAAGGCGCTCACGCATGTCGCCAAGCGTGAGCAACTCCGCCATGTCCCGGTCCGTGCCGCCGGGCCCCGCATCCCGCGCGGCCCGTGCGAGGCGGGCGAGATCCTCGAGCGTCTGGCGAATGAGGTCGAGATCCTGAAGGGCGACGACGGCCTCGGCCTCGGGGCCGGCGCGCCCGGCCATCGCTCCCACCCGGATCTCGAGCGTGGCGATTCGCGCGGGAAGGACGGCGAGCTCGCTTGCGAGAAAGGCGACGGCGGGGTGCGCCGCGGGCTCTCGGTCGTCCGGCATCACAGGCGCCCGAAGACGGCCTCGATGGCGGCCTTGATGTCGTCGGGAGTGAACGGCTTCTTCAGATAGTTGTTCATGCCGAGACCGCGGCCCTGGTCGATGACGCTGGGATCGGCGCGCCCGGTGATCAGCAGGAAGCCCGTCTTCTGCGTCGCCGGGTTGGCCCGGATCGCCTGGAGGAGCCTCAGGCCGTCCATTTCCGGCATGTTGTAGTCGGAGATCACGAGATGCACCGGTCGCGTCGCCATGCTGGTGAGCGCGGAAGGGCCGTCGCTCGCCGTCGCGACGTTGGCGATGCCGAGCGCGTCGAGCGCTTGCGTGATGAGGCCGCGGCTGGTTGCCATGTCATCCACGACGAGGACGCGGAGCTGGTCTCGGAGTGCCATCAGCGGCTCCCTTGGTTCGGGCGCCGCGGCTCCGGGTCCGCCGCGCGTCGCCAGGTCGTGACACCGGCCGAGACGAATGCCCGCGCGGACTCGGTGTCGAGGCGTTCGGAGTGCCCGACGAACAGCACGCCTCCCGGTTCGAGCAGCCTGTGGAAACGCGGCCAGAGGGCGGCCTGCGTCGCGGCATCGAAATAAATGACGACGTTGCGGCAGAAGATCGCGTCGAACCGTCCCTTGATCGGCCAGTCGCCGATCAGGTTGAGCCGTCGGAACGTCACGAGCGCCCGCAGCCTGTCGCAGACGGTGAAGTCGTCTCCCTCGGCCGTGAAGAACTGACGACGCAGCGCGTCGCCCACGTCCTGAAGCAGCCGCTCGGCATAGGTGCCGCGACGCGCGGTTTCGAGCACCGCCTCATCGATGTCGGAGGCGAGAATGCGGATGTCGTGGCGGCCCGCCTCGGGGAATGCGGAGAGAAGGATCATGGCGATCGAAAAGGGCTCCTGTCCCGTCGAGCAGCCGGCCGACCAGATCCGGACACGTCCCCCGGCGCGGGCGCGTTCGATCAGCGGTGGAAGGATGTCGCTCTCCAGGATCCGGAAATGGTGCGCCTCGCGGAAGAAATGGGAGACGTTGGTCGTGAGCGCGGTCACGAGCTTGCGCCGTTCGCCCTGCGAGCCGTGCGTCTCCAGGAAGGCAATGTAACTCGCCAAGTCGCCATGGCCCGTGTCCTTGAGACGTCGCGCGAGTCGGGACGAGATCATATGGCGCTTGCCCTCGGGGAGACACAGGCCGGCCTCGGCCCGGGCGATCGCCGCCACGCGGGCGAATTGCGCCCCGGACAGGTCAGGGGGCAGGCGCCCCTCCTGGACCGAAATGCTCATGCGGCGACTTCGGTCGCGGGCAGAACCTCGGTCAGTTCGAGGACCCGGATCATCCGGCCGTCCACGATGGTCAGCGCGCGGATGAACGCATCGGCCTGATCGGCGAGGAGTTCGGGCGGCGACTGCAGCCCGGACCCGGGGACCGCGAGGATGTCGGAGACGGCGTCGACGCGGAGGCCCACCGCACGGTCCCCGAGATCGACGACGATGATGACGCTTCGTTCGTTCGGCTCGGCGGAGGCGATGCCGAGGCGGACGCCGAGGTCGACGACGGGCAGCACCGTGCCGCGCAGGTTTATGACGCCGCGGACATAGCTGGGGGCGTGCGGCAGCGACGTCGCCCGCGTCCAGCTCCGGATCTCGCGGACCGCCATGATGTCGACGGAGTATTCCTGTTCGCCGACCTTGAAGGAGAGAAGCTCGAGAACGGCGCCGGAGCCTTCTGCGGAAGTGGTCGGTTCTGCGGTATCGGTCATGGTCTATCCTGCTTCGGTGAGGAGGAGCGAGGCTGCGCCGTGTCCCGGCGGTCGGGCGATGAGGTCGGAGGGGTCGAGAATGAGTGCGATGCGGCCATCGCCGAGGATCGTCGCGGCCGCCACGCCCGGGACGCGCCCGTAGCTTTCCTCGAGCCCCTTTATGACGACCTGCCGCTGATCGACGATCCGGTCGACGACCAGCGCCGCCTTCGCCCCGTCGTCCTGCGAGATGAGAAGCGCGATCCCATCCGCGCAACTCCGCCGCGTCTCGGCGTAACCGAGGAGCGCCGCCAGGTCGACGAGCGTCACGAAGCTGTCCCGGATCCGGACCGCCGTGGCGTTGCCGCCGATCGGCGCAAGATCCTCGTCCCGGAGCGTGAGCGTTTCCACGATCGAGCCCAGCGGCACGACAAGCGTTTCGCCGGCGGTTTCGACGACCATGCCGTCGAGCACCGCGAGCGTCAGCGGTAGGGAAATCGAGAAACTGGTTCCCCGCCCGGGAGAGGAAGTGATCGCGATCCGGCCGCCGAGCGCGGAGATCGCGCTCTTGACGACGTCCATGCCGACGCCCCGGCCGGACAGGCTCGACACCTGTCCCGCGGTCGAGAAGCCCGGAAGGAAGAGGAGGTTGTCGATCTCGGCGTCGCCCAGGGTCAGTCCCCTCGGGATGAGACCCCGGTCCTCGGCGATGCTCTGCACCTTCTGGCGGTTGATGCCGGCGCCGTCGTCCCTAACCTCGATCACCACCCGCCCGGAGCGGTGCGCGGCGGTCAGGGTGACAGTGCCTTGCTCGGGCTTGTGTGCCGCGCGGCGCAGATCCGGCGTCTCGAGGCCGTGGTCGACGGCGTTGCGGATCATGTGCATCAGCGGATCGGAGAGACGTTCGATCATCGTCTTGTCGATCTCGGTGGCCTCCCCCTCGCTGACGAGACGGACGGATTTTCCGACCGCGTCGGAGCTTTCGCGGACGATGCGGCCCATGCGCTGGAAGAGCGACTTCACCGGCTGCGCCCGGATCATCATCACGCTGTCCTGGATGTCGCGGGTAAGCTGGAGGAATTCGTCGAGCCCCGAGGCGACCGTCGAATCTCCCGCAAGCCCGGCCTCCGTGAAGGACTGTGACAGCATTGCCTGGTTGATGACGAGTTCGCCGACGAGGTTCACGAGACGCTCGATCCTGTCGAGGTCGACGCGGACGGTGGCGCCCGACTTCGGCCCGCGCTGCGCGGCAGGATCCGGTGTTGCGGTTTCCGGCTTCGCGGACGTGACAGTCGGCGAGGGATCAGGCAGGTCCTCCATCGGCTCGGACAGGTCTTGCGCTACCGGCCTGGAAGGGTCGGTTTCGACATCCCGGTGGATCGGGGAGGGCCCGCCCTTCGACGGCACGGGCTCGGGCAAGTCGGCGACGGACGCTTCGGGATCCGACTGGACCACAGACAACTCGCAGAGGCCCTCAGCGAATTCGAACACGTCGCGGATCTCCGCCTCTCCGTGGGGCGTTGCGAGACGGATATCCCAGGCGAGAAGGGAGGCGCCGGGGTCGCAGGTCTCGAAGCTGGGCACCGCGTCCGGAATACGGCAGGTCACGTCCGCGCGTCCCAGAGCCGCTAGCGCACGCAGGAGGAACAGCGGCTCGTGCCCAGCAGCGTAGAGCTTGGGGTGCGGGGCGAAGCGGATGCTCCAGAGCGTCTCCGGGGCGGAGAGGGGATCCGGTTCGGCCGGGACCGCGACCTCATCTCCCAGATCGAGGTCGAGGGACACGGCCATCGGCTGAAAGTCCGCGGGTTCGTCCTCTGCCTCTTCCACGCCCCCTGCCGCCTCGAGCTCCGCAAGAAGCGTTTCGACGCGCGCGGCGTCGACCGGCGCTTGGTCGCGCGCTGCCCGCACGAGATCCGACAGGGTGTCGGCGCTCCGGAACAGAAGGCGCAGGAGTTCGGGGGTCGGGTCGAGCCTTTCGGCCCGCATCTCGTCGAGCACGGTTTCGAAGGCGTGTGCGAAACTGACCAGGTCGTCGAGGCCGAAGGCACCGGCTCCGCCCTTGATGGAGTGCACCGCGCGGAAGACGATGTTGATGGTCTCTGGGTCGTCGCCTTCACCCTCGAGTGCTGCGAGGCCGTCCTGCAGCGCCTCGAGAAGTTCGTCGCATTCGACGAAGAACGAGGCGCGGATTTCCTGCATCGGATCCGACATCAGGGGCCCTACCCGGCGACGATGTGGAGCGCCCGGATCAGTTTTTCCGGGTCGAACGGTTTCACGATCCAGCCGGTGGCGCCCGCGTCGCGCGCGCGCGCCTTGAGTTCGGCGGAGCTTTCGGTGGTGAGGACCAGTATCGGGACGGTGCGGTGTTTCTCGGTCCGGCGCACCGCGTCGATGAAGCCGAATCCGTCGAGCCGCGGCATGTTGATGTCGGTGATGATCACGTCGGGATCGATCCCTTCGAGGACGTCGAGGCCGTGCCGCCCGTCCTCCGCCATGTGGCTGGTGATGCCCGCCCCGGTGAGCGTGAGGCGCAGCATGTCGCGGATCGTTCTGCTGTCGTCGACGGCGAGGACGTTCACGGCGCGCCTCCTGTCACCAAGGAGAGATCGGCCAGTCCGAGATCCGCGATCTGGCGCGCGACCTGGGGCGAGAGATTGACCAGCGAAAACTCCAGCCCGGCACCACGCCACGTCTGGCCCGCGACGACGAGCGTCTGGAGCGCCAGCGCCCCGAGGAGAGAGACCGCGCCGGCATCGAGCGTGACATCCTTGCCGGTGTACCCCTGCAGGGAGTGCGCGAGGGCGATCGCCGCGGCACTGTCGAGGCGCGCGGGCAGGGCGACCGCCCCGGTCACACCCGATCTCCGGTCCGGCGGCAACGCGTCATGTCTCTCCCCTTCGGCTGCGGACGAGGAGATCCTGGGGCGCGCTCCGTTAAGGCCGCGTTACGCGTTCCGGAGAATTCGCAAGGTCAGAAGAGATCGGAGAGATGCGACACCGCGCCGGAGAGCGCGGCATAGTCGTCCTCGACGACGGTCACCGCGAAGTTCTGCATGAAGCCCGCGAAGCGCCCCTTGTCGCGAAAGGCCTCGTCGAAGCCGAAGGCATCGAGGAACGGGGCCACGTGGCGGGCGACGCCGCCGACAAGGTAGATCCCTCCGAAGGGCAGGTGGACCAGCGCGAGATTGCCCGCCACGGTGCCGAGGATCCGGGTGAAGACGCGCACCGTCTCGACGGCCCGGTCGTCGGTCCCGGCGCCGCAGTCGGTGACGATTGCGGCGGCGGATTTTTCGCCCGGTTCGCCCGCCTCGTGCGCGAGCCACGCGTAGACGCGTTCGAGCCCGCGCCCCGACAGGACGTCCTCCACGGCGGGAAAGCCGTGGATCGTTTCGACGTGCCGGAGAAGGCGGAGATCGGCTTCGGTCCGGATCGGCAGGTTCGCGTGCCCGGATTCGGAGGGCGGAACGAGGCACCCGGTGGCGGTGACGTGAACCGGGGAGGCATTGAACCCGGTGCCGACGCCGATCACCAGACGCGTCGCGCCCGGAGGGCCTTCCGGTCCCGGGATCACCGTCCGGAGATTCCCGGCATCGATCCGGCCCAGCGCGTGTCCCTGCGCCTGGAGATCGTTGAGCACCGCCACCGTCTCGGCGCGGGTGGCGCGCGCGACGGTCTCGCGGTCGATGGTCCAGTCGAGGTTCGTCAGCGTCGCGCGGCCGTCGTGGACCGGGCCGGCGACTGCCACGCAGGCGCCCTTGCAGTCGACACCGTCCTCTTCGTCGATAAAGGCGCGGAGCACCGTCTCGAGGCCGGGCGCGTCCGAATTGCGGTAACGTCGGATCGTGTCGGTCAGAAGGCGCCCCTCCTCGGCCAGCGCGACGCGGGTGTTCGTCCCGCCGATGTCGGCGACGAGCGAGAATGTGTCGGCGGGGCGGGGCATTCTGACCTCAGCGGGACAAGGCGGCGGAGAGCGCGTGATAGGACGCCTTGGGCGTCCTTGCCAAGGTGTCGAAGTCCACGTGAACGAGGCCGAAGCGCTTCTCGTAGCCAAAGGACCATTCGTAGTTGTCCATCAGCGACCAGACGAAGTAGCCCGCGACGTTCGCGCCCTCGTCGATCGCCTCGCGGACCTTGGCGAGATGGTGGGTGAGGTAGTCGATGCGTGCCTCGTCCCGGACCTCGCCGTTCTCGATCTCGTCATGGCCCGCCATCCCGTTCTCGGTGACGTAGAGCGGCAGGCCCTTGGTGTAGTCCTCGTGGGTGCGCATGAGGAAGTGCTTCAGGCCCTCGGGGTAGATTTCCCAGCCCATCGCGGTCTTGGGCAACGGTCCGTCGACCTCGCCGTGGGCGGGCCACGGGCCTCCGGTCGGAGCGATGAGCTTGCGCGTGTAGTAGTTCAGGCCGCACCAGTCGACGGGCTGGCCGATGACCTCGAGATCATCCTGCCAGCCGTCCGGCATGTGCGGGCCCAGGCCCTCGAGCACGTCCTGGGGGTATTCCTTGCGGAAGATGCCGCCCATGAAGAAGCGGTTGTAGTATCCGTCGTAGAGGCGCGCGGCCGCGGCGGCCTCGGGCGTGTCGTCGGCGGGCTGGGCGTATTCGAAATTGCAGACCGCGCCCAGGTTCGCCATGCCCAGCGATCGCATCGCCTGGATCGCCGTGCCATGGGCGAGCAGGACGTGGTGCATGGCCCGCGCGGTCGCCCGGATGTCGCGCAGCCCCGGCGCGTGGTGGCCGAGAAAATGGCTCAGCCAGCCGACGCACCAGGGCTCGTTGATCGGCGCTGCCGACCAGACGCGGTCGCCGATCCGTCCCATGACGACCTCCGTGAAGTCGCCGAACCACTTGGCGATGTCCCGGTTGCGCCAGCCGCCGAGATCCGCGAGGGGGGAGGGGAGTTCCCAGTGATAGAGGGTCGCGGCGGGCTTCAGTCCGCGCTCGAGCAGGCCGTCGACCAGCCTGTCATAGAAATCGAGTCCGTCGGCGTTCGGTGCGCCGCGGCCTTCCGGCAGGACGCGGGCCCAGCTCGTCGAAAAGCGGTAGACGTCGAGATTGGCGGCGGCGAGCAGGTCGAGATCATCGCTCCACCGGTGGTAGTGGTCGCACGCCCTCGCACCGTTCTCGGCACGGGTCACGTTGCCCGGGGTCGCCGCGAAGGTATCCCAGTGCGTCGAGCCCGCGCCACCGAAGGCATGTCCCTCGATCTGGTAGCTCGAGGTCGCGGCCCCGAAGAGGAAGCCCTCGGGGAAGTCGCTGCGCGTGAAGTCCATGGGTCATCCCTTTTCGAGTTCCGGGACCGGCGCCGGCCCCGTCGATTGCCCGACCGTCAACTCGGCCTCGATCAGGACGTGCTCTGCGGGACGCGAGCGTTGCTCGATCCGGTCGAGCAGCATCTGCGCGGCCCGCCGTCCCATCTCACGAACCGAGGCGCGGAGCGAGGTATAGATCGGGATGTCCTTGCCGTTTCTGAGATAGGACAGATCGTCGTCGAAAGTCACGATCGACACGTCACGTCCCATGCGAAGGCCCAGCCCCTCGATCGCGCGACGGATCCCGAGCGCGATGATCATGGACGAGGACAGGATCGCCGTCGGCGCATCGGATCGGGACATCAGGCGGCGCGCCGCCTCGTAGCCGTAGCTTTCGGTCATCTCGTCCGAGGACATCAGACCTTCGTCCGGCACGAGGCCCCGGTCCTTCAAGGCACGCAGATAGCCGTCGCGGCGCCGGGCGGCGAAATCCATCGTCTCGAGGCCGTTCACGAGTCCGATCTTCTTGTGGCCGAGGTCGATCAGGAATTCCGTCGCGCGCTGAAAGGCGCGACGGTTGTTGACGTCGACCCAGGAATAGTCGCCGTCGCCGGCGGAGGCGCGGCCGTGCACGACGAAGGGCAGGCCGATGTCTTTCAGGAGCGCGATGCGCGGGTCGCCGGTGCGGGGCGCGTGGACGATGAGGCCGTCCACCGCGCCCTTCGCGGCGAGAGACCGGTAGACCCGCGCCTCGTCGGCGTCGTTGACGACCGAGAGCACCATTTCATAGCCGCCCTTGAAGTAGGTCTCCCCGGCTCCGGCGATGAAATCGGCGAAGATCGGGTTCATGATCTCGTTCTTGGTCGAGAGCGGGATGACGTGCCCGATCGCCATGGATCGGCCCGTGGCGAGCGAGCGCGCACGGGTGTTGGGGCGGTAGTTCAGCCGCTCCGCGGCTTCGGCGACGCGCCTGCGCGTCGCCTCGGCAACCTCCGGGTAGCCGTTCAAAGCCCGACTGACGGTCGTCTGGGACAGGCCCAGCTCCTTCGCGAGCTGCTTTAGGTTCATTCCGCCCGAGCTTCCAAAGCGCTTTCAAATTCGGGCCGACCTTAGTCACCGCGCCGAGCGCCGTCAAAGCCAACCTCCGCTGCAGCGCGTCAATGCGAATGCAGAAAGTCCGATGAAAAACAGGCGAATCGGAGATCGCGCATTGACAGAAGACAGGAGTTCGGTGAGGGTCCGAATGTCCAAAGCGCTTTGGCTGTTGCAATGGCGTTGGCGCTAACAGGATGCGTTAGTCAACACGCGTAATCGGGAGGATTACAATGAAATACTCACTGTACGCCGGAGCGGCGGCAGTTGCCCTCGTCGCGGGCGGAGCCTCGGCGCAGGATCTGCTGTTCCCGCCCGGAGAGGGCGATTTCAACTGGGACAGCTACAACCAGTTCGCCGAGGATTTCGACCTCGGAGGCGAACAGGTCACCGTGTTCGGCCCATGGCTCGGGCCGGACCAGGAAGCGATCCAGAACGTTCTGAACTATTTCGGCGAAGCGGCGAATGCCGATGTCCGCTACTCGGGCTCCGACGCGTTCGAGCAGCAGATCGTGGTGGACCTCGAGGCCGGATCGGCCCCGAACGTCGCGGTCTTCCCGCAGCCGGGTCTGGCCTGCGACATGGCCGAGCGCGGGTTTCTCGCGGAACTGGGCGAGGATACCGCCAGCTGGCTGGCCGAGAATTACGCGGCGGGCGAATCCTGGGTCGCGCTCAGCTCGTGCGAGGGCGAGGGCGGTGAGACCGGCATGTACATGTTCCCGTTCAAGGCGGACGTGAAGTCGCTCGTCTGGTACGTTCCGGAGAATTTCGAGGACGCCGGCTACGACGTGCCCGAGACGATGGAGGAACTGAAGGCGCTGACCGACCAGATCGTCGCCGACGGCGAGACGCCGTGGTGCATCGGCCTTGGGTCGGGCGCGGCCACGGGCTGGCCGGCGACCGACTGGGTCGAGGACATGATGCTCCGCACTCAGCCGCCCGAGGTCTACGACCAGTGGGTCACCAACGAGATTCCGTTCGACGACCCCGCTGTCGTGGGTGCGATCGAGGAGTTCGGCTACTTCGCGCGCAATGACGACTACGTCGCCGGCGGCGCGGGCGCGGTCGCCTCGACCGACTTCCGCGATGCGCCGAAGGGCCTCTTCGACGCGCCTCCGCAGTGCTACATGCACCGCCAGGCGTCGTTCATCCCGGCGTTCTTCCCCGAAGGCACCGAGGTGGGCACCGACGTCGATTTCTTCTACTTCCCGGCCTACGAGGAGCAGGATCTCGGGTCGCCGGTTCTCGGCGCCGGGACACTCTTCTCCGTCACCAACGAGTCGGAAGGCGCGATGGCGCTCGTCGAGTTCCTCAAGACGCCGATCGCGCACGAGGTCTTCATGGCGCAGGAAGGCGGCGGTTTTCTGACCCCGCATACGGGCGTGAACACGGACCTCTACATCACCGACACCCGCCGGGCGCTGGGCGACGTCCTGCGGAACGCCACGACGTTCCGGTTCGACGCCTCGGACCTGATGCCGGGCGCCGTGGGCGCGGGCACCTTCTGGACCGGAATGATCGACTATACGGGCGGTGCCGAGGCATCGGAGGTCGCGTCGCAGATCCAGCAATCCTGGCCGTAAGAGCCGCGACCGGGCACATCGCCCGGCGGACCGACAGGCGGGGCCGGCACAGCAGCCGGCCCCGCCGAGGACAACTTGCGGGGAGGACGGCATGAATCCGGCCATACAGGGTTTGATCACGATCGTGATCGGCGTCGGCGGCTGCATCGGGTACTTCTACTTTTCGAACCAGTTGCTGGACCGGGTCATCTTCCCGGCGAGGGGCAAGAACGCCGGGCGCAACATCAACCGCGCCAACCAGGTCCGCCCCTGGCTCTTTCTCTTTCCCGCGATGTTCGCGCTGGGCCTCTACCTCGCCTATCCGGTGGTCGAGACGCTGAGGCTATCGCTCACCGACCGCACGCAGGGCGGAGCCTTCGTCGGCTTCGCCAACTATCAGCAGATGATGAGCGAGCCCAAGTTCTGGGAGGCGATGCGCAACAACATGCTGTGGCTCATCGTCGTGCCGGCCGTGTCGACGGCGTTCGGTCTCCTGGTGGCGCAACTCACCGACCGGATCTCATGGGGCAATCTGGCAAAGTCGCTGATCTTCATGCCGATGGCGATCTCGTTCGTCGGCGCCTCGGTGATCTTCAAGCTGATCTACGAGGCCCGCGCCTCCGACCAGCCGCAGATCGGTGTCCTCAACGCGATATGGCTGCAACTCGACGGCGGCTTCGGGGCGCTGCTGCTTCTCAAGATAATTCCGGTGATCGTCCTTCTCGGTTTCGCCGCCATCGTGGCCTACGTCGCGTGGATCTTCGTGAAGCCGCTGTGGACACAAGGGCATGACCGTTCGGTTTGGCTGCTTCCGCTCAGGCTTCTCGTGGCGGCCGGCGGCCTCTGGCTGATCTGGCTTTCGATCGCCTCGATCATCGACACCCTCACCTTCGCGCCGACATACGGCGAGCCGCAGCAGTGGCTGACGATCCCGTTCTGGAACAATTTCTTCCTGATGGCGGTGCTGATCTGGATCCAGACCGGCTTTGCCATGGTGATCCTGTCGGCCGCGCTCCGTGGCATCCCCGAGGAGACGGTCGAGGCGGCGATCGTGGACGGCGCGAACCCGTTCCAGGTCTTCTTCAAGATCAAGGTGCCGCAGATCATGCCGACGATCGTCGTGGTCTGGACGACGATCACGCTCGTCGTGCTCAAGATCTTCGACATCGTCTTCGCGATGACCAATGGCCAGTGGGGCACGCAGGTGCTCGCCAACTACATGTTCAACCAGCTGTTCGTCGCCAACGACTGGGGCGTGGGATCGGCGAGCGCGATCGTCATCATGATCCTCGTCTCTCCGATCCTGATCTGGAACGTCTACAACGCCCGCAAAGAAATGCGCTGAGGGGAGAGCGGAGATGGACAACATCGCAGGAACCAAGGCGCGGCTCACCTGGGCTGTGCACATTTCGGTCGGACTTCTCGTGGCGCTATGGCTTTTCCCGACGGTGGGGCTGTTCGTGTCCTCCTTCCGCACCGCCGATCAGATCGCGACGTCGGGGTGGTGGGCCTCGATGTTCCCGGCCGAGCAGAGCGAAGTCTACCGCACCGCGGACCCCGACGACGCGCGGGCCCCCGACGGCGACATGTACGTCGTCTCGGGCAACATCTTCGAGGTGGCGGGAGAGGAGCCGAGGATCATCCGGGCCTGGGGCGTGTCCTCGCGCGATGTCGCCGCCTTCGACCTCGGCGAAACCGCCGACATGGGCGAGGGCGAGACGCTGACGTTGGAGGCCGGCGGAGACTACGTCTGGCGCGGCACCGACGACCAGATCAGCGGCCGCGGCCAGAGAGTCTTCGCGACGGTCACCGCGCCGCCGGAGTTCACGCTCGGCAACTATGGGCAGGTTCTGTTTTCGGGCGACGCGACCGACAGCATGGCGAAGGCCTTCTTCAACACGATGACGGTCACGATCCCCGCCACGATCATCCCGATCGTGATCGCGGCCTTCGCGGCCTACGCGCTCGCCTGGATGGACTTTCCCGGCCGCGCGCTCCTGATCGCGGCCGTCGTCGGCCTGCTCGTCGTGCCGCTCCAGCTCGCGCTCATTCCGCTGCTGCAGCTTCACAACAACATCGGCATCGGCAAGGGCTACCTGGGGGTGTGGCTCGCGCATACCGGGTTCGGGCTGCCGCTCGCCGTCTATCTTCTGCGAAACTACATGGTCGGCCTGCCCCGGGACATCATCGAGAACGCCAAGGTCGACGGCGCCACGGACTTCCAGATCTTCACCAAGATCATCCTGCCGCTGTCGTTCCCGGCGCTCGCCTCCTTCGCGATTTTCCAGTTTCTCTGGACCTGGAACGACCTTCTCGTGGCGCGGGTGTTCCTGATCGACGCGACGGGGGAGACGACGGTGATGACGAACCAGATCGTCGAGCTCCTGGGCACGCGGGGCGGCAACTGGGAGATCCTCGCGACTGCGGCCTTCGTGTCGATCGCGGTTCCGCTCGTCGTGTTCTTCGCCATGCAGCGCTACCTGGTGCGCGGCCTGCTGGCGGGCTCTGTGAAGTGACGACGGTCCGGGACGGGCGTTCATGAACCTTCTCGACCCGATCATGGCGGCGCGACACCGCGAACCCGGCGACGCGGACTGGTGGCGCGGCGCGGTGATCTACCAGATCTACCCGCGCTCGTTCCAGGATTCGAACGGAGACGGCGTGGGGGATCTGGCGGGGATCATTCATCGCCTGCCGCATGTCTCGGAGCTTGGCGTCGACGCCGTCTGGATCTCGCCGTTCTTCCGATCACCGATGCTCGACTTCGGCTATGACGTGTCCGACTACCGCGACGTCGATCCGCTCTTCGGCACGCTCGGCGACTTCGACGCGCTGATCGAACGGGCGCACGAGTTGGGCCTCAAGGTGCTGATCGACCTCGTGCTCTCGCATACCTCCGAGATGCACCCCTGGTTCACCGAGAGCCGGTCCTCGCGCGAGAACTCGAAGGCGGACTGGTACGTCTGGGCGGACGCCAAGCCCGACGGAACCCCCCCGAACAACTGGCTTTCGGTGTTCGGCGGGCCGGCGTGGGAGTGGGACGGGGAGCGGATGCAGTACTACATGCACAACTTCCTTCCCGAGCAACCGGACCTGAACCTGCACAACGCGGAGGTCCAGGACGAGCTTCTGGACGTCGCGCGATACTGGCTCGACCGGGGCGTGTCGGGCTTTCGGCTCGATACCGTCAACTTCTACTTCCACGACAGGCAGTTGCGGGACAACCCGCCAATCGCCGAGGACCAGTGGAACGACAAGACCGCTCCCGCGGTGAACCCCTACAACTTCCAGGATCACCTCTACGACAAGACCCAGCCCGAGAACCTGGAGTTCCTGAAGCGCCTGCGGGCGCTGATGAACGAATACCCCGGCACGACCACGGTCGGCGAGGTGGGCGAGAGCCAGCGCGGGGCCGAGATTCAGGCCGAGTACACCTCGGCCGGCGACAAGCTCCACATGTGCTACGACTTCGACTTCCTGTCGAACTATCCGCCGACCGGCACCTTCGTGGGCGCGGTGCTCGAAAAGGCGAACAGGACGCTCGGCGATGGCTGGGCGTGCTGGGCCTTCTCGAACCACGACGTGGTGCGCCACGCCTCGCGCTGGAATCTCAACGAGGAGGCGAAGCGGGTCTACGCGGCGCTGCTGCTCTGCATCCGCGGCACCGCCTGTCTCTATCAGGGCGAGGAACTTGGCCTGACCGAGGCATATGTCGCCTACGAGGAGCTTCAGGACCCTTACGGCAAGCGCTTCTGGCCGAAGTTCAAGGGCCGCGACGGGTGCCGGACACCGATGCCTTGGATCCGGGACCATCAGCACGGCGGGTTCACCGACGGCAAGCCCTGGCTGCCTGTCGCGATGGAGCACCTCCACAGGGCGGCCGGCGTCCAGGATCTCGAGAATGCCTCGACGCTGTCGTTCTACAGGAGCATGCTGGCCTTCCGAAAGGCGCACCCGGTGTTGATGAAGGGGGCGCTGGACCTGGTCGAAGGCCGCGACGACCTTGTGTCGTTCATCCGGACGCACGAGGACGTGCGCATGTTCTGCGCCTTCAATCTGTCGAACGCCTCGCTTACCGTCGACGCTCCGGACGGCGCGTGGCGACATGACAAGGGGACGCCGTTCAAGGCGACCGTGACCGATAACGGAGCAACGCTGCAGCCCTACCAGGCCTTCTTCGGCCTGCAGGAAAGCGGCTAACGAGCGAGAGCCAAGGGAGGACACATGGCGGATCTCAAGTTGACCAAGGTGGGCAAGGCCTACGGCGGGACCGTCGAGGTGCTGAAGGACATCAACCTCGAGATCGAGACGGGCGAACTCATCGTCTTCGTCGGACCGTCCGGCTGCGGCAAGTCGACCTTGCTGAGGATGATCGCGGGTCTGGAGAAGATCACGAGCGGCACGCTCGAGATCGACGGCCGTGTGGTGAACGACGTGCCGCCGTCGGACCGGGGCATCGCGATGGTGTTCCAGTCCTACGCGCTCTACCCGCACATGACGGTCTACGACAACATGGCCTTCGCGCTGAGGCTCGCGAAGCGGCCCGAGGCCGAGATCCGGAAGGCGGTGCAGGCCGCGGCCGACAAGCTCCAGCTCGGCCCCTATCTCGACCGCCTGCCCAAGGCGCTCTCCGGCGGTCAGCGTCAGCGCGTCGCGATCGGCCGGTCCATCGTCCGCGATCCCAAGGTCTATCTCTTCGATGAGCCGCTTTCGAACCTCGACGCGGCGCTCCGCGTCGCCACCAGGATCGAGATCGCGCAGCTGAAAGAGCAGATGCCGAACTCCACGATGGTCTACGTCACCCACGACCAGGTCGAGGCGATGACGCTGGCGACCCGCATCGTCGTGCTGGCGGACAAGGGAATCGCGCAGGTCGGACCGCCGCTCGAACTCTACGAGCGTCCCAACAGCGAATTCGTGGCCCAGTTCATCGGCTCCCCGTCGATGAACCTGCTGCCCGGCACCGTCGTGAAGACCGGCGAGGCGACCGTCGTGAAGCTCGACGGCGGCGGCGTGGCGACATCGAACGCGCCGTCGCAGGCCTCCGACGAAGGCGCCCGCGTGAAGGTGGGCGTGCGGCCCGAGGACCTCAAGGAGACCGAGGGCGAGGACTACGTCTACGAGGGCGTCGTCGACATCTACGAGGCGCTCGGCGAAGTGACGCTGCTCTACTTCCACCCGGAAGCGGAGGGCAAGGATCCGGTCATCGGCAAGCTTCACGGCATCCATGCCAATGTCCGCGGGCAGACGGTGCGGATGACCGCCGATCCGCGGCAGGTCCACATCTTCAAGGACGGCGTGTCGCTTCTCTACCGCTGACGATCGGGGCTGGCGTTCGGCGTTCCTTGCGGTAACGTCCGCGGGACGAACGCTCGGGGAGGGGACGATGCCGGCACCTCGGAACAGGCTGAAGGCGGCGCTCGCGCGCGGAGAGCTGCAGGTGGGCCTCTGGCTCGGCATGACGCATTCCGTCTCGGCGGAGATCGCCGCGGGCGCCGGGTTCGACTGGTGCCTCATCGATGCGGAGCATTCGCCGAACACGCTTCCCGAGATCCGCGCGCAGCTGCAGGCGATGGCGGGCGGCAGCGCCAGCCCTGTGGTCCGCGTGCCGCAGGGCGAGCCATGGATCGTCAAGCAGGTTCTCGACCTCGGTGTGCAGTCCGTTCTCGTCCCGATGACCGATACCGCGTCGCAGGCGCGCCGGATGGTCCAGGCCATGCGCTATCCGCCCGAAGGCGTCCGTGGCGTCGGTGCGGGCCTTGCCCGGGCCTCGGGCTACGGCGGCATCGACGGCTACGTGTCGAGCGCGAACGATCAGATGTGCCTGCTCGTCCAGGCCGAGAGCCGCGAAGCGATCGAGAACATCGACGAGATCGCGGGGACCGACGGCGTGGACGGCGTCTTCGTCGGCCCGGCGGACCTTTCCGCCAGCATGGGCCATCTCGGCCACCTCGATGCGCCCGAGGTCGTCGAGGCGATCGACCATGCCATCGACCGCATCCGCGCCGCGGGAAAAGCCGCCGGCATCATCGATTTCGATCCGGCCGCCGCGCGGCGCTGGGCCGGGAAGGGCGTGACCTTCCTCGGCGTGGGAAGCGACGTCACCACGCTGGCAAGGGGGCTTCGCGCGCTTGCCGCGGAGATGAAGGGCTAGGGGCTGCGGCGGGATGTCCGGCTGCGCGCTCTCGATCGACACATTAGGTAGGGGCGATATGTCCGGGAGCCAGCGATGACCGCGCCAAGGATCACCCCGCCCAAGTTCGAGCCGCGCCCTCGGCTGTTTCGCCGGACGCCGCCCGCGATCTTCCCGCCGATCCTGGGCCTCTTCGGTCTCGGTATCGCCTGGCGCCGCGGGATCGACGCCTTCGGGATCCCGCCAGCGCTGGTGGAAGGCTACCTCGGCGCGGTATCGCTGCTTTTTCTCTTCGCCGTCGTCGCCTACGGCGCGAAGGTGATTGTCCGTCCCGGCGTCCTGTCCGAGGATTTCCGAGTCCTGCCGGGCCGTGCCGGTCTCGCGACGCTGACCATGGGCCTGATGATCTTCGCGGCGGTGCTGGTGCCCTACGCCCCGCGGCCGGCCGAGTGGCTGCTCGCGGGCGGGGTGACACTGCACGTGCTGGTCGCGCTCTCCGCGATCCGGGTCTTCATCGCCGGCCCCGAGGAGGCGCGTCAGGTCACGCCGGTGATGCACCTGACGTTCGTGGGCTTCATCGTCGCGCCGATCGCCGCTATGCCGCTCGGCATGGAGGCCCTGACCACCTCGATCCTCTGGTACTGCCTCGCCGCAGCTCTGGTCGTCTGGGCCGCGGGTCTCAAGCCGCTTCTGACCGGCGCCGCGCCCGCGCCGCTGCGCCCGCTCCAGGCGATCCATCTCGCGCCGGCCGCGCTGGTCGGGACGGCGGCGCATCTGGCCGGCATTTCCGCGCTCGGCAATGCCCTCGCGCTCTGGGCGGTGCTCCTCTTCGTCCTGCTCGTCTTCCGGGCCCGCTGGCTCACCGCCGCGGGCTTCTCGGGGTTTTGGTCCGCCTTCACCTTCCCGCTCGCGGCCCTCGCCGGGGTCCTGTTTCTCTCCGCCGAAAGCCTGCCGAGCGAGATCGTCAGGACCGTCGCGGGGCTCGTGCTGATCCTCGCCACGCTCGTCATTCCGCCGATCGCGTTCAAGGTCATGCAGCTGTGGTCGCGCGGCACGCTGGCGCAGAAGACGAACGCGGCGACGGCCTGAGCCGCTTTGCCTCTTTTCATTCCGGACCCTCCATGAAATAGGGAAGCGCCAAACGAAGACTCCCGAGGAGATTCCCATGGAGATTCGCGAGGCGCTCACCTTCGACGACGTCCTTCTGGTTCCGGCCGCGTCCAGCGTCCTGCCGTCCACGGCGGACACACGGACGTTCGTCACGCGGGACATCGCGATGAACATCCCGCTGCTGTCCTCCGCGATGGATACGGTGACCGAAGCCCGCATGGCGATCGCCATGGCGCAGGCGGGCGGCATCGGCGTGGTGCACCGCAATCTCGGCGTGGAGGAGCAGGCGAACGAGGTCCGCCGGGTGAAGCGCTTCGAGAGCGGCATCGTGTACAATCCGATCACGCTCAGCCCCGACCAGACTCTCGCGGACGCCAAGGCGCTGCAGGCGCGCTACAACGTCACCGGATTCCCGGTGGTTGACGAACGCGGCCGCGTGGTGGGCATCGTCACGAACCGCGACATGCGCTTCGCCTCGGACGAGAACACGCCGGTGCGGGTGATGATGACCTCCGACAATCTCGCCATTCTGACCGAGCC
>Ga0102928_1001040_pt1 | contig 17677 bp, 17 predicted proteins | sample SalPonR1_B_D1_MG_FD_78504 | JGI IMG/M metagenome (GOLD analysis project Ga0102928, IMG submission 78504) | Salt pond soil microbial communities from South San Francisco under conditions of wetland restoration - Salt Pond MetaG R1_B_D1_MG | ecosystem: Environmental > Aquatic > Marine > Intertidal...
GGGCGCTAATGATTACGTCTCGAAGCCCTTCAAGTTCCCGGTGCTTCTGGCGCGTATCCGCGCACAGCTGCGCCAGCATGAGCAATCCGAAGACGCGGTGTTCCAGCTTGGGCCGTATACGTTCAAGCCCTCGATGAAGATGCTGATCGACGAAACCGAGCGCAAGATCCGCCTGACCGAGAAAGAGACCAACATCCTCAAATTCCTCTATCGGTCGCCCGAAGGGGTGGTGGCGCGCGATGTGCTGCTGCACGAGGTGTGGGGCTATAACGCGGGCGTCACAACGCATACGCTGGAGACCCATATCTATCGCCTGCGCCAGAAAATCGAGCCCGATCCGTCGAATGCGCGCCTTCTGGTGACGGAATCGGGCGGCTATCGGCTGTTGGCTTGAGGCATCATCAAAGGACACCTTTGGTTGAACATGATTGAGATTGTTCAATGTATGTGTCACTATACTTATGTATATGACACTCGGATCGCCCGGTTATGAATCCCGTTGCATGTGCGGGTTATCGCATGCACCTCCCTGTTGGACTGGCCCCGGCTTCGTGCCGGGGCCTTTTTTCTGCGGCCCCGGCAAAACCGCGGGAATGTGGCACAACCGGTCCGTCGCGGCGATATCCGGGTGGCGCCGGGTGCGCGGGGCGGTATAGAACGGGGCGATTGCAACGCAAGGATCAAGGGGGCGTCATGGCATTCACGCTGGCCACATGGAACATCAACTCGGTGCGGCTGCGCGAGCCACTGGTCGCCCGGCTGCTGAAGGACGAGGCACCCGATATCCTGTGCCTTCAGGAGTGCAAGAGCCCCGTCGAGAAGATCCCGACCGAGGGCTTTGCCGAACTCGGCTATCGCTACATGGTGGCACGCGGGCAGAAGGGCTATAACGGGGTCGCGATCCTGTCGCGCCTGCCGCTCGAGGATGCGGGCGACATGGATTTCGCCGCCCTTGGCCATGCCCGCCACGTCGCCGCGCGGCTGGAGGACGGCACGCTCATTCACAATTTCTACGTGCCCGCGGGCGGCGACATTCCGGACCGAGACAAGAACGAGAAATTCGGCCAGAAGCTCGATTACCTGACCGGGATGCGCGACTGGTTCCGCGACTCGCGCCCCGAGCGCGCGATTCTGGTCGGGGATCTCAACATCGCCCCGCGCGAGGACGATGTCTGGTCGCACAAGCAGCTTCTGAAAGTGGTCAGCCACACGCCGGTCGAGGTCGATCACCTGGGCACGGTGATGGAGGCGGGGGGCTGGTCGGACGCGACGCGCGCCGACATTCCCGAGGGGCAGCTTTACAGCTGGTGGTCTTACCGCGCCCGCGACTGGGACGCCGCGGACAAGGGTCGGCGGCTCGATCACGTCTGGGTTTCGGATGATATCAGGAACGCGGCTCATTCCAGCCGGATCCTGCGGGCGGCGCGCGGCTGGGAGAAACCCAGCGACCATGCCCCGGTTTTCGCCAGTTTCGATCTCTGATGACGTCGCGTGTCGCAATTCCATTTCGTCGAGGTATGGATTTCCTTACTTATCATTTCGCCCATACCTGCGAAAAGAACGCCATGAAGGCGGTCCGTTGTGAGTGAATGGTTACCGATTGTCAGGGTCTTGTCTTCAGGGCGGCGTGTCCGGTCTCCGGAGCGGCCGTCGCCCAGCTTTACCTTCTGAGGGCGCCGTCGGGGGCATAGCCTTCCGTCGCGTCAGGATAAATCGCACCCCCCCTTGCAAGACATCGCGCGCTGCTCCATTTAGTCGCCAGTGACACGCATAGCAGCCGGAGCCCGTGACATGCTTGAACTAGGCGGACAGCCAAGCCCTCAAACCGATCTCATCAAGGACGTATCCGAGGCGGACTTCATGGCCGAGGTCGTCGAGGCCAGCCAGCAAGTGCCAGTCATCGTGGATTTCTGGGCGCCCTGGTGCGGCCCTTGCAAGACGCTTGGTCCCGCGCTCGAAGCGGCGGTGACCAAGGCCAAGGGCGCGGTCCGGATGGCCAAGGTCAATGTCGACGAGAACCAGGCCATCGCCGGGCAGCTCAGGGTGCAGTCGATCCCGACGGTCTATGCCTTCTGGAAAGGCCAGCCGGTCGACGGTTTCCAGGGCGCGGTGCCGCCCTCCGAGATCGATTCCTTCGTGGCCCGCGTGATCGAGGCCGCGGGCGGTGAAGCGGCGGGCGATGGCGGTCTGGCCGAGGCCGTGACCGCCGCCGAGGAGATGCTGGAGCAGGGCGCGGCGTCCGATGCGGCGCAGACCTTTGCCGCGATCCTTCAGGAAGACCCGCAGAATGCCGCCGCCTATGGCGGGCTGGTGCGCGCGCATATCGCGCTGGGCGAACTGGATCAGGGCGAGGCGATCCTCAACGGTGCGCCGGCCGAGATATCGAAGGCGCCCGAGCTTGAAGCTGCACATGCGCAGCTGGAACTGGCGCGCCAGGTGGAGAATACCGGCCCGGTGAGCGAGCTGCGCGCCCAGGTCGATGCCGATCCCGGTGATCACCAGGCGCGGTTCGAACTGGCGAAGGCGCTTTACGCGGGCGGCGAGACCCAGGCGGCGGTGGACGAGCTGCTGGAGCTGTTCCGCCGCGACCGCGAGTGGAACGACGAAGCCGCCAAGACGCAGCTTTTCACCATTTTTGATGCGCTCAAGCCGAATGATCCGATCGTTCAGAGCGGGCGGCGGAAACTCAGTTCGATGATATTTGCCTGATCGCGGGCATGGGCTAGTTCATCGCCATGTTCAATACGGCCGATCTGCCCGATGTCATCCCGATCTTTCCGCTGTCGGGAGCGCTGCTTTTGCCGCGCTCGCGCCTGCCGCTGCACCTGTTCGAGCCGCGCTATCTGGCGATGCTGGACGATGCGCTTAAGACGCCGGGGCGGCTGATAGGGATGGTGCAACCCAATCCCGGCCCGGGCGGTTCGGCGCAGGGGCTGCACGCGATCGGCTGCGCGGGGCGGGTTTCGCAATTCTCGGAAACCGAGGACAGGCGTTACATGATCACGCTCACGGGGATTTCGCGTTTTCGCATCAAGGATGAGGTCGAGGGCTTCACCCCCTATCGGCGCGCGCGGGTTTCCTGGCAGGGGTTCGAGCCCGATATCGGCTCGCCCGATGCCGATCACCGGTTCGACCGGAGCGCGTTCTTGTCGCTGCTGGACCGGTATTTCCAATCGCGCGAATTGCAGACCGATTGGGATACGCTGACACAGGCCGATGACGAGCTGCTGATCAATTCGCTGTCGATGCTTCTTGGGTTCGAGCCCGAGGACAAGCAGGCGCTGCTGGAGGCGCCATCGCTGAGCACGCGGCGCGAGACGCTGGTGACGTTGATCGAATATGCCCTGCGCGGGGGCGATGACGAGGAGATCATGCAATGAGTGAGTCCAAGGAGCAGCCGGCTTTCGACCGGCGCATGCTGGAGGCGCTGATCTGCCCGCAAAGCCAGACCACGCTGGAATATGACGCCGATGCGCAGGAATTGATCAGCAAAGCGGCCGGGTTGGCCTTTCCGATCCGCGACGGCATCCCGGTGATGTTGCTGGACGAGGCGCGAAAGCTCTAGGGCGTTGTGCCCGGCGGAGAGGCCGGGGGACGCTGTCCCCCGGACCCCCTGAGGTATTTTCAGCCAGATGAAGGGGCGCGCGACGTGTCGGCTTTGGCGGCGCGAGATTCCATGACGTCGCGACCCAATGTGAGCGTGTAGGCCGAGAGTTCCTGAAGCGCGCAATCGGCCTGGGCAGGGTCGCGCGCGGCGACCGCATCGGCGAGGCGCGCATGCAGGGATTCGATGGTTCCACGCGAGCGGGCGGTGAAGGTGATCATGTTCATCAGCGGCTGCATGGCCTCGACCGCGCCGGCAAGCTGGTAGCTGAGCACCGGGTTGGCGGCGGCATCGACGAGGGCGCGGTGAAAGGCCACGTCCGAGGCGCAGAAGGATTCGTCGCTCAGTTCTGGCTGGGACTGGCGGCGGATTTCGGCGCGCATGGCGGCGAGGTCGCTTTCGCTGCGGCGCGCGCAGGCCAGCGGCGCGCAGGCGCGCTCAAGCGCGTAGCGCGCTTCGCAGGCGGTTTCGAAGCTGACCGCGTTCATCGACAAAAGCAGGGTCGAGGTGGTGATATGCTGGCCATAGGCTTCGGCGTAGCTGAGTCGGTTGACGAAGGCGCCGCCGAAAGCACCGCGCTGCGTGCGGATCAGCGATTGCGCCGCGAGGCGTTTGAGCGCCTCGCGCACGGTCGGGCGCGAGACCGCGAATTGTTCGGCGAGTTCGGCTTCGGACGGCAGGCGCTGATCGACGATCATGCGCCCCGACACGATGGCGTCGCGGATCGCCTCTGCGATCTGGGCCGAGAGGCCGGCCTTGTTGGCGGGGTCCATTTTCATTTGTCTTACATTTAAATGTCTGACAATTTGAACGCAACCATCGAGTCGGGCGGGGGCGACATGATTTCAGCGCGGATCAGGCGAATGACGGGCATGCACTGGCTGGCCCTGTTCGGTGCGATCGGGCTGGCCTGGATCATGCTGTACGCCATGGCACTGCCCGAGGGGATGCGCGCGGCGGGGCGGATCTATGGCGCGGATTTCCTGGCGAGCCTGTGTGTCGTGACGCCGGATGCGGCCGGGTTCGCGCGCATCGCCGCCATGTGGGCGCTGATGTCGGCGGCGATGATGGCGCCGACGGCGCTGCCGGCGCTGGCCACGTATGACGAGCTTTCGCATAGCGGGCAGACCCGGTTCGGGCTGTTGCTGGCGGGCTACATGGCGGTTTGGCTGGGGTTTTCGCTGCTGGCGGCGGCGGTGCAGATGGCGCTGTTTCGCGCCGGGCTGGTAAGCGCCTTCGGCGACAGCCTGTCGGGGGTGATGTCGGGGGGCTTGTTGATGCTGGCGGGGGCCTATCAGTTCAGCGCGCTGAAGGCGGCCTGCCTTGCGAAATGCCGCGCGCCGCTCACATTCTTCATGCAGCACTGGGAGGAGGGCGCCTGGCGGAACGGTTTGCGGCTGGGGCTCGTGTGCCTTGGCTGTTGCTGGGCGCTGATGGCGCTGGCCTTTGTGGGCGGGGTGATGAACCTTGCCTTCATGGGGCTGGCGACGGCGATCATGGTGATCGAGAAATTGCCCGATCTGGGGCGTTGGCTGACGCGGCCGCTGGGTGGCCTGCTTCTCGCCGGCGGGCTTTGGTGGAGCCTTGCGGCGATCTGAATTGATTTGAACTGGAGGAGAAAGACACATGCCATTCGATGAACCGGGCACATTGCTGCCCTGGGCGATCAAGGGGGAGCTGATCCTCAATTGCAACTGCACGGTGTTCTGCCCCTGTGTTGTATCGCTGGGACAGCACCCGCCCACGGAAGGCCATTGCCAGGCCTGGGCCGGGGTGCGCATCGATGAGGGGCATTACGGGGACGAGGATCTGTCGGGGCTCAATGTGGGCCTGATGCTGGAAATCCCCGGCATGATGGCGCGGGGCAACTGGAAGGCGGCCGCCTATATCGACGAGCGCGCCAGCGAGGGTGCTTACGAGGGGCTGGTCAATATCTTCAGCGGCAAGGCGCGGGGCACGACGGGATTGTTCAGCGTGCTGGTCAGTGAGTTCCTTGGCGCCGAGCGTGCGCCGGTGGTGTTCGAGACCGAGGGCAAGGCGCGCCGCCTGATGGTGGGAAAGACCATTCAGGGCGAGGTGGTGCCGGTCGAGGGCCATGGCGGCGAGGATATCGTGGTGACCAATACGCAATACTGGATGGGGCCGGACATTACCGTCGCCACCGCCACCAAGGGCCGCGTGCGCGCTTTTGGGCGGGTGTGGGATTTCGACGGGCGCAGCGCCGAGATCTGCCAGATCGACTGGAAAGGCCCGCGCTGATGATCCTGCCATTCTGTGTCGAGGCGATGGCACGTTAAATTGACTGGCAGAATCGCCAGTTGGAGGCGGCGCTCGATGGCGTGCCGAGGGCGCCCGAGGCTGTGGACGGGAGCGAGGGGCCAGCCCCTCGCGCTCCCCGGAGTATTTTTGCAACGGTGAAGCGGGGCACGGGCCCGCATGAAAGAAGGGAGATCATGATGTTCAACGCATTGATTGTCGAAAAAGACGAGGACAGCGGCAAGACCAGCGCGGCGGTGAAGGAGATCGGGGTCGATGATCTGCCCCATGGCGAGGTGCTGGTGGCGGTGGAATATTCCACCGTGAACTACAAGGACGGGCTGTGCATCGGGCCGGGCGGGGGATTGGTGCGGAAATATCCGCATGTGCCGGGAATCGATTTCGCGGGCGTCGTCGAGGAAAGTTCCGATGCGCGCTACAAGCCCGGCGACCGGGTGGTTCTGACCGGCTGGCGCGTGGGCGAGGCGCATTGGGGCGGCTATGCCCAGAAAGCGCGGGTGCTGGCGGATTGGCTGGTGCCGCTTCCCGAGGGGCTGGATACGCGCGCCGCCATGGCAGTGGGCACGGCCGGTTTCACCGCGATGCTGTCGGTTATGGCGCTTGAGGATCATGGGCTTAAGCCCGGCCACGGGCCGGTGCTGGTCACCGGGGCCGCGGGCGGTGTCGGCTCGGTGGCGACGGCGATTCTGGCGCATCTTGGACATGAGGTGGCGGCGGTGACGGGGCGGCCCGAAACCGGCGATTACCTCAAGGAGCTGGGTGCCGGCCAGATCGTGCCACGCGATGATCTGAGCGAGGTGACCCGCAAGCCGCTGGAAACCGAGCTTTGGGCGGGCTGCGTCGATGCGGTGGCCGGTGCCATGCTGGGGCGTGTCCTGAAGCAGATGAAATACGGCAGCTCGGTTGCCGCGGTGGGTCTTGCGGGGGGCGCGGCCATCGACGGCGCGCTGATCACGCCTTTCATCCTGCGCGGTGTCAACCTGTTGGGCATCGACAGCGTGATGCAGCCATATGAGAACCGGCTGCGCGCCTGGGAGCGGATCGCCAGTGATCTGCCGATGGAGAAGCTCGAGGCGATGATCCAGCCGGCCAGCCTTTCGGATCTGCCCGCCTTGGGGCGCGACATCCTGAAGGGTCAGGTAAAGGGGCGTGTCGTGGTCGATGTGAATGCCTGACAGGGCGGTCCGGGTCGGGGTGCTATGTCGCGTCCGGCCCCGGAAGTGGCGTGGCTGATTGATTTTCTGCCCGCTGCCGCGTTACCGTCGGCACAAGGGGCATCCTGCGGAGGCGCCGCAGGCCCCCACGCGGCATGGCAATCGGAACGGGGCATCATTTGACCACCGGTAACGGTTCGTCGTGCAAAAGGAGGATTTCGGATGTTCAAGAAGATCATGACGCCGGTTGATCTGGCGCATCGGGGCGACCTGAAGAAGGCGCTGGCTGTCACCGCCGACCTGGCCAAGCATTACGGGGCAGAGGTGGTGTTCGTCGGGGCAACCAGCCCGACCCCCAGTTCGGTCGCCCACACCCCTGAGGAATACAAGAAAAAGCTTCTTGATTTCGCATCCGAGCAGGGCAGCGAGAACGGGTTCGAGGCCACGGCCGATGTGGTCATTGCCCATGACCCCACCACCGATGTAGACGATGTTCTGCTCAAGGCGGTGCGCGAGAGCGGCGCCGATATCGTGGTGATGCAAAGCCATATGCCCAACATCATGGATTATGTCTGGCCCTCGAATGGCGGCAAGATCGCCGAACACGCCAAGTGCTCGGTCTTCGTGGTGCGCGGCTAGGCGAATGTGGCGCGTTGCGCATTGCCTTTAAGGGCGGTGCGCCGCGCGCCACGGCCCGGAAGCGGCGATGGTTGCCGTTTACGGCAAGGCAGCTATGTTGAGCGCGAGTCAGGGGACACGGGGAGCAGCCGGTGAGCGCAGAAGGTGAAGTCGTGATTCGTCCGTACCGGGACGAGGATGGCGAAGCGGTGTGGCCAATCCTGCGCGAGGTGATCCGGCCGGGCGACACATATGCAATAGATCCGGGTCTCAATCGCGACCGGATGCTGGATCTGTGGTCGGTTAAGGCGCGCGCCTGTTTCGTGGCCGAACGTGGCGGCGAGATCATCGGCACCTATTACATCAAATCCAATCAGGCCGGGGGCGGCGCGCATGTCTGCAACTGCGGATACATGACCGCGCCCGAGGCGCGCGGCCAGGGCGTCGCGCGCGCCATGTGCCTGCATTCGCAGATCGAGGCGGTCAAGCTGGGGTACCGCGCCATGCAGTTCAACCTCGTGGTCTGCACCAATAGTGGCGCGATCCGGCTCTGGGCCAGTCTCGGTTTCGAGACGGTGGGGCGCCTGCCGCACGCCTTCGATCACCCCAAGGAGGGGCTGGTCGATGCGCTGGTCATGTATAAATGGCTGGGCGAGGCCCCGGCGGGCTGATCTTTTCACGACATTGACGAGACAGGGCAGGGCCGGACGGGACGGGCCACGGGAAATCGTGGGACGTTGCCGGGCACGGGCGCGCTGAATCATGCATTCACAGGCGAATCACGGGGGAGTGAGCCCGGGTTCGGGCGATATTTTCGACCTGTTCCAGATGGATTCGATGCCTTATCCGTGCCTGATGTGAAAAATTCCGGGAATTCATGGGAGAAATTTGGGCGCAAGCAGAAATACCATATTTAGTGTTGCGTTACGGTTTCATCGCTAGGTCATGCGTTCAATCTGCCCATTTACCCACATTATCTTGTTTTGGAAGGGGGGTTGAAACAAGATGATGTGGCTGTTTCCCGCAAAAACTTATTGATTTCCATGAATTCCCATGTCATCCCTTGTATCACGATGAGGACGGGAACAAAGGGGCGCACAAAAGACCCCGAACAAAAACTCCCAAGTCAGGTTTCATACAGGCACCCGCTTTCATCGAAACAAGAGATCCGGCGCGCGGGCGAGCAGACATCCCCCCAGGTGGCGCGCGCAGTCGGACACCCCGCAAGGCGGGACGAGGGCGGCGGATTGGGCAGTGGCAGCAGCTCAATCCGCCGTTTCGTTTCAAGGGCCCGGTTCTCGGGCGCATGAAGAGAGGCGGACAAGACAGTGGTTCGCAGGTTCAGAGGCGAGAGCCAGCACAAGGTGGACAGCAAGGGCAGGGTGTCGATCCCGGCCTCTTTTCGCCGTGTGCTCGAAGCTTCGGACCCGAACTGGACCGACGGGCTGAGCCCCGAGCTTGTCATTGTCTATGGCGATCACCGCCGCAATTACCTTGAATGCTACACGATGGAAGCCATCGCAGAGGTCGATTCCAAGATCGACGCCCTGCCGCGCGGCTCGATGCAGCGCAAAATGCTTCAGCGCCTGTTTCACGGACAATCCTATCCCACCAATGTCGACGAGACCGGCCGCCTGGTGCTGCCGGCCAAGCTGCGTCAGAAGATCGACCTTGAGGGCGAGGCCTTTTTCATCGCGGCGGGCGATACGTTCCAGATCTGGAAGCCCGAGACCTATGAAGAGGAAGAGCTGGCCAAGACCGAGGAATGGCTTGACGAATTGCCCGAGGATTTCGATCCGCTGGTCTTCCTGGATGACGCGAAAGGCGAGTGACGCATGGCTGCCGCTGCCCTCGCATCAGGTTCCGCTCCGCATATCCCCGTTCTTCTGCGCCCGCTTCTGGCGGCGGTCGCCCCTGTCGAGGGGGTCTGGGTCGACGGGACTCTGGGTGCGGGGGGCTATGCGCGCGGCTTGCTCGACGCCGGGGCCGAGAAGGTCATCGGCGTGGATCGCGACCCGCTGGCGCTTGAGATGGCAGGTGATTGGGGCGCGGAATATGGCACGCGCCTTGAACTGGTCGAGGACCGGTTTTCCAACTTAGATGCGCATGCCGAGGGCGTCGCCGGCGTGGTGCTGGATCTTGGGGTTTCCTCGATGCAGCTTGACCGCGCCGAGCGGGGGTTTTCCTTTCACCGCGACGGCCCTCTGGACATGCGCATGAGCCAGCAGGGGCCGACGGCGGCCGACCTTGTCAACAACACTGACGAGGGCGAGCTGGCCGATATCCTTTTTCTTTACGGCGAAGAACGCGCCAGCCGGCGCATCGCCCGCGCGATCCTGCGCGAACGCGCGCTTGAACCCATCGAAACGACGCTGCGCCTGGCGGGGATCGTCGAAAAATGCCTGCCGCGCCCCAAGCCCGGACAGATCCATCCCGCGACCCGCAGCTTTCAGGCGCTGCGCATCGCGGTGAATGACGAGTTCGGCGAACTGGTGGCGGGGCTCGAGGCTGCCGGGCGCGCGCTTGCGCCGGGGGGCAAGCTGGCTGTCGTTACCTTCCATTCCATCGAGGACCGGATGGTGAAACGCTTTCTTCAGGCCAAGTCGGGCGGCGGCGGCGGTGGCAGCCGCCATGCGCCGCGCATCGTCCCGCCCCCGGCCGAATGGGAGCTCAAGAGCCGCAAGGCCATCGGCCCCGATGACCAGGAACTGGCCGAGAACCCGCGCGCCCGCAGCGCCAAGCTGCGCGTCGCCATCCGCACCGAGGCACCCGCCACGCCCGCTGACCGCAAGGCGATCGGCATGCCATTGCTCAAGGGGGACAGATAATGCGCAGCCTGTTCTACGTTCTGACCGCCTTGGCGGTGATTGGCCTGGCCTTCTGGGCCTACCGCGAGAATTACCGCACGCAGGCGGCACTGTCGAAGGCCGAGCAGCTTCAGCACGAAATCGCCCGCACCCGGCAGCGTCTGCGGGTGCTGAATGCCGAATGGGCTTATCTCAACCGGCCCGAGAGGCTGATGGAGCTGGCCGAGCTCAATTTCGACAAGCTGGGACTGTTGCCGCTGCAGCCCTATCAGTTCGGCAGGATCGACCAGGTGGCCTATCCGCCCAAGGATGAATTGTTGCCGATCCTCAACCCGATCGAAGTGTCCGGCATGGAGGCCGATCAGCCATGATACGCACCCCCCTGCGCCCGCTTGCCCGCATTCTTGATGCCCGCGCCAAGGGCGAGAATCCCGACGCCATCGAGCGTGAGAATATCCGCATCCGTCATGAACAGATGCGCGACCGCGCCCGGATGCGCGCAGAAGGGCGGCTTCTGGTGCTTGGGGTGATGTTCTTTTGCGCCTTCGCGGTGATCGGCGGGCGGATGGGTGTGCTGGCCAGCACCGAACCCAGCGAGCCGCGCAGTTCGGTCGCGGGGGCGCAGATCCTTGCGCAGCGCGCCGATATCGTTGATCGCAAGGGCCGGATTTTGGCGACCAATTTCGAAACCCACAGCCTTTATGCGCAGCCGCCCCAGATGATCGACCCGGAACGCGCGGTCGAGGAACTGGTACGGATCTTCCCGGATCTTGACCGCGAGCGTCTGACCAAGGACCTGACGGGCAAGCGCAAGTTCCTGTGGATCAAGAAGAAACTCAGCCCCGAGCAAAAGCAGGCCGTGCATGACATCGGCGAGCCGGGCTTGCTGTTTGGCCCGCGCGAGATGCGCCTTTACCCCAATGGCAAGCTGGCCGCGCATGTGATGGGGGGCGCCAGTTTCGGGCGCGAAGGCGTACACGCCGCCGAGGTGATCGGCGTCGCCGGCGTCGAAAAGACATTCGATGAACGGCTGCGCGACCCTGCGCAAGGGCATGAGCCGCTGCGCCTCTCGCTGGACCTGTCGGTGCAGGCGGCGACCGAGCGCGTTCTGCATGGCGGCATGAAGCTGATGAACGCCAAGGGCGCGACAGCGATCCTGATGGAGGTGAAGACGGGCGAGATCCTCACGATGGCTTCGCTGCCCGATTTCGACCCCAATGACCGCCCACGCCCGCCCGTCGAGGGCAACCCCGGCGACAGCCCGCTGTTCAACCGTGCGGTGCAGGGGGTTTACGAGCTTGGCTCGACCTTCAAGATTTTCGCGGTGGCGCAGGCGCTGGATCTGGGGCTGATCAATCCCTCGACCATCATCGACACGCAGGGGCCGCTGCGTTGGGGCAAGCACCGGATCCGCGATTTCCGCGATTACGGTTCGGAAATGAGCGCGACCAAGGTGATCGTCAAATCCTCGAATATCGGCACCGCCCGCATCGCCCAGATGATCGGCACCGAGCGTCAGCAGGACTTCATGAAGCAACTGGGTTTCTTCGAACCCACCCCCGTCGAGATGGTCGAGGCGCAGGGCGGGCAGCCGCTGCTGCCGCCGCGCTGGTCGGAACTTTCGACGATGACGATTTCCTATGGCCATGGCCTTTCGGCCAGCCCGATGCATCTTGCGGCGGCCTATGCGACGCTGGCCAATGGCGGGCGCAAGGTCACGCCCAGCCTGTTGCGCCAGCCCGCGGCACAGCTGGGCCCGCGGGTGATGTCCGAGCAGACCGCGCGCGCGTCCATGACCATGCTGCGCAAGGTGGTGTCCGAGGGCACCGCCAGCTTTGGCGAGGTGGAGGGCTATGCCGTGGCGGGCAAGACCGGCACCGCCGACAAGCCCAAGGAACGCGGCGGCGGCTATTACGAGGACAAGGTGATCGCCACCTTCGCCAGCGTCTTTCCGGCGCATGATCCGCAATATGTGCTGGTCGTGACACTCGATGAACCGGTCGAGACCTCGGGCGACGAGCCGCGTCGCACCGCCGGATGGACGGCCGTGCCCGTCGCCGCCGAGATCATCCGCCGGGTGGCGCCCCTGTTGGGATTGAGACCGCAGATTGAACCCGGCGAACTGGCTGGTATAACCCTCACATCGAACTAGGCCGACGGGCGGAATAATATGGCGGCGGGGCAGACCAAATCACTGGCGGAACTGGGCCTGACCGCTCAGGGCGGGCGCCGGGCCGATATCACCGGCCTCTCGGTGGACAGCCGCGAGGTGCGCGAGGGCCATCTTTTCGCGGCCCTGCCGGGCACGCGGGTGCATGGCGGCGATTTCATCCAGTATGCGCTGCGCATGGGCGCGGGCGCGATCCTGACGGATGCGCAAGGCGCGCGGCTGGCGGCGGACGAGCTTTCGACCAGCGACGCCGCGCTGATCCTTGCCGAAGACCCGCGACAGACACTGGCCTATACCGCCGCGCTGTGGTTCGGCGCGCAGCCCGAGGTGATGGTCGCCGTGACCGGCACCAACGGCAAGACCTCGGTCGCCAATTTCTGCCGCCAGATCTGGACCGAACTTGGCCTGGCGGCGGTGAATATCGGCACCACCGGGGTCGAGGGCGCCCATGACGCGCCGCTGGCCCATACCACGCCGGAACCCATCACCCTGCACCGGATCCTGTCGGAATGCGAAGCTGCGGGCGTGACGCACGCCGCGATGGAGGCCTCTTCGCACGGGCTCGAACAGCGCCGCCTTGACGGGGTGCGCCTGATGGCGGCGGGCTTCACGAATTTCAGCCAGGATCACCTGGATTACCACGCCGGGTTCGATGAATATTTCGCCGCCAAGGCGGGGCTTTTCGCCCGCGTCCTGCCCGAGGACGGAATCGCGGTGATCAATGTCGATGATGACAAGGGCCCCGCCATGGCCGAGATCGCCTGCGCGCGCGGGCAGGACCTGATCACCGTGGGGCGCGCGGCGGGCAGCGACATTCATCTTCAGGCCCAGCGATTTGCCCCGACCGGGCAGGATCTGCGCTTTGGCTGGAAGGGGCGCGCGCATCAGGTGTCGCTTGACCTGATCGGCGGCTTTCAGGCCGAGAACGTGCTGCTGGCCGCTGGTCTGACCATCGCAGCCGGGGCCGACCCGGAACGGGTGTTCGAGACACTGGGACATATGAAGACGGTGCGCGGGCGCATGGAACTGGCCGCAACGCGCGCCAACGGCGCGACGGTGTTTGTCGATTACGCCCATACGCCCGACGCCGTCGCCACCGCGTTGAAGGCGCTGCGTCCGCATGTGATGGGCCGCCTCGTGGCGATCATTGGCGCGGGGGGTGATCGCGACACGGCCAAGCGGCCCCTGATGGGGCAGGCGGCGGTCGAGAATGCCGATCTGGTGATCATCACCGATGACAATCCGCGCAGCGAAGACCCCGCCTCGATCCGCGCGGCGGTAATGGCGGGCGTCGCCAACGCGGGCGGTGCCGAACTGGCCCGCGACGTGGGCGACCGCGCCGAAGCCATCCTGCGCGGTGTCGACATGCTGGGGCCGGGCGATGCGCTGCTGATCTGCGGCAAGGGCCACGAGACCGGCCAGATCGTCGGCGACGATGTCTTTCCCTTTGATGACAGCGAACAGGCCAGCGTCGCGGTGGCGGCGCTTGACGGGGGGCTGGCATGACATTGTGGCGCGCAGACGAGGCCGCCCGCGCCACCAATGGGCGCGCCACGGGCGACTGGAAGGCCGATGGCGTCTCGATCGACAGTCGCAGCTTGCAGGCGGGCGATCTGTTCGTGGCGCTGAAAGCGGCGCGCGACGGGCATGATTTCGTGGCGCAGGCACTGGCCAATGGCGCCGCCGCCGCGCTGGTCAGCCACATTCCCGAGGGGCTGGACGACAGCGCCCCGCTTCTGATCGTCGATGATGTTCAGGCCGCGCTCGAGGATCTGGGCCGCGCCGCGCGGGCGCGCAGCGATGCGCGCGTGGTCGCGGTGACCGGCTCGGTCGGTAAGACCTCGACCAAGGAAATGCTGCATGCGGTGCTTTGCGCGCAGGGCCGCACTCATAGCGCCGAGGCCAGCTACAACAACCACTGGGGCGTGCCGCTGACACTGGCGCGCATGCCCGCCGACACCGAATTCGCGGTGATCGAGATCGGCATGAACCACCCCGGCGAGATCGCGCCCCTGAGCCGCATGGCGCGCCCGCATGTGGCGCTGATCACCACCGTGGCAGCTGCCCATCTCGAGGCGTTCGACAACATCGAGGGTATCGCGGCAGAGAAAGCCGCGATCTTTCAGGGGCTTGAGCCGGGGGGCATCGCGATCTCTAACGGCGATCTGCCCGAAAACCTGAGCCGCGTGATCGACGACGCCGTCAGCGCGGCGGGTGCGCCGATGCTGCGCTTTGGGGCGGGCGATGGTTGCGATTACCGGCTGGCCTCGGTCGATCTTGCGGCGGGGTCCACGGTGATCCGCGCCGATCTGCCCTCGGGGCGCCAACTGGTCAAGCTTTCGGTGCCGGGGCGCCATTTCGCGGCCAATGCGCTTGGCGTGCTGGCCGTGGCCGAGGCGCTCGGGGCTGATGCGACTCTGGCGGCGCGCGATCTTTCCAACTGGCTGCCTCCGGCGGGGCGCGGTACGCGCGAAACGATCCTGCTCGATTCGATCGACGATCATTCCATCATCCTGATCGACGATGCCTTCAACGCCAATCCAACCTCGATCGAGGCCGCTCTCGAAGTGCTGGCCGCGACCACGCCCGAGGACAGCGTCGGGCGCGTTTCCAAGGGACGGCGCATCGCCATTCTGGGCGACATGCTGGAACTTGGCCCCGACGAGACCGCGCTGCATCAGGCGCTGGCAGATTTGGCGCATATCGAGGCGCTGGATACCGTTCATTGCGTCGGGCCCCTGATGCGGGCTCTCTGGGAGGCGCTTCCAGAACCAAAACGCGGTCGCTGGGTCGCCCGTGCCGAGGAACTGGCAGAGCAGGCCCATCGTGTGATAGATGCCGGCGATGTCGTGCTGGTCAAGGGCTCCAAGGGGAGCCGGGTCAGCCTTGTCGTCGACGCGCTGCGCCGGATCGGGCGCGCCGCCGGACATCAGATGGAGAGACGCTGAGATGTTGTATTGGTTGACAGGGTTGTCCGATGGCGGAGATTTTTTCAATCTTTTCCGCTATATAACCTTCCGGGCCGGGGGCGCCTTCATGACGGCGCTGTTCTTCGGCTTCATGTTCGGGCCGCCGTTGATCAACGTGCTGCGCAAGCGCCAGGGCAAGGGTCAGCCGATCCGCGCCGACGGGCCGGAAACGCATATTGCCAAGTCCGGCACGCCGACGATGGGCGGTCTTTTGATCGTGGGGGCCTTGATGACCGCGACCCTGTTATGGGCGCGGCTCGACAATCCTTATGTCTGGATGGTGATGTTCGTCACGCTGTCCTTCGGGCTGATAGGCTTCTGGGACGACTACGCCAAGATCAGCAAGCAGAACGTCAAGGGCGTGCCGGGCAAGCTGCGCCTTGGGCTTGGCTTTCTCATTGCCGCCATCGCTGCCGCATGGGCGGCCTGGTACCACCCCGCCGAACTGCAATATCAGTTGGCGCTGCCGGTGTTCAAGGACATGCTGATCAACATGGGTTGGATATTCATCCCCTTCGCCATGATCGTGATCGTCGGCGCGGCGAATGCGGTGAACCTGACCGACGGGCTTGATGGGCTGGCGATCATGCCGGTGATGATCGCGGGCGGTGCGCTCGGAGTCATTGCCTATGCGGTGGGGCGCGTCGATTTCACCGAATATCTTGACGTGCATTACGTGCCGGGCACCGGTGAAATCCTGATCTTTACCGCCGGTCTTTTTGGCGGCGGGCTGGGGTTTCTTTGGTATAACGCGCCGCCGGCGGCTGTGTTCATGGGCGATACCGGGTCGCTGGCGCTTGGCGGCGCGCTCGGGGCGATCGCGGTCGCCACCAAGCACGAGATCGTGCTGGCCATTGTCGGCGGGCTGTTCGTGGTCGAGGCGCTGAGCGTCATCATCCAGGTGTTCTATTTCAAGCGCACCGGCAAGCGGGTGTTCCTGATGGCGCCGATCCATCACCATTACGAGAAGAAGGGCTGGGCCGAACCCCAGATCGTGATCCGCTTCTGGATCATCGCCCTGATCCTCGCCATGATCGGGCTGGCGACGCTGAAAATTCGTTAATGGGCGGCCCCGGTCGGGTCGGGACGGATGCGATACCGACGCGATACCGACATGATGCCGACGCGATGCAGATTGGCCAAATATGGCCGGATGCCCTTGTTAACAAGGCGTGATGCACTCGGCGGCCCGGATCGGCTATTGGTCGGTTAAGGCGTCGTTAACCGCTTGCGCGCGCGGCGTTGTGGGGGCAGTTTGGCGCGGCGAAGGAACGAAAGGGTGAGGCATGATCGAGGTGCAGGGCGTGGCCGGGCAGCGCGTGGCGGTATTGGGCCTTGGGCGTTCCGGCCTCAGTGCGGCGCGCGCTCTGCGAGCGGGCGGGGCGCAGGTTCTGGCCTGGGACGACTCGCCTGAGGCGCGTGAAAAGGCGCTGGAAGAAGAATTCGAAATCAATGACTTGACCCGTGACGGCGCCTTCGACGGCATCGCCATGCTGATCGTCAGCCCCGGTATTCCGCATCTTTATCCGCGGCCCAACAAGGTGGTCGCAAATGCCCTGCGCGCCGGGGTTGCCGTCGACAATGACATCGGGCTGTTCTTTCGCTCCTTCGCGGCGGCGGGATGGGCCGCGCATGACGTGCCGCCACGGGTAGTTGCGGTTACGGGAAGTAATGGAAAATCAACGACTTCCGCGCTTATTCACCATGTGTTGCAAGAGGCCGGCAAGGATGTGCAGCTGGCGGGGAATATCGGGCGGGGGGTGTTGGATATCGACCCGCCGGGCGATGGCGGTGTGGTGGTGCTGGAACTGAGCAGCTACCAGACCGAGCTGGCCCGCGCCCTGACCCCGGATGTTGCTGTTTTCACTAACTTATCTGCCGATCATCTGGACCGTCACGCCGGGCTGGGCGGGTATTTCGCGGCCAAGCGGCGACTGTTCGCGGAGGGCGGACCGGACCGGGCTGTGATCGGGGTGGACGAGCCCGAGGGGCTGTTCCTGGCCGGGCAGATGGCCGAGGCGCCGGGCGATGACAGGGTGATCCGGGTGTCGGTCAACCGCAAGCTCGCCGGGCCGGGA
>Ga0102928_1001050_pt1 | contig 17618 bp, 12 predicted proteins | sample SalPonR1_B_D1_MG_FD_78504 | JGI IMG/M metagenome (GOLD analysis project Ga0102928, IMG submission 78504) | Salt pond soil microbial communities from South San Francisco under conditions of wetland restoration - Salt Pond MetaG R1_B_D1_MG | ecosystem: Environmental > Aquatic > Marine > Intertidal...
GCCCGCGTTCGCCCATCGTCACGAGCAGGGTGCCATCTTCGAGGAAAGAGATACGGGAGCCGAAGTGGTAGTTCGGCTCGAGGAAGGGCGTCTGTCGATAGAGCTCCTCCAGGTCCGTGAGCGCCGAGCCTTCGAGCCGGGCGCGGGAGAGTACCGTGCCCCCCTTGCCGTCCTCCCTGAGGGCATATGTGAGGTAGATCCAGCCCGTCTCCCCATAGTCCGGCGCTACTGCCACATCGAGGAGCCCGCCCTGGTTCGCGGCCCAGACCTCGGGCACATTCGACACGGCGATGCGCTGCTTGCCGTCGACAAGGTTCAGGCGACCGGCGCGCTCGGTGATCAGGATGCGGCCGTCCGGCAGCCAGTCCACGGCCCACGGATGCGACAGTCCGTCCACGACCTGCACCACGCGGAAGGTTTCCAGTTCCGACTCGACCCGTTCCAGCACCACTTCGCCGTCAGGCATGGCGTGGGCCGATGTCCCGGTCGAGTCGGAATCAGCGGCACAGGCGACCGCGAAGAGCAGGATCATTAACGAAGACAGCAGGATGAAAAAATTTTTCATAGCGGGAAATTCTCCTTCTGTCGACCAAGTTTAGAAGAGCGCCTAAGATGCGCAACCACGTTGCATCCCTTGCGTCGTCAGGGGAAGAACGAAACTTGGCTCGGTCCGTCGGCGAATCTGATGCGCGCCTCTCAGAAGCCTTCCACGACGACCTTGCCCTTGACCTCGCCCGTCTCCACCAGCCTGTGGGCCTCGCGGATGTTCGCCGCATTGATCGGAGACAACACCGTCGAAACCGTGGTGCGCAGGCGCCCGGCGTCGATTTCCGCGGCCACCCGGGTCAGCAGCCTGTGCTGCTCGATCATGTCGGGGGTCTGGTGCATGGCGCGCGCGAACATGAACTCCCAGTGCAGGCTGGCGGCCTTCGTCTTCATGCCCGCCATCGGCATCGGCAGATCGGTCGCATCGATGGTCACGATGCCGCCCTGGGGCCGGACCAGCTCGACGGCGGCCTCCCAGTGGCGCATGTCCTTGAAGATTGCAACATGATCGACATAGCGATATCCGAGGGCACGCACCTGCTCCACCATCGCTTTGTGGTGATTTACCACGTGGTCCGCGCCCAGCGCCTTGACCCAGTCCGTTGTCTCGGGGCGCGAAGCCGTGGCGATCACCACCAGGCCGGCGGCCTTCGCGAGCTGGATGCCGATCGACCCGACGCCGCCGCCCGCGCCGATGATCAGCACCGACTGGCCCTTGTCAGCACCATCGCGGTCGATACCGAGGCGATCGAAGAAGGCCTCGTAAGCGGTGATCGTCGTCAGCGGCAGCGCCGCGGCTTCGGCAAAGCCGAGGCTCTCGGGCTTGAAGCCGACGATGCGCTCGTCCACCAGCTGGAACTCTGCATTGGACCCGGGGCGCGTGATGTCGCCCGCGTAATAGACCGCGTCGCCCGGCTTGAAGAGCGTGACGTCCGGGCCCACGGCTTCGACGATGCCGCTGGCGTCCCAGCCGAGCACGCGCGGCGGGTCTTCGATCTGGTCTTTGGGGGCGCGGACCTTGGTGTCGATCGGATTGACGCTGACCGCCTTGACCGCCACCAGCAGGTCGCGGCCCTCGGCCACCGGCCTGGGCAGATCGACGTCCCTGAACACCTCCGGGTCGCTGACGGGAAGATAGCGGCTCAGGGCGACGGCTTTCATGGCGGTTCCCAGGCTAGACTTGATGACAACCGGATTGTGTCACAGCTTAAAAAAAACCGGCATCACCATCAGGAGTCCGGCTCGCGCAAGGCGCGACGGCCTTGCTAAGCTGCCCGCGGCCTTCCACGTGGAGACGACCGTTGCAAGAAGACACTTCCGGCCGCCGCAGGATTGCGGTGGTCAGTTCATCGCGCGCCGATTACGGCCACCTTTACTGGATATTGCGCGAACTGGACGCGGCAGCCGAGGTCGATCTGCGCATCATCGCCACCGCCGCGCACCTTTCGCCCCAGTTCGGCCACACCATCGACCAGTTCCGCGCAGACGGCTTCACCGTGGAGGCGGTGACCGAGAGCCTGCTGGATTCCGACACCGACGTCGGCATGGCCAAGACCATCGGCCTTACGACGCTGGGCCTGGCGGACCTCCTGGGGCGACTGCGACCGGACCTGTTGCTGGTCATCGCCGACCGCTATGAAATGCTGGCGCCGGCCGCCACGGCGCTGGCGCTGCGCATTCCCCTGGCCCACATCGAGGGCGGCGAGATCAGCGAGGGCGCGATCGACGACGCCGTGCGCAACGCGCTGACGCAGATGAGCCATCTGCATTTCGTTTCCACCGTGCAGGCCCGGCGGCGCGTGATGGCCATGGGCGTGGCCGGCTGGCGCGTGCACCGGGCCGGCGCGCCGTCCCTGGACCACCTGGTGCGCAGCCGTCTGCCGGATCGCCAGCAGCTGGCGTCCCGCCTGGGTCTCGACCTGGCATGCCCGCCCCGGGTCGTGGCCATGCACCCGACCACCTGGCTGGAGGACACCGCGCAGGAAGCGCGCGCGCTCTATGGCGCGCTGGCGCAGGCGCCCGCCCCCACCGTGTTCTGCTTCCCCAATGCCGACGCCGGCCATCAGCCCATCATCGAGATGGCGCGGGATTATTGCAGCGATCACCGGGACGCCAGCTTGCACGTCAACCTCGGCACGCTGGATTACTGGGGGCTGCTCCGGGAGGCCGCGATGCTGGTCGGCAACTCCTCCAGCGGAATCATGGAGACGCCCTCGCTGGGCCTGCCCTGCCTGAATGTGGGCATCCGCCAGCGGGGCCGCGAACGCGCCGCCAACCACATCGACGTGCCGGCCGATACCGGCGCAATCATCGCAGGGATGCGACGCGCCGCCTCCGCCTCCTTCCGCCGTTCGCTGGAGGGCATGACCAATCCCTACGGCGACGGCACCGCGGCGGCGACCATTGCCCGCGTGTTGCGCGAAACACCCCTGGACGAGCGCTTGCGCATCCGGCGGGCGCTGCCGCTGGCCGACGGAAAAGCCCCCGCCTTCGAGCACCCCGCTTAGGCGCGATTGCATTTTCTCAATGCCGGTGATCGCCCGCGACGCTAGATTGTTTTGCCAGGATCCCGTGCAGCTCACCGGGAAACTCCTAACAAAACACGAGGCTTTTCATGGAATACCACAACATTCCTGGGACTGAACTTGAAGTTTCCCGCATCGCTCTCGGGACCTGGGCCATCGGCGGGTGGATGTGGGGCGGCACGGAAAAAGAACGCTCGATCGAGACCGTGCACGCGGCGCTGGATAGCGGCGTCACACTGATCGACACGGCCCCGGTCTACGGTTTCGGGACCTCGGAGAAAATCGTCGGCGAGGCCCTGCGCCAGCACAAGGACGGCCCTTCGGCCTGTCTCTCCACCAAGGTCGGCCTGGACTGGAACGAGGACGAAGAGATCCGTCGGGACGGCAGCCGCGACCGCATCCGTTATGAAATCGACGCCTCGCTGGGGCGGCTCGGCCGCGACAGGATCGACATCTACTTCGTCCACTGGCCCGATTGCACGCGACCGCTCACGGAAACGGCGCGGGCCATGCGCGAACTCCTCGACGAAGGCATGATCCGTGCCGTGGGGGTCAGCAATTTCACCCCGGACCAGATTCGCGTATTCATGCAGGAATGTCCTGTCCATCTCTGCCAGCCGCCCTTCAACATCTTCGAGCGTGACATCGAAAGCGGCGTCAAGCCGTTTTGCGAACACAATGACATTTCACTGATGACCTACGGCGCCCTGTGCCGCGGCCTGCTGTCCGGCAAGATGTCCGCAGACCGCGAGTTCGAGGGCGACGACCTGCGCAAGGTCGACCCGAAATTTTCCGAGCCGCGCTTCAGCCAGTACCTTGCCGCCGCGGAAAAGCTCGAGGTGGTGGCGAGAGACAGGTTCGACAAGTCACTGCTGGCATTCAGCTTGCGCTGGATTCTCGAGCAGAACGTGCCGATCGCGATCTGGGGCGGCCGCAAGCCCTCCCAGATGGCGCCCATCGACGAGACGCTCGGATGGTCCATGGACCTCGCGGCCCTGTCCGCGGTGGACAGCATCCTGAGCGCGTGCATCGATAAGCCGGTCGGTCCGGAGTTCATGGCGCCGCCGACCGGCTGTCGCTGACAGGCCGCCCTGCAGGGATTTCAGGGCCGTCCGTACCCCGTTGAGCGGCTTGCCGGCGATGCGGCCAGGATGTTGACAGCGCTGTCAACATCGGTAACGATGCATCCATGATGCTCCATTATCCTGCAATGCGGTGCCGCAGAATCCCGGCTCTCCGCGGGTCCTCGCGCGACCTGGATGCCTTTGCCCCCCCCTGTCTCCCCACAGACTGAGCCCCCCGGCTCGCCCGCAGCTTCGCTGCTGGTGATCTTCGGCGCCACCGGCGACCTCGCCCAGCGCATGTTGCTGCCCTCGCTGCACCGCCTGGAGCGCGACGGACTCCTGCCGGAATCACTGCGGATTCTCGGTTGCGCGCGCAGCGCGCTCGACCGCGAGACCTTCCACGCGCGCGTGGCCAGCGCCATCTCGAACGCAGCGCCCGCGGACACGCACAGCGAAGACAGCGTCCGCCGGCTGCTGGCACGCATCGACTACCATGCCGTCGACCTGGAGGACGGCGCCTCGATGGCGGCGCTGGCCGAGCATATCGCCACGATGCGCAACGGGGACGTGCTCTTTCACCTGTCCACCGCGCCTCGCTGGTACGGGGCGGTCTGCAGGGGCCTGGGGGAAGCCGGCATAGCCGGTCCGGGAACCCGCGTGATGATGGAAAAGCCGATCGGCCACGACCTCGCGAGTTCCTGCAGCATCAATGACGAAGTCTCCGCCGTCTTCGACGAAAGCCGCGTCTACCGGGTCGACCATTACCTGGGCAAGGAAGGCGTGCAGAATCTGCTGGCGCTGCGCTTCGGCAATGCGCTGTTCGAGCCGTTGTGGAACGCCCGGCACATTGAACAGGTGCAGATCACCGTGGCCGAGACAGTCGGAGTCGAAGGCCGTGCCGGTTACTACGACGAGTCGGGCGCGATGCGGGACATGGTGCAGAATCACCTCCTGCAGCTGCTCTGCCTGACCGCGATGGAACCGCCCTCGCGCTTCGACCCGAGTTCGGTGCGCAACGAGAAAATCAAGGTGCTCCGCTCGCTGCGGTCGATCCGGGGCGATGACATCGCCACCCACAGCGTCGCCGGCCAGTACAGTGCGGGCGCCGTCGACAGCATCGCGGTGCCCGGTTATATCGAGGAACTCGGCCAGAAGAGCGGCACCGAGACATTCGTGGGGCTGCGCGCGCATATCGACAACTGGCGCTGGTCCGGCGTTCCGTTTTACCTGCGCACCGGGAAACGCATGCCGCGCCGCTGCACGGAAATCTGCCTCCAGTTCCGGTCGGTGCCCCACTCCATATTCGCCAGCGGCGGCGCGCAGGTGCAGCCCAATGCGCTGGTGATCCACCTGCAACCCGAAGAGCACATCTCGCTGCACCTCATGAACAAGGCGCCGGGGCTCGATCGCGGCGGGCTCAGGCTTTCCCAAGTGGCGCTCGACCTGGATCTCGACGACGCTTTCGAGCATGCGGGCCGTCGCGGCGCCTACGAGAGGCTCTACATGGATGCGCTCGGGGCAAACGGCACGCTGTTCGTGCGGCGCGACGAAGTCGAAACGGCATGGCAGTGGATCGACGACATACTGGCGGGCTGGAACCTCAACGGAAGCGGTCCGAAAAGCTACCCGGCGGGCACCTGGGGACCAAGCAACGCGGTGACCCTCACCGAGCGCCACGGCCACAGTTGGCGTGAATGAGGCTCGTATGAGCTGGACCGAAACAATTCACGACAACGGCGAATCGCTCGCCGAATCCCTGGCCGGCACGCTGGAAGCCGCCATCCGCGCCGGGATCGGCGCACGCGGGCGGGCAGTGCTGGCGCTGGCCGGGGGCGGCACTCCCCTGCCGGCGTATCGCCGCCTGGCGAAGGCGGCGCTCGACTGGTCCAGGGTATACCTGCTCGCCACCGACGAGCGCTGGGTCGATCACGAGCACCCGGCCTCGAACAATCTCGCGCTGCGCGAAACCTTTATGGTCGCCAGCGGCGTGCATGTCATGCCGCTGGTGCCGCACCCCGCCGGTCCCCGGCCGAGCGACGCGCCGGCCAGGGCGACGCTTGCCTCCCTGGCCGACCCTTTTGACGCCGTTCTGCTCGGCATGGGCGCGGACGGGCATTTCGCCTCGCTTTTCCCCGGCAGCGCCGCCCTGAGCGCCGGCCTGGATCCCGAGGGGAAGAACGATGCGCTGGTGGTGCATCCTGATCCGCTGCCGCCGGAGGCGCCGTTTGCGCGGGTGTCGCTCAGCGCGGCCCGCCTGTTGCGCAGCCGCCGCCTCCTGCTGGCGGTCACCGGCGAAGCGAAACGCGACACCCTCAGCGAGGCCCGGCTGAAGTTGCAGCCGGAACGCTTGCCCGTTTCCGCCCTGTTGCACTCGCATGCGGCAAGGGTCGAAATCCACTGGAGCCCGTGATGTCCCTCCACCCCACCATCGAAGCCGTGACCGGGCGCATCGCCCGCCGCAGCCGGGAATCCCGCGCCGCCTACCTCGACCGCATCGACGCTGCGCGCGACCGCGGGCCGGCGCGCGGCACGATCAGCTGCGGCAACCTGGCACACGGTTTCGCCGCATCCGGCGAGGACAAGACGGTCCTGCGCGGCTTGAGAAGGCCCAACATCGGCATCGTCACCGCTTTCAACGACATGCTCTCGGCGCACCAGCCGCTGGAGCGCTACCCCGCGCTGATCAAGCTGGCCGCCCGCAGCGCCGGCTGCACGGCCCAGGTCGCCGGCGGCGTGCCGGCGATGTGCGACGGCGTCACGCAGGGCCAGCCGGGCATGGAGCTTTCGCTGTTCTCGCGCGACACCATCGCGCTGGCCACCGCGGTGTCGCTTTCGCACGACATGTTCGATGCCGCGGTGATGCTCGGCGTGTGCGACAAGATCGTGCCCGGACTGCTGATCGGCGCGCTGAGCTTCGGCCAGCTGCCGGTGATCCTCGTTCCGGCCGGCCCGATGCCGTCGGGACTGCCCAACAAAGAAAAAGCGCGCATCCGCAAGCTTTACGCCGAGGGCAAGGCCAGCCGGGAAGACCTGCTGGACGCGGAGTCGCAGTCCTACCACGGGCCCGGCACCTGCACTTTTTACGGCACCGCGAACTCGAACCAGATGCTGATGGAGGTGATGGGGCTGCACATGCCCGGCAGCGCCTTCGTCAATCCGAACACGCCGCTGCGCGACGCGCTGACCGCCGCGGCCGCGGAACGCGCCTGCGAGATCACGGCGCTGGACGAGAACTACACGCCGATCGGGCGCACGGTCGATGAGAAAGCCATCGTGAACGCGATGGTGGGACTGGCTGCGACCGGCGGTTCGACCAATCACGCCATCCACCTGGTCGCTATCGCCCGCGCCGCCGGCCTGGTCATGGACTGGGACGACCTGGACCAGGTGTCACGCGTCACGCCGCTGCTGGCACGCATCTACCCCAATGGCAGCGCCGATGTGAACCATTTTCAGGCCGCCGGCGGGCTCGGCTTCCTGATCCGCGAACTGATCGATGGCGGCCTGCTGCACCCGGACATCCGCTGTGTGCATGGCGGCGACTTGCGCGACCAGGCCAGGGAGCCCTGGCTGGACGGCGCCCGGCTGGCCTGGCGGGACCCGCCGGAGTTGTCGCTGGATCGCGATGTCGCCCGCCCCCTCGGGGAGCCTTTCGCGCCCGAGGGCGGCGTGCGGCTCCTGCAGGGCAACATCGGCCGGGCCGTGGCGAAGATTTCGGCGGTGGCCCCCGAACACCGCGTGATCCGCGCGCCGGCGCGGGTGTTCGATTCCCAGGAAGCGCTGCTGGACGCTTTCAGGACCGGCGGACTCGACGGCGATTTCGTTGCCGTGATACGCGGGCAGGGGCCGCGCGCCAACGGCATGCCCGAGCTGCACAAGCTCACACCCACCTTATCGATCCTCCAGGACCGCGGCCAGCGCGTCGCCCTGCTCACGGACGGACGCATGTCAGGGGCTTCCGGCACGGTGCTCGCAGCCATTCACGTGATCCCGGAAGCGGATCGGGATGGCGCCATCGGGCGCCTGCTGGACGGCGACCCGGTTCTCATCGATGCGGAAAAAGGCGTGCTCAGCGTCGAAGTGGATACCGCTACGCTGGCAGCCCGCCCCTCAGCGGTCCTCGCGCTCGACAGCCACCGTAGCGGACTGGGCCGCGAGTTGTTCGGCGTGATGCGCAGCAACGCCGGGACGGCGGAACAGGGCGCCTGCGCATTGTTCGGCAAGGAATAGCATGCGCAGCCCTCCCCCTCGCGCTCTGCAACAGAAAGGAGCCGGCATGACTTTATGGGATCCTGACGAACGCGCCGCGGCGGTAGAAACGATCCTGGGGCAGGCCCCGGCGTTGCCGGTGCTGACCATCGAGGACGTGGAGGCCGCCGTGCCGCTGGCGCGCACCCTGGTCGCGGCGGGACTTCCCGTGCTGGAGGTGACCCTGCGCAGCGAGGCGGCGCTGGCCGCAATCGCGCGCATACGGTCGGAAGTGCCGGAAGCCGTGGTGGGAGCCGGGACCGTGCTGGATGGCGGCGACCTGGACCGGGTCACGGAAGCGGGTGCGAGCTTTGCCATTTCTCCCGGCTCAAGCCGCGAGCTCTATGCCGCGGCGGCCGGCGCGAGCATTCCCTTCATCCCGGGAATCGCGACCGCCAGCGAACTGATGCAGGGCCTGGCGAAAGGTCATCGCTGCTTCAAGCTGTTCCCCGCCAGCGCCGCCGGCGGCATCGACCTGTTGAAAGCCTTCGCCGGACCCTTCGCGCGCGCCCGTTTCTGTCCCACCGGCGGCATCAGCCAGGCCAATGCAGCGTCTTACCTGGCGCTGGGCAACGTGCTCACGGTTGGCGGCTCGTGGATGGCGCCGACCCGCCTCATTCGGGCGGGCGACTGGGAAGCGATTGCGGCGCTGGCTCGCGAATGCGCGGGATTGCGGCGTTAAGGCAGCGCCTGGGTCGAGCCCTTACTCGTCGGTCGCCTGCGCGTAGACCCGCACGTAATCGACCAGCATTCGCTGCGGAAACATGGTGTCGTCGATGCCGCCCCCGGCTCTTCCCCACGCCCCGCCGACAGCAAGGTTGAGGACCAGGTGAAAGGGATGGTCGTAGGGCCAGGACTTCCAACCATCCTGCTCGTTCACATAAGTGAAATACAGCGTTTCGTCGACGAATATATCGACCCTTTCCGGCGACCATTCCAGCGCGTAGACATGAAATGCCTCGTCCGCGGAATCCAGCAGGATCCTTCCCTTGCGCTGTTCCCAGTTGATCCAGTAATAGGCCCGGTTGTGGACGGTGCCGTGGACATGCCCGGTCTCGTAGCCGACGTGCTCGAGGATGTCCATCTCGCCCGAGTTGGGCCAGGCGTCGCAGGTCTCGCTGCCCTGCCAGGTATCGCCCTCTCCGCAGGTGGTGGCATAGCGGAACGGATCGCTGGGCAGCATCCACGCGGCCGACCACGTGCCCTTGCCGCGCGGAACCTTGGCGCGCACCTCGAAGCGGCCGTAAAGAAAATCGCCCTTGCCCCGCGAATGGATCCGGCCCGAGGTATATGCAGCGTTCTGATAATCTTCCTTGTGGGCCTCGATCACCAGGTGGCCGTCCTCGACGCGGAGGTTCCTGGGCCGCGCGGTATAGGCCTGGTCCTCGTCGTTAACGACGCGCGCCGGCCATTCGTCGATACTCCATTTCGCGGGATCAACCGCGCCGTCCTGGTCGAACTCGTCGCTCCAGGTCAGCGTCCACGCCGCGGCCCGGGCGGCGGGCCGGCGCACGACAAATGCGCTCAAGACCGGCTCGCGCACGCGTGGCTCAAAGGAAACATTGATTTCACCGTCAGCAATCTCGACGCCCGGGATCGTCACGGTAAGCGCGGACTCCACCTTGCCGTCACGCTTCCGCATGACGTCCAGGCGGTCGATGACGGTTGCCCCCTCGACGAGGACATCGAATATGCGTTCGCCTCCGTCAAGCTGTTCATGTTCTGCGAAATGGAAAGTGACATCGTAGGTGCCGGGTGCCATCGGCCTCGCGATCTCCACGGCGCCCTCGCGAAAAGTCCGGTAAAGCAGCGGGTCCTGGGAGCCCTTGACGCTGTCGAGCGTTCCCGGAGTTCCGCCGCTCACGCCCCTCTCCGGCGATTCCGCCTCGAAACGCGTGCCGTCGGTCGCGTGGTATGCAGGGCCGCCGATATTGACGGCCCACACCGGCTCCGCGGCTTGCGCCGGGCTTTGCCCGGAGAGCGCGACCAGGACGGTGCAGCATGTTTTGAATGCCGGGGACAGCGTTTTCATGGGCTCATACATATAGAGGGTGCTGACAGCGCTGTCAACTTTGACTAGAATGCTGCAAGGGGAATCAACAATGCTCGCGCTGCCCATCCACGAAAGAAGCAGCGGGCAAAGAGCAGCTCGTCCCGGGGGATGGCGCAATCGATATCCACACTGATGACAACGAGGCCGCAGCCGACGGGCGCAAGCTCCCGGGAGCGGATTCGGATTGTACTCCCGCCGTCCAGGGGGAATTCGTCGAGCTTGATGGCGAGCGCTTTTATGTCATTCGCAATGTCGACGCCATGCCGCCGTTTTTCATCAGCATGGTGTCGAACGACGACCACTGGCTTTTTGCTTCTTCGACAGGGGGGTTGACGGCCGGCCGCGTCTCGCCTGCCACGGCGCTCTTCCCTTATGTGACCGTGGACAAGATCCACGAGAGCACGCCCCATACCGGCAGCCGGACGCTGCTTCGGGTTCATGGCGAAGGCGGTGCCCAACTGTGGGAACCCTTCAATCGCGAGCAGGTCGGCCGCTACCGTACCAGTCGGAACGTCTACAAGAACACGCTGGGCAACAAGCTGTGCTTCGAAGAGATCAACCACGATCTCGAGCTCGGCTTCCGTTACACCTGGATGACGAGCCGGCGTTACGGATTCCTGAGGCACTGCGAACTTGCAAACCTGGGCGGGCGCCATTTGCGTGTCGAACTGCTCGACGGCCTGCAGAACCTGCTGCCCGCGGACACGCCCCTGTTTACCCAGACGAATGTCAGCAACCTGGTCGATGCCTACAAGTGGACCGAACTGGACGCAGCCACCGGCCTCGGCATCATGACCCTTTACTCGGCGATCACCGACCGCGCCGAACCCAGCGAATCCCTGAAAGCGACCACCGTTTTCTGCCTTGGCCTCGACCACAAAACGGTCATGATCTCTTCATCGCAGATCAACGACTTTCGCGCGGGCAAGCCGCTCCGGCAAGAACTCCACAAGCGCGGCATCCGGGGCGCATACCTGGTCAATGCGACGCTGGACCTGCACGCGCACGAGCGACATTGCTGGCAGATCGTCGCCAACACGCAACAAACGCAGCAAGAGGTCGTCTCGCTTCGCCTGGAACTCAAAGAGCCCGCCGCGCTTCACGATGCGATCCTCCGGGACGTGGCCGACGGCTCCGATCGCCTGGCGCGAATCCTCGCCAGCGGCGACGGCTTCCAGGCGACCGCCGAAGAAAACGTGGCGGTCCACCACTATGCGAACGTGTTGTTCAACATTCTCAGGGGCGGCGTCTTCTACGACCAGTACCGGGTGCCATCGAAAGATTTCTCAAGAACGATCCGGCATTTCAACCGACACGTCTATCAACGGAACAAGAAAACACTGGACCGGTTGCCCGAACAGGTCGACTTCCACGAACTCATGTCCGTGATTTCGTCTTGCGGGGATCCCCAGCTGCAGCGCCTCGCAGGCGAATACCTGCCGATCACTTTTGGCCGGCGCCACGGCGATCCAAGCCGTCCATGGAACCAGTTCACCATCCGCCTCAAGGACGAATACGGCAACCACCTGCTCAGCTACGAGGGGAACTGGCGCGACATCTTCCAGAACTGGGAAGCGCTTGCAATCAGCTTCCCGGAATTCATCGAGAGCATGATCGCGAAGTTCGTGAATGCCTCGACGATGGATGGCTACAATCCCTATCGAGTCATGAAAGAGGGTATCGACTGGGAGGTGGAAGAGCCGGACGACCCCTGGAGTTACATCGGATACTGGGGCGATCACCAGATTATCTATTTGCAGAAGCTGCTTGAGCTCTCCAGTCACTTCCATCCGGCCCGCTTGCGCAACCTGCTGCGCGAGCGGCTTTTCTGCTACGCAAACGTGCCCTACCGCATCAAGCCTTTCGAAGCCTTGCTGGATGACCCCAAGAATACGGTCGTCTACGACGAAGCGCTTGCGCAGGAGATCGAAGAACGCGTGGCCACGCTGGGCGCCGACGGCAAGCTGGTGCTCGACAGCGAGCAGCAGGTTTACCAGGTCAACCTGCTCGAGAAATTGCTGGTGCCCCTGCTTGCGAAACTCGGCAACCTGGTGGTCGACGGGGGAATCTGGCTGAACACCCAGCGGCCGGAGTGGAACGACGCCAACAATGCGCTCGTGGGGCACGGCCTGTCGATGGTGACGCTCTACTACATGCGGCGTTATGTGGGCTTTCTTTCCGGCCTGGTAGCAGACGAAGAAGCGCCGTTCACCCTGTCGGCGGAAGTCGACCGATGGCTGACCGAAACGACCGCTGCACTCGGTGGCCTCCGGGAACGGCCGGGCACAGGGCCGGCAACGGCTGAAACCCGTTACGCGGGCCTGGCGGAACTCGGGCAGGCTGCAAGCCGCTATCGCACGGCAGTCTATGAACGCCAGGGATTCTCTGGCGGCGTGGAGCACCCGGCCGAGGCAATCCGGCGCATGCTGGACGACGCGCTGGTGGTGATCGATCGCAGCATAGCCACCAATCGACGTGCGGACGGCTTGTTCCATGCCTACAACCTGATGCACCGCAGCGGCAACGCCATCGAAACGGAGAAGCTGTATCCGATGCTGGAAGGACAGGTTGCCGTGCTCAGCTCGGGGGCGATTGCGCCCGCGGAGGCCATCCTCATGCTGGAAGCCCTGTTCGGCAGCGAAGTCTATCGCCCCGACCAGCACAGTTTCATGCTGTACCCGGATCGGGCGCTGCCGTCTTTCCTCGAAAAAAACAGGATCAGCGACGACCAGGTGGCGGCCGTGCCTTTCATCGCGCGCATGCTCGAGCGGGGCGACGAGCGCATCGTGCTGCGGGATGCCGAAGGGAGCCACCGATTCAGTGCCGAGTTCAGGAATGTGGCCGACCTGGATGCCGAACTCGATCACCTGGTCGCGGACTATGGCGACGAGGTGGAATCCGCGCGCCCGATGCTCACGGCGCTGTACGAGTCCGTCTTCAATCACAAGGCCTTCACCGGCCGGTCCGGCACCATGTTCGGTTTCGAGGGCCTCGGCTCCGTTTACTGGCACATGGTGGCGAAACTGTTGCTGGCAGCCCAGGAGAATTTTTTCGCGGCACTGGAACAGGACGCCGGCCACGAGGTCTGTGCGCGCCTGGGCCGACTCTATTACCGGATCCGTGAAGGAATCGGATTCAACAAGACGCCGGCCGAGTATGGCGCCTTCCCGACCGACCCCTATTCGCATACGCCCCGGCACGCCGGAGCGCGTCAGCCGGGCATGACGGGGCAGGTCAAGGAGGAGATCATCAGCCGTTTCGGCGAACTGGGCGTGCGTGTCGAGGCCGGCATCCTGAGCTTCGTGCCCGCACTGCTCCGCCCCGTGGAGTTCATCCCCGAGGAACGATCTTTTCGTCATCTGGATGTCGAGGGAAACTGGCAGGACCTGGCGCTTCCGCCGCGCGCCCTGGCCTTCAGCTTGTGCCAGACGCCGATCATCTACCGGCTTGATGATGCGCAACCGGCGACGTTGAAAGTCTTCAGGAAGGACGGCGGCCAGCAGGAGCTTGGCCGGATGTCCTTGTCCGCAGATGACAGTGCGGAACTTTTTCGCCGCAGCGGCGAGATTCGCCGGATCGAGGCGACATTCCCTGCGGCCGTGCTATTTGCCGAGCCGTCTCACTGAGGAATCCCATGTCGAATCAATATCAGCGAAAGCTTTCCCTGGCCGGTGTCGATGCTTCCCTGATGTCGCTGGAAGAGCTGGGGGCAACCGTGAGAACGATCCTCGAGAACGGGATTCACGGCATTTCATTCAGTCCCTACATGGAAAACCAGGCACCAGGAATGCAACTCCAGCCAGGCCCGATTCGCGAACGCCTCCGCACGATTCAGCCCTCGGTTCACTGGGTACGGACCTTTTCCTGCAAGGACGGAAACCAGCTGACGCCAGGGATTGCCGCGGAAGGCGGGTTGAAGACCATGGTCGGGGTGTGGCTGGACGAAGATCGCGCGGCCAACGAGATCGAGCTGGCCAACGCCATCGAGGTCGCCAGGGCCGGCCATGCAGATATCCTGGCGGTGGGCAACGAAGTCCTGTTGCGCGGCGAGCTTTCCGAGGACGAATTGCTGGAGTACCTTCGTCGGACCCGGGAAGCCGTTCCCGAGGTGCCGGTCGGCTATGTGGACGCCTACTTCAAGTTCGTGGATTACCCGCGCGTCACCGACGCCTGCGACGTGTTGCTGGCAAACTGCTACCCCTTCTGGGAAGGTTGCCCCGCGGAGTACGCCCTCCCTTACATGAAGGACATGTACCGGCGCGTCCAGGATATTGCGGGCGGCAAGCGGGTGGTCATCAGTGAAACGGGATGGCCGAACAAGGGCACGCCGACAGGCGGCGCAATTCCATCCGACCGTAACGCGATGAAATACTTCATCGACGCTTTCCAGTGGGCCGAAGAAGACGGCATCGAAATATTCTATTTCTCCTCGTTTGACGAGGCCTGGAAAGTCGCGACGGAGGGCGATGTGGGCGCTTACTGGGGGCTTTGGGACTCGCATGGCAAACCCAAGTATTTTTGACGAGCGCCACCCGGCCGCGCTGGAGCCCTGACAGCTTGGACATCGAGCACGGCAACGCGATTTGTTATTCAGGCTACCGGCATGGCCAGAGCCCGGCGGAGGGCGTGTACCCGTCCTACGAGGAGATCCTCGAGGACCTGGTGATTCTCGCCCGGAACTGGAAATTCCTGCGGCTTTACGACTGCGGGCCGCATGCCGCGACGGTCCTGGACGTGATTCGCCGGGAAGCGCTGCCTTTCAAGGTGATGCTCGGACTCGACATGGCGGCCGAGATGAGCAACCCGCACTGCCCGTGGGGCGCCCAGTTCAGCGATGAGGAACTCGCGCGCAATCGCGCCGGCAACGAACGGGAAATCAGCCGCGCCGTGGAGCTGGCAAAGAGCTACGGAGACATCGTCTTTTCGCTGTCCGTCGGCAACGAAGCCAGCGTCGACTGGACGGACCACATGGTGCCCGTGAACCGCCTCATAGAGCATGTCCGGACCCTGAAGCGCCGGACGGACCATCCCGTCACATTCTGCGAAAACTACGTCCCCTGGACCTACAAGCTCGAGCCCCTGGCGGCGGAGCTGGATTTCATCTCCGTGCATACTTATCCCGCATGGGAGTACCGCACGATGGATGACGCGCTCGCCTACACCAAGCAGAACTATTACTCGGTCGTGGATCACTACCCGGACAAGCCCGTCATTATCACCGAGGCCGGGTGGACCACGGCCTCCAATGGCCGCGGCATCGAGCACTGGAACGCTTCGGAAGAACTGCAGCGGGACTACTATCGGCAGCTGATGGACTGGACAAGCACCGAGAAAATCCTCACTTTCGTGTTCGAAGCCTTCGACGAACCCTGGAAGGGCTCGCCCGACCCGCTGGAACCCGAAAAGCACTGGGGTCTTTTCACCGTCGAGCGACAGCCGAAACTCGTCATGCAAGAAGTTTATTCACAGTTCTTTTCGACAATGAACGGCTCCAGCGGGATTTCCTGACCATGTCCAATGCCACCATAGACGATGTCGCCCGGGTCGCCGGCGTATCGACCAAGACAGTGTCGAGAGTCGTCAACCGCGAGCCGAACGTTCGCCAGTCGACCCAGGCGAAAGTCGAGAAGGCCATCGCCGAGCTCAAGTACCGTCCCAACCAGTTCGCGCGCAACCTGGCGAGTCACCGCTCCCACCTGATCGGCCTGATCTACGACGATCCCAGCGCCTATGAAGTGCCGAGTGCCGGTTACGTGATGAGATTGCAGCAGGGAACGCTGCGCGCCTGCAGGGCGTCAAACTACGAACTTCTGATCCATCCCTGCCGCTATCGCAGCAAGGATGTGGTGGCCGAACTGGAGGCCCTGATCCGGCATATCCGCCCCACCGGCATCATCCTGGCCGCGCCGCTGTCCAACATGCCGCGCATTGTAGAGGCGATCGAAGCCAGCGGCACCCCGCTCGTGCGGTTATCCCCCGGGCGGGACGACGAGAAGCAGTTCTCGGTGGTCACCAACGACCGCGAGATTTGCGCGGAGATGACCCGTTATCTCGCCTCCCTCGGCCATCGTCGAATCGCATTCATCAAGGGACATCGACAGCACAAGGCCGTGGGCAACCGCTACCTGGGCTATATGGACGGGCTGCGTGAATGCGACCTTGAGCCCTCCGGTGAGCTGGTACAACAGGGCGACAACTCGCTTGGCGCCGGGGAAGAATGCGCGCGGCGGCTACTGCAGCTGGACGAGCCGCCGACAGCGATTTTCGCCGCCAATGACGACATGGCGGCAGGCGTGTTGCGGGTCGCCGCAAAGATGGGCGTCGACGTTCCCGGGCAGCTGTCCGTCGCCGGTTGTGACGACATCTCCCTCGCCCGTCAGATCCACCCGACCCTTACGACGATCAGGCAACCGCTCGCGGCCATGGCCGAGGCGGCGACACTGGCGCTGGTGGACGGTTCGAGGAAGGACCCGCCCCGCCGTGGAACGGCAGTCGTGCCCGGCCAGCTACGGATTCGTGAGTCAACGGGACCCGCGCCCTCCCGCGCTTTATCCTCCGGCGGAACCTGAGCGCCCGCCCGGGCGATCTCAACGAAGGTAACGGATGCGATCGAGATAGACGGTCACAGGCGTGGCCCGCCCTGCCAGCGTGACCACGAAACCCGTCTTTAAGCTCGAGAGATCGGCCCCCTTCAGCGGTATCGTGTAGCGTCGCCACTCGCGGGTCAGCACGATGTCGTCCACCTTGCGGATGGCGGAGTCGGGATGCGCCTTGGCTTCGCCGAGCAGGCCGATGCCGAAGCTCACTGTCTCGCCGCCATATTCTCCCCGGGCCCACAACTCCAGCTCCCGGGCGCCGCGGAGATCGTAGCCCCCTTCCTGGTCGCCCCAGTTGTTCGGCGGATGCTGCCAGGCGACGCCCGCCCAGCCGTAAGGTTTCTCGAGGCGCAGTCGGATGCTGTGCGCGCCCTCGTGAACCTTGTCGGCGTGCTCGCCGTCCAGCACCAGGTGATCAATGGCGCCCATCCAGCCGGACGGCACCCAGGGCATCCCGGAGAAGCCGTCCTCGTATACCGGGAAGGGCAGCGGCGTGCGCGGCTCGCCTTCCACGAGCAGCGGGACGTTCGCGGTGGCCGCATGGCCGGCCTGGTCATAGGCATACAGGAACAGCCGATAGGGTCCC
>Ga0102928_1001053_pt1 | contig 17607 bp, 15 predicted proteins | sample SalPonR1_B_D1_MG_FD_78504 | JGI IMG/M metagenome (GOLD analysis project Ga0102928, IMG submission 78504) | Salt pond soil microbial communities from South San Francisco under conditions of wetland restoration - Salt Pond MetaG R1_B_D1_MG | ecosystem: Environmental > Aquatic > Marine > Intertidal...
CTACCGCGCCGGCGCGGGAAACAAGGGTGTGGCAGATACGAGTGTTGATCACCTGCACCGCCAAGGCAATCGCTTTTCATAAGCGCGAATATCCAGGGTAGATGGGATGGTTGCCGCCCTCCCCAGACGGTATCGCGATGTGCCAAGATCGTGGTGTTCAAAGCCACGCAACGGAGAGGACGGCGACATGAAAGATATGATAATCAGGGTAGACTTGGCAAAACGTGTTTTCCAACTCCACGGAGCGACGACGGTGGGGGATGTGGTGTTTCGCAAGAAGCCGACGCCTTGCGCAAGACCTCGTTGGCCTGCTTGAGCTCTCGGTTCTCTCGTTGCAATGCTTTGAGTTCTTCCCGCTCCGACTGCGTCAGGCCATCACGATCACCGTCTTCGATGGCCTGCTTGTTGACCCAATCGCGCAATGTGGCGCTACTGCATCCGAACTTCTCCGCGATGGAGGCCACTGCCTGCGACCGCGATTTGTAATCCGCTTCGTTCTCCAGAACCATGCGCACCGCGCGCGCACGTACCTCGGTCGAAAAACGGCTCTCTGCGTTTCCTTTGGTCATAGCTTACCTTTCGAGCTTTTTGCTCTCCGGTAAACCCGGTCGGGTTCAGCATGACCTACGACCGAGGATTCGAGATGGCGTGCCACCCCGAATTCGCCCGACGGGTGAAGATCGACCTTTGGTTCTGCGATCCTCATGCGCCCTGGCAGCGTGGCTCCAACGAGAACACCAGTGGCCTGCTGCGCCAGTTCATGCCCAAGAGGACCGATCTCGGGAACGTGAGCCAGACCTGGCTCAACGATGTCGCAGCCCTGATGAACAACCGCCCGAGGAAAACCCTCGGGTGGCGAACTCCCGCAGAAGCCATGGCCGAAGAAATCGCGACCGTCAAATCAACCATTGCACTTGATGTTTAAGCCTAGTTATTATCTGATCAAATGAGGGTAAGATCAATGACTGAGCAGGCAATCGAACCAGACACGGCGACCGATACGGGTGCCGGCGGGCCGCCAAAGGCTGTAAAACGCCGCCCGGGCCGCAACACGATCCGCCGGATCCGCTGCGCCGGCGTTATGGACGGGTTGGTCGCCGGCCTGAACGACAGGAGTGTGGTCTTCGATCTTGGCGCGAATGTCGGCAAGGTGACTGCGAGCCTTGCGCATACAGGCGCGCGCATCATGAGCTTCGAGCCCGACGAGATCGCCTTTGCCGAACTGGAGAAGCGAGCGCATCCCTTCCCGAACGTCGTTCTGCACAACGCCGCCGTCGGCGTGTCTGACGGTTCGGCGACGCTCTTCCGGTCAAACAAGTTCGAGAGCAAAGGGGTCGGCGCGACCGTGTCGAGCACAGTTATGTTCGGTAAAAAGGGCTCTGTGGCCGAGAACGCGATCACGGTGCGCCAGCTGGCCCTCGTGCCGATCCTAGAACGCGAGATAGCAACGCACGGACGCATCGACTTCCTTAAGATGGACGTCGAGGGCAGTGAACTCACGATCCTGCCCGCGCTCGTCGAGGCCGGGCTTCTCGACCGGATCCGCTACATCGCCGTCGAGACGCATGAGCGGAAATTCCCCGGAGCGCGCCGCGATTTCAAGGCGCTGCGCCGCTCGATCACGAGGCGCTACGACAAACGTCACGTCAATCTCGACTGGGTTTAGCCGATGGGAGAAAGCTACCAATCTTGCCCGGCAAGGCACCAGGAACGGACGCCGGACACCGAAAGGAGTATGCCGTGAACGACGGACTGACCGCGGCGAAGGATCTGCCGCCAGTTCAGCAGAACAAAACGCTTGCCGGTTTCCTCGACAGGCTCGGCGGCCGTATTGCCAAGGGCGGCACCGGGGTGGAGGTCGGCACCCATCGAGGCCAAACCGCGGTGACGCTGATCGCGCAGCTGGCCCCTGCGCACGTGACGTTGGTGGACCCCTGGCAAAACGACCCCACGTTCAGCGCGCGCGCTTTCGCCAAGAAGGCAGGCGACGCCGAACTAGCCGAGGCCGAGGCCAGCGTTCGCGCCGTCTTCGGGCAGCGGCCGAATGTCGACATCCTGAAGGCGGCCTCTGGCGATGCACTTGCACGGATGGCCGAGACCTCGCTCGACTGGCTTCATCTCGACGGCTGCAAGTACTACCCCGAGCTTCTGGCGGACCTGGAATGCGCCGTCGCGCTTCTCAGGCCGGGCGGGGTGATCATCGGCGCGGGTCTCGACTGGGCGCCGCAGCTGGGCTATCCGGTGCGCGCCGCGCTAGAGGCTCTCTCCGACCGGCTCAGCCGGCGCCCGGTACTGATAGAGGACGGCGAGTTCTTTGCCTTGACGTTACCGGAGACGGCCGAACTGGCTCCGCGACCGACGCAAGAGCGCTTCCTGGTCGTCTCAACGATGAAGAACGAGGCGCCCTTCATCCTCGAATGGGTGGCGCATTACCGGGCACTTGGTTTCACCGATTTCCTGATCTACACCAACGATTGCGACGACACAACCGTCCCGCTTCTGGACCGCCTGACAGAGCGCGGGATCGTGCGGCACGAGCCGAACGCGGTGTTGCGACGCGGGCCCCACAAGAGCGCGCTGAAATACGCGCAGGACCATTGGCTAGTCGCCGAAGCGGACTGGGTGCTGATCTGCGACGTGGACGAATTTCTCAACCTTCGGCGCCACGACACGATCCAGTCCTACCTTGGCAGCCTGCCGGACGACACCGACATGGTGACTTTCCCCTGGCAGGTGTTCGGCTGCGACGGCGTCGTCGAGTTCCGCGACGCGCCCGTGACCCGCCAGTTCCGCCGCTGCGAGGCCGCGCCGCGCGACGGCGGTAGCGCTATGCGCGACATCAAGACGATTTTCCGCCGACCCGGCGAGATTGATCGCTTCGGCCTGCACCGCCCGCGCTTCACGGATAATCAGGCCAGCGGCTTCGTCTGGCGCACGCCCGACGGAACCAACATCTCCGGCGAGATGAACACCACGCCGAAGGCGCGGATGGACTGGGCCGGCGCGGATGGCCAAGCCTACATGAACCACTACCCGATCCGCGCGATGCAGTCCTACCTGGTCAAGAAGCTGCGCGGGCGCGCCAACCACATCAACCACGATCTGGGCGAAGACTATTTCCGGCGCTGGAACCTCAACGATGACGACGATCCCAGCATCGCGAGGTTCGACCCGGCCGTGCAGGCCGCCCATGCCGAACTCGTCGCCGACCCCGAAACCGCGCGCCTGCACCGCGAAGGCGTCGCGCAGATGCAGGACCGGATCGCGTGGCTCATGGAAGAGCCCGCCTATCGGGAACTCTTCGCCAAGATCACCGGGCGGGTCGATCCCAAGCGCAAACCCACCAAGCGCGACCGGGTGCGCCGCAAGATGCTGGCAAAGCTGCCGCGGCAGGGGCATGGTGCCGAGATCGGCGTCTGGGAGGGGCGGTTTTCCCATGAAATCCTGGACGTGGCCGAACCGCAGGTGCTGCACCTGATCGATCCCTGGGAATACCTGCCCGAGTTCACCAACGTCCCCTTCGGCCGCAAGCGCAATGCCAAGCGTATGGGCTCGATGTACGCGCAGGTGCGCGCAGCCTTCGCCAGCGATCCGCGCGTGAGGGTGCATCGCGCGACCTCGGAAGAGGTACTTTCGGGGAAGGCGGATGACAGTTTAGACTGGGTCTACATAGACGGAAACCCGAACGAGCCGTTCTTTTCAAGAGACTTGGAACTCGCGCTCCGTAAGGTGCGGCCGGGCGGAGTAATCGCCGGAGACGACTACTACTGGAACAAGGACAAGGGCGCCCCGATCAAGACCGCCGTCGATGCCTTCGTGGCCGGCCTGGGCAAGAAGGGCTGCAGTTTCGAACTGATCGGCCAGCAGTTCCTGATCACGCTGAAATCCGGTGACTGAGAGCGGCGCTAAAGCGGCCTGAACAGGGGCCGGAACAGGGGAAGGCGAAGCGGCATGAGCCAGATTTCCGAACAGACACCGCAGACCGACACGGCCCGTGGGCGCCCGGCGCCGCGCAAAAAGCGGCTGCTCTGGCTCGCGAATGCGCTGGATCTCGGCCGCGCGGTCCACATTGTCGATGTCGGCGCCAATCCGACGCATCCGCCGCCCTACCAGTTTCTCGTGGACAGCGGTCGCGCGCATGTCTGGGGCTTTGAACCGAACGAGACCGCCTTCGAGAAGCTGCAACAAGACGACTTGCCGAACCGGACAATCCTCAACAAGGCGGTGGGCCGGCCCGGCCCGGCCACCTTCTACGCGCACCACATATCTAACCTCTCCTCGCTCTTCCCGATCCGGGCGCCGAGTGCGAAGTTTCTCGGCAAGGCGTTTTGGACGAAGCGCAAGGTCACTGAGGTATCGGTCGAACTGGTGGGGCTGGACGAGCTTGGCGAGATGCCGCCGCCCGACGTGCTGAAGATGGATCTGCAGGGCGGCGAGCTCGGCGTGCTCGAAGGCGGCCGCGACAAGCTTTCGCAGGCGATGGCCGTGGTCTGTGAGGCCCGCTTCTACCGCATGTACGAGGGCGAGCCGATGTGGGCGGAGGTCGATCAGGAGCTGCGCCAACAGGGGTTTGTGCTGCACAAGATCATGCATGCCAAGAAGGTGACCCTCGACCAGTCGCAAAAGGAGAGGCTGAAGGGCATGGGGTTGAAGTCGCAGATGTTGGACGGCGACGCCGCCTATATCCGATGCCTCGAGGACCCGTCGGCGGTCGAGACACGGCAGTGGAAAGTGCTGGCGCTGACCGCCGCCTCGGTCCTCGAAAGCCACGACCTCTGTCTTTATTGCTTGGACGAGCTGGTGCGCCGCGGCGCCGTGCCGAAGATCGCGCCGAAACGCTACGCCGACCTTCTTCTGGGGAGTGAAGAAACGTGACTGGAGACAAGCTGCGCGTCGTCGCCGTGACCTGCGCGAAGAACGAAGGGCCGTTCATCCTGGAATGGATCGCCTATCACCGGCTGATCGGTTTCACCGACATCGTGACGTTCACCAATGACTGCGACGATGGCACCGACGACCTGCTCGACCGGCTCGACGAGATGGGGCTGATCCGTCACCTGCCAAACCCGCGGATACTGAACGACAAGCTGCGCTTCCAGGCGGCGGCGCTGCGCTATGCCTCGGAGCTGCGCGAGGTGCGCAACGCCGACTGGCGTCTGTCCTTCGACTCCGACGAGTTCGTCAACGTCACGCTGGGCAACGGGCACGTGGAGGATCTCGTAGCCAACAGCCCGGACGCGCAGCTGATCTCGATCTGCCAGCTCCAGTTCGGTTGCGCGCACCGCGACGCCTACGAGCGGGGGCTCAGCATCGAGCAGTTCACTCTGCACCAGAGCCACACCCCCGCTGAAGGCACCAAACAGCGCCGCGATCTCGAGCGCGGGCTCAAGACTTTCATACGGGCCGACGCGCCGGTGGTGCAGTGGAACAACCACCTAGCCGATTTAGATCCTTTCCGGATGCAGGACACGCTCTGGGTGTATGGACAGAACCGCCGCGCGCCCGAGATCGTGTATCAGGGCAACAGCAAGTCGCTGCCGGCCGAGGGCTGCTACGAGGTGGGCCAGCTGAACCACTACGCGACCCGCTCGCGCGAGAGCTTTCTGGCGCAGTCCTACCGTGGCAACGCGGTCAAGCCGCACACCCAGGCTGACGTGAAGTACTGGAAGCGCTACAACCACAACGCCGAATGCGGCAGCGAGATCACCCGCTATGTCCCCGCGCTGCGCGCGCTGCTGGACGAGTGGCTGTCGGATGCTGAACTCCGGCGGCGGCAGGATGTCTGCGAGGCGCGTCACCGGACCCTTATCGAAAAACTCAAGGCGGATCCGGATTACCGCCGGCTATATGACCGCGTCACGCGGCTCGATCAGGCCCAGCAGGCCGAAAAGGAGCCTGCGGAATGACGCCCAAAGTCTTTCAGATCGGCATGAACAAGACCGGCACGCGGTCAATCTTTATGCTTTTTAAGCGCAGCGGCTACAAATCCATCCACTGGGACAAGGGTCACCTGGCAGAGGACATCGCGCGGAAATACGAAACCGGCGAAAGGCCCCTGGCAGACTGGGACGACACCGTGCTCTTCAGCGACATGGAGTCGGTGCACAAGGACAACGCGCCGATCGAGGGCTACGCCTATTTCGCCTACCTCGAGGAGCATTATCCCGACGCCAAGTTCATCCTCAACACGCGCGACGTCAACGCGTGGCTCGCCAGCCGGATGCTGCATCGAGAGGGCAAGTATTTTCGCTACTTCGTGCGGCACTACGGCTCCAACGATCCGATCGAAATCATGCGGCGCTGGAAGCAAAGTTGGGAAGAACACCACGAAAAGGTCCGCGCCCATTTCGCGGACAAGCCCGGCAAGCTGGTCGAGTTCAAGCTCGGCGTCGACGATGGCGAAAAGCTCAGGGCTTTCTTCGCTCCCGAAATCCAACTCAATCTCGCGCACTGGGGCAATGAGACCAAGCGCATCCGGCGGCGCGCAAGGCGCCCGCCGGGTGACCGGCCGTCCACCAGCTTGTACGAAAGGTCTTTATAGATGCTCGCTCATGGTTTCCTCTTCAGAACCGTTGACACGTCAGAGCATGAAATTCATTATCTCTTTTATCGAATAGAGTCCTCCGGGGGTCGCGGATCCGTGCCTGTTCGCGCAATGACCGCTTCGCCCATAAATCCGTATCAATCTGGTGTCAGGACTGATGGTTCATCCGCTGAAATTTCGTGAGATAGTCGGGGTGTCACGCAACGACATCACCATGATTGAGGCTGTGGGCACGGGCGCAACGGATGGCAAACAAGCGGCCACGCTCTATTTCACAGCAGGCAGCGACAGCGCCCGTGTGGCGGTGGCAAACACGACTGAGGAACGCGCCCGTTTCACGATCGGCGGCGGCCTCGTGCTCCGCGTCGTGCGGCCCGTGGCCGAGCCCGTCGCGGCGTGGTTCGGCAACGAACTGGTCGAACTCGAGCCAACCGCGCCGGAGACCGACCGGTTCGCGGGCCACAAGGTCATCGCGGCCCAGCGCAACGGCGAAGATGCGGCATCGATTATCGAGTGGCTGGCCTATCACCGCGACACGCAGGGTATGACCGCGGCCGTGATACTGGATCGGACCGCTCCGGGCGAGGAAGGAATTGGTGGCGACCTGAAGGCGCGGCTCGCGGCGATGGATACCCCGCCGCTTGTTACCTTCCTGCGCAGTCACCTTCCTCTGGGGAAACCGGAACTTCCCGCCGAGTCACACCCGTATTGCGCGCCCGATGCGCCCGGCAAGGAGCGCATGGATCTCCCGCCGGCCGATCCGTGGCGCTCGCCCCTCCTCGAGATGACCGTTTTCGAGATATTGCGCGAGCGTTTCTTGGGACGCGCGACAGCGGTGGCTAGTCTCGAGGTCAACGACCTCGTCGTCGCGGAGGGTTCGACCACGGTTTTCGAAAAGGCTGCCCAAGCGCCCAACGGTGTGATCGATCTGCTGGGCACGCCGTGCTATCCGTGGCGGCTCCGGCCCAATGCGACCGCGCGCTTTGCCGATCATACCTGCGTGCAGTTCGACGGGCGAAGGGGAAAACGCCGCTGGTGCATCGTGCCGGCGAGGGCACCGGAAAATGCCGTATGGCGTCTGGCACGGGTCGGCCATGCGCGGGCCGACCCCACGCGCAGCGCGCGCTTTTTCAGCTTCATGGGGCTTCGTCATTCCCCCGACGCGGTTGCGCAGATCGTGCCGAAAACCGCGCTGATCGAGAATGATGAGCTGCTTGACCTTTCTCGATCACATTTCGGCCACAAACCCGTCCGGGTTCCCAAGGTGAAAGTGAAGCCGGTTCCCGCAGGACGGGGACGCCGGACGATCGTCACGACAATGAAGAACGAGGGTCCGTTCATCCTCGAGTGGCTTGCTCACCACCGTGCGATCGGTGTCGACGATTTCCTTATCTATACCAACGATTGCACCGACGGTACGGACGATATGCTGCGTATCCTGCAGGACAGGGGGCTGGTTCAGCATCGCGAAAACCCCTACCGCCAGTCGGGGATGAAGCCCCAGCACGCCGCCCTCGCGGCCGCTCAGGACGAACCAATGGTTGACGCCGCGAAATGGCTGGTCTGTATCGACGTCGACGAATTCATCAACGTGAAATGTGGCGACGGTTCATTGGATGCCCTTTTTGCCGCGGTACCTGACGCCAACATGATATCGATGACGTGGCGCCTTTTCGGCAATTCTGATGTCGGTCAATACGTCGATGTCCCCGTCGTGCGTCAATTCACGTGTTGCGCGCCCGAGCTAACGCGCAAGCCGCATGTGGCCTGGGGTTTCAAGACGCTGTTCCAGAACCGCGGCATTTTCAAAAAGATGGGCGTACATCGGCCCAAGGGCCTGCAGCCGTCACTCCTCAACGAAATAAATTGGGTCAACGGTTCGGGTCAAGCCATGCCGCGTTCGATGTATCGCAATGCGTGGCGCTCCACGCTAAATACCGTCGGCTATGACCTGGTGCAGTTGAACCATTACGCGGTTCGCTCGGCCGAGAGCTTCCTTGTAAAGCGCGACCGAGGGCGCGTGAACCACGTGGATCGCGACCAGGGCCTGGCTTACTGGTTTCGGATGAACAACAACGCAGCGACTGACCGGTCGATTCAGCGAGGTCTGTCCGCTCTCGAGGCCGAGCTTGCTCGACTCAAGGCCGACTCCGAAATCGCCGAGGCACATGAGACATGCGTCGCATGCCACCGTGTAAAGATCGACGAGCTTCTCAACACCAAAAAGTTTGGGACGTTCTACGAGGAACTAACGGGTGCGCGGCTGCAGCGATTGTCGTTGATGCATCGTCATTTCGGGACCAACGTGTTCCTGACAGGTCCGAATTGCGTTCCCGATGAGGTCATCCAGCGAGATTTGGAGGAAGACTTCTTCTTCACTGTCCCGATGAATGAGGCCGTTCACGGCTAACGCCTGCTCTGACCGGGTTGAAGAAAACACGGGGCCCCGCTATACATTTTATGGTTGTCTGCCTGCAAAAAACCAACCGGAACTGCCTTAGCCGCAGTGCTCAGCAAATCCAGCGCATAGCGGTCAACGGACCGAAAGCAGATCACCCGCAGCGACCAGTCGGGCTGCATCCAGACGGCCGCCGCGATCTGGGCCATGCGGGTGCGGCGGAAATTGCCGGGGGCGAAGGCCGCGGGCGCCATGTCCACGGGGCACAGTTTGGCGATGACCTCGCGCGCGGCGGGGCCATACACGGCAAAGAGGCTGCGCGCGTCCGAGACATCGACGGCCAGGTAATGCTGCCCGGACAGCGCCGCGTCGATCCGGGCGATGGCCCCGGACACCGCATCATGCGGGACCAGCACCAGCAGTTCGTCGGGTGACATCCACAGCAGCCCGGTTCCGCCATCGACATTTGCCCGCCCGGACCCGGGCAGGCCCTGCCCCGTGATTTCCGTGCAGACATCACGCAGCTTGGTCGAGGCCAGGTTGCCGCGCAGCGTGATCATCCCCTGCGGTCCCAGGACGCGCACCGTGGTCGGGTTTGCGGCTGTCTCAGGCATTCTGCTTCTCTCCCTCCGGATCATGGAAGACCGTGCTGACGATCTTGGCGGGCACCTCTGTGCCATCGGTGCGCACGAAAGTGACGGTCTGGCCCATCCGCTCCGGTCCCTTGTGGACAAGGCCCATGGCGATGCCGCGGCCAAGCGTCGGCGAATGGTAGGTCGAGGTCACGCGCCCTTCGGTGTTGCGCTGACCGTTGGCATTGGTGCCCGGCGCGGCGGCGTAGGCTCCGTCAGGCAGGACCGAGCCGTCGAGGGTTTCCAGCCCCACAAGCTGCCAGCGGTCGGGGTTGGCCATGTGGCTACGCTCCTGCGCGCGCTTTCCGATGTAGTCGTCCTTCTTCTTGGAAATCGCCCAGTGCAGCCCGAGGTCCTGCGGGATCACCGTGCCATCCGTCTCGTCGCCGATCATGATGAAGCCCTTTTCGGCGCGCATGATGTGCAGGCATTCGGTGCCATAGGGCATCGCGCCGAACTCTCGCCCCGCCGCGTGCAGCGCCTCCCACAGGGCCAGGCCCTGCCCGGCGGGCACGGCGATTTCATAGCTCAACTCGCCCGAGAAGGAGATCCGGAAGACCCGCGCGTCGAACCCGCCGATCTTGCCTTCGGTCCAGCCCATGAAGGTCAGCGCCTCACCCGACAGGTCGATGTCGGAGCCCAGCTTTTCCAGCACCTTGCGGGCATTGGGGCCGACCACGGCGATCTGGGCGTATTGCTCGGTCAGGTTGGCGACATGGACCTTCCAGTCCCACCATTCGGTCTGGAGCCATTCCTCCAAGTGGGCGTGGACGCTGTCGGCCCCGCCCGAGGTGGTGTGGCACAGGAAGGTCTCTTCATCGAGCCGCGCGACGACGCCGTCATCGCTCAGAAAGCCATTCTCGGAACACATCAGGCCATAGCGGCAGCGGCCCACCTTCAGCGTGCTCATCATGTTGGTATAGAGCATGTCCATGAACTTGCCCGCATCCGGCCCCTTGACGACGATCTTGCCCAGGGTCGAGGCATCGAGCAGCCCGAGGTTCTGCCGGGCATTCGTCACCTCGCGCATGACCGCGTCGTGCTTGGTTTCTCCGTCGCGGGGATAGCAGTAAGGCCGCCGCCAATGGCCCACGGGCTCCCAGGCGGCGCCGTTTTCCTCGTGCCAGCCGTGCAGGGGCGTGCGCCGCAGCGGCTGGAATATCTCGCCGCGCGCCTCGCCCGCGATCGCGCCCATGGAGATGGGGGTGTAAGGCGGGCGGAAGGTTGTCGTGCCGGTGGCCGGGATCGGTTGACCCAACGCATCAGACAGCACCGCCAAGCCGTTGATATTGCTTAGCTTACCTTGATCCGTTGCCATGCCCAGGGTGGTATAGCGCTTGGTGTGCTCGACCGATTCATAGCCCTCTTGCGCAGCCAATTGCACGTCGGCGACCTTGACGTCGTTCTGGTAGTCCAGCCACATCTTGGCGCGCAGCTTGTAGCTAGCGCCCTGCGGCATCATCCAGACCGGCTGCATCGGGCTTTCCTCGGGGGCGTCGCCCCGCGGTGCATCGCCCGGCTTGCCCCTGGCCCCGGCGGCCTTGGCCGCCGCCGCGCCGGCGTCATGCGCGTTGGCCAGTGCATCTCGGGTGCTCATGGCGCCATGGGCGGTCCCGGCGGTGATCACGAACGCCTCGCCCCGCGCGCCGGTGGGGGCGCGGTCGGGGTCGGGGCGGAAATGGGCCTGCGCCTCGTCCCAGATCAGCTTGCCACCACAATGGGACCACAGGTGCACGACCGGCGACCAGCCACCCGACATAGCCACCGCGTCGCACTTGATCTCGTCCAGCACGGCGCCCTCACCCGCCTGGGCGCAGATCGCGACGCTCTCGACGCGCTTGCCGCCCTTGACCGATGAGATCCCCTTGCCCTGCAGAACCCTGATGCCCTCGGCCTCGGCACGCTTGGCCATGGCCCCCGCCTCGGGCCGCGCGTCGATGATCGCGGGCACGTCCAGCCCGGCGGCCTTGAGCACGAAGGCCGTGCGATAGGCATCGTCGTTGTTGGTCACGACCACGGTGCGGTCTCCGGGGCTGACCGCGTAGTTCACGACGTAGTCCCGGACCGCGCTGGCCAGCATCACGCCGGGCAGGTCGTTGCCCGCGAAGGACAGGGGGCGTTCGATCGCGCCGGTGGCGGTGACCACCTGCTTGGCCCGGATGCGCCACAAACGATGACGCGGGCCGTCCATTTCCGGGGCGTGATCGGTCAGACGCTCATAGGCCAGCACGTATCCATGATCATAGACACCAGCGCCCATCAGGCGCGTGCGAACTTGGACATTTTGCATTTTTTCAAGGTCTTGCAGGGCTCCCTTGACCCAGTCCTCAGCCGACTGGCCGTCGATTTCGACCCCGTCCACGGGCGCGCGCCCGCCCCAATGGGCGGTCTGCTCCACCAGAAGCACCCTGGCCCCGGCCCGCCCCGCGGCCAATGCGGCCGACAGGCCCGCCACGCCGCCACCGACGACCAGAACATCCACGAAGGCATAGAAATGCTCGTAGGTGTCGGCGTCGCTGGTCTCCTTGTCCGGCGCCTTGCCCAAACCCGCCGACTGGCGGATGAAGGGTTCGTAGACGTGTTTCCACAACGGGCGCGGGTGGATGAACATCTTGTAGTAGAAGCCCGAGGGCAGGAACCGCGCCAGCGCGTTGTTCACCACGCCGATATCGAATTCCAGGCTGGGGAAATGGTTCTGCGAGGCCGCCTTGAGCCCCTCGAACAGTTCGGTCGTGGTGGCGCGCTGGTTCGGCTCGAACCGGGCGCCCTGCCCCATGTTGACAAGCGCGTTGGGCTCTTCCGCGCCCGAGGCGACCACCCCGCGCGGACGGTGATACTTGAAGGAGCGGCCCACAAGCATCTGGTCATTCGCCAGAAGCCCCGCGGCAAGCGTATCCCCGGCGAACCCGGTCATCTGCTTTCCGTCGAAGGTGAAATGCTGCTTTTGCGACCGGTCGATGAACCGCCCGCCCTGTGCCAGACGTGTGCTCACTTGAATTCCCTCCAGGACCAGCCGGGGCGCTTGGCCGTGATGGCGTCCTTGATGTCTTGCGGCGGTTCGGTGGTCTGGGCGGAATAGGTGCCGAAGACCTCGAGCGTGGCCGTATCGCGGGCGGCGTGGAACCACTTGCCGCAGCCGTGCGCATGACGCCAGCGTTCGAAATGCACGCCGCGCGGGTTCTCGCGCAGGAAGAGATAGCCCTCGAATTCGTCATCCGAAGACCCGGGACCATGGCGCGTCAGATGCGCCTCGCCTCCGGGGTGGAACTCGGTCTCCTCGCCGGCGACGCCGCAGTTGGGGCATTCAAGGATCAGCATGACGTCCCTCCTTTTTCATCCATGAACCGCTGGATCGGGACCACCGCGCCCCGCCCGGGGGCGGGTCGGGCGCGATCGGCGATGCAAGCATCGCCGATTGGCAAACGAACCGCCCCCATCAATGCGCCACCCCCGCCGCAACGCTTTCGTCGATGAACCTGCCTTCGCGGAACCGCCACATCGAGAATTCATCAGCCAGCGGCGAGCCGCCCTTGGCCATCAGCTCGGCCATGGCATAGCCCGAGCCGGGAATGGCCTTGAACCCGCCGGTGCCCCATCCGCAATTGACGAAGACGCCCTCGACCGGGGTTTTGGACAGGATGGGCGAGCGGTCGCCGGTCATGTCCACGATCCCGCCCCATTGCCGCAGCATCTTGAGGCGCGAGATCATCGGGAAGGTCTCGACCAGGGCCCGCACGGTTTCCTCGGCATGGTGGAAGCTGCCGCGCTGGGTGTAGTTGTTGTAGCCGTCCGCGCCGCCGCCGATCACCATCTCGCCCTTGTCCGACTGGGACATGTAGCCATGCACGGTGTTGGCCATCACGACAACGTCCATGCAGGGCTTGATCGGCTCTGACACCAGCGCCTGGAGCGCGACACTCTCGATGGGAAGGCGGAATCCCGCCTTCTCGGCCATGACGCCAGAGTGCCCCGCCACGACGATACCCAGCTTGGTACAGCCGATGTCGCCCCTGGTCGTCTCGACGCCCGTGACGCGGTCACCGTCACGGGTGATGCCCGTCACCTCGCACTGCTGGATGATGTCCATGCCCATGTCCGAGCAGGCCCGGGCATAACCCCAGGCCACGGCATCATGGCGCGCGGTGCCCGCACGGGCCTGCCAAAGCCCGCCAAGAACCGGGTAACGCGGGCCGTCAAGATTGATGATCGGCACCAGTTCCTTGACCCGCTTTGGGCTGATGAATTCCGTCTGCACGCCCTGCAAGGCATTGGCATGGGCGGTGCGCAGGTAGCCGCGCACCTCGTGCTCGGTCTGGGCCAGCATGATGACGCCACGCGGGGAATACATCACGTTGTAGTTCAGGTCCTGACTCAGGGTCTCGTAGAGGCTGCGCGCCTTCTCGTAGATCGCCGCCGAGGGGTCCTGAAGGTAATTGGACCGGATGATCGTGGTGTTGCGGCCGGTATTGCCGCCGCCCAGCCAGCCCTTTTCCAGCACCGCGACATTGATGATGCCATGATCCTTACCAAGGTGATAGGCGGTGGCCAGACCGTGCCCGCCGGCACCGATGATGATGGCGTCGTAGTGTTTCTTGGGGCTGGGCGAGCGCCAATGCCGCTCCCAGCCGGCGTGGTGGCGGGCGGCCTCTCGCGCAACGGCAAAGGCTGAAAAGCGTCTCATGGGCTCACTCTCGCGTCAGTCGGTCCTTGGCCATCCTTGTGACGCATGGGCCGGCGAAACAGCGGACTCACGGCGGCATTTGACGGCGCGTTTCCGACAAGCCCGCCCGGCGGTGCGAATTTGCCGCAACCGCATGTCACGTGGGGTCTTTCGCGACGCGGCAACACGGGATAAACCATCCCTGCAATGGAACCGAACGTCTGGATATTCTGGGTCATCGCCGCCGCGCTGGTCGGGCTGACCGTCGCCGCCCTCGTGGCCCCGCTGATCCGCGCCGGCGAGAGCGAGGAGAGCGCGGGCGAAGTCACCGATGTGGACATCTACAAGTCCCAGCTGGACGAGGTCGAGCGCGATCTGGCACGCGGCGTCCTGAACGCCGAGGAGGCCGAGCGCACCCGCACCGAGATCGCCCGCCGCCTGCTGGCCGCCGACCGTGCCGGAACCGACGCCGTGACGCGCAACGAAGCGCCAAGGCGGCTGAACCTGACGCTGGCGCTGGTGACCATGCTGGGCGTGGCGGGGGCCTCGCTCTGGGGTTACGTGCAACTCGGTGTGCCCGGCTACGGCGACCTGCCCCGGGCCGAGCGCATCGCCGCAGCCGAGGACATGCGCCGCGACCGTCCCAGCCAGCGTGAGGCCGAGGCCCGTGTCACCGACAAGATCGCCGCCACCCCGCAGGTCACCGAGGACGTGCGCGAGATGATCGAACGCCTGCGCGACATCGTGCCCACTCGCCCCGAGGATCAGAACGGCTGGCAGTTGCTGGCCGACAACGAAGGGCGCCTTCTGGAATTCGAGGCAGCCGCCGAGGCGCAGGCCCGTGTCGTGGCGCTCAAGGGGGACGACGCCACGGAAACAGACCGCTACCGCCTGGCGCTCTATGAGTTCATCTCCGAGGACGGCGGGATCAGCCCCGACCTTCAGGCTCAGATCAACGGGTTCGTGGAGGGCCGCGAGGCCCGGGCCGAGCTCTGGCAGGCCATGGCGCTCGATGCGCGCTCGGTCGGGCATTTCCAGGCCGCGGCCCGCGCCAAGGAACGCAACATCGCCGCAAAGGGGGACGGCGCCGCGACGGAGGACTACGCAGAACTGCTCGACTACCTTGTCAGCGCCGCCGACGGGGTCGTCTCGCCCGAGGCCGAAACCATCGCCGTCCGCCTGTTGCAGCGCGACGAGGACAACGTCGCCGCGCTCTATTACGCGGGGCTTCTCTATTCCCAGACGGACCGGCCGGACCGGGCCTTCGAATTCTTCCGACGGGTAATTGAAACCGGCGCGCCGAGCAGCCTGCACTATACCATGGCCGCCAGCCAAATCGAGGCCGTGGCCCGGCGTGCGGGCACCGACTACAGCCTGCCGGACGCACAAACGCGCGGCCCCACGGCCGCCGACATGGAAGCTGCGCAGGACATGTCCGAGGAAGACCGCGCCGCGATGATCGAGAACATGGTCTCGGGCCTCTCGACGCGGCTGGCCGAAGAAGGTGGCCCGCCGGCTGACTGGGCACAGCTGATCCGGGCGCTGGGGGTGCTGAACGACGCCGACCGCGCCGCCGCGATATGGGCCGAGGCCCAGCAGGTCTTTGCCGCCTCGCCCGAGGCCGTGGCCACCATCCGCAGCGCAGCCAGGGCCGCCGGCGTCGCCGAATGATCTTCGAAACCCCCGAGGACTTTGCCGCCGCGCTGCCGCCCATGGCACCACTGGCCGGGCTGGACCTGGGGACCAAGACCATCGGCGTGGCCATCTCGGACCGGCTGCACACGGTCGCCACACCGATGGAAACGCTCAAGCGGCGCAAGTTCACCACGGACGCGGCGGCGCTGCTGTCGCTTGTGGCCCGGCGCGAGGTCGGCGGCCTGGTGCTGGGGCTGCCGCGCAACATGGACGGCACCGAAGGCCCCCGCGCGCAGTCCACGCGCGCCTTCGCCCGCAACCTGTCCCGGCTGACGGACCTGCCCATCACCTACTGGGACGAAAGGTTGTCGACCGTGGCCGCCGAACGCGCCCTGCTGGAGGCGGATACGACACGAAAACGTCGCGCAGAGGTCATCGACCATGTCGCCGCCGGTGTTATCCTGCAAGGGCTGCTGGATCGCATGTGCAACATCGGGGCGGGACGATGACGGGACCGGACAATGGCGACGAGGTCTGGACGCGGACCGAGATCGAGAGTCCCTGCATCCAGGTCTGCGTGGTCCACCCCGAGGCCCGCATCTGCACCGGATGTCACCGCAGCATCGACGAGATCGCGACCTGGTCACGGCTGACCCCCGAGGCCCGCCGCGCCATCATGCAAGAGCTTCCCGGCCGGGCCGGCCTGCTGCGCCAGCGCCGCGGCGGCCGTGCCGCGCGGCTGAAGCGTTAGCGCCGTCCGGCGGCGCCCGCGCGGCGCGACAGGGCGGCATGCGACCCTGCGCCACAGCCATCACCGGAAAGAAAATTCCAAAAACTGCCGCCGGGGCGACACTATCTCCGGATTCGCGGTTGACCCTCGGACGCGCCCGTGCAAACTGCCCGCACGCAGCATGGAAAGCCGCCGAGAATGCTTATCGACCTGGTACTTGTAAGGGCAACGCGCATGGGCCGGTAACGGTTTTGCCATAACGGTGACCCATGCGCCCTCGGAAATCCCGCCGGGGGCTTTTTTTTGCGCAAGGCAGATAACGTCACGAGATGAGGATAAGACGATGTCAGCACAGATGACCGGAGCGAAAATGGTGGTTCAGGCCCTGATTGACCAGGGCGTGGACACGGTATTCGGCTATCCTGGCGGCGCCGTGCTGCCCATCTACGACGAGGTCTTTCAGCAGAACTCGATCAAACACGTCCTCGTGCGCCACGAACAGGGGGCCATCCACGCCGCCGAGGGCTATGCCCGCGCAACCGGCAAGGTGGGTGTGGCACTTGTCACCTCGGGCCCCGGGGCCACCAATGCCGTCACCGGGCTGACCGACGCGCTGATGGATTCGATCCCGCTGGTGGTCTTCTCCGGCCAGGTGCCGACCTTCATGATCGGTTCGGACGCCTTCCAGGAGGCCGACACGGTGGGCATCACGCGCCCCTGCACCAAGCACAACTGGCTGGTCAAGGACACCGAAAACCTGTCGAATATCATCCACGAAGCCTTTCACGTCGCCGCCAGCGGCCGCCCCGGCCCCGTGCTGGTCGATATTCCCAAGGACGTGCAATTCGCCGCGGCCGACTACACGGCACCCAAGGCCATGACCTCGCACTACCGCCCGCAGGTCAAGGGCGACATCGAGGGCGTCACCGACCTGGTCGCGGCCATCGAGAAGGCGAAGAAGCCGATCTTCTACACCGGCGGCGGCGTCATCAATTCCGGCCCGGCGGC
>Ga0102928_1001058_pt1 | contig 17574 bp, 20 predicted proteins | sample SalPonR1_B_D1_MG_FD_78504 | JGI IMG/M metagenome (GOLD analysis project Ga0102928, IMG submission 78504) | Salt pond soil microbial communities from South San Francisco under conditions of wetland restoration - Salt Pond MetaG R1_B_D1_MG | ecosystem: Environmental > Aquatic > Marine > Intertidal...
CGCAGGTTCTCGCGGTCCTCGTCGGACATCACGGTGAACTCGAGGTCGATCGACTCGACGCCGTCGAGCTCGGTGGCGGCGTCCGACACGCGGCGCTGGATCTCGCTCTTGAGCGGGCAGCCCGGCACGGTGAGGGCGATCAGCACGCCGACGACACCGTTGTCACGCACCGACACGCCGCGCAGCATGCCGAGGTCGACGATCGAACGGTGGAGCTCGGGATCCTCCACGGGCCGGAGGGCTTCGATGATCTGGTCTTCGGTCACGACGGGGGTTGCGGCCATGAATCCATTGTGGCGATGGCGCCGCGAATTTGCACTACCCGCGTAGGGAGAATCGGAGGGGTAGAATCGATCACATGAGCACGAGCCCGTCGTTCACCGCCACCGTGTCGGCGATCACCGACGCGTTCGGCGATCCCACGCGGCGGCGGGTGTACCTGTTCGCCCGCGAGCACTCGGGAGACCAGGGAACCGGCGTCACGGCCTCGATGGTGGCCGACGAGGTCGGTGTGCACGCCAACGTCGCACGTCACCATCTCGACAAGCTGGCCGCCGGCGGCTACCTCGAGGTGGCCAGCGGCAAGGTGCCCGGCGGCCGCGCCGGCCGGCCGTCGAAGCGGTACCTGGCCGTGGCCGACGTGCGTCTCAGTGACGTCGACTTCCCGGTCCGCAGCGACGACCTGCTGCTGTCGCTGCTCGGACGCGCCCTCGACCGGCTGCCGCACGACGAGGCCGAGAAGATGGCCGAGGAGGTCGGCGCCGAGTACGGGCGGGCGATGGCCGCCGGGCTCACCGGCGACGCGCTCCAGGCCGGTCAACGGTCGCTGCGCTCGGCGATGCAGGCGGTGGCCGACGCGCTCACGGCCCACGGGTTCGCCGCCCACGCCGAGGGCCGCAACGACCGGCTCCGCATCATCAACAACCACTGCCCGTTCGGCGACGTGGCCGCCGAGCACCCGGTGATCTGTGCCGTCGACCGCGGCATGGTGCGCGGCATGCTCGGCGAGCTGTACGACGCCGGGCGGGCCGCCGAGCTCGGCATCACCACCGAGTCGAGCCTGGCCGCCGGCGACACCTTCTGCGCCACCACCGTCTGACGGCGGGCTGTTGTTGCACCCGATGTTGCATCCGGTGTCCGACACCGGATGCAACACGTGCGGTCGGGGGGTGTGTTGCACCTGGTGTCTGACACCGGATGCAACGTCAGTGGCGGTGGGCCGAGTAGGCGATCACGCGTTGCATGACCTCGTCGGTGGCCGTGGCGGTGGATCCCGAATCGAACGGCGGCCGGGGGTCGTACTCGATCATGAGTTGGGCGGCCTCGGCAGCCGTGCGGTCGATCAGCAACTCCACCAGCCGCAGCGCCATGTCGATCCCGCTCGACACGCCGGCGGCAGTGATGATCCGGTGGTCGAGATGCTCGACGACCCGGTCACCGGTCGGAACCGCTCCGAGCTCACCGAGCCGGTCGAGCGCACCCCAGTGGGTGGTGGCCGACAGCCCGTCGAGGAGTCCGGCGGCCGCCAGCACCAGCGATCCGGTACACACCGACGTGGTGAAACGGGTGCCGACGTGAGCCGCTCTCACCCAGTCGAGCACCCGTTCGTCGGTGACCAGCGCCCGGGTGCCGAACCCGCCCGGGAACACCATCACGTCGGGCCGGGGCAGCTCCTCGAACGTGGCGTCGATCTCGATGCCGAGCATGCCGTTGTCGGAACGCACCACGCCCCGTTGGTGCCCCACGAACGTCACGTCGAGATCGGGGATGCGTTGCAGCACCTCGTACGGCCCGATCCCGTCCAGTGCCGTGAAGTGGGGGAACAGGGGGATCGCGATGGAGGCCACGCGCCGACACTACGGCGCTCCGACCGAGGACGGCCCGTCCGCGAGAGCGCCCGGTGCTCGCCCGAGAAGCTCCGCAGGACGGCTGGGTCGCCGCCGGTGGCCGCTAGCGTGGCCGCCGTGGACGTACGCATCGGAGTGACCCAGGCCCCCCGCGAGCTGAACATCGAACTCGCCGAGGACGCCGACCGTGACGACCTGAAGAGTCGCGTCGAGGCCGCCCTCGGCGGTGCCAGCGACGTGTTGTGGATCACCGACAAGCGCGGCAAGGACGTCGCCATTCCCGCAGCCAAGATCGCCTACATCGAGCTCGGCTCGGCGGACGGCGATCGTCGTATCGGCTTCGGAGGCTGACGCTGAGCAGCGGGCCCCCGCCGCCCGGCCTCCTCGACCTCCAACTGCTCTGGGTCACCGGCAAGGGAGGCGTCGGGAAGACCACCGTCGCGGCCGCGCTCGCCGAGGTCGCCGCCCGGCACGGCCGCCGCACCCTCGTCTGCGAGATGGACGCCAAGGGCGCGCTGGCCAACGCATTCGACGTCGTCGAGCTGGGGTTCGAGCCCACGCCCGTCGCTGCGAACCTGTTCGCGATGACCATGAGCACCGAGGACTCGCTGCGCGAGTACCTGCGGTTGTTCGTGAAGATCCCGCTGCTCGGTCGCATCGGTCCGCTGGCGTCGACGTTCGACTTCGTCGCCGATGCCGCCCCCGGCGTGAAGGAGATCCTGGGCGTCGGCAAGCTCTGCTACGAGGTGCGCGAGCAGCACTACGACCTCATCGTCGTGGACGCCGAGGCGAGCGGACACATCGTGAGCCAGATCGGCGCGCCGAAGGTGATCGCCGACCTCGTGCAGGTGGGCCTCGTGCGTGACCAGACCCAATGGATGCTCGACATCCTCGACGACCCGGCCCGGACCGGCGTCGCCGTCGTCACCACGCCCGAGGAGATGCCGGTCACCGAGACGATCGAACTGCTGGGCCGGTTGCGCACCGAGACCGGGGCGCACGCTGCCGGGGTGATCGCCAACCGCGTGCTGCCGCTGGTGTTCAACCGGCGTGAACAGCGCGTCGCCGCCCGGCTCGACGAGGCCCTGCCGTTGCTGGTCGACGCCGTCGGCCCCGGCGCCGCCACTGTGGTGGAAGCGGCCAGGATGACCGAGGCCCGACGCCGAACGGGAGCGGGTCACCTCGACCGGCTCCGAGCGGCCCTGGAGCGCGACGACCATGTGCGCGACGACCTCCCGATCGTCGTCGTGCCGGAGCTGTTCACGCGGGCGTCGGGGCCACGCGTGGTGTCACTCGTCGCCGACACCCTCGACGACGAACTCGACCCCGACACCCTCGACGAACGACACCGCCGGGACGGCAGCACCGACGGCGGCGGCCGCAGCGGCAAGGTGGGCGACCGATGAGCGCCGCCGGTGACCTCGACCACCTGCTGGCCGGACGGGAGATGGTGCTCGTCGCCGGATCGGGCGGGGTCGGCAAGACCACCATCGCCGCCGCACTCGGCATCGCCGCAGCCACGCGACACCGCGGCCGCACGCTGGTGCTCACGGTCGACCCGGCCCGCCGGCTCGCCTCGGCACTCGGCCTCGACGAGTTCGGCAACACGCCGGTGCGGATCGACCCCGAGGCGTTCGCCGAGGCCGGCGTGGTGGCGCGCGGCGAGCTCTGGGTGGCGATGCTCGACACGAAGGCCGGCTGGGACGAGCTGATCACCCGCCACGCGCCTGATGCCCAGGTCCGTGACGCCGTGCTCGCCAACCCGCTGTACGAGAACATCACCAGCCGGTTCGTGCACAGCCACGAGTACCTCGCGATGGAGCAGCTCCACGACCTCCACGCGTCCGGCGAGTTCGACCTCGTGATCGTCGACACGCCACCGTCGCGCAACGCGCTGTCGATCCTCGACGCACCGAGTCGCATGGTGGAGTTCTTCGGCAGCCGTCTCCTGCGATGGCTCACCGTCCCGTACCGCTCGAGGCTGTTCACCGTGGCGAGCCGCCCGTTCTACCAGGTGGCCGATCGAGTGCTCGGCTCCCGTTTCCTCCAGGACATCGCCGACTTCTTCGTGCTGTTCCAGGCGATGGAGGGGGGCTTCGTCCGCCGGGCGCGGGAGGTCGAGGCGCTGCTCGGCGATCCCCGGACAGCCTTCGTGGTGATCACCACGCTCGAGACCGCACCCAGCCACGAAGCCCGCTTCCTGGCTCGGGCGCTCCTCGACCGGGGCATGTCGCTCGGCGCCGTGATCGCCAACCGGGTGCTGCCCGAGTCGCTGGCCGATCCCGCAGCCGCCGACGCCGCGGTCGCACTGGCCGAGTCGGCCGACGGTGAGCTGGCCGATGCGGTGGCGCAGCAGCTCGGCGCGCCGCGCCAGGTGGTCGCCTCCGTGATCGAGCAGGTGGCCGAGGGCTTCGACGACGTCGCCCTGGTGGCCGCAGGAGAGTCCGATCGCCGGGCCGAGCTGGCGGCGCTCACCCCGACCCTCGTCACCGTGCCGTGGCTCGAGGGTGACATCCACGACCTGTCCGGGCTGGGCGAACTCGCCGCGCACCTGCGCGACGGCAGCTGATCGGGCAGACTCGGGGGTGATGAGTTCTCTCGCCGACCTCGCCCGTGAGCACACCTCACTCGACCGGGACGACATCGACCACCTCCACCGTCTCGGTGCCGAGTGGGCGTTCCTGGCCGATCTCTGTTTCGCCGACCTCTTGCTGTACGTGCGGTCGGCGGAGCGCAAGTGGCTGATCATCGATCAGGTGCGTCCGGCCACCAACCAGACCATCTATGCCGTCGACTACGTCGGCAGCTGGGCCGAAGGCATCGAGGCCGACATCATCGAGCAGGCGGCCACGTCGGGTGTCCGCACCGAGGGTGGCATCGACCTCGAGGGCGACGACGAGGTGACGCACGCCCGGATGATGGCCATCCCGGTGAGGCGCAACGGCCGGGTGATCGCCGTGCTCTCGAAGGAGTGGAAGGTCCGTGCCGGTCGCCCCCTGGGCGAACTCGAGCGCAACTACTCGATCATCTTCGACGAGTTCGCCCGCATGATCGAGGCCGGCACCTTCCCGTTCGCGGGACGCGTGGCCGACTCCAGCGCTGCACCGCGAGTGGGTGACGGTGTGCTCACCCTCGACGCCACCGGCTCGGTCACCTACGTGTCGCCCAACGCCAACTCGGCGCTGCACCGGGTCGGCATCCAGGCCAACCCCGTCGGGATGCGTCTCGCCGAGCTCGGCTTCCACGACGGTCCGGTCCGGCAGGCCTTCGAACGGTGCGAGCCGATCGTCGAGGAGTTCGAGCAGGGCGCCGACGTGACGTTGCTGTGCCGCTGCGTGCCCCTCGTGTCCCAGGTCGACGGACGAAGCGAGGTGGCCGGCGGGTTGTTGCTCGTGCGCGACGTCACCGAGCTCCGCAAGCGCGATCGTCTGCTGCTCAGCAAGGACGCCACGATCCGTGAGATCCATCACCGGGTGAAGAACAACCTGCAGACGATCTCCTCGCTGTTGCGGCTGCAGGCCCGGCGGCTCACCAATCCCGAGGCGAAGGCCGCCGTGCAGGAGTCGGTGCGCCGCATCCGCACCATTGCGCTCGTCCACGAGTCGCTGTCCCGTGAGCCCGGTGAGGACATCGCGTTCATCGAGATCGTGCGGCCTCTGCTGCGTCTCGCCGAAGAAGGGCTCCAGTCGCCCGACCGGCCCGTGCGGTTCACGGTGAGTGGTGATGGGGGCCGGATCCCGGCCAACACGGCGACCCCGCTGTCGGTGGTGCTCACCGAGTTGCTGCAGAACGCCGTCGACCACGGCTTCCCGGAGGGCAGCGATGGTGGCGAGGTGGCCGTGCTGCTCGCTCAGCGCGACGGTCGGCTCAGCGTCCGCGTGGTCGACAACGGACGCGGCGTCGATCCGGGGTTCGATCTGGACTCGGCCACCGGCCTCGGGCTGTCCATCGTGCGGACGCTGGTGACCACCGAGCTCAACGGCACGATCTCGATCCGGCCCGCGGTCGAGGCGGACTTCCTCGATGCCCGGCTGGATGGCGACGGGCGCTCGGCGGGAACCGTCATCGAGCTCGAGGTGCCCACGGCCGACTGACCGTCGGCACCACGTCGCTCGCGGCAGGTCCGGGGCGGCCGGGCGGCGACAGAGGGATCGGCGGGACCGTCAGCTGGCGCGAGCAGCGCGAGCGGCGGCGACCCGCCGACGCCGGATGACGCGGCGCTCTTCCTCGGTGAGCCCGCCCCAGATGCCCGAGTCCTGGTTGGTGTCGAGGGCGAAGTCGAGACAGTCCTGCGACACCGTGCACTCGCCGCACACCTTCTTGGCACGATCGATCTGGACCAGCGCATGTCCCGTGGTGCCGACCGGGAAGAACAGTTCCGGATCGGTGCCGCTGCAGATGGCGTGGTCGCGCCACTCGTACTCGGCGGTTCCCAGGGCGAGACTGGACGCAAGGATCGACACGTTGGTGCTCCTCGGAGGTTGGGTCGGGCGCTGCTGCGCCGTGCGGGTGGGGGAGTGCATGGGGGTTCGTGAGCCGTGAACGGCGGGTGCGTCGGAGTGTGAACCCGGGGGTTCCCGCTCGCATTTGGCCGGATGCAAACCTAGGCGCGGATCGAGGATCCCGCAAGGGTCCGATGACCCTGGACGGTCGCGCCATGATGTCGGGATGCTGGTCATCGCACATCGTGGAGCGTCCGCTGTCGAAACGGAGAACACCCGGGCGGCGTTCCGCCGTGCCGACGAGATGGGCGCCGACGGTGTCGAGACCGACGTCCGTCTCGGACCGGGTGACCGGTTGGTGGTCTCCCATGACCCGATCGACGACGCTGATGCCGCACTGGCATTCTCCGAGGCGCTCGATGCGTGCGGCAGTCGGATGCTCGTGAACGTGGAGATCAAGAACTCGGTGTCGGACGGCGGGTACGACCCCCGATGCCGTGTCGTCGACCTGGTCGCCGACGAACTCGGCCGGCGTGGCCCGGATCAGGCGCACCGGTGGCTGGTGTCGTCGTTCTCGGAGGCGACGATTCTCGCCATGCGCGCTGCCGCGCCGGACATGCCCACCGCATGGTTGTGCACACGGGCCGCCCCGTCCGACGCCCGCCGGCTGGCTGCTGCGGGACACCGGGCGATCCACCCGTGGGACGGCAGCGTCACCGGTACGTCCGTCGCCGAGGCCCACGACGCCGGGCTGGCGGTGAACGTCTGGACCTGCAACGAGGCGGGTCGCATCGCCGAACTGGCCGGTCTCGGGGTCGACGGCATCTGTACCGACGTCCCCGACGTGGCCCTCGCCGCCCTCGGGCGGGCCGGTGTGCTCAGCCCGCGGTGGTCGCTGCGTCGCTGACCGCTGCGCCGTCGCTGATCGCTGCGCCGGTGGCCCGACGGTCGGTGTCCGGCGGGTCGGTGTCGGGCGCTGTCCGGGACGGGAACACCAGCCGGACGGCATCGGGGACGTGGGCGAACTCGAGCCGCTTCGTGGAGCCCAGCGCATCGCCGTCGATCTGGTACGGGAACGGCGTCTCGTGCTCGACGACGAGATGGGAGACATCGGTGCGGATGTCGAGATGCGGCGCCGGCCGGACGCCGCCGCCGCGGAGGGCTCCGGCCAGCGACCGCAGGATGGCACCGGCGTTCATGGTGGTGAAGGTGATCGCCACGAGCCGGCGGTCGAGGGCGGCGTCGGGCGACAGGTCGAGCGGACGGTTGCCCAGGTAGGTATAGGGGTTGGTGTTGAGCACGATCGTGAAATAGCCGTCGTCCACATCGGGGCCACCGTCGCCGTGCAGCCGGAAGTGGGGCGACCTGTGGTCGTAGCCGCTCATCCACGTGCTCAAGCCTGACCAGATGAACAAGGGATGCCCCAACCACCGCTTCATCGAGCCATGTCGTTCCACCCGCTCCACCACCGCGGCGTCGAAGCCGATCCCGGCGTGGAAGCAGAAGTAGCGCCCGTTCACCTGGCCCAACCCGATCGGACGCAGGTCACCCGCGTCGATGCCGTCGGCGAGGTGCTCGACGGCGTCGACGGGGTCGTTCGGCAGGCCGAGGGTGCGGGCGAACACGTTGGTGGAGCCGCCGGGGAGCACGCCCAGCGCCGTGTCGGAGCCGGCGATGCCCGTGGCCACCTCGTTCAAGGTGCCGTCACCGCCGTACCCGATCACCACGTCGACCCCGCGCCGGGCAGCGTCGTGGGCGAACCGGGTGGCATGCCCGCGGCGGTTGGTCTCGACCAGCTCCACGTCGTGACCGCGGCTGAGTCGCCGGTGCACCATCACCGTGTTGCGCGCCGTCACCGACGACGCGAACGAGTTCACCACGAGCAGGATCCTCAAGGCGCCGACGGTACCAACCCGCGCCGGGTGCTGTGACTCTCGTACCAGGTCGTGGCCCGGTTTGGGGGCGAAGTTGACCCACCGGTAACTTGGGAGATCTTATGAACGTGATCGTCTGTGTGAAACAGATCCCCGACCCCGCGCTGCCGGGTGAGTTGGATCCCTCCACCAACACCCTCAAGCGCGACGGCAAGCTGATCCTGGACGAGTCCGACAGCTACGGCGTCGAGATGGCGCTGCAGCTCGTCACGGCCGCCGGTGGCGGCGAGGTCAGCCTCGTCTCCATGGCGCCCAACGAGGAGACCTCGGGGCTGCGCACGGCGCTGGCCATGGGGGCGGCCAAGGCCGTGCTCGTGTCCGACCCGTCGCTGGCCGGTGCCGATGCGCTCACCACCGCCAAGGTGCTGGGTGCGGCGAGCAAGCAGCTCGGCGACGCCGATCTGATCATCGCCGGCACCGAGTCGTCCGACGGCTACACCGGCACCGTGCCCGAGCAGATCGCCGAAGTGCTCGGCCTGCCGTCGATCACGTTCGCCAAGTCGATCGAGGTCGCCGACGGCACCTTGAAGGTCGAGCGCCAGACCGAGGCCGGCTACGACGAGGTCACCTGCCCGACGCCGGCCGTCGTGTCGGTCACCGCCGGTGTGGTGGAGCCCCGCTATCCGAGCTTCAAGGGCATCATGGCGGCCAAGTCCAAGCCCGTCGAGACCGTCACCGCCGGCGACCTCGGCATCGAGTCGGTGTCGTGGGCGCAGCAGATCGTCTCCGTCGAGGACGCCCCCGAGCGTGAAGCCGGTGAGGTCATCGAGGACGACGGCGAGTCGTTCAACAAGATCGTCGAGTACCTCGACAACCTGAAAGTCATCTGAGGAGCCAGCCATGGGAATCGACAACATCTGGGTGTTCGGTCAGCTCACCGCCGACGGCGAGGCCACCACCGGCACACTCGAACTGCTCACCAGGGCCCGTGAACTCGGCGGCACGGTGTCGGCGTTCGTCGGCGGCGACGCCGCATCGGCGGCTGCGGCGCTCGGCGACCACGGCGCAGCGAAGGTCTACGCCACCGGCGACCTCGGCGGGGCACTGCCCGGCGTGGCCGTCGCCAGCGCCATGCAGGCCGTGATCGACGGCGGGGACTCGCCCGACCTCGTCATGTTCCCCCAGAGCTACGAGGGCCGTGACGTCATGAGCCGCCTCTCGGTGAAGCTCGACCGGACGGTGCTCACCAACTCCACCTCGGTCACCGTCGACGGCGACTCGGTCACCGTGCAGACGCCCGTCTTCGGTGGGACCAAGCTCGTCAACTCCACCTTCACCGGTGAGAAGCCCTACCTGGCCGCGTTCCGGCCGAAGAGCTTCGCCGCCGAGGGGGGCGCCGGAGCAGCGGGCGAGGTCGTGTCGGCACCGGTGCCGGATCTGGGCGCCACGGGTGGAGCCACGGTCACCGCCGTCCATGTCGAGGAGACGTCGGGGCCCAAGCTCGACGAGGCGGCCGTCGTGGTCGCCGGCGGTCGTGGGCTCGGCGAGTCGGAGAAGTTCGACATGATCGAGTCGCTCGCCAAGCAGCTGAAGGGCGCACCGGGTGCCTCGCGGGCGATCGTCGACGCCGGTTGGGTGCCCTACAGCTACCAGGTCGGCCAGACCGGCAAGGTCGTGAAGCCCACGGTCTACATCGCCGCCGGCATCTCGGGTGCCACGCAGCACATGGTGGGCATGAAGGGCTCGAAGAACATCATCGCGATCAACAAGGACAAGGAGGCGCCGATCTTCGGTGTCGCCGACCTCGGCATCGTCGGTGACGTCCACAAGGTGCTCCCGCAGCTGCTCGAGGCCCTCGCCGCCCGCAGCTGACCGGGAGAAGCGACAGCGGGGTCTGACCCCGCTGTCGCTTCTCAGACTGCGTCGCGGGCGAGGATCGCCCAGGCGGTGTCCTCGCCGGGATCCACGACTGCGATCTGGAGCGTCCAGCCGATCGTGGGCTCGTGGGCGTCCCAGCGGTACCACCGCAGCTCGTTCGCCAGCTGCCCGAGCTCGTCGGGAGGCACGGGCCAGTCGTCGAGCAGGTCACCCAGGGCGGCGAGGGTCCACCAGGCTCCGAACCGTCCGGCGGCCGCACCGCGGCGCCGTCCGTGCGCACCGCCACTGGCGCCCGCCCACGCCAGCCACGCGAGCGCCGTCGCCGGGTCCGACTCGGCGGCCCGTGCCCGCCGCAGGCCGAGTCCGCCGAGCGCCTCGGCCAGGCCACCTTCCACGCAGACCGCTTCGGCGCGTCCGTTGGAGCTGGTCGACCAGGGCTCCACCAGCTGCTGGACCGCCAACTCCACGTCGTCGTCGAGATGCTCGCCGTGGGCCGGCGTCACGTCGTGCCAGTCGTCGGGGAGGTCGGGCATCGGGAACTCGGCACCGGCGTCGGTGTACGTGGCGACCGGATACCGCGGCTCCCACGGCTGGAGCTCGAGGGGCAGGTCGAGCACGTCGGGAAGGTCGTGGGCGTCGACGGTGTCGCCGCGCAGCACCCGCTCGTGGGCCACGAGAGCCGCCCGTGGGCCGCGATCGAGCACCGGGTCCAGCGCGTCCCACGTGTGATGCTGCGCCGCCACCTCGGTGAGCGGCCCGATGGTGAACCGACCCGACAGACCATCGGACTCGTCGAGGACGGCCGCCACGAACTCGGGCTCGGCGAGCAGCGCCAACCTGTACTCGGCGAGCGTGGCCGCCGGCCAGAGCTGGCGGCCGGTGTCCACGGCGTGACGCGTCCGGTCGCGGACGCGGAGCAGGCCGGGCCAGTCGCGGTCGCTGCAGCGGTCGTCGATCATCCGCACGAGGCCGTCGAGATCGGCGCGGTGGATCAGTTCGTCGAGGTCGTCGTCGCTGGTCACACGAGCGGCCAGGGGTAGCGGCGCCCGGTGGGGTCGGTGGGGAAGCGGCGTTCCTTCACGCACCAGGCGGCACGGCCCTGCAGCGCCTCCACCTCGTGGTCGTCGAGCAGGGCGCTGATCGGCAGCGGCACCCGTGCACAGAGGCGGCTCACCGGCTCGAGCAGGTCGTCCGCGATGGGCTCGTCGCCGAACTCCCAGATCACCGTCCGGAGCTTGAAGTCGGCCGCGAAGCACAGGCCGTTGTCGATGGCCCACACCGCTGCCGGTGTGCCGTCGTGCGCCGGCACGAGCAGACAGTGGCCGCTCTTGCGGTCGGTGTTGTTGGCGAGCACGTCGAGCAGTGCGATCCGGCGCAGATGGTCGTGGAGCTCGGGATGGGCGTCGTAGATCGTGAAGTAGTGCTGGCTGTGGTCGGCGGTGACGAACCACTGCACCGAGCCCTCGCCGAGTGGCCCGTCCCGCAGCACCGTGGGAGGAACCACCCCCAGGCCGAGTTCTTCGCTGAGGAGGTGGGCGGCGACCTCACGGCGATGCAGACCCGGTTCGAAGTCCCACAGCGGCCGCTCACCGCGGACGGGCTTGTAGATGGCGGGATGGGTGAGCCCGTCGTGTTCGACGTGCACGAGGAACGTCGCGTTGCTGCTGCCCGGCATGCGGCCCTCGATCTCGATCTCGCCCCGCAGCAGATGGCCGACCGGATCGTCGACCTCGTCCACCCGCAGCAGCACCGACTCGTCGTCGTCCTGCTCGTCGTCGTGTTCGTCGTCGTGCCCGTGCTCGTCGAGGTCGGTCACGGCGCTCAGTTCATCCGTGGGCAGTCGTGACCGTCGGGATCGATCGGGTTGGCGCACCACGGGCACGGCGGGCGACCGGCTTCCACCACTCCGTCGGCGTGGTCGCAGAAGGCGGCGGCCTGGCCGCGGCTGAGGTACAGCCGGACGTGGCCGCGATCGTCGTCGTCGTCGTCGATCGGCTCGCCTTCCTCGTCGAGTTCCCCGACCTCCTCCAGTTGGATGAGCACCCGGTCGGTCGACCGGTCGTAGCCGAGACCGATCGGACCCAGCACGAAGGCGGCCTCGATCGGCTCGCGCAGTTCGAAGGCCCCGGGCATCGGCCGGTCCTCGGCGGGTGGGAGGTCGGCCAGCACGCGGCGGAGGTACTGCACGATCGCTGCGGTCTGCTGCTTCTCGCACTTCACCGAGACGCGTTGTCCGTCGCCGCGGACCTGTAGGTAGAAGGTGCGCTGGCCGGGCTTGCCGACCGTGCCGACGGTGAACGCCGACACATCGTCGAACTCGTGGAACACGCTCACGTCGCAGACCTCGCCATGACGATCACGACGGCTGCAGTTCGGCGAGCGGACGGCCGGTGGAATTGACGGCGAGCACCACGGGCCCACCGCCGTGCCACGAGATCGCGGTGACGGAAGCGGGGCTGATCACGATGCGCTGGAAGAGGTCGATGTGGGTGCCCATCGCGTGAGCGACGGCGGCCTTGATCGTGTCGGCGTGCGACACGCACACGATCGTGCCGCCGGGATGTGCGGCGCGCAGCCGGTCGAGCGCCGACACCATGCGGGTCTGCATCTCGGTGAAGCTCTCACCGTTGGGGAACCGGAACGTCGACGGCGCCCGCTGGACGGTCTGCCACTCGGGCAACTTCATCAGCTTCTTCAGCTCCGCCCCCGTCCAGTCACCGAAGTCGCACTCGAACAGCCCGCGGTCGACCCTGGTGCGCAGCCCGCGAGCCTTCGCGATGGGGGCGGCGGTCTCCTTGGCGCGCTCGAGCGGCGAGCTGTAGACGGCGTCGATGCGTGGCAGTTCGGCGATGCGGTCGGCGGCGACCTGAGCCTGCTGCGTGCCCTCGTCGGCGAGGTGCAGGCCCTTGGCGCGGCCGGGCAGCACCTTGCCGGTGGTGGGGGTCTGCCCGTGGCGGACCAGCAGGACCGTGGTGGCTCCGGGACCCGACGGCTTCTTCGACCGGCTGCTGCGCGTGGTGGATCGGTTCGTTGTGGCCATGAGTGCCGTCCAACCTACTGTCGAGGTCCGTGACTCCGCTCGCCAGGCTGGAACGCCTCGAACAGGAAGTGATCGGGTGCCGGGCCTGCCCGCGTCTCGTGGAGTGGCGTGAGCGGGTGGCGATCGAGAAGCGGGCGGCCTACCGCGACGAGACGTACTGGGGTCGGCCGATCCCGGGATTCGGGGATCCCGGTGCCCGGATCGTGGTGCTGGGGCTCGCCCCCGCAGCCCACGGAGCCAACCGGACGGGCCGTGTGTTCACCGGGGACCGCAGCGGCGACTGGCTGTTCCGGGCGATGCACCGGGCCGGGCTGGCCAACCAGCCGCACTCGGTGTCGGCCGACGACGGCCTCGCACTCACCGACGCCTGGGTGACTGCGGCGGTGAAGTGTGCTCCACCGGCCAACAAGCCCACCGTCGACGAGCGCGACGCCTGCGCTCCGTTCCTGCAACGAGAGCTGTCGGCGCTGGCTCGGATGCGGGTGGTGGTGTGTCTCGGGCAGTTCGGCTACCAGGCAGCATGCCGCCACTTCGGCGTGCGACCCCGTCCGACGTTCGGGCACGGGGTGGACGTGCCGATCGCCGGCGGGCCCACGCTGCTGTGTTCGTTCCACCCCAGTCAGCAGAACACGTTCACGGGCCGCCTCACCGAGCAGATGCTCGACGACGTGTTCGCCCGGGCCGTCGAACTCGCGGGCTGACCGCCCGCCGGACGTTCACCTTCGACGCCGATGGGCCGTACCATCCAGGGCATGCGGATCGGCATCCTGACGCGCGAGTACCCACCCGAGGTCTACGGCGGCGCCGGGGTCCACGTCGACTTCCTGGTGCGCGAACTCCGTCGGCTGGCCGACGTGGACGTGCACTGCATGGGCGCCCCACGCGATGGCGCCACGGCCCACTCCGAACACGACCCGTTGCTGGAGGGGGCCAACGCGGCACTGCGGATCCTGGCCGCCGATCTCTCGATGGCCGACGGCGTGGCCGGGTGCGACGTCGTCCACTCGCACACGTGGTACGCCAACATGGGTGGCCACCTCGCCAAGCTGCTCCACGACGTGCCGCACGTGGTGACCTCGCACTCACTCGAGCCGCAGCGGCCGTGGAAGGCCGAGCAGCTCGGTGGCGGCTACCGGGTGTCGTCGTGGGCCGAGCGCACCGCCTACGAGGCCGCCGACGCCGTGATCGCCGTGAGCCACGGTTCGCAGCGGGACGTGCTCGCCGCCTATCCCGCGCTCGACCCCGAGCGGGTGCACGTCGTGCACAACGGCATCGACACCGAGTTCTACCGACCCGACCCGGCCACGGATGCGCTCGAGCGCATCGGCGTCGACCTCGACCGACCGTCGGCGGTGTTCGTGGGCCGCATCACGCGCCAGAAAGGGGTGCCGCACCTCCTGCGGGCGGCGCTCGCCTTCGATCCCGCAGTGCAGGTGGTGCTGCTGGCCGGCGCCGCCGACACGCCCGAGCTGGCCGCCGAGACCGACGCGGCGATCGCCGATCTCCGTGCTGCCCGCGACGGCGTCGTCGTGGTGTCGGAGATGTTGCCGCGCGAGGAGGTGCGCCAGGTGCTCACGCACGGCACCGTGTTCGTGTGTCCGTCGGTGTACGAGCCGCTCGGCATCGTCAACCTCGAGGCGATGGCCTGTGAGACGGCCGTCGTGGCGAGCGACGTGGGCGGGATCCCCGAGGTCGTCGCCGACGGGGAGACGGGCCTGCTCGTGCACTACGACGAGCACGACCCCGCGGCGTTCGAGTCGGGGCTCGCCGATGCGGTGAACGCCGTGGTCGCCGACGCCGACCGCGCGGCCGCGATGGGTGTCGCCGGCCGCCGGCGGGCGGTCACGGAGTTCGGCTGGGACACCGCTGCCCGCCGCACCATGGACATCTACCGTCAGCTGGTCTGAGCGAGCACGGCGCCGCCCGCCGGTGAGCGCGGGCGGTCATCGGGTCCTGCTGCTCGGTGGGTGTGGTGCCCATCTCCGCGAGCACGTCGAGCAGGGCGCGGGTCTCGAGGTGCAGCGGCATCTCGACATCCTGCCAGTAGCCTTGCAACGCTGTGAAGACCTCTCGCCGGCCCCGTCCCCTTCTCGTCGCGTCCATCCTGGTCGCCGCGCTCGGGGTGTCGGCGTGCGAGTCCGACCCGAGCGCCAAGCGTGTCGCCGAAGACCTGGTGAAGACGCTCACCCTCGACCAGCCCGAGGTGCGCGAGTGCATGCTCGACGTGCTCGACGGCTACACCAAGGACGAGCTCGAGCGCATCGGCAACGACGCCAACGGCGGCGACCAGGCCGAACAGGCCGAGGCCCGGGAGGCACTCGAGCAGTTCGAGGCCGAACTCGCCTCCTGCGACCCGCAGCCGGCCGTCATCGACGAGTGACGTCGCATCCGGTGTCAGACACCGGATGCAACATCGCCGTCGGGGGACGCGGCGTCAGCCGGCGGGCGCCTCCGTCGGCCCGCTGCCGGTCACGGGCTGACCACCCGGGTTCGGGCGATCATGTCGTGGAACGTCCGGCGACGCGGGTCCCACAGCGGCCACAGGAATCCGAGGCCCAACGGCGCTGCACTCACCAGCATCGCCAGTGTCCGGCCGAGGCCGCGGCCGAAGCCGATCGGCTCCTCGGTGGTGGCGTCGACCACCTCGCATTCGGTGGCGCGCCGTCCGAGAGTCCGGCCCCGCCCGACCTGTGCGCTGTAGACCAGGCCGTAGGCGACGGCCATCGTCCAGAACACGGTGCGGCTCAGCGCCACGTCGCCAGGTGACGTCCGGCAGGTCTCCCCACCCGTTTCGATGCCGCCGACGACGGTGCAGCTCGGTGTGAGGCCGCCCTCACCGAAGAACCACAGGGCGAGCACTGTCGGGAGGGGAACGACGACCAGGAACACCAGAGCGTCGACCAGGAGCGCACCGGCGCGCTGCCAGTACGCGGCATCGAGGAACCAGCCCGGCCGACGACTGGCCCGGAGCGGCTCGTACCGGATGGTCACGTCCAGAGCCTGACACAGCCCCGAGCGCGCTGCCATCGACGACCGGTGTCTGCACCCGGTGTCGTTGCATCCGGTGTCAGACACCGGATGCAACATCGCCGTCGGGGGACGCGGCGTCAGCCGGCGGGTGTCTCCTTCGCCTGCACCTCCGCGGCGGGGGCAGCCGCCTTCTTCTTCTTGGGTGGTGGCACGCCGATCGCCGGGGCGGCGTCGGCCTCCTTCGGCCAGCGGCGGCGGCTCACGATCGACAGCAGGCGCAGCAGGCGCATCGCGGTCTCGTCGGTCTGGGCGGGCTTGGCGATGATCGACCCGTCGGCGATCATCCGCTCGATCACGGCCTCGCCCAGCTCGGTGCGCACGATCGTGAGCGTCCAGTCGTTGTCCTCACCGATGCCGCCGGTGGACACGTCGGCGTGCTCGGCGGCGAAGTCGGGGCAGCTCGTGCAGCCCTTGCGGGTCCAGGCGTGGCACTCCTTGAGGTCGATCTCGTGGTACGAGCCGTCCTTCATCCAGATCTGGAACACACCCTTGATGTTCATCTTCGCCATGTCCTGCTTCTTGAGGCCGTACTTGGCCTCGAACAGCTCGGTGAAGATGGCGTCGTCGAACGTCTTGGAACAGAGCAGGCCGATGTTGAACTGGAAGGGCTTGGACACCTTGCCGGCCTTGCGGTCCCACATCGTCGGCGGCGACGACGTCTGGCAGCCCATCCCCACGAGCGCGAGCCGCTCGTATCCCTTCTCCTTCGCCTCGGGCAGGGCGAGTGGGTTGGCGCAGTAGGTGTACCGGCTGCCGGCGGTGGCGAGGATCTCCTCCTTGGTGGACACGACCGCGGGCTTCGCCTTCCACTGGTCGTCGTCCTCGACGCCGCTGACCAGCGCGGCATCGATGTAGTCGTGCTCGCGCAGCCAGATGAGCATCGCCGAGACCAGCCCGCCGTCCTGGCCCATCTTGTGCACCATCTCGTCGCTGGCGCGGGTGAGGTGGAGCTGGCGCCACACTCCCGCCATCTCGTCGGGTTCACGCACCCGTCCGAACAGGTGCATGTCGGCAGCGGGTTCCCACGCCCGGAACCGTGGACACGCCCGGGTGCAGGTGGTGCAGCCACCGCCCTCACCGAATCCGTGGATGCAGTTGTCGAGGCCGAGTTCCTCCTCGAGGTGGAACGGGAGGTACTTGCCCTCTTCGTGTTCGTAGCCGATGACGTCGTGCGGGCAGGTGACCACGCACCCGGCGCAGCCGGTGCACAGACCGGTCGTGATGACCTCGGCGTACAGCTCCTTCCATTGGGCCGTCCACCGTCCGGCCATGGCGGGAGGTGTGGCGCCGGGTGACGCGGGGGCGGATTCGACGGAGGTCATGGGTGTGATCGTAGGTGAGTCGGACTGGTCGTTCGTAGGCCGGGTCGCCGCCGGAACGCGGCGATCCCCGAGCCACCCCTCTGAGGACGCAAAGGGAGGCCCGGGGATCGACCCGCAGGACGCGGCGATGCGTCCCGAACG
>Ga0102928_1001071_pt1 | contig 17486 bp, 15 predicted proteins | sample SalPonR1_B_D1_MG_FD_78504 | JGI IMG/M metagenome (GOLD analysis project Ga0102928, IMG submission 78504) | Salt pond soil microbial communities from South San Francisco under conditions of wetland restoration - Salt Pond MetaG R1_B_D1_MG | ecosystem: Environmental > Aquatic > Marine > Intertidal...
AAGCGGGATGTTGTGGCAGGGCTCGACATCATGATCGTGCGCGAACTGACTAGCGGTATCTATTTCGGAGAGCCGCGCGGCATCTTTGAGGAAGGCAACGAACGCGTTGGCATCAACACCCAGCGCTACACCGAATCCGAGATTGACCGCGTTGCGCGCAGCGCGTTCGAGTTGGCCCGCAAGCGGGGCAACAAGGTGTGTTCTATGGAAAAGGCCAATGTCATGGAATCGGGCATCCTGTGGCGTGAGGTGGTGCAGAAAGTGCATGACGAGGATTACCCCGATGTCGAGCTGAGCCATATGTATGCCGACGCCGGTGCGATGCAGCTGTGCCGTTGGCCCAAACAGTTCGATGTGATTGTCACTGACAATCTGTTCGGCGATCTGCTGTCGGATGCTGCGGCGATGCTGACCGGCAGCCTTGGCATGCTGCCCTCGGCCAGCCTTGGTTCTCCCATGGCAAGTGGTCGGCCCAAGGCGCTGTATGAGCCGGTCCACGGGTCTGCGCCTGACATTGCCGGGCAGGGCAAGGCCAATCCGATTGCCTGCGTGCTCAGCTTTGCGATGGCGCTGCGTTATAGCTTTGATCAGGGCGATGAAGCGACACGGCTTGAAAAGGCGGTTGAGCAGGTGCTGGCCGATGGCAAACGCACCGCCGATCTGCTGGGTGAAGAGGGCGTGCAGTCTGTATCGACTTCGGAAATGGGCGATGCCATCGTCGCCGCGCTGGAGGCCAGCCTCTAAGCTTTAGCTGTCTGGGGCGGGCGGTTTGGTCTGCCCCAGCGCCTGATCGACAGTGGCGTCATAGTCACCAATCCGCTGCACGTTGTGGATGATCCGCAAAAGCCACCGCATCGCGTCGGTGATGTCAAACGTGTCCTGCACCGAATACAGCCCCACATGCTCTCCCAGAAGCAGGCGCCGCCGGTGGCGATGAACACGTTTGTCGATGATTGGTGTCATGCGTGCCATGTGGCCGCCGGTTTGGGCCAGTGTCAGCCCTGTACGCGGCGAAAGACAGGTGGCGAACCACAGGGCCGGTCGGGACGTGGCGGGATGCCTGTGCAGCGCGCTGATAAAGCCGCGCTTGGCACTTTGTTGCAGCAGGCGATCCAAGTGGTCCACTTGGTGCATCAGCGCAGCGTAGGCGGCGGCCTCGGTTGGCTTGTGGCGCGGCACGGTGATCTGCGCCAGATAGGCTTTTAGATCCTCCAGAACAGGTGTCAGCCGCGGCTCGAGGGCCGAGAGCGCCCGTAGGTCACGCTGCGGGCCAAGGGCATTTGCATAGGCGGTAAACAGTTGCCGCGCAGCCCAGTGCACAACGCTGTGCGCCACTTGCATGGCGCTGCCCTCATCGCTGAGCAGGCGAGGGTCCAGCGCTGGGGCGCGATCCGTGGCAGCGTCGGGCAAAAGCCATTCCACCGCGTGTGCGAAGCGCGCGGTCAAGGGTAGAAATGACACAGTGCCAAGCAGGTTGAATGTAGTGTGAAACAAAACAAGCGCGGTATCTGTGCCGACGCTCAGCGCAATTGAGTGCAAGACCCCGGACAAAATCCACAGCAGCGGGAACGCCAGTGCGGTTGTGCCAAGATTGAACAACAGATTGGCCATCGCCGTTTGCTGCATCGCCCGTGATCCGCCGACCGCGGCCAGAAGTGCGGTAAACGTGGTGCCGACATTCATCCCGATCACGGCGGCGGCGGCCTGCATCAGGGTCAGCGTATCATTGCCCAGCAACACCAGAACAACCGCCACCGCCGCCGATGACGATTGCATCACAACCGTGATTGCCAACCCGATTCCAGCCATAAGAACGGCGCCGGCGGTTCCATGGGGCAGGCGATTGGGGTGTAGCCAGTCAGCCGCGCCGCCCATCCCGTCTTGCATCATGTCCAGCCCAATGAAAAGCAGGCAGAACCCCGCCGCGATCCGCCCGACCCGCGCGATGCGCCCTTCGAAAAGCAACAGCGCAAGGCTGGCGATGAATAGCAAACCCATGGAAAGGGTGCCCAGCTTCAGCTTGAAGCCAACCAGAGACACCATCCAGCCGGTCACCGTGGTGCCGATATTGGCGCCATAAATCACACCGAGTGCATGTGGGAAACTCAGCAGACCGGCGCCGACAAAGCCCACCGTCATCACCGTGGTGGCCGAGGAGGACTGAATCACCGCCGTGGTCATCGCCCCGCTGGCGACGCCGGTCAGCGGGGTTGTGGTAAAACGCGACAGCAACCGTCGTAGCCCGGGGCCCGCAGCCTCGCGCAGCGCATCGGTCATGATCTTCATGCCCAAAAGGAAAAGCCCGATCCCGCCAAGCGCGGGAAGTGCCTGTGCCAACATGTTGAGGCCTCCAGCCGACAGAATGCAAATCGCAGCGCTGGATTACAAGTTACCGTGCAAATCTCCTTGCAATGCATGGCAACGATCTGTAAGCGCCTGTTCCACGGTCGGAGTGTAGCTCAGCCTGGTAGAGCACTGTCTTCGGGAGGCAGGGGTCGGAGGTTCGAATCCTCTCACTCCGACCAATTTTTCAACGGCTTAGTCGGATCCTGACAATGTGGTTACTTTAGAGGTAACCATATAGGAAGCACGGCAGGGTTAAATTCGGGTCGAATTCTGACACCCTTGACCGCAGGTTCAGCAGGTGACCGAACCGGCCGGTGTGCCGCTTGAAATGAACCTGTTGCTGACCGAGATCATGGATGGCGGTGCCGCCCGCTATGACGAGCGCGAGTTTCAGTCAAACATCGCCCGCAGATTGGAAGGGGCGACCGGCCTTGCGATCTTGGTGCCGGGATACCCACCAGAGCTGACCGATTGCGGACCACAAGAGCCGGGCTATGAGGTCGTGGCACAGGTCAAAGAAATCCCTGTGTGATGACCGGGCCATCTTTCTGTTTTGGTTTCACCGCATGTTAACCAAGGTCGCGGGATAGGTTTGACTGGGCAGGGGCTTTGTGGCTCACTGTGAACTGCTGTAGTTGGATTGGTGTTATGCTGCTTCTTGCAGGACTTTTGGGTATGATGGCGGTTGGTGCCACGGCGTTCTTCGGGTTCGATATCGGCTCGGATGAGGCCGAGGATGAGATGCTGAACATGCCTTTGCCGGATAACAATGGCACAGATGATCTTCTGTCTGATACCGATGCTTCGGAACCAAGCGATGTGCCGCCTGATCCACCTGATCCGCCCGAGGACTCAGGGGATACGCCCTATCCCGAATGGCAAATCACCATGGGCCAGCCCGGTGCGGACACGATAGACGGATCCAGCGCCAATGATCAGATCAACGGCGGCGACGGCGATGATCAGATTTTCGGTGGCTTTGGTGACGATCAGTTGTTTGGCAGCGCGGGCGTTGACACGATTGATGGGCAGTCGGGTGATGATACCCTTCACGGCGGTGACGAAGACGATCGTCTTGTTGGTAGGGCCGGGCATGATCAGATGTTCGGCCATAACGGGGCGGACACATTGATAGGCAGCGACGGTGACGATAGTCTTGTCGGTGGCGCAGGTAATGATGTGCTTTTGGGGCAAGATGGGGCAGATGCCCTGCATGGTGATTTGGCCGATGACTTGCTGCAAGGTGGGCGCGGGGCCGATACGCTGTTTGGTGGATGGGGCAACGACACGATCAGTGGCGTCGTCGATGATCCGGATATGCCGGGCCTTCAGGATCTGGACGAAAATGATTATCTGAACGGTGGCGGCGGTGATGATCTGATCTTGGCGGGGCGTGACGATATCATAAGCACGGGCGACGGTGCCGATACCGTCGCGTTGGGCGATTGGCTGTCACAAGACCATCAGGCGCAAATCACCGATTTTTCCGTGACAGAGGATTCCCTGATGGTGATCTATAATGATGATGCCGACCCCGATCCCGAAGTGACGCTTGAGCAGGACGAAGAACACCAGACCCGGCAGCACGTTGTACTGAATGGGATGCGGGTTGCGGCCGTGGATGGGGCCGATGGGTTGACCTTGGACCATATTACCCTGATTGCCGAAAGCACCTTGGCCAGTGGTTTGCCAGCCTGACGCGGTGATGGAAATTGTGCTTTCATTTTGGCCGGATATCTACTAAGTGCACCCATCCCCGATTGCGATCGGGGGTTTCTCCATAGGACCTCGCTGGACGACATCCCGGCTTGTGCCCTCAACCTTTGACCTAAAAGGAGACCCCGATGTCGATTACCGTAGAAGACAAAGCCCGCGTGATGAAAGACTTTGCAACCAAGGACGGTGACACTGGTTCGCCCGAGGTGCAGGTTGCGATCCTTACCTCGCGCATCGCGACACTGACCGAGCATTTCAAGACCCACAAAAAAGACAACCACGGTCGCCGTGGCCTTTTGAAAATGGTCGCACAGCGCCGTAAGCTGCTGGATTACCTGAAAGCCAAGGATGAGGCGCGCTATCGTGACCTGATCAAGCGTTTGGGCATCCGCCGCTAAGCGCAGCGATGTGAACGTCTTGAAAGCGCCCGCACCTGTTGCGGGCGTTTTTTGTTGGCTGGTGGCCGATGATCAGGGTGAAAAGCGCAAATTGCTTTCCAAATCACGCGTTCTGCTATATGGCGCGCGTATCTGAGACGTGACGCTTTGACCCCGGCGCATGTGAGGATGAAGGGGTCGGCGGCAATGGGGCCGCCATTGAAACGGAGGACCCGGGATACGCCCGGGAGGGCCTCCAGTTAGGAAACGACGATGTTCAACGAAGTAAAAAAATCGATCCAGTGGGGCGAAGAAACGCTGACACTGGAAACGGGCAAGGTTGCCCGTCAGGCAGATGGCTCGGTCATCGCCACACTTGGTGAAACCTCGGTCATGGCAAACGTGACCTTCGCCAAGGCCCCCAAGCCCGGTATGGATTTCTTTCCGCTGACCGTGCACTACCAAGAAAAATACTATGCCGCAGGCAAAGTGCCCGGCGGCTTTTTCAAGCGTGAGGCGCGGCCCACCGAAAAGGAAACGCTGACCGCACGCCTGATTGACCGCCCGATTCGCCCGCTGTTTGTGCCGGGCTTTAAAAACGAAACTTTGGTCATGTGTACCGTGCTGTCGCACGATCTGGTCAATGATCCCGACATGGTGGCGATGATTGCCGCGTCGGCTGCGCTGACCATTTCGGGCGCGCCTTTCATGGGGCCGATCGCGGGCTGCCGTGTGGGCTATGAGGGCGGTGAATACATCCTGAACCCCGATGTCGAAGACATGCACGACTTGCGCAACAACCCTGATCAACGCCTTGATCTGGTGGTTGCCGGCACCAAAGACGCCGTGATGATGGTGGAATCGGAAGCCTATGAGCTGTCCGAGGAAGAAATGCTGGGCGCCGTGAATTTCGCGCATGAACAGATCCAGCCAGTGATCGACATGATCATTGATCTGGCCGAGGACGCCGCGAAAGAGCCGTTCGATTTCACCCCGCCGGATTACTCCGACCTGTATGAGGCCGTGAAAGCCGCCGGTGAAGACAAGGTGCGTGCCGCCTATGCGATCACTGACAAGCAGGACCGCACCACCGCCGTTGGCGACGCCAAAGAGGCGATCAAAGCGGCGCTGACCGAAGAACAGTTGGAAGATCCCAACCTTGGCGCAGCCCTGAAAAAACTCGAAGCCACCGTTTTGCGCGGCGATGTTGTCAAATCGGGCAAGCGGATTGACGGGCGTAGCCTTGATACCGTGCGTCAGATTGTTTCGGAAACCGGCATCCTGCCGCGGACGCATGGCTCGGCCTTGTTTACCCGTGGGGAAACGCAGGGCCTTGTGGTGACCACGCTGGGCACCGGCGACGATGAACAGATCATCGACGCGCTGCACGGCAATTTCCGCTCGAACTTCCTGCTGCACTACAACTTCCCGCCCTATTCGGTTGGTGAAGCTGGTCGTGTTGGCCCTCCGGGTCGCCGCGAAGTGGGCCACGGGAAACTGGCATGGCGCGCCCTTCAGGCGGTTCTGCCTGCCGCAACCGATTTCCCCTACACAATTCGCGTTGTGTCCGAGATCACCGAGTCCAACGGCTCGTCCTCGATGGCGTCGGTCTGTGGTGGGTCGTTGTCTATGATGGATGCGGGCGTTCCGCTCAAGGCGCCGGTGGCCGGTGTGGCCATGGGCCTGATCCTTGAAGATGACGGCGACTATGCCGTTCTGACAGACATTCTGGGTGACGAAGATCACTTGGGTGATATGGACTTCAAGGTGGCGGGCACCGAAAACGGCATCACCTCGCTGCAGATGGACATCAAGGTTGCGGGCATCACGCCCGAGATCATGCAAAAAGCGCTGGCACAGGCCAAAGACGGTCGCCTGCACATTTTGAACGAGATGGCCAATGCGCTGACCGAAGCTGGTGACTTCTCGGTTCATGCGCCGCGTATCGAAACCATGACCGTTCCCACCGACAAGATCCGTGAAGTGATCGGGTCAGGCGGTAAGGTTATCCGTGAGATTGTCGAAGTTTCGGGCGCCAAGGTCGACATCAACGACGATGGTGTGATCAAGATCGCCTCGCCCAACAACGAAGCGATCCAGAAAGCCTATGAGATGATCCACTCGATCGTCGCCGAGCCCGAAGAGGGTGCGATTTACAAAGGCAAAGTCGTCAAGATCGTTGATTTCGGTGCCTTCGTGAACTTTTTCGGTAAGCGCGATGGTTTGGTTCATGTCAGCCAGATCGAAAACCGCCGCCTGAACCATCCGTCCGACGTTCTGAAAGAAGGTCAGGACGTTTGGGTGAAGCTGTTGGGCTTTGATGACCGTGGCAAGGTTCGTCTGTCGATGAAGATGATCGACCAAGAAACCGGCGAAGAAATGGCCAAAGAAGACGCCGCCGACGCATAAGCATCGTGCCCGTCGCAGATTACAAGGCCCCGGCAGTGATGCCGGGGCCTTTTTATTAGGCAAAACTAACGCTACGTCAGTTACAAATTGATTTCAAAGGTATGGAATACCTTACGGGACGAATCGTGGATTTTTCCCCATTACTTCGCTTGGCACTTGCCGCAAAGTTATATGTGTGGCGAGTTTCATGTTCCAAGTGCCATTTATGTGAGTGCCGTGTTCTCGGTAAGCTGGCTGTGCTCAATCACTTGCGGATCAGCACACTGGTCAGGCCCCGGCGGAAACGCCGGGGCTGTTTCTTCATAAGCTATCGGCATGGATCATGTCGGCGGCTTTTTCAGCAATCATGATCGTGGGTGAATTGGTATTGCCGCTGGTGATGGTGGGCATCACGCTTGCATCCACAACGCGCAAGCCATTGATCCCACGCAGGCGCAGCCGCGCATCCAGCGGCGCGGTATTATCCGGCCCCATATGCACCGTGCCGACTGGGTGAAAGATGGTGGTCCCGATGTCGCCTGCGGCCCGTATCAATTCGTCTTCTGATTCGGCCGACGCACCGGGTTTGAGTTCTTGCGGATCATACCGCTGCATCGGGGCTTGATCGACAATCCTTCGGGTCAGGCGGATCGACGCGACAGCCACCTGCCTGTCGCCGTCTGTGGACAGGTAATTCGGAGCAATTTCGGGCGCGTCTTGCGGGTTGGGCGAGGTAATCGCGATATGCCCGCGGCTTTCGGGGCGCAGGTTGCACACACTGGCCGTCAGGCCGGGGAAATCATGCATTGGCTGGCCAAACGCCTCCAGCGTCAGGGGTTGAACGTGATATTCTAGGTCGGGTGTGGCTAGATCGGGCCGCGATTTGGCAAACGCCCCCAATTGGCTGGGGGCCATCGACATCGGCCCCGAGCGGCGCAGCAGGTATTCCAGCCCGATCGCGGCTTTGCCCCACAGCGAATTGGCCAGCGTGTTCAGGGTTTTTGCCCCGCTCAATCGCCATGCGCAGCGCAGTTGCAAATGGTCTTGCAGGTTGCGCCCGATCATCGGCTGATCCAGCCGCGTTTCGATCCCGTGCCGCTGCAATAGATCGCCGGGGCCGATGCCGGACAGTTGCAGGATCTGCGGGCTGCCGATGGCACCGGCGCACAGGATCACCTCGCCGCTTGCATGGGCGGTTTTCATTGTTCCGCCCTGTTCGTATTCCACGCCGGTCGCGCGTGCCCCGTCCAGTACAATCCGGTGGGTCTGGGCCTGCGTTTCGACCTTGAGCGTTGCGCCGCTGTGTGCACTCAGAAAGGCGCGGGCCGTGTTCAGCCGCCACCCCTTGCGCTGATTAACTTTGAAATACCCCACGCCTTCGTTGTCGCCGGTGTTGAAATCATCGGTTTCCGGCAACCCGGCGACCATGGCGGCGTGTTTCCAATGGTCCAGAACCTCCCACTGCAGGCGCTGGTTATCAACCCGCCACTCACCGCCGGTGCCATGCATTTCGGATGGCCCATCAACGTAATCCTCTGAGCGTTTGAAATAGGGCAGAACGTCATCCCATCCCCAGCCGGGATTGCCCATTTGCCGCCAAGCGTCGTAATCGGCGGCTTGTCCACGAAGATACAACATGCCGTTAATCGAACTACACCCGCCCAAGCCCTTGCCGCGCGGGTAAATCAGCGAGCGACCGTTCAGCCCAGGCTCTTCCACGGTGCGGAAACACCAATCCGTGCGCGGATTGCCGATGCAATAAAGATATCCCATCGGAATATGGATCCAGTGGTAATTGTCGCGCCCGCCGGCCTCAAGCAGCAGCACCTTGTGGCCCTTGCCGCTTAGCCTGTTGGCCAGAACGCACCCGGCACTGCCCGCGCCGACGATGATGTAATCCCATTGCATGACGGTCGTCTCCTCGATGCTGCAACGGTAGCGAAATACCAGCGTGCCGCAAGGTCGGCTTAAACCGGCAGGGCTGTTGTGCTGAACACCGTCCGCAGGGCAAAGCTGGATTGCATCTTGGCGACGCTGGGCAGACGGGTCAGGTACTGGCGATGGATACGGGCAAAATCCTCGGTGTTTTCGGCCACGACCTTTAGGATGTAATCTGCGGCCCCCGCCGTCAGGTGGCATTCCAGAACGTCGGGTATGCGCGCAACTGCCTTTTCAAAGGCTTCCAGAACTTCGTCGGCTTGGGTGGACAGGGTAATTTCCACGAATATCGTGGCCGACACACCCAGTTTGCGCGCATCCAAAAGCGCCACGTAGTCGCGGATATACCCTTCGGCCTCCAACCTTTGAACGCGGCGGTGACAGGCGCTGGCAGACAGGTTCACGCTTTCGGCCAGATCAGCGTTCGAGATGCGTCCGCGCCTTTGAAGGGCCTTAAGTAAACGACGATCCATCGCATCGAGTGTCATTTTTGAAATACCTTTCGCGAATATGGCTCTTAATGCGCAGTTTATTCACAATATGAACGCGAATACGAAGGATTTTTCAATCTGATTGCGCGCGATCTGCGACATTATGAATTCAATTAAGGATGAGGAGACCCCAATGAAAATCGGATGCCCGACCGAGATCAAGCCACAAGAATTCCGCGTTGGCATGACGCCGAATGCCGCGCAAGAGGCCATCGCCCATGGCCACGAGGTGATCATTCAGGCCGGTGCCGGAAAAGGTGCTGGTTTTGAAGACGCGGATTATCAGGCGGCTGGCGCAGTGATTATCGACACGGCCGAGGAAATTTTTGCCACCGCCGATATGATCGTGAAGGTGAAAGAGCCGCAAGCCGGTGAGCGCACGATGCTGCGCGAAGGGCAGTTGCTGTTCACGTATCTGCACCTTGCCCCCGATCCTGCCCAAACCAAGGATTTGCTGGCGTCAGGCTGCACCGCGATTGCCTATGAAACCGTGACCGATCGTAATGGCGGCCTGCCTCTGCTGGCGCCTATGTCTGAGGTTGCGGGCCGACTGGCCCCGCAGGTTGGCGCATACACGCTGCAAAAGGCCAATGGCGGGCGGGGCGTTCTGATGGGCGGCGTGCCGGGTGTTGGCCCGGCCAAGGTGCTTGTGGTCGGTGGCGGTGTTGTCGGCACACATGCGGCGCGGATAGCTGCGGGCATGGGCGCGGATGTCACCGTGTTGGACCGCTCGTTGCCGCGCTTGCGCTATCTGGATGACGTGTTCGGCCATGCGTTCAACACTGGCTATTCGTCTGCCGGGCTGTTGGCCGAGCATTTGACACAGGCCGATATGGTGATCGGTGCCGTGCTGATCCCCGGTGCCGAAGCGCCCAAGCTGGTGCGGCGTGATCAATTTCCGACAATGAAGCCCGGTGCGGTTCTGGTCGATGTGGCCATTGACCAAGGCGGATGCTTTGAGACCTCCAAGGCGACGACCCATGCCGATCCGATCTATGAGGTGGACGGCATCATGCATTATTGCGTGGCCAATATGCCGGGCGCGGTTGCGCGCACCTCGACCATCGCGCTGGGCAACGCGACAATGCCGTTCATGCTGGCGCTGGCCGACAAGGGGTGGAAACAGGCCTGCGCCGATGATCCGCACCTGCTGAACGGGCTTAATGTCCATGCCGGGCAGTTGACATATTACGCCGTTGGAAAGGCGCTGGGGATTGACGTGATCTCGCCCGAGAAGGTGATCAAAGGTTAAGGTCCGACCCCTCGTCGCCCCTTGCCGGGGCCGCCTCGTGAGGGGTAGCTCCGGTTTAAGATTTGCAAAATGGCTTGAGGCACCGCCCCGGCCCGGCTAGGACACCGGGACAAAGGAGTGCAGCAACATGAGCCTCAATACCTTCGGTCATCTGTTTCGCGTCACCACATGGGGGGAAAGCCATGGGCCGGCCCTTGGGGCTACGGTGGATGGCTGCCCGCCGGGTATCAGTGTGGACGAGGCGTTTTTGCAGCAGTGGTTGGACAAGCGCCGCCCCGGTCAGAACAAGAACACCACGCAGCGGCAAGAGCCTGATGCGGTCAGGATTCTGTCGGGTGTCTTTGAGAAGCAAACCACCGGCACGCCGATCCAATTGATGATCGAAAACACCGATCAGCGCAGCCGTGATTATGGCGAGATTGCCCAGACCTTCCGCCCCGGTCACGCCGATATCACCTATCACCAGAAATACGGGCTGCGCGATTATCGCGGCGGTGGGCGCAGTTCGGCGCGCGAAACGGCGGCACGTGTCGCCGCCGGTGGTGTGGCGCGTGCGGCGCTGAACGCTTTGATCCCGGGCATTGAGATCAAGGGGTACATGACGCGGATGGGTGAGATCACGATCGACCGCGACCGATTTGACTTGGATGCGATCGACGGCAATGATTTCTGGATTCCTGATGCCGTCGCCGCGCCCGAGTGGGAGGCCTATCTGCAAGAGCTGCGCAAGAACAAGAACTCGGTCGGGGCCGAGATCGAAGTTGTGGCGCGCGGTTTGCCCGCCGGGTTGGGGGCGCCGGTTTATGGTAAGTTGGACACCGATCTGGCCGCCGCGATGATGTCGATCAATGCGGTCAAAGGTGTCGAGATTGGCGAAGGCATGGCCGCCGCCCGGCTGACCGGCACCGAAAATGCCGATGAGATTTTCATGGGCGAGAACGGCCCGGAATATTCGTCGAACCATGCCGGGGGCATTCTGGGCGGGATTTCGACAGGGCAGGACGTGGTGGTGCGCTTTGCGGTCAAACCCACCTCGTCAATCCTGACCCCGCGCCGGTCGATCCGGATGGACGGCACCGCGACCGAAGTTGTGACCAAGGGGCGGCACGATCCTTGCGTTGGGATCCGGGCGGTTCCCGTCGCCGAGGCGATGATGGCCTGCGTGGTGCTGGATCATTTCCTGCTGCATCGGGGCCAAGTCGGGGACGGCCCGCGCGGCACCATCGGGTGATCTGATTGTGCGCCTTCGGCGCGCAGGTTTTTTGATATGAGGGGCGCTGCCCCTCATACTCCCCGGGATATTTGTGAACAGAAGAAGGGTGGGGCGCGGTCTGCGTGTTCGTTGAGGGCAGGGTGCGTCAGGTGGGGGCTTGTTTTTGGCGCGATAGCTGGACCGCCAGAATACCCGCCATCACGATCGCGACGCCGATCATATCCGTCAGGCCAAGGGTTTCGCCCAGAATAACGGCGGCTATGGCCACGCCGAGAAAGGGATTGAGAAAGTGAAACGTGGCCGCCTTGATCGCGCCGATCCGGTTTACCAGCATGAACCAGACCAAGGTGGCGGCCAGACCGGGGATCAGGGTCGTGTAAATGAAGGCCGCGATCAACTGCCAGCTCCAGTCTATGACCAGAGGCTCAAAGCTGAGGCCGACAACTCCCAAGGCGACGCTGCCCACCAGCATTTGCAGCCCCACAACCATCAGAAAGTTACCGCCCGAGGTGGCACCGCGCACCGTCAGCGTGGCCAGCGTGAGCGCAAGAACGCCGCCGATGCACAGTGCGACACCATAAAGATCAGCACCGCCTTGCAGGCGTGAGCCCATGATGATGCCGACACCGACGACGCCAGCCACAAGGCCCACTCCGCCAACCACGCCGATCCGTTGACCAAGCAAGGCCCAGCTTGCCAGCCCGACCAACAGGGGCATGGTCGAGGCGATGATCGCGGCCAGCGAGGCCTCGACGGTGCGCATCGCCATGAAATACATCCCAAGATACAATGCGTTCTGGCAGATGCCAAAAATGATGGTGGCGCGCCATTGGGCGCGCGTCAGCCGCCAGCTTTGACGCAGGGCGAGGGCAATCAGCACCCCAAGAATGCCAGAGCACAGAAACCGTAGGCTGAGCGCGGTCAGTGGCGGGGCGGAGGCCACGATGATCCGGGCCGAGGTAAAGGCGCTTGACCACATGACGGCAAACGCCAAACCCATCAAGATTGCGCGGATATCCAATATGTGTCTCCTGAATTGAAAAGGGCCGCCCTTTTCGGGCGACCCTTTCCTAAACTCACGGTCTTTGCAAGATCAGCCGTTTACGCTGTCTTTGAGGGCTTTGGCGATGGTCATCTTGACAACCTTGTCGGCCTCTTTCTTGATCTGTTCGCCGGTGGCGGGGTTGCGCACCATACGCTCGGGGCGTTCGCGGCAGTAGATCTTGCCAACGCCGGGCAGGGTGACGGCTCCGCCGTTCGACACTTCGCGCGTGATGATCTCGATCACGGAATCCAGTGCGTTGCTTGCAGATTTCTTATCAGCGCCCATTTCTTCGGCCAAGGCTGCGACAAGTTGGGTTTTGGTCATCGGTTTTGCCATTTCATGGTCTCCTTCAACTGCCCTGACTTTGGGCCTCATGGTCCTATTTTAACTGTATGTTGTGACCAAACACAATGAATAGTGGCGGAAAGCAAGCGTTTTTCATGGGTTTTGTGGGGTTTTTCGCGGCGTCACAGGAATGCCGTCTCGCTAAAGCTGCGCAATTTACGGCTGTGTATACGCTCTAGAGGCATTTTGCGGAGCCGTTCCATAGCATGTATTCCAATCATCAGATGTCGTGACACCTGTGTTTTGTAGAAATCCGAGGCCATGCCCGGCAGTTTCAACTCGCCGTGCAACGGCTTGTCGGAGACACATAACAGCGTGCCATAGGGCACCCGAAAGCGAAACCCATTGGCGGCGATGGTGGCGCTTTCCATGTCCAATGCGATGGCCCGCGATTGGCTGAGACGCTGCACAGGGCCGGATTGATCGCGCAGTTCCCAATTGCGATTGTCAAAGCTGGCCACGGTGCCGGTGCGCATCACCTGTTTCAGGTCATAGCCTTCCAGTTCGGTCTCGGCTTCAACCGCGTCTTCAAGGGCGATCTGGATTTCGGCCAGCGCCGGGATCGGCACCCATGATGGCAAGTCGGCATCCAGAACACGGTCTTCGCGCAGATAGGCATGGGCCAGCACGAAATCGCCCAGCCTTTGGGTGTTTCTAAGCCCTGCACAGTGGCCCACCATGATCCACGCATGCGGACGCAAGACGGCGATATGATCGGTTGCGGTTTTGGCGTTGGATGGCCCAACGCCGATATTGACCAGCGTGATCCCGGACCCGTCTGCCCGTTTGAGGTGGAAGGTGGGCATTTGCGGCTGCTGCGATGACAATGCCATGGGGGCGTCAGGTGATGTAATACAGACGTTTCCCGTGCCGACGAACTCGGTATAGCCGCTGTTTTTGTCGGCCAGCATCTTGCGGGCATAGGCCTCAAACTCGGACACGTAGAACTGGTAGTTCGTGAACAAGACGTGGTTCTGGAAATGCGCGGGGTCGGTGGCGGTGTAATGCGACAGCCGCGCCAGCGAATAATCCACGCGTTGCGCGGTGAACGGGGCCAGCGGTTCGGTTCCGTCGGGTGCGGCCTGATGGGTGCCGTTGACGATATCGTCATTGGTGGTGCCAAGATCGGGGACATCGAACAGATCGCGCAAGGTGAAATCGGCAGCGCCTTCTTGTGGGACGGTGATCGAGGGGTCGTTTGCGACGGCAAAGTGGATCGGGATCGGTGTATCCGAAGGGCCGATCGTAATGGGCGCCTGATGATTGGTCAGAAGCAGGCCGATTTGCTGTTCCAGATAGTGACGAAACAGATCGGGGCGTGTCACTGTTGTGGCATGGCTGCCCGGCGCGGCCACATGGCCAAAGCTGAGGCGGCTGTCGACTTGGGCATAGCTGGCGGTTTTGATCCGGATCTCGGGATAGAACGCGCGAACACGCTGGCCGGGCAGTTGGCCGCGCATGGCCTGATTGAACGCGTCGCACAAGAATCCGGTGGCGGCATCGTAAAGCTTGATCAGATGATTAACCGCCTCGCGCGCATCTGTGAAATGCCGCGGTTCGGGTAGGTCTGGCGATAGATACCTAGGCTCGGTCGGTTTCGGCGTCATGCGCAATCCTTGCAGGTTGTTTTGGGCCTGACGTTGACACGGGGCATCGGGGCAATCAACCATAGCCTTGGCGGTAGGTTATGACGTGTGAGGCCCAATGGACTACGAAACGATTAGCCCGGAAGCCTTCGGCGCGTCATTGCGCGGGGTCGGGTTCAACATTTTGGTCACCGATGTGCGGCGTAGCACGCAGTTTCTGGAAACGGTTTTCCAGATGACCGCGCACCGCGTATCGGATGACTTTGCGATCATGACCCACGGCGCGGCAGTGATGCAATTGCATGCCGATTCCACCTATGCCGAAAACCCGTTGCTTGGTCTTGTGCCTGAAAACCCGCCACGGGGCGCGGGAATCGAGATCAGGTTGTATGACTGTGACCCTGACAGCGCTGCCACGCTGGCCGAGGCGGCGGGGGGCACGATCTTGCAAGGCGTGACCGACAAACCCCATGGCTTGCGCGAGTGTTTTATCCTGTGCGCTGATGGCTATGCGTGGGTTCCGTCCCGGCCACTGCCAAGCGCGGCGGGCCCGGACGGGTAATCAGGCGGGGCGCAGGCCAGTTTCCACCAAAAGGCCCATGCGCTTGGCCTCGTAATAATAACCGCGCGCATACCATTGGATCGCTTCGTCCGGGTCACCTTGGGCCACCAGATACGCGCCCCGCAGGTATTTAACCGCGTATTTCAGGTTTGTCTCAGCCTCCAAAAGATCATCGGGTTGCCCGCGAAACCCCATGGTGCGGGCGGTTTGCGGCAGGATTTGCAGTAGCCCGTAATATGGCCCATTGCGCGCCCAAGGCCGGTGCGTGCTTTCGCGGATCGCCAACCGGTGCACCAGTGACCGGGGCACTTGATACAGATCGGCGTATTTGTTGATCAGGCGGCGCAGCTGGGGCGTTTCATTGGGATAAAGCGGCGGCTCAGCCCGGCTGCGGGACGCAGTGATGCTGTGCGGGCGGGATCTGCCACAGGCTGTCACCAGCGCGGCGCAGGTCAGGGCAAGGGCGGTGCGGCGGGTCAGATGGGGCATTGGGCCTCCGGGAAACGGTTGGGCGCCATAGTGTCACCGCCCCGGACACAAAACCAGTTGGCACAGAAGGGGCGGCGAAAGATCGCTGGCGCTTGGCCCTTGCCTTTGCGCGTCAGATGCCCAATTCATGCGCCATGGCAAAAACACTTCTTTCCTTTGGACATGGATTTTCGGCGCGGGCATTGGCACGGCGACTGATCCCGCAGGGCTGGACGATCTACGGCACGACCCGCAAGCCCGACAAGGCCGATGTGCTGCGCGCCGAAGGCGTGACGCCGGTGCTTTGGCCGGATGGTGATCTGTCGGCGGCTTTCGATGCGGCGACCCATCTGCTGATCTCGGCCGGGCCGGATGCCGAGGGTGATCCGGTTTTGAACCGCTATCGTGATCAGATCGCCGAATTGGCCCCACGGCTGGACTGGGCCGGGTATCTGTCCACCACCGGGGTTTATGGTGACCACCAAGGTGATTGGGTGACAGAAGACACCGCGCTGACGCCGTCAACCCGCCGTGGCCGGATGCGGGTGGAGGCCGAGGCTGATTGGCAATCCATCCCCGGTTTGCCGCTGCATATCTTTCGGCTGGCGGGTATTTATGGCCCCGGTCGCGGCCCGTTTGAAAAGGTGCGCCAAGGCACAGCGCGCCGCATCGTCAAGCCGGGGCAGGTGTTCAGCCGGATTCATGTGGATGATATCGCGCAGGTGCTTGAGGCGTCGATCAACGGGCCCAATCCCGGCAGCGCCTATAATGTCTGTGACAATGACCCGGCCCCGCCGCAGGATGTGATCGGCTATGCCGCCGAACTGCTGGGCCTGCCCATCCCGCCCGAGGTGTCGTTTGATGAAGCCGACATGAGCCCGATGGCGCGCAGTTTCTATGCCGAGTCGAAACGCGTGGACAATACCCGCATCACGCAAGAGTTGGGCGTGCGCCTGACTTACCCTGATTACCGCAGTGGGCTGGCCGCCTTGCTGGAGGATACGGGCGGTGCGTGATCGTTTCCTGAGCTATGGGTGAGGTGATTTACCCCATGGTGCAAAGACAGTGTGACGTTAATTTGGCCTTATCAGGAACCGGAGGCTGCGACGTGCTTGTGCGGACTGCCCTTTTTGCTTTGGTTTTGGCGTTGGCCTGTTTGCCGTCGCCCGTGTGGGCGCACGCGTCCGAGCAGGGGTTCGTTCTGTTGCTGCCCACCGAGATCTACACCGCCGCCGGTGTGGCGACCGTGGGTCTGACGATTGTATTGCTGGCGATCTTACCGGCGTGGGTGGCGGCGCGATTGTTCCGGCCCATTCGCTTGGTCGCACTGCCGCGATTTGCGCTGCACCATATCACAAGCTGCCTATCCGCGGGGGTATTGGCGTTTCTGGTCTTGCGTGGCGTCGTCGGGCCGCATGATCCGATGGTCAATCCGCTGCCGCTGTTTATTTGGGTGGTCTGGTGGGTAGTGATGGTTGCTTTGCAAGGGCTGCTTGGCAATCATTGGCGCTGGACAAATCCTTGGACGGGGCCTGCCGCCGTTCTGGCCCGCCTGACCGGGTCACGCCCGATGGTGCGCTACCGGTCCCGTTGGGGCCATGTGCCGGGCCTTGTGATCTTTCTTGGCTTTGCCGCTTTCCTGTTGGCCGATCCTGCGCCCACCGATCCGCACCGTCTGGCGTGGGTCGTCGGCGGCTACTGGTATCTGACCTTGATGGGCATCACCCTGTTCGGCCCGCGTTGGCTGCTGCGCGGCGAG
>Ga0102928_1001074_pt1 | contig 17473 bp, 16 predicted proteins | sample SalPonR1_B_D1_MG_FD_78504 | JGI IMG/M metagenome (GOLD analysis project Ga0102928, IMG submission 78504) | Salt pond soil microbial communities from South San Francisco under conditions of wetland restoration - Salt Pond MetaG R1_B_D1_MG | ecosystem: Environmental > Aquatic > Marine > Intertidal...
ACGAAGGCTGGGTGCTGAGCGATATCAACGTGGCCGTCCTGTTTGTCTTCGCCGTGTCCTCGTTGGAGGTGTATGGCGTGATCATGGGCGGGTGGGCGTCAAACTCGAAATACCCGTTCCTTGGATCGCTGCGGTCCGCCGCGCAGATGATTTCGTACGAGGTCAGCATCGGCCTGATCATCATCGGTATCATCATTTCGACCGGGTCGCTGAACTTCGGCGCAATCGTTGCCGCGCAGGACACGCCCTACGGCTTCTTTGGCTGGTATTGGTTGCCGCATTTGCCGATGGTGTTCTTGTTCTTCATCTCGGCCCTCGCGGAAACCAACCGCCCACCATTTGACCTGCCCGAGGCAGAGTCGGAATTGGTGGCAGGCTATCAGGTGGAATATTCCTCAACGCCCTTCCTGTTGTTCATGGCGGGCGAATATATCGCGATCTTCTTGATGTGCGCGCTGACCTCGCTGTTGTTCTTTGGCGGCTGGCTGTCGCCGATCCCGGGCCTGCCCGATGGGGTTGTTTGGATGATTGCCAAAATGGCCTTCTTCTTCTTCCTGATTGCGATGGTGAAGGCCATTACCCCGCGCTATCGCTATGATCAGTTGATGCGCATCGGCTGGAAGGTGTTCCTGCCGCTGTCGTTGGGATGGGTGGTGATCGTGTCGTTCCTTGCCAAGTTCGAAGTGCTTGGCGGCATGTGGGCCCGTTGGGCTATCGGAGGTTAAACCATGACGCAGATCGATTATGGACGCGCGGCAGGATATTTCCTGCTCAAGGATTTCTTTAACGGCTTCCGGCTGGGCTTGAAGTATTTCTTTGCCCCGAAGGCCACGCTGAACTATCCGCACGAAAAAGGCCCGCTGAGTCCGCGTTTTCGGGGGGAACACGCGTTGCGCCGTTACCCTAACGGCGAAGAACGCTGCATCGCATGCAAACTGTGCGAGGCGATCTGCCCGGCGCAGGCCATTACGATTGATGCCGAGCCACGCGATGACGGCAGCCGTCGCACAACGCGCTATGACATCGACATGACCAAGTGTATCTATTGCGGCTTCTGCCAAGAGGCCTGCCCGGTGGATGCGATTGTCGAAGGGCCGAATTTCGAGTTCGCCACCGAAACCCGCGAAGAGCTGTTTTACGACAAGGCCAAACTGCTTGAGAACGGCGACCGGTGGGAAGCCGAGATTGCCCGCAACCTTGAACTGGACGCACCGTACAGATGACCGATCCAAGCAACCCTTTTGCGGCCATGATGGCGCAGGCACAGGAAATGGCAAAAGCCATGAATCCTGCGCTTGAGACGTTCTCGCCCAAGGGAATGGAAAAGCTGTGGCCGACCATGCCCAAGGACGTCATGGAGATGACCTTTGGCAGGGGCATGAGCAAAACCGGGTTGGACGCCAAAACCCGTCTTTTGCTGACCTTGGCGGGGCTGACGATGCTGGGCGCGCAAAGCGATACGCAAATTCGAATGACCGTGCGCCATGCGCTTGAAGCCGGGGCCACGAAAGAGGAAATCGCCGAGACAATCGCCCAAATGGCGATGTTCGCCGGCATTCCGTCCATGCAGCGCGCGATGGATTTCGCCCAAGAGGTGCTGGACGAGAGCGACGAAAAGGATACCCAGACATGAGCATTGCGGTGATGTCATTCTATCTGTTTGCGGTTTCGGTTCTGGCCGGAGGCTTGTTCACCGTGATCAGCCGTAACCCGGTGCATTCCGTGCTGTGGCTGATCTTGGCCTTTATCAGCGCGGCGGGCTTGTTCGTGCTGCTTGGGGCGGAATTCGTGGCGATGTTGCTGATCATCGTCTACGTCGGCGCGGTCGCGGTGCTTTTCTTGTTCGTGGTCATGATGCTGGATGTGGACTTTGCGGAACTGAAGGCCGAGATGGCGAAATACATGCCGCTTGCGCTGTTGATCGGTGTGATCCTGCTGATGCAATTCGGCTTGGCCTTCGGCAACTGGCAGATGGCCGACGGCGCCGAAGCAGCCCGGGCGGCTGTGACACCTGAAGGTGTTGAAAACACCGCCGCCTTGGGCCTGCTGATTTACGACACCTATTTCCTTTTGTTCCAGACATCGGGACTGATCCTGCTGGTGGCGATGATCGGGGCGATTGTTCTGACCTTGCGGCACCGCACCGATATCAAGCGCCAAGATGTGCTGGCGCAGATGTATCGCGATCCGGCCAAGGCGATGGAATTGAAGGATGTGAAACCGGGGCAAGGGCTGTAAGCCCGCGCCTTGTCTGTGCGATCTTTCAAGCGCAGCACGAAAAGAACCAAATCTCGGGAGAAACCCGAGATGACACGAATGACAAGACGGACGGGCATAGCCCGGAGGGACACGCATGATTGGACTTGAACATTACCTGACGGTGGCGGCGGCGCTGTTCGTCATCGGGATTTTTGGCCTCTTCCTGAACCGGAAGAACGTCATCATCCTGCTGATGTCGATTGAACTGATGCTGCTCTCGGTCAACATCAACCTTGTCGCGTTTTCGTCCTTTCTGGGCGATCTGGTGGGGCAGGTGTTCACCCTGTTCGTCTTGACGGTCGCTGCGGCCGAGGCGGCGATCGGGCTGGCCATTCTTGTCTGCTTCTTCCGCAACCGCGGCACCATCGCCGTGGAAGACGTCAATGTGATGAAAGGCTGATCCGATGGAGTTGACCATTCTTTTCGCGCCTCTCATCGGGGCCATCATCGCCGGGTTTGGCTGGCGGATCATCGGCGACATGGGCGCGCAATGGGTTGCGACCGGCCTGTTGTTCCTGTCCTGTCTCTTGTCGTGGATCGTATTCCTTGGACATGACGGGGAAACCCATATCGTTCACATTCTGGATTGGATCGAATCCGGCACGCTGAATACCGCGTGGTCCATTCGTCTGGACCGCCTGACCGCGATCATGCTGATCGTCGTCACCACGGTGTCGGCGCTCGTGCATCTCTATTCGATGGGCTATATGGCCCATGACGAAAACTTCCGCGAAAACGAAAGCTACAGACCGCGCTTTTTCGCGTATCTGTCGCTGTTTACCTTCGCGATGTTGATGCTGGTCACCGCCGACAACCTTGCCCAGATGTTCTTTGGCTGGGAGGGGGTTGGCCTTGCCTCATACCTTCTGATCGGCTTCTACTTCCGCAAGCCAAGCGCCAATTCCGCGTCGATCAAGGCGTTCGTGGTCAACCGGGTGGGCGACTTTGGTTTCGCGCTTGGGATCATGGCGCTGTATTTCCTGACCGACTCGATCCGGTTCGACGATATTTTTGCAGCCGCGCCCGAGTTGGCCGAAACGCAGATAAGCTTTCTGTGGACCGACTGGAACGCGGCCAACCTGATCGCCTTTTTGCTGTTTGTCGGGGCAATGGGGAAATCGGCGCAGCTGTTCCTGCACACATGGCTGCCGGACGCGATGGAAGGCCCGACCCCGGTGTCGGCCCTGATCCACGCGGCCACCATGGTGACGGCAGGTGTGTTCCTTGTGTGCCGGATGTCACCGATCATGGAGTTTGCCCCCGAGGCGATGATGTTTGTCACGTTCATCGGGGCGACCACGGCGTTTTTCGCCGCCACCGTGGGCTTGGTGCAAAACGACATCAAACGCGTGATCGCCTATTCCACATGTTCGCAGCTTGGCTACATGTTCGTTGCGGCCGGTCTGGGCGTCTACAGCGTGGCGATGTTCCACCTGTTCACCCACGCGTTCTTCAAGGCGATGTTGTTCCTTGGGGCCGGGTCAGTGATCCATGGGATGCATCACGAGCAGGACATGCGCAACTATGGCGGCCTGCGTAAAAAGATGCCCATCACTTTCATGGCCATGCTGATCGGCACGCTGGCGATTACCGGGGTGGGTATCCCGCTGACCGGCTGGATCGGCTTTGCAGGCTTTGCATCAAAAGATGCGGTGATCGAAAGCGCTTATGCGGGCACCGCCGGCGGTTATGCCTTCTGGATGCTGGTGATCGCGGCATTGTTCACCAGCTTTTACAGCTGGCGGCTTATGTTCCTGACCTTCTGGGGCAAGCCGCGCGGCGATAAGCACACTCATAAACACGCCCATGAAAGCCCCATGGTCATGCTGATCCCGCTTGGTGTTCTGGCCTTGGGGGCGATCTTTGCCGGGGCGATCTGGTATGGCAGCTTCTTTGGCAAGACCAACGAGGTGGTAAAATTCTTTGGCGGCGCCTATGGGGAGCCTGCGCAGGAACTGGTCGAGGCCGTCGCCGAGCGCAGCCCGAAAGCCTCGGAATTGCACTATGTCATGGACAGCGCACCGGGTGAGGCGGCGATTTACATTGCGCCAGAAAACACCGTGCTGCACGAGGCGCATTACGTGCCGACGTGGGTCAAGCTTTCGCCGTTTATCGCAATGGTGCTTGGCCTGATCGTGGCCTACTGGTTCTATATCGTGAACCCCAGCTTGCCCAAGCGGCTGGCCGAGAACCAACGCCCGCTGTATCTGTTCTTGCTGAACAAATGGTACTTTGACGAGATCTACGATTTCCTCATCGTGCGCCCCGCCCGCGCACTTGGGCAGTTTTTCTGGAAACGCGGCGACGGTGATGTGATCGACGGATCAATCAATGGCGTGGCCATGGGGATCGTGCCGTTCTTCACCCGTCTGGCTGGCCGTGCGCAGTCTGGCTACATGTTTACCTATGCCTTTGCGATGGTGATCGGAATTGCGGTTCTGGTCACGTGGATGTCGCTGACCGGAGGGGCGGAATAATGGATAACCTTCTTTCCATCACAACATTCATCCCCGCCATTGCCGCAGCGATCCTTGCGATCTTCTTGCGCGGAGAGGATGCCGCCGCACAGCGCAACGCCAAGTGGGTTGCCCTGATCGCGACCACACTGACCTTTGTCGTGTCGCTGTTCATTCTGGCTGGCTTTGACCCAAGCGACACGGGCTTTCAGTTCGTTGAAGAGCATCAGTGGCTTCTGGGTCTGGAATACAAGATGGGCGTTGACGGGATCAGCGTTCTGTTCGTCCTGTTGACCACCTTCATGATGCCGCTGACCATTGCCGCGTCGTGGAACGTGACCAAGCGGGTCAAGGAATACATGATCGCGTTCCTGATCCTTGAAACGCTTATGCTGGGCGTGTTCATGGCGCTTGACCTGGTTCTGTTCTATCTGTTCTTCGAGGCGGGCCTGATCCCGATGTTCCTGATCATCGGGATTTGGGGCGGCAAGGAACGGATCTACGCCAGCTTCAAGTTCTTCCTGTACACTTTCCTTGGGTCGGTGCTGATGCTGGTGGCGATGGTGGCCATGTTCTCGGACGCAGGCACCACCGATATCGTCACTTTGCTGAGCCATCAGTTTGGATCTGAAAGCTTTAGCATTTTGGGCATCCATATCGTGGGCGGCATGCAAACGCTGATGTTCATTGCGTTCTTTGCCAGCTTTGCGGTGAAAATGCCGATGTGGCCGGTCCACACATGGTTGCCGGATGCGCACGTGCAGGCGCCTACGGCGGGCTCGGTCGTGCTGGCGGCGATCCTGCTCAAGATGGGCGGCTATGGCTTCTTGCGGTTCAGCCTGCCGATGTTCCCGGTCGGGGCCGAGGTGCTGACGCCGCTGATCCTGTGGATGTCGGCGATTGCCATCGTCTACACCTCGCTTGTGGCTTTGGCGCAGGAAGACATGAAAAAGCTGATCGCCTATTCGTCGGTGGCGCATATGGGCTATGTGACGATGGGGATATTTGCCGCCAACCAGCAAGGCATCGACGGGGCGATTTTCCAGATGATCAGCCATGGCTTCATCTCGGGGGCGCTGTTTCTGTGTGTGGGTGTTATCTATGACCGGATGCACACCCGCGAGATTGACGCCTATGGCGGGTTGGTCAACCGAATGCCGGCCTATGCGCTGATCTTCATGCTGTTCACGATGGCCAATGTCGGCCTGCCCGGCACGTCCGGCTTTGTCGGTGAGTTCCTGACGCTTGTGGGCATTTTCCAAGTGAACACCTGGGTTGCGCTTGTGGCGACCAGCGGTGTGATCTTGTCGGCGGCCTATGCGCTGTGGCTCTATCGTCGGGTTGTGTTGGGCGATCTGATCAAGGAAAGCCTGCGCTCGATCAGCGATATGACAGGCCGCGAACGGGCAATTTTCGCACCGCTTGTGGTGATGACACTGCTGCTTGGCGTCTATCCCAGCCTTGTCACCGATATCATCGGCCCGTCGGTCGAAGCCCTGATTTCAAACTACGACACGGATCTGGCTGCGGCGCATGCCGCAAACCAGATCGCCGAAGCGTCGCATTAACGGAGGCCCTGAGACATGCAGGCTGATCTGAATATTATCCTGCCCGAGATCGTGATCTCGGTCTACGCGATCGCCGCTTTGCTGTTCACGGCCTATACGGGACGTGACAGGATGGCCGGGATGCTGCTGTGGCTGACGGCCGCCCTGTTCGCCGCGATGGCGCTGTGGATCGGAACCACGGGGCAGGGCACACGCACGGCCTTTGGTGGCATGTTCAACGATGACGGGTTTGCCCGGTTTGCCAAGGTGGTGATCTTGCTGTCGGCAGCGGCTGTTATGGTGATGGGGCAGGAATACATGATGCGCCGTAAAATCTTGCGGTTCGAGTATCCGGTCCTGATTGCCCTGTCGGCGGTTGGCATGATGCTGATGGTCAGCGCCGGGGATTTGATGGCGCTTTACATGGGGCTGGAGCTGCAATCGCTTGCGCTTTACGTGGTGGCGTCTTTGCGCCGCGACAGCGCCAAATCGACCGAGGCGGGCCTGAAGTATTTCGTGCTTGGCGCGCTCAGCTCGGGCTTGTTGCTGTATGGCGCATCGCTGGTTTATGGCTTTGCGGGCACGACCCTGTTTTCCGGCATCATCGAAGCGGCTGATGGCCAAGCGCCCGTTGGGCTGCTGATTGGTCTTGTGTTCGTGCTGTCCGGTCTGGCCTTCAAGGTCTCGGCTGTGCCGTTCCACATGTGGACCCCGGATGTGTACGAAGGGGCTCCGACGCCGATCACGGCCTTTTTCGCCACCGCGCCCAAGGTGGCCGCGATGGCGCTGTTTGCCCGTGTCGTGCATGATGCGTTCGGCGGTGTTGTCGGTGACTGGCAACAAGTGCTGGCCGTGTTGAGCGTTCTGTCGATGTTCCTTGGGGCTGTCGCGGCGATTGGCCAGACCGACATCAAGCGCCTGATGGCCTATTCGTCGATTGCCCATATGGGCTATGCGCTGATGGGTCTGGCCGCTGGCACTGTGTTTGGGGTGCAGGCCATGCTGATCTATATGGCGATTTACGTGACCATGAATGTCGGCACCTTCGCCTTCATCCTGTCGATGGAGCGGGACGGCCAGCCGATCACTGAAATTGCCAGTCTCAACAACTATTCGCGCGCCCACCCGGCGCGGGCCTTGGCGATGATGATCTTGTTGTTCAGCTTGGCCGGTGTGCCGCCGCTGCTGGGATTCTTTGGCAAGCTTTATGTGCTGCGCGCCGCGTATGAGGGCGGTTTGGCCTGGTTGGCGGTGGCCGGTGTGATCGCGTCGGTGATCGGGGCGTTCTACTATTTGCGGATCGTCTATTACATGTATTTCGGTGAAGAGCGCGAGCCGCTGGAAACGTCGCGCTCTCCGGTGCAGTGGAGTTTCTTGATGGTGTCGGCGGCGCTGATGCTATTGGGCATTATCAACATGTTCGGGGTTGAAGGCATGGCGCAGGCTGCGGCGGCAACCCTTGTCAACTGATCCGATTGGCCTGACGTATAAAAAAGGTGACGCGCCCTTGGCGCGTCGCTTTGTTTGTGGGCGCCCCGTTGGGGCGCGGCCTCCGGCGGGAGTATTTTGGGAACAATGAAATCGGGGTGCGACAGGCAGGACTGGCCCCTTGGTGTGGGGCGACGCATTTTGGCTGAGGTGGACAGCACCAACGCTGAAGCCGCGCGCATCGCCACAGATTTGACCGGGCCGGAGTGGATTTTAGCACAGAGACAAACTGCGGCGCGCGGGCGCAGGGGGCGGCCCTGGACCAACCCGCCGGGTAATTTTGCCGCGACATTGGTGATGCGTCCGACGGAAAGCCCTGATCAGGTGGCCTTGCGGTCTTTCGTGGCCTCATTGGCGTTGTTTGATGCGTTTGTGGCGGCGACCGGCCGGGCCGACGGGTTCGCCTTGAAGTGGCCCAACGACGTTTTGCTGAACGGTGGCAAGCTGGCGGGAATTTTGTTGGAAAGTGCGGGCAGTGCGGCGGGTCTTTCGTATTTTGCGATCGGGATTGGCGTGAACCTTGCCCAAGCGCCATCACCGGATGAGGTGGAAGTGCAGGCATTGCGGCCTGTTTCGTTGCTATCGGAAACCGGAATTACGGTGACACCAGAGGATTTTCTGGATCTGTTGGCCCCGGCCTATGCCCGGTATGAAGATCAGTTCACGACCTATGGGTTTGCGCCGATCCGAACCGCATGGCTGGACCGGGCGGCGAAACTGGGGCAAGATATCACCGCCCGTACCGCGCGTGACACCTTTACGGGCAGGTTCGAGACAGTGGACGTGGCTGGCAATCTTGTTTTAACAACAGCAAAAACCCGGCACGCCATTCCGGCGGCCGAGGTGTTTTTCTGAAAGGGGCACCATGCTTCTGGCCATAGATTGCGGCAACACCAATACTGTATTCTCGATTTGGGATGGCAAGGAATTTTTGTGCACGTTACGCACGTCGACACATCACGCGCGCACAGCCGATGCCTATTTCACTTGGTATTCCACCTTGGTCAAACATTACGGGATCGAGGCGGAGATCACCGATGTCATCATCTCGTCCACGGTGCCGCGGGTGGTGTTCAACCTGCGTGTGTTTGCCGACAGGTTTTTTGGCTGCCGGCCTTTGGTGGTGGGCAAACCGGAATGCCTGTTACCCCATGGGCCGCGCGTTGACCCGGGCACGCAGGTGGGGCCGGACCGGGTGGTCAACTCAACCGGGGCCTACGACCGGCATGGCGGGGACCTGATCGTTGTGGATTTCGGCACAGCGACCACGTTTGACGTTGTGGCGCATGATGGGGCTTATGTGGGCGGCGTGATTGCGCCCGGCGTCAACCTGAGCCTTGAGGCCCTGCACGCCGCCGCCGCCGCGCTGCCGCATGTGGATGTAACCATGCCGCCCAAGGTGATTGGCACGAATACCGTGGATTGCATGCAATCGGGGGTGTTCTGGGGTTATGTCGGCCTTGTGCATGGTATTTGCGACCGCATACGCGCCGAGTATGATCGCCCGATGCGAATTATCGGAACCGGCGGGCTGGCACCTTTGTTTGCACAGGGCGAGATGCTATTTGATTTTATTGAAGATGATCTGACAATGCACGGGCTGGCCGTGATCCACGAATTCAACAAGAAAGCAGAGAATGCATGAGCAGTGACAGACTGATCTACCTGCCCCTTGGCGGGGCAGGCGAAATTGGCATGAATGCCTATGTTTACGGATATGGCGCACCGGGCAAGGAACGTCTGATCCTTGTCGATCTTGGTGTGACCTTTTCCGATATGGATACCAGCCCCGGTGTCGATCTGATTTTCCCCGACATGACTTGGTTGATTGAACGCCGCGATCAATTGGAGGCGGTGTTCATCACCCACGCGCACGAAGACCATGTGGGCGCGGTGGCACAGTTCTATGAACATCTGGGCGCGCCGGTATACGCGCGGGCCTTCACAGCCAATATCGCCCGACGCAAGATGACCGAGTTTGGCTATTCCGAGAAATCGGTGCGCACCGTGTCGGCTTGGCCCGAGGTGACGCAGGCGGGGCCGTTCAGCGTGGGTTTTGTGCCGATCTCGCATTCCATTCCCGAAAGTTCCGGCTTGGTCATCGACACGCCCGCCGGACGGGTTGTGCATTCAGGTGATTTCAAGATTGATGCAAACCCGGTGGTCGGAGAGCCGTTCGATCCTGATCTGTGGGCCAGCTTGGCCGAGCCGGGGGTCAAGGCGCTGATGTGCGATTCGACCAATGTGTTCAGCACCCATGCAGGTCGATCAGAAAGCGCGCTTGGCCCGGATATCGAAGCACTGGTGGCGGGCGCCAAGGGCATGGTTGTCGCCACGACCTTTGCCAGCAACGTGGCGCGGGTCAAAACCTTGGCCGAAGCGGCGGATCGCGCCGGGCGTTCGGTGTGTTTGCTGGGCCGGGCGATGCGGCGGATGATTGAAGCCTCGGTTGAAACGGGTGTTTTGACCAGCTTTCCGAAAACCATAAGCCCCGAGGAAGTCAAAGAAATTCCGCGCGAGAACGTGATGCTTCTGGTCACCGGCAGCCAAGGTGAGCGGCGCGCGGCAAGTGCGCAACTGGCGCAGGGCAAGTATCAGGGCATCAGCCTGAAAGAGGGCGATATGTTCCTGTTTTCGTCCAAGACGATCCCCGGCAACGAACGTGGCGTCATCAAGATCATGAACCAGTTCAGCGAGATGGGCGTTGACGTGGTGGATGAAAACAGCGGCAAATACCATGTGTCCGGCCATGCGAACCGGCCTGACCTTGAGGCGCTGCAAGATCTGCTGAAACCAGATGTCGTGGTTCCCATGCATGGTGAACACCGCCACTTGCGTGAGCATGTGAAAGTGACCAAATCCAAAGGTCGGCAGGGTGTTCTGGCGATCAACGGGTCCATGGTGGATCTGACGGGGGGCAAGGCCCAGATTTGCGATTACGTCGAAACTGGGCGCACCTATTTGGACGGCAGCATCAAGATCGGTGCGTTGGACGGGATCGTGCGCGATCGGATCCGGATGGCTCTGAACGGGCATGTTTTGGTCAATGTCATTCTGGACGAAGCGGACGAACCTTTGGGAGAACCTTGGTGCGAAATCAAGGGCCTGCCCGAAGAAGGCCGAAGCCGCGCGCCCTTGGTCGACGTGCTGGAAGAAGACCTGAGCCAATTCATGGGCCGGGCCGGACGCAGAACAATGGCCGACGATGAAAAGCTGGAGGAGGGGTTGCGCAAGATCACCCGCCAAACAGCCCAGACAGAGATTGGCAAGCGGCCCGAAGTGACCGTGATCATTAGCCGATTGAGCGAATAGGGTGGGTTCGCGTGCGGGCGGGCCCTAGGGCTTTGCCATGCGCGGGCATCAAGTATCAGAAAACAAAAAACCAGCCGTGAAAGCGGCTGGTTTTTTTCTTGTCTCGGCTGGCAGACCGTTGCCTCTGTCGGGGATTTACCCGGTGCGGCGTTCGTCAAAGCTCAGCGCGATAAAGCTTGGCATGTGGTCGCCCATACCGACAACCTTGTTATGACCATTGCCATTGCCATTGCCATTCCCGTTGTCCGACCGGCCACGCCCGCTGCCGCCACGGCGCGACCGTGTTGATTTCTGTGGGCTATCGTCCTGCGGTTTTTCAGCAACCTTTTCGGGTGCGGCTGCAGGTGCGGGCGCGTCGGCCTTCGTGGCCTCCGACGTTTGCGACTCTGCCGTATCGTCGGTTTTAGGCTTCGCGGTGCTGCGGCGGCTGCGTGATTTGCGCGGCGGTTTATCGTCGCTCTTGCTGTCCTCAGCCGTCCCGGCGTCGGCAGTGGGCGCGGCCCCCTTGATTGGGTTGTCGATGCGCGGCACCTCTTTCTGGATCAGGCGCTCAATATCTTCGAGGTTCTTTTCATCGCGTGGGGCGCAGATCATCATCGTCTTGCCTTCGCGACCTGCGCGGCCTGTGCGACCGATACGGTGCACGTAATCTTCGGCATGGCCGGGAACATCAAAGTTGAACACGTGGCTGACTGCGGGCACGTCCAGTCCGCGCGCGGCCACATCTGATGCCACGAGAATTTTCAAATCGCCCGCGCGGAACCCGTCCAGCGTGCGGGTTCTTTGCGATTGGTCCAGATCCCCGTGGATTGGCGCTGCGTCGTAGCCATGTTTCTTGAGCGATTTGGCCACGGTATCGACATCGATCTTACGATTGCAGAACACGATGGCGTTTGTGCATTTCTCGCCCTCACCGTCGATCAGCGCCCGCAGCACATTGCGCTTTTCGCTGTCGGCCCGGTCGCGGCGCGAGGGCTTGAACATCACCACGCCTTGCTCGATCGTCTCGGATGCTGTGGCCTGACGGGCCACTTCGATGCGCTCGGGATTTTGCAGGAAGGTATTGGTGATGCGCTCGATCTCGGGGGCCATGGTGGCCGAGAAAAAGAATGTCTGACGGGTGAAGGGCGTCAGGCTGAAGATGCGTTCGATATCAGGGATAAAGCCCATATCAAGCATTCTGTCGGCCTCGTCCACGACCATGATCTGGACGCCGGTCAGCAACAGCTTGCCGCGTTCAAAATGGTCCAGCAGGCGGCCCGGCGTCGCGATCAGAACGTCAACGCCCTTGTCGATCAGCTTGTCCTGTTCCTTGAAGCTGACGCCGCCGATCAGCAACGCTTTGGTCAGCTTGAGGTGTTTGGAATAGGTGTCGAAGTTTTCGGCCACCTGTGCGGCCAGTTCCCGTGTCGGACACAGCACAAGGCTGCGTGGCATCCGGGCGCGGGCGCGACCACGGGCCAGAAGCGACAACATGGGAAGGGTGAAGCTGGCGGTTTTGCCGGTGCCGGTCTGGGCGATACCCAAAACATCGCGCCCTTCAAGGGCGGGGGGAATCGCTCCGGCCTGAATCGGCGTCGGTTCGGTGTAACCGGCCTCTTCAATTGCTTTAAGGACCTTGGGGTTCAGGTTGAGATCAGAAAATTTTGTCATGTGTGTCCGTGGTTTGCGGACACGATCCTGGCCCGCACGTCTGTTCAGGGTCGGGCCCGTTTAGCCCTGTGGTTCATCACATCTATGACCCTTGGACTGCGTTTAGCGGAAATCGGGGGGGCGGGTCAATGCAGGCCCGGTTTGGCAGGCGAATCCGGCACATCGGGTGGCACATGTTGTGGATTGGGTGACAGGTTAACCGTAGTCTGGGAAATGCCGCGCGCGTTTACGGTCAAGATCCAACGCGATGTCGTGCAAATGGCCATGCGCCGCCAACCGCGCGCGCAGGTCCGGCGTGGCGGTGCAGACCTCGGCAAAGAAGGCCTCAAGCGCGGGCTCGCCTTGTTCGGCTTCTAGTAGGGTGAACAAGGCGTTCATCGTCAGGCTTTCGCTGCCCGAGGCGGGCGGCGGTTTCAGGCCGTCACGGTATGAGCCTTGGTGCAGGCGAAACCGATAGGCCGCCCGCCAGCGTTCCCAGTCAGGGGCGTGCAGGTGGCACAGCACGGTGTCGTCCAGCGTTGCCGGGGCGGGATCTTTGGTCTTGCCGAAAAAGGCGTTGTGAATGCGCAGACTGCTGTCGGGCAGGCCGGTGCGCACAAACACTTTGCCCGCCACATGGCTTAGAAATCCGCCATTCAGATGCGCGCCATAGGTGGGATAGATTTGGGCGGTCTGGTCGCGGCGTTCGCCTTGGAACGGCGAACAGCCCTTGAACCATGTATGCCCGGCTTCGGGCGGGTTGGCAGGATCGGCGGCCATCGCCTCGATCGGGCGAATGCGCGCGCTGCGCGTGGTGTCGGTCAGGGCGGCCAGCTGCGCCGCAATTGGCGCGGTGGGCCACAGGAATTCATCCACATCGATATGCGTCAGCCAATCCACCTGCGGGCGTTTGTTCAGGCAATGGGTGGCGTTCATTGATTGGCGTGGCTGGTGGGCGTCGGGGCGGGATTTGCCCCGGCGTTTCCAATAGCCCGCATCGCAGACTGTCACCCGACATTTTGGATGCGCCTTGAGCGCGGCAAAGGCCTGCGGGTTGTCTTGATCCAGATAGATATGCAGCCGGTGCGCGCCCAGGTCCAGATGGTGGGCGGCAAAGTTCAGTATGTCGGTGGTATCGGCCTTGATCGTGGCGACAAGGCCCCAGCTGGGATCGGTCATGCGGGCAGAATGCGGTCAGCGGGGAAGACGTGCAAGGGGCGGCTGGCATGTGGCCACGAAAAAGGCGCCACTGCCGGGGCAGGGCGCCTTGCACTGTCGTGTGATGCCGATCAGGCTTTGGGTGTGTCGCCTGCGGGTTTCGGCGCGGCGGCTGGTTTTTCCGCGGCTGCGGCGGGTTTGGCCGCTCCGCCCGACTTACCGTTCAACGGGTCGTCCTGACGCTGCATGGAACCTTCGAAATGGGCCCCGGATTCGATGGCGATGGTCTTGTGGATGATGTCACCCTCGACCCGCGCGGTTGAGCTGAGGCGCACCTTGAGGCCGCGCACACGGCCCACGATACGCCCATTGATCACCACGTCATCGGCAATGACTTCGCCCTTTATGGTGGCGCTTTCGCCGATGGTCAGCAGGTGGGCGCGGATATCACCCTCGACCGTGCCTTCGACCTGAATGTCGCCGGTTGTCTTGAGGTTGCCGGTCACTTGAAGGTCCGTGGACAGAATGGATGCCGGTGGCTTGGCCTTGGGGCTGGAAGCCTTGAATTCGGTGCTGGCCTGTTCGGGGCGGGCGGCCTGCGGCGCGTCGGCGCCCGGTGCCGTGCGCGGCTTTTCGTCTGTCTTTGGGCCGGGTTCGTTGATTTTGCTTTTAGAAAACATCTTTAGCAGCCTTGATATAGATCATGGGATTGACGGCCTTGCCGCCGACACGGACTTCGTAGTGTAGATGCGTGCCCGTGGAACGTCCAGTGTTCCCCATAGCAGCAATTTTCTGGCCACGCGAGACCCTTTGGCCCTTCTTCACGAAGAGTTTCGAGTTATGCGCATAGCGGGTTTCGATGCCGAACTCGTGTTTGATTTTTACCATGCGGCCATATCCAGATTGCCAGCCTGCGTGAATCACGACGCCATCGGCGGTTGCATAAATCGGGGTGCCGTGAGGGGCCGCGAAGTCGGTGCCCTTGTGCATCCGGCCCCACCGCATGCCAAAGCCCGATGTATAGCGAAACGAGCCTTTGAGCGGCACTGCAAACGGCGCCTTTTGGGCGGCGATGCGATACAGGTTCAGGCGATCCATCTGGTTGAGAATGCGATTGGCGCGCAGGGCGTCCGCCGAAGGGTCTTCGCCGCGTGTGGAGAAGCTGAGCGGCATCAATGGCCCGCCTTGCCCCGAGTAGCCACGGCGCACCTCGTCCAACAGGGAATCGGTATTCAGACCGGCGGCGCGGAACATCTTGTCGAGCGGTTCGACCGAGATCGTCATCGCCTCTTCAAGCTGGCGGAAAATCTGTTCGTTGCGGTCTTCCAGATACTTGATCTGGGCGGCCATTTCATCAGCTTGCAGCAATGCGTTTTGCGCATTTTCGGTGATCTTGTCGCGTTCGGTGGCGGTGTCGGCCAATGCGGCGGCCAGGAAATCAAGGGTGCTGTCGTCGCTTGTGGTGGCTGCGGCGTCACCGGGGGCCACACCTTGGGTGTCGAGCGCCGAGGCCAATTGCTGTGCTTCGTCACGCGCGTCCTGCCGCTCGGTCATGGTGCGGCGCAGGGTCGTTTGAATGACTTCAATCCCGGTTTCCAACTCGCGGCGGCGGGTTTCCGAACTTAGCAATTCGGATTGCATGACCGAGATCTGTTCGAGCGCGGAGTTGAACCGCTCTTGTGCGGCACGCGCTTCGGAAGCGCGGCTATCACGTTCCGAGGCCAGCGCGTTCAGTCGCGCCTCATAAGTGCGTTGATCGCGTTTGGCCTGTTCGCGGAAATTGCCCGACCCGATGCTGTCCATCAACAAGATCGAAGTGGCGATGATGGCCCATGCCATGATGGCCGAGGCCCCGGCAAACGCCATGATCTGTGACACCGGCCCAAGCCGGATGAAGCGGGTGTCGGTGTCGGATTTCAGGAATACCCGGCGTTCGGGAAAATACCGTTCGAGCAGGGCATGCACCCTGATGGCAAGTCTTGTCCGCAAGATCTCAGTCCCTATTCAACCCTACTCACGCGCGGCGCTGTTCAGAATTGGTCATCTTGGGTGACCACGCGCCTTCACCGTGGGGTTACCGAGTGCTTAAGCTTTGATCAAGTTTTTTGGGGCAGCGTGGCCCAAATTTGGGCCAAATGCCGCTGGCCCGGCAAAAAACCGCCGATTTGCAAGGGCTTGTCTAGCCTTTTGCAGAGGGTTGATTGGCCAGCGGCCAGTAGAAATCCGGCGGCAGGCCAGCCTCGGCGCGCTTTTCTTCGTTGAAGGGCGGTTTGATGGGGCCGTGAAAATAGCGGCGCACCAGATCGTGAAACACCTCTTTGGGGTCAAGGTCGTGCCGTCCACACAAAAAGTGAAACCATTTTGAGCCATAGGCCACATGGTGCACCTCTTCGGCATAGATCACCTGCATCGCCTCGACGGCGCGGGTATCCCCGGCCTTGGTGAAAATGTCGATCATCCCCGGGGTGACATCCAGACCGCGCGCTTCCAGCACCATCGGCACCACGGCCAGCCGTCCCATCAGATCCTGTGCCGTGTCTTCGGCGGCACGCCACATGCCTGCATGGGCGGCCAAGGCGCCGTAATGGCTGCCATTTGCTTCAAGGCAATCGCAGATCAAATTGAAATGCTTGGATTCTTCGTCGGCTGATTTGACCCAGTCGTCATAAAAGCCGATGGGCATGGGAGTTTCGGTGAATCGCGCGATGATGTCCCAATGCAGGTCGACGGCGTTGAGTTCGATATGCGCCACGGCGTGCAGGATGGCGATACGCCCCTGTGGGCTGCCGGGGCGGCGGCGGGGCACGTCGCGCGGGTCCAGCAATTCGGGCTTTTCGGGGCGCGCGGGGCGCAGCGGCGGTACGGCATGACCGATGGGAATGTCTTCCCCGGCCTCGCGGGCCGCGAACCACGTGGCGGCGTGGCGGCGCGAGAGGGCCGTTTTTTCGCGACCATCGGCGGTGGTGAGCACCTCCACCGCCATGTCTGCAAGTGTTTGGGTCATGCGGTGAGGTCTTTCACGGCTTGCAGTACCTCTTCGGCGTGGCCGGGCACTTTGACCTTGCGCCATTCGCGAGCGATGCGGCCTTCGCCGTCTATGAGGAAGGTGGAGCGTTCGATCCCCATGAAGGTTTTGCCGTACATCTTCTTTTCCTTGTAGACGCCGTAAGCCTCGCAAACCTTTTCCTCGGCGTCAGACAGAAGCGGGATGCCAAGATCGTGTTTGTCGCGGAATTTCTCGTGTTTGGCGACGGTATCCTTGGAAATTCCCATGACATGGGCGCCGAGCGCCTCAAATTCCCCGTGCATTTCGGTGAAGGCGATGGCCTCCTTGGTGCAGCCCGAGGTATCATCGCGCGGGTAGAAGAACAGGACAACGGGCGCGGGGCGCAGCGACGAAAGGGTGACAGTATCGCCGCCGTCGCGCGGCAGGGTGAAATCGGGGGCCATTTGGGTGCTGTCGGTCATGGGGTATCCTTGTTATGTGCGAGCCGCGGTTTCATATTAGCGCGGCAAGGGCCAGAAAAAAGGACAAGCCAGCGGGCAGATGCGGAGGCCTGTGCGGTCGGATCATATGAGCGAAACTGAGGACATCAAGCCACCACGCCGACGCGGGCGGCG
>Ga0102928_1001078_pt1 | contig 17459 bp, 15 predicted proteins | sample SalPonR1_B_D1_MG_FD_78504 | JGI IMG/M metagenome (GOLD analysis project Ga0102928, IMG submission 78504) | Salt pond soil microbial communities from South San Francisco under conditions of wetland restoration - Salt Pond MetaG R1_B_D1_MG | ecosystem: Environmental > Aquatic > Marine > Intertidal...
CCCCACTGCACCAGCTCGGACATCGACTCGATGTCGGCGGTCATGCGGGCCACCAGCACGCCCGACTTGTTGCGGTCGAAGAACGCCAGCGACTGGCGCTGGATGTGGTCGAACACCCGGACCCGCAGGGCCCGGAGGAAGCCCTCGCCGGCCCGGTTCACGAGCACGAACTGCTGGCGCGAGGCGAGGTAGGCGAGCGCGACCACCACGACGTAGGCGATCACGGCGTTGCGCAACGTCGCCGAGTCGCGGGGTTCGATGCCCTCGTCCACCCCGTAACGCACGATCACCGGCCCGAGCAGCAGGCCGAGCGTGGACACGGCGGTGAAGGCGAGGGCGCCGGCGATCGTCTTCTTGAACGGCAGGGCCAGGCGACCCGCCCGGCGCAGCACCTGCTTGGCCTCGTCGGTGTCGAGGCGGTCCTCCTCCTCCACGGCGCTCATGCGCTGCATCAGTCACCACCTGCCCCGGGCACGGGTGCAGTCACGCTGCGCGACGGCGCACCATCGGCGTCCGGTGGCCCGTCGGCGTCCTCGACGGCCATCGCCGCCAGCACGTCGCGGTAGCGCGGTTCGGTGTCGAGCAGCTCCTGGTGCGGTCCGGACGCCACGACGCGTCCACCGTCGAGCAACACGACCGTGTCGGCCAGCGCAATGGTGCCGGGCCGGTGGGCGATGACGATCGTGGTGCGTCCGTCCATCACGGTGGCCATCGCCGCGCGGATCTCGTGCTCCTTCGACGGGTCGACCGCCGACGTCGCATCGTCGAGCACGAGGATGCGCGGGTCGGCGATGATCGCCCGGGCGATGGCGATCCGCTGGCGCTGCCCGCCCGACAGCGAGTAGCCGCGTTCGCCGAGCATCGTGTCGTAGGCGTCGGGAAGGCCCATGACGAAGTCGTGGGCGCCGGCGAGCCTGGCCGCACGCTCGATCATGTCGCGATCGGCATCGGGACACGCGAACGCGATGTTGGCGGCCACCGAGTCGTGGAACAGCAGGGTGTCCTCGAACACCACCCCCACGGCCCGGCGCAGTTCGTGCAGGCTGAGATCGCGCACGTCGACGCCGTCGATCGCCACGCTGCCGGCATCGACGTCGTAGAACCGCAGCAGCAGACGGGCCACCGTCGACTTGCCCGAGCCGGTGGCACCGACCAGCGCCACCGACTGGCCGGCGACCAGGTCGAGGTCGAATCCGTCGAGCACCGGCGCCGCCGGGTCGTATCCGAACCGGACGCCGTCGAAGCGGACGGCACCGACCTCGCCGCCGGTGGGCAGCGGTGTCGGACGGGCCGGGCTGGCGACCTGGGGCACCGTGTCGAGCACCTCGTTGACCCGCTCGAGTGCCGCGCCGGCGCGCTGCGCCCAGGCGATCGTCATCCCGATCATCCGCAGCGGCCACACGAGCAGCGCCACGAAGAAGTTGAACTGCACGAGCTGGCCGAGCGTGAGGTCGCCGTCGATCACGCGCATGCCGCCGAGGCCGAGTACGGCGATCAACCCGAGCTGCGGCAGCAGTTCGATGGCCGGCAGGAACTTCGCCCGGATGCGGGCGGCGCCGATCGAGACCCTGCGGATGTCGTCGGCCTCGGTGCGCAGCCGGTCGGCCATCACCTGTTCGGCGCTGAACCCCTTCACCACGCGGACGCCTCCCACCGACTCCTCCACCACGGTGGCGAGTTCCGCCTGCTCGGCCTGCACCTGCAGCACGGCGCCGTGGATGGAGTTGGAGAAGCGGCGGCCGGCGACGTTCACGAGCGGCAGCGGCGCCAGCGCGACGACGGCCAGCAGCGGATCGGTGACGAACAGGATCACGGCGACAGTGAGGATCATCGCCAGGTTCGACAGGGTGACCGGGATCATCACCACGAACATCTGGATCTGGTTGAGGTCGCTCGAGGAGCGGCTCATCAACTGGCCCGTCTGCGCCCGGTCGTGGTAGCCGATGTGCAACGACATGATGTGCCCGAACAGCTGCTCGCGCAGGCGCGTCTCGGTCCAGCGGGCTTCGCGGAAGGCGTAGAACCGGCGCAGCGCCGTGAACGTGCCGGCCATCACGCCGGCGACGGCGATCAGCAGCGCCCACAGCCAGAGCAGGTCGCCGCGTTCGATCCCCCGGTCGATCCCGTAGCGGACGAGGATCGGCACCGACACCTTGCCCACCATCCACACCAGCCCGACGATCGTGCCGATGGCCAGGTTGCGGCGCTGCGCGCGCAGCGTGGCGCGCAGCAGTGCCCAGCGCGAGGGGGCGTCAGACATGGGTCACGTGGTCGCAGCCCCCGCCAGTGGTCTCAGGAGTTCGGCGACCCGTTCCTTGGGCCGGCCGATGATCGCCGTGTCGATGGTGACCACCACCGGGCGTTGCAGGAGCTGCTTGTGCTTCACCAGCACGTCGACGATCTGGTCGACGGTGGCGACGTCGTCGTCGGTGAGGCCCAGCTTCTTCCACATGCTGTCGCGCCGGACGAGGTCGGTCGGGTCGCCGTCGAGCTTGGTGATGATCGCGCGGAGCGTGGCGGCGTCGGGCGGATCCTTGATGTACTTCACCACGTCGACCTCGACGCCCAGCTCCTCGGCAATGCGCACGGCATTGGTCGACGAGTTTCAATGCGGGTTGTGGTAGATCGTGGCCACGGGCGTGCCACCGGCGCTGTCGTCGTGCGTCCCCATGGTCGCCAGGTTACGTCGCCGTAACTCACTGCCTCGTATCGATTGCGACACCCGTCGCACAAGATGGCGGCTGCCGACTCCCCCTTCGACGTCCCGACGAACGAGACGACACGCGATGAGCGAGGGGAAGCCATGTCCCACTTCTGCACCGGCCGGCACCTGCTGCGCGCCGGCGACCGTATCCACGACGAGCTCGACGCCCTCGGGGTGGTCTCGATGGCGCTCGCACCCGAGCCGGGGATCGGCGAGACCATCGCCCTGGTGCTCGACCACGACCGTCGCAGCCGTGAGATCGTGATCGTGAACGACACGCCCGGCGGCGACGACCTCATCGGCGTCGTCGAGTGGCTGTGCGCGGCCGTGCGCAGCGGTGCACGACCCGACGTGGGGGGCTACGTGGTCGCCTCCGTCAGGCCCCGCCAGCCGGTCGAGCCCGACGACGTCGATCGGTGGTGCGAGGCGAGCGAACTCTGTGCGGCCGCCGGTCTCGAACTCGTCGAATGGTTCGTGATCAGCGGCCACCGCGCTGCCGACGTGTCGTGCCCGCGCGATCTGATCGGCGAACCGCCACGCTGGCGACGCCGCTGAGGCTCAGGTCGTCGCCGACGAGGCGGCGATGCGCGCGCGGCGTTCGGCCGGCGACAGCCGGAGTCCGGCGGCGCGCAGGCGGCGCACGAGTTCCCGGCTCTCGACGTGCTGTGCGCCGGCGGCGAGCAGGTCGTTGCGGTACTCCTCGGGGATGTCGTAGTGGTCGCCCTGGAAACCGCGACGGGGAATGCCCGCCGCATCGGCGAAGTCGTGCAGCTCGTCGTAGGAGACATCGCTGACCAGATGGCACCACTTGCGGCCGCGCCACCACCAGCGCGCGTCGTCGATGAGGATCGCCATGACGCCAGTGTGGCACCTTGCGGACGTGCACCGTCGCAGGAGCGGAGTCGGACGAGCGGACTCGCACGACGAGGTGACACACTGGGCTCGATGACCGCTCACGACGTCGAACTGCTCACCGCATGGCAACGACACGTGAGCCACGACACCGGCCCGCTCGACGGGCTGCTGGCACGGCACCGCGAGAAGCACCGTCGCTACCACTCGGTCGACCACGTCGTCCGGGTCCTTCGCCACGTCGACGAACTCGTCGCCGAGGAACCCGTCGGTGACGTCGCGGCGATCGCTGTGGCGGCGTTCTACCACGATGCGGTGTACGAGCCGGCCTATCCGGCCAACGAACGGGCGAGTGCCCGCCTCGCCCGTCGCGATCTCGACGAACTGGGCTGGGACCGTGACCGCATCGACCGGGTGTCCGACATGATCGAGGCGACGGCCACCCACTCTGCGCCGGCCGACGTCGACACGGCGGTGCTCATCGATGCCGATCTCGCGGTGTTGGGGGCCGAACCGGCGGCGTACCAGGACTACGTGGAGGGTGTCCGTTCCGAGTACCGCAGCCTCGACGACGCCGAATGGGCCGACGGGCGCACCGACGTCCTGCAGCGGTTCCTCGATCGCGATGCGATCTTCACCACCGACACCGGCCGGGCGAAGTGGGAAGCCCGGGCGCGGGCGAACATCGCCGCCGAGCTCGCCTCGCTGGCTCGACCCACCTGATCACCGCCGCCTCATCCCGCCGCATCGGGTCGGGCGGGTTCGACGGAACGGACGGGGTCGACGGGAGACGCCGGACGAGCGGGTGGAGGGATCACGCCCTGCTCGATCTCGGCCTGGACGTCACGTTCGAGAACTGCATAGACCGTCACGGCCGTCAGGGTGACCGCGCCCATCAGCACGATGGCGCTGCGCAGCCCGATCACCTCGGCGAGCAACCCGAGAGGCGCCGCAGCGATCCCGAAACCGGCGAAGCTCAGCATCATCAGCGACTGGACGCGACCCTGGTGGGTGTCGTCGGTCATGTTGAGTGCGATCGAGTTCGACATCGACTGGTAGCCCGTGGTGCCCGCACCGACGAAGACGACCACGGCGAACGCCAGGAAGAACACCGGCGCCAGCCCGAACACGATCACACCGGCGCCGAACACCATCCCCGACACCACCATCAGCCTCCACACGCCGGCGCCGTCGGCCCGGCCGGCCAGCGGCACGGCGACGAAGACGGCACCGATCGAACTGGCCGACATCATCAGGCCCACCCAGCCGTCACCGAGCCCGAAGTTGCCCTTCACCAGCGCCGGCACGAACGCCACGTAGTTGAAGCCGAACATGATCACGAGGAACGAGCTCACGACCAGCCGACGCAAGCGAGGACGGGCACGCACGTAGCGGACGCCGTCGACGATCTCCGCCAGCGGTTTGGCGGTCGACGTGGACCTCGGGGCGTTGCCGGCCGGGCACCGCATGAGCAGCACGAACGAGCCCAGCGAGAACGCCGCCGACACGAGGTAGGCCCCACCGATGCCCACGAATGCCAGCCCGGCGAGTGCGCCGGCGGCCGACGGTGCGAAGACGCGGGTGCCGTTCATGCTGAGCATGGCGAGGGTGATGGCGTTGCCGAGCTGCTCGCGGCCGACGATCTCCGACGTGAACGCCATCCGGGTCGGCCCGTAGAAGCCGAACGCCACGCCCTGCGTGAGTGCCGCCAGCAGCAGCATCCAGAACTGCACCAGGTCGGTGACGACCATCACGCCCATGAACACCGCGGCGACCAGGATCGCGCCCTGGCTCACGAGCAGCACGCGTCGCTTGGGCAGGCGGTCGGCGGCCACACCGCCGAACGGCGTGGACACCAGCATCGCGGCGCCGAAGCACAGGTAGACCAGACCCAGTGCGCCCTCGCGTTCGGTGAGGTCCCAGGCGAGCACCCCGCGCAGCAGGAACTGCATCTGCACGGACATGAACGAGAACGTCCCGGCCCACCAGAGCTTGCGGTAGTCGGGCAACCGCAGCGACGAGAACGACGCGGCGACCCCCGGACGAGGTGACAGCACCGGCCCACTCTGCCCCGTGCCGGCCCCGATCACTCACTCGGAGCCCGCTGACAGGGCCGGTGACGGACATCTGCGGCGGTACGTCGTGCCGGCCCGACGACCCGGGCACGGGGCCCTGTCGCCGACGGACCGGAGCGCGACGCTGCGTCAGCTGCGCACGTGCCCGAGTTCGCGGGCCTTGGCGCGCACGGCCTCGGCGACGGCGTCGGCCACACCGGGCTCGAAGGCGCCGGGGATGATGCGATCGGCCACCGGATCGGCGACCAGGTCGGCGAGTGCGTCGGCCGCGGCGCGCTTCATCTCGATCGTGCAGCGGGTGGCCTGCACGTCGAGCATCCCCCGGAACACGCCGGGAAAGGCGAGCACGTTGTTGATCTGGTTGGGGTAGTCGCTGCGTCCGGTGGCGATCACCGCCACGTTCGACGGCATCAGTTCGGGCATCACCTCCGGCGTCGGGTTGGCCATCGCGAACACGACGGCGTCGTCGGCCATCTCCGCCAGCCACTCCGCTTCGATGATGCCCGGCCCCGACAGCCCGAGCAGCACGTCGGCGCCCTGCAGCGCCTCCCGCACGCCACCGCGACGGTCGTCGCAGTTGCCGTGGTCGACGAACCACTGCTTGGTCGGGGTGAGCCCGTCACGCTCGCGGTGCAGGATGCCGCGGCTGTCGACCCCGATGATGTCGCCGGTGCCGTCCTGGCCGACGCGGGCGTCGTGCAGCAGTTCGGCCACGGCCACCCCGGCGGCGCCCGTGCCGACGATCACGACCCGCAGTTCCTCCACCCGCTTGCCGACCACCTCGGCGGCGTTGATCAGTGCGGCGAGCGCAACGATGGCGGTGCCGTGCTGGTCGTCGTGGAACACGGGGATGTCGAGTTCGTCCTGCAGGCGACGTTCGATCTCGAAGCACTCGGGCGCCTTGATGTCCTCGAGGTTGATGCCGCCGAACGTGGGTGCGATGGCCTTGCCGATCGCCACCATCTCGTCGACGGTGCGGGCATCGACGCACACCGGATAGGCGTCGACGTCGCCGAACTGCTTGAACAGCACCGCCTTGCCCTCCATCACCGGCATCGCCGCCTGGGGGCCGATGTCGCCGAGCCCCAGCACCGCGGTGCCGTTCGACAGCACCGCCACCGCGTTGCCGCGTCCCGTGAGCGACCAGACACGCTCGGGCTCGTCGGCGACGGCCTGCGACACCCGCCCCACACCGGGCGTGTAGGCGAGCGAAAGGTCCTCGGGGCCGTCGATCGGCACACGCGAGGCAATGGTGAGCTTGCCGCCCCGGTGGAGCTCGAAGGCCGGGTCGTCGGCGTACGGGTCGGTCATCTCCATACCTTCGGGGATCTGGCCCGACGGGCCGTCGTCACCGTGGCGGTGGGTGTCCGTCGGATCGGCGGTGCTGGTCATGGTGGTCTCCTGGTGGTGGGGAACGAGGGTTCTCCGGAGACCGACAGCGTCACCCGCCGCCGGTGTCCGGCTGGTCGGGCGAGTTCCACGAGGGTTCAGCGGCGCTGAACTCGTGAGCCCCGCCGGACCCGTACCGGAATGAGTACGGGTGCGGGGACGCGTGCTGCTGCGACTGCACCTGCTGCTACCACGACGGCAGCGACGAGAAGAGCGGCGATCAGCACGAGGAGAAGCGTAGCGCATGTGGTTCACTGAACACATGACGGATCTCGAAACGATGCCCGAGACGACCACCCGCATCGACGTCGACACCGACGAGACCACGCAGACCGGCGAACCGACGAACGCTCACATCGTGAAGACCAAGCGGGGCGAGAACGCCGCCGCCGTGGTGCTCGAGGCTCGTATCACGGGTACTCCTGTGGAGGCCCTGTGCGGCTACGTGTGGGTGCCGTCGCGCGACCCCAAACAGCTGCCCGTCTGCGAGAAGTGCAAGAGCGTGTACGAGATGTACAAGGCGTTCAACGACGGCCTGCGGGACATGCCCAGCGACTGAGGCCCCGATCGAGCCCGATCGAGACCGATCGAGATCACCGACGGAGGAGACGACACGATGCCCGAGCTGCGCATCCGTCAGGCGGTGCGGGCGCTGCTGCTCACACCCGATCGGCACGTGCTGCTGGTGCGGTTCGAGTTCCCGACCCGCACGGTGTGGGCGCTGCCGGGCGGAGGCCTGGATCCGGGCGAGACCCATCTCGATGCGCTGCACCGCGAGCTGGTGGAGGAGGTGGGCCTGCACGATCCGGTGGTGGGCCCGCACGTGTGGAACCGCGAGCACATCATTGCGTTCGAGGACGGACAGTGGGACGGCCAGCAGGAGCGGTACCACCTGGTCGAGACGCCCGAGCGCTTCGACCCGGCCCCGACGCTCAGCTGGGAGCAGCTGCGCGCCGAACGCCTCCACGAGCTGCGGTGGTGGCATCTCGACGAGATCGAGACCGCCACGACCGACGACGTGTGGTTCGCGCCCGGGACGCTCGGCGTCCTGCTTCGCGACCTCGCCGAGCACGGCCCTCCACCCAGCCCCGTCGACACCGGCGTCTGACGGCGTCGGCCTGCACACCCCTAACGTGAACGCATGCGGATCGTCGACTGCACCACGTTCGTGATCGCCAACCCGCCCCCGCACTTCGGCGGGCGGTACTTCATCGTGGTGAAGCTCACCACCGACACGGGCGTGGTCGGCTACGGCGAGATCTACGTGGCCACGGTGGGGCCGCACACGGTGGCGGCGATGGTCGACGACGTCGCCGACCGGCTGGTGATCGACGCCGACCCCAACCGGATCGAGCTGCTGTGGCGCCGGATGTACTCGTCGGGTTACGCCCTGCGTCCCGACCCCACCCTCGTGGGGATCATGAGCGGGATCGAGATGGCCTGCTGGGACATCGTCGGCAAGGACGCCGGCAAGCCGATCTCCGATCTGCTGGGCGGGCGGGTCCACGAGCGCATCCGCACCTACACCTACCTGTACCCGGCGGAGGGCCGTCCGGACGTGTACACCGATCCGCGCCAGGCAGCCGAGCAGGCGGCGTTCGAGGTGGAGCGCGGGTTCACGGCGGTGAAGTTCGACCCGGCGGGCCCGTACACCGCGTTCGACGGGCACCAGCCGAGCGCGGGCGACATCGACCGGTCGGTGGCGATCACCGCGGCGATCCGCGGTGCGGTCGGTTCGCGGGCCGACCTGCTGTTCGGCACCCACGGGCAGTTCACCGCTGCGGGGGCGATCCGGCTGGCCCGCCAGCTGGAGCCGTTCGATCCGCTGTGGTTCGAGGAGCCGACGCAGCCCGACCAGCCCGAGGAGATGGCGAGGGTCGCCCGCCAGACGTCGATCCCGGTCGCCACCGGCGAACGGCTCACCACGGTGTCGGAGTTCGCCGCGCTGGCCCGGCACCAGGCGGCGGCGATCTGGCAACCGAACCTCGGGCGGTGCGGCGGCATCCTGGCGGGCAGGAAGATCGCCGCGATCGCCGAGGCGTGGGGGTGCCAGATCGCACCGCATCTCTACTCGGGCCCGATCCTCGGTGCGGCCAACATCCAGCTCGCCGCCACCCTGCCCAACCTGTTGATCATGGAGGGCATCCAGGACTGGTCGGGTTTCCACGCCGACCTGCTCACCCGGCCGGTGGAGTGGGACGCCGGCGACGTGATCCCGTCACGCGAGCCGGGCCTCGGCACCGAGCTCGACGAGGACGTCGCCCTCGCCCACCCCTACCCGGCCGACGGCGACCTCCACCTCTCGATGGTCGACACCCCCGTCCGCTGATGTTGCATCCGGTGTCTGACACCGGATGCAACGTCTCTGCCCGGCCCTGATCACGATCGGGGTCTGACCCCGATCGTGATCAACGGAAGTTGCGGGCGACGACGCTCGACTGGGCGGGCACGGGGAGCGGGGCGAGGTGCTCGGCGACGATGTTCACCACACCCTCGCTGCGTTCCAGCCGGCCCCGTACCAGCATCGCCGGCGCCTCCCGGGCCACCGTGCGGAACCGGGCCCAGCACCCCTTCGACACCACCACGTTGATCAGGCCGGTCTCGTCCTCGAGGTTGAGGAACGTCACCCCCTGTGCGGTCATCGGCCGCTGCCGGTGCGTGACCACCCCGGCCACCTGCACGGTCGACCCCGGCTCGGGCTCGACCAGCTGGTCCGACGTGAGCACGCCGAGTTCGGTCAACCGGTCGCGCACGAAGACGGTGGGATGCCCGTCGGGCGACACGCCGGTGGCCCACAGGTCGGCCACCGCCTCCTCCACCGGCGTCATCCCCGGCAGGCGGGGAGCGTCGGCACCGGTGACCACACCGGCCAACCGGCCCGGGCGTGACTGGGCCGTGGCGCCCACGGCCCACAGCGCCTCACGCCGGTCGAGCCCGAAGCATCCCTCGAATGTGCCGGCGGTGGCGAGCGCCTCCAGTTGCGGCAGCGTCAGCAACGGCACGCGTCGCACGAGGTCCTCGGTGTCGGCGTAGGCGCCGTCGGCGGCACGGACCGCTTCGATCTCCTCGGCCAGGTCGGCACCGATCCCGCGCACCGAACCCAGCCCGAGCCGCACCGCGACCTCGCCCACCGACTCGGCGCACGGCTCGAGGGTGGCCGCCGCGAGTGAGGCGTTGAGATCGGGCCGGTGCACCACCACCCCGTGCCGGCGGGCGTCGCGCACCAGCGTGTGCGGTGACCAGAACCCCATGGGCTGGGCGTTGAGCAGCGCCGCGCAGAAGGCCGCCGGCTCGTGGTACTTGATCCACGACGAGGCGTACACGAGGTAGGCGAAGCTCACCGAGTGCGACTCGGGGAAGCCGTAGTTGGCGAACGCCTTCATCTTCACGAACAGCTCGTCGGCGACCTCGCCGGTGATCCCCCGCTCGGCCATGCCTGCGTACAGCCGCTGCTTCAACCGCTCCATCCGTGCCGCCGACCGCTTCGACCCCATCGCCTGACGCAGCTCGTCGGACTCGGCCGGCGTGAACCCGGCCACGTCGATCGCCATCTGCATCAGCTGCTCCTGGAACAGCGGCACCCCCAGCGTCTTGCCCAACGAGTTCTCGAGCAGCGGGTGGAGGTAGGTGACGGGTTCCTTGCCGTTGCGCCGCCGGATGTAGGGGTGCACCGAGCCGCCCTGAATGGGGCCGGGGCGGATGAGCGCCACCTCCACCACGAGGTCGTAGAAGCGGCGCGGCTTCAGCCGTGGCAGGGTGGCCATCTGGGCGCGTGACTCGATCTGGAACACGCCCACCGTGTCGGCCCGGCACAACATGGCGTAGACGTCGTCGTCCTGCGGGATGGTGGCCAGGTCGATCTCGTACCCACGGTGCTCGCGCACGAGATCGACGGCGTAGTGCAGTGCCGACAGCATCCCCAGACCCAGCAGGTCGAACTTCACGAGGCCCGTGCGGGCGCAGTCGTCCTTGTCCCACTGCAGCACCGACCGCTTGTCCATCCGCGCCCACTCGACCGGGCACACCTCGATCACCGGGCGGTCGCAGATCACCATGCCACCCGAGTGGATGCCGAGGTGCCGTGGAGCGTCCTCCACCTCCGCCGCCAGCTCGAGCACCGGCTCGGGGATCGAACAGTCGGGCTGCGCCGCCGTGGCCGCCACGCCACCCCATCCGTCGACCTGCTTCGACCAGGCGTCCTGCTGGCCCGGCTCGAAGCCGAGTGCCTTGGCCATGTCGCGTACCGCCGACCGTGCCCGGTAGGTGATCACGTTGGCCACCTGTGCGGTGTGGTGCCGTCCGTACTGTCGGTAGACGTACTGGATCACCTCTTCGCGCCGGTCGCTCTCGATGTCGACGTCGATGTCGGGCGGGCCGTCACGTTCGGGCGACAGGAACCGCTCGAACAGCAGCCCCAGCGACACGGCGTCGGCGGCGGTGATGCCGAGGGCGTAGCAGACCGCCGAGTTGGCGGCGCTCCCCCGCCCCTGGCAGTAGATGTCGGCCCGGCGGCAGAACTCCACGATGTCCCACACGATGAGGAAGTAGCCGGCGAAGTCGAGCTGCTCGATCAGGGCCAGCTCGTGGTCGATGGTGCGCCACGCCCGCGCCCGCAACGACAGGTCCTCCGAGCCCGTGGGCCGTTCGCCGTACCTGCGCCGGGCGCCCTCCTCGGTGATCCGGCGCAGGTGCTGCATCTCGGTGAGCGGCTTCCCGTCGGGCCCGTCGGGGCACGGGAACGGCGGCAGCTTCGGGGCCACGAGCGCAAGGTCGAACGCCGCGGCGCGGCCGATCTCCGCCGCTCGCTCCACCACCCCCGGACAGCGGCGGAACCGGCGCGCCTGCTCGGCGCCCGACCGCAGGTGGGCTCCGGCGGCCGCCGGCAGCCACGGGTCGATCTGGTCGAGATTGCGGCGCGACCGCACCGCAGCGAGCGCCGTGGCCAGGCGTCGTTGGGCGGGGGTGGCGTAGTGCACGTTGTTGGTGGCCACGCAGTCGACGCCCTCCCGGTGGGCGATCTCGACCAGCGCATCGTTGCGGGCCGAGTCGAGCGGGTCGCCGTGGTCCCACAGCTCCACCAGCACCCGGTCGCGCCCGAACGCCGACACGAGGCGCTGCAGCTCGCGCCGGGCGGCCGCCGGGCCGTCGGCGACGAGTGCGGCGGGCACCGCACCTTTCCGGCAGCCGGTGAGCACCCATCCGTGTCCGGCCAGCTGATCGGCCACGTCGTGGAACCCGAACCGGGGTGCCCCCTTCTCGCCGGCGAGATGGCCCTGGCTGAGGGCCCGCGAGAGCCGGGCGTAGCCGTCGGGGCCGTCGGCCAGCACCAGCAGGTGGGTGCCCGACGGGTCGGGGGCGTGGGCGTCGGGCACCCGGCCGGTGGGCACCTGGGCGACCGTGTCGGCCTCGGTGAGCACCACCGACCGGCGGGCGCCGACGCTGGCGCCGTCATCTGCGGCGACCGTGGCGGCGGCGGCGGTGGCGGTCTCGGCCGCCACGGTGAGGGTGATCTCGGCGCCGAACACGGTGGGCAGCCCCACGGCCGTGGCGGCCTCGGCGAATCGCACCACGCCGTAGAGGCCGTCGTGGTCGGTGACGGCCAACGCCTCGAGCCCCAGGCGGGCGGCCTCGGTGGCCAGTTCCTCGGGGTGCGACGCCCCGTCGAGGAACGAGAAGTTCGAGTGACAGTGCAGCTCGGCGTAGGGCACGCGGACGGCCGACCGTGACGGGCGCTCGTGGGGGTCGCCGGGCGCCTGGAAGGGCTGGCGGCGGCGGCTCCACGCCGGCCCGTCTCCGCCGGCATTCCACGACGGGCTCCCGGGGGCGCGCCCGTCCCGGCCCTGCTTGTCCGACAGGGTCGCCTCCAGCTCGCTCCACGACCACGACGGGTTGTTGAACCCCATCACTCCAGTATCGAACACACGTTCGTCATCCGCAACCCGGCCTCCATCCCGAAAAATGCCTGGTTCGTAGCGGCACGCGCTACGAACGGGGCATTTTTCGGGATTGGCGGGTCAGGTGAGGCGTTCGGCGAGGGTGATGAGGGCGCCGCGGAGGCCGGGGTCGGCGATGGCGATGGCCTGGGTCCAGCCGAACCAGGCGATGTCCTGACTCTCGCCCTCGGGTGGTGCGGGGTCGGCGCCGCCGCCGTCGACGAGATAGCGCAGGTCGAGATGGGTGTGGCCGCGTCCGCCGGGGTGCACGTCGACGTGGATCAGTTCCGGAACGCCGTCCACCTCGACGTCCTGGTCGACGCTCGGGTCCACCTCCGACCCGTCGAACGAGTCGAACGACACGTCGAGCCCGGTCTCCTCCGCACTCTCGCGCAGGGCCGCATCCCACGGCGTCTCACCCGGGTCGATGTGGCCGCCGGGTTGCAGCCAGATGCCGAGCCGCTTGTGCTTCAACAGCACCACTCCACGGCGCCCGACCACGATCCCCGAACCGGTCACGTGGACCGGATCGAGGCGCTGGTCGAACGGATCGGCCAATCCGTCGAACGCCTCGAGAAAGGCCGTCACCGACCGTTCCTCGCGCTCGTCGACCGGTGTCCGCCCGGCCACGGAGGCCCGGACGTGGCGGCGGACGTCGACCGGAAGATCACCCATCACCCCTGCCTACCAGGAGGTCCACACCCATCGCACCGAATCACACGCGTGTCATTTCTCTTCGATTTCTCCTTGAGTTCGCAAGAGGGGTGACCGATAGCAACACCAGAACACGAACTCGAGCGACACCAGCTCGAGCACACCAGTCGGCGGAACTGACGGACGGGCACCCATGGACTACGACACCAACATCGCACCTCGCATCCTGATCGCCGTGGACGATCCGGATCTGCGCCGGATCAGTGTGGCCGGGTTGCGGTCGGCGGGATTCAGCGTCAGCGCCCCCACCGACGGCGATGCGGCGATCATGTTGGCCGAGTCCTTCTCCCCCGACGTCCTCATCGTGTGCTCACGTCTGCGGGCCCCCGACGGTCGTCCGCTCTACGAACGCCTCCGCGACTCGAGCGAGCAGTACCTCCTCTGCATCACCGACGAGGGAGCCCACCGGATCCGCGCCGCCGTGCTCCACTCCGGTGCCGACGACGCCGTCTCCGTGCCGGTGTCGGCCGAGGAGCTGGCCGCCCGGTGTCATGCACTCTTGCGCCGGCCGCGCCAGATGCAGGGTCGGGTGGATGCGGTGTTCGCCTCCACCCTGGTGCTCGGACCGCTCTCGATCGACCTCGGTCGCCGTGAGGTCCGCGTCGACGACGAGGAAGTGGCTACCACCCGGATCGAATTCTCGCTGCTCGAGCAGCTGTGTCGCCGGCCGACCGAGGTGTGCACCCGCGAGGATCTCCTCGACGCCGTGTGGGGGCCGAAGTGGGTCGGCGACCACCACGTGGTCGACGTCCACCTGTCGAACCTGCGCCGCAAGCTCGACAAGGCGGCGCCCGAGCTGAAGGTGATCCACACCGTGCGCGGCGTGGGTTTCCGTCTCGCCAACGACGTCACCGACCAGCTCGACATCTCCCAGCCGTTCGGCCTCGCAGCCGTCGTGTAGATGCGCCGCTGATGACCCCCTCACGCCGAACGCGTGAACAGTCTGCGGGCGCTCGGCGCACACTGTTCACGCGTTGGTCAGTCGTAGCGGGCGCTGATCCACCATCGACGGTGCTCGGCGACCACGAGATAGCCGCACTGGTCGTCGGTGACGACCTGGAACCGCGCCAGGCGTCGATGCCGCTCGGGCTCCCACCACCGTTCCTCCACCGGCCAGGGACCCGCCCACCCCACCACGGGCCGCGGCCGGCCACGACGCCACCCCGATGCGGCGTCACCCGACAACAGGTGCAGTGTGGCCGGAGACCCCGACACGGTGCCCCGACCGGTCACGGTGAGCGGATCGCCGTTCTCGTCGAGCAGCTCGGCCGGAACGGGTTCGGCGAACACCGTGGCCGGTGACGGCGACGGCAACGAACCCGGCCACGGCCCTGTGGGCCCGCTGCCGGTGCCGGCATGGGACGCCGCCCGGTGTTCCAGATCAACCGTGGCGGCCGGCACCCACCGGTACCGGTCGGCCGGCAGGCGGCCGCCGTGCCACACCGGAACGGTCACCGCATCGTCGGAGGTCAGCGTGGTGAGCCGGGCGATGGTCCGCGCGGCCCGCCGGTCGGCGTCGGACTGCCCGCCCCACAGACCGAGCTGGACACCCTCGTCGGCACGCACCTCCTCGGGGCTGAGCCGGACCAGCGAGATCCCGCCCGTGAGCTCGTGGTCGCTGCCCGTCGGGAGCCCGATCCAGGCGTCGAGTTGCCACCGGATCCGTTCGACCATCGCCGCCGCCGTGAGCCCACCCGACCGGTACCACGAACGCTCCGAGCGTTCGCCGTGCTCGGATTCGAGCAGCACCACCAACCGGGTGCACACCCGGCCGTCGGCCGCCAGCGTGCCGGCCAGCTCGTCGGCCAGTTGCTTGGCCACGAACACCACCGCGCTCGACTGGGCCGCAGGATCGTCGAGCACCTGATCGAGCCGTCGCTCGGGGGCCGGGTCGGTGGTCCCCGACGGGCGGATGTCGGCTCCCGACGCCAGGCGGTGCGCATGCACGCCCGCATGGCCGAAACGGCCGAGGACATCGGCGGCGTCGAGCGCCGCGAGGTCGCCGAGACGGCGGAGTCCGAGCCGGGTGAACAGCTCGACCAGATCGGGGTCGGCCTCACCGAGGGTCTGCAACCAACCGATCGGCAACGGCGCACAGAAGGCCGGCGAGCCGGTGGGGTCGATCACCACCGGCTCGCCACGACGCACCGCCAACCGGGCCGCCACGCTCGATGCGAACCGCCCGTCGGCCACCCCCACACCCACGTCGACCCTCATCTCGGCGCCACCGGCGCTCGCGGCCGCCGCCACCGAAGCAGCAGTCGGCGCCAGTCGCTCGGCGAGGGCACGGTCGCCGCCGAAGTACCGCGAGGGGCCACGCGCCGACAGCGTGATCCAGCCGGGTTCGACGAGATCGAGCCGGGGTGAGATCTCGGTGACGGCGCGCACCACCGGCTCGAATCGGCCGGCGTCACGGTCGGGGTCGTGGTCGACGAGCCGGATGTGCGGGCAACGCCGCTGGGCCTGCCGGCGCCGCTGGCCGATCACCACGCCCTCGGCGGCGGCCGCAGGCGTGCGCGCCACCACCCGATTGGCGCGCATCACTGCCGCCGGCACGTCGGGATGCAGCCCCGCGGCCACTGCCGGCCAGTCGGGGAACCACACCGTGACGATCCGCTCGGGCTGCTCGTTCACGTCCGTCTCCGATCAGGCGGGAACGGCGAACTCGCCGCGCCGCACACCCGGTGACCGGCGCCCGGCGGCCGACACCTGCACGGCCCGGCGGCGCAGGTGTCCGCAGCCGTCGCCGATGCCCTCCCACGGCCGGCCGTCGGCGTGGAGTTCGCCGTCGCACGGCAGGATGCCCGGCTCACCCAGCACCACGACCACCGCCCCCTGCTGCTGGATGCGCGTGGCGAGCTTGCGCACCATGGCGGCGGGCAGCTCGGCCGGCACACGTACCAGCAGCACGTCGAATCCGTCGGCGGCTGCAGCAACCACCTCGATCCACCGGCGGGGATCGCCACCGGCGTCGACGGCGACCACACGCTCCAACGGCACTCCGAGTTCACTGGCGGCGTCGAGTCCGAGCGTGGGGAGGTCGATCACCGCCACCCATCCTCCGGCCGCCACGGCGGGGGCGAGCAGCGAGCAGGCGAACGACGTGGCCGCCGACCCGGCGCACGACAGTACGCGCCCGCGCACGAGTCCGCCGTCGGGGAACAGATGGGCGACGGCGTCGGGGACCGGCAGGATGCGCTCACGGGCGAGCGTGAGCGGCGCCACCCGCTCCCCCAGTGCCGCGAGCGCCTCCGAGAGACCAGGACGGACGGGCGTGTCGGACGGATCGGACGTGGGGACCGGGTCGGAGGTGAGTGCGAGGCTCATCCCACCATGGTAACGAACATGTGTTCGATACCATCGAGCGCGGCAGCTCGACGGCGATCAGAGTGTCGAGCGGGCGGCGACCGCGGTCGGCGACCAGGCAGTGACGAGAGATGCCCACCCTGTGCACCGATCCGTGCGAGACACCGATCCCGTGCGCTGCGACGGTGCGGGCAGGCTGACGTCGCCGGCACCCGGCCGGGTCAGCCCTGCTTGGCGTTCCAGCGTTCGCGGCCGGCGCGGCTGCGCTCGAGGAGGTGCGCCGGAACCCGTTTGGCGGCTTCGGAGAGCCCCGAATCACCACCGTCGTCGCCGCCACCGCCGGTGTCGACCGGCTCCTCGGGTTGGAGGTCCTCGAACGACGGGGGTGTCACACCCGGCTTCCAGTACTGGTACATGTGCCGGATGATGTCGGACAGCCCCTCGGCGTCGTGACCCTTCTCGATGTCGACCGTGATGATGTTGGCG